>JAEEGG010006043.1_pt1 | contig 28504 bp, 21 predicted proteins | sample 9134161 | NCBI WGS metagenome assembly JAEEGG01 (sample SAMN16246543, study PRJNA631951) | gut metagenome | biome: gut microbiome; feature: rumen; material: CR-attached | host: Bos | place: Iran: Karaj | collected 2018-10 | reverse complement strand
TTTCTTCATCTCCATCATGCGGTCTCGCAAGATCACGCAGCGTTCGAAGTCAAGTTCCGCAGCGGCCTTCTTGATTTTCTTTGAGATTTCGGCAATCTCTTTTTCAAGTTCGGCTTTGCTCATGGATTCAACTTCCTTAAGATCCTTAAGGTCGTCTTTTTCTTCTTCGGTAGATGAGATCCTTATGACATCACGTATTGCCTTCTTGATGGTAGTAGGCGTGATGCCGTGTTCTTTATTGTATGCTTCCTGAATCGAACGACGACGGTTTGTCTCGTCGATACATATCTGCATCGATTCGGTTATGGTGTCGGCGTACATTACGACGTGACCTTCCGAGTTACGTGCCGCACGGCCGACTGTCTGTATAAGTGAGGTGGCCGAACGAAGGAAGCCTTCCTTGTCCGCATCGAGTATCGCCACAAGGGAGATCTCGGGAATATCCAGACCTTCTCTTAAAAGGTTGATACCTACCAGCACGTCAAAAAGATCCATTCGCATGTCTCGTATTATCTCACTTCGCTCAAGGGTATCTATGTCCGAATGCAGATACTTGACCCTTATGCCCGCCTCGGCAAGATAGTCGGTCAGGTTCTCCGCCATCTTCTTGGTGAGAGTGGTAACAAGTACTTTAAAGCCTTTTGCCGTTTCTTTTCTGATCTGCGCGATAAGATCGTCAATCTGTCCTTTTACGGGACGCACATCTATGGGAGGATCGAGAAGGCCTGTAGGTCTTATGATCTGCTCGGCTCTCAATAACTCGTGATCCGCTTCGTAATCGCCCGGGGTGGCCGATACGAACATGATCTGATCTATTCGCGATTCAAACTCGGTAAAGTTAAGGGGTCTGTTATCCAGCGCCGAAGGAAGTCTGAAACCGTAATCCACGAGGGTAGTTTTACGGGAACGGTCACCGTTGTACATTCCCCGAACCTGCGGAAGGGTTATGTGGGACTCGTCCACTATCAAAAGAAAATCACCGTCGAAATAATCAAGAAGACAATGGGGCGGCTCTCCTGGCTTAAGCCCCGAAAGATGTCTCGAATAGTTTTCTATTCCGGAGCATACACCCGTCTCACGAAGCATCTCCACATCGAAGTTCGTACGCTCCGCGATCCTCTGTGCTTCGATAAGCTTATCCTCGGACTTAAAGAACTTAACGCGTTCGTGAAGTTCTTCTTCAATGGTTTCGCAGGCTCTGTTAAGAGTGTCCTGCTCCACAACATAGTGAGACGCGGGAAACAGCATAACGTGCTCCACAACTCGCAAAACCTTTCCGGTTACGGCATCGAGCTCACTGATCCTGTCGATCTCGTCTCCGAAAAACTCGATACGTATTATGTAGTCGGCACTGTGGAAAGAAACCGAAGGAACTATCTCCAGAACATCGCCTCTCACTCTGAAAGTGCTTCTGGAAAGATCCAGATCGTTTCTGGAATACTGAATGTTTATAAGTCCTCTTATGACTTCGTCACGATCGATGGTCTGTCCTCTTCGAAGGGAAAGACACATTGCCTTAAACTCTTTGGGCGAACCCAGTCCGTAAATGCATGACACGGAAGCTACGACTATAACGTCTTTTCTCTCCGTTAGAGAAGCAGTGGCCGAAAGCCTCAATCTGTCTATCTCATCGTTTATCGACGAATCTTTTTCGATATAAGTATCGGTCTGAGCGATGTAGGCTTCGGGTTGATAGTAATCGTAGTAGGATACAAAATACTCAACAGCATTCTCGGGAAAGAATTCTTTGAATTCCGCGAAAAGCTGCGCCGCCAAAGTCTTGTTGTGAGCCAGCACGAGGGTAGGTTTATTTAGTTCTTTAATGACGTTTGCCATGGTAAACGTCTTACCCGAACCCGTAACTCCCAGCAACGTTTCACACTGATTTCCGGCTTTGAAACCGTCAACCAGCTGCTTTATTGCCTGCGGCTGGTCGCCTGTCGGTTGGTATTCGGAGTGAAGTACAAAATTCATCTGATCCTTATTCCCTCTGTCTTGTAACTATCAAGAAGGTTATATATTCCGTCTTCGGACAACACGCCCCGTTTAATATCCTTGGGCAAACGTCCGGCCTCATCGCGTGCGTGATCTCTTTTCCACTCTTCACTCGATAAGTAATCTTCAATCTGCATGATGTGTTCCTTTAAGATTTCCGCCTCATCTTCGCTTAAAGACTTCTTTTTAAGCAAGAAAGTTGCTTCATCCATCCTGCGCTCATAATCCTTAACGCGTTCGATGCATGCTCTCTTTAAATGTGATGCATCGGAAGCAAGTTCAACTATAGGCATAAAGAGCGAATCGTTCCTGCTCTCAAAATAAAGTCTCGTGATGGCCGTATGATCTATGTGGAACAAAAAGGCACAAAGATACGGGAAGGGAAGATTGAGCACCCGGGAAAGAAATGCGGTGGACGCTCCGCCGTGACAGAAGATAACTACGGTCTTGTCCGCATACTCGTCCGAAACCCTGCGATAGAAAAGCCCTTCACGCTCATAGCCCAGCGTCTTAAGCCATTTATCCGTTTCAACAGCTATTTTGTCCACATCGACCGTTGCGGTGTTATCGGTAAACAATTCCTTTTCTCTCCAGTCGGGAACGTTCATGTTTTCCCCGCCGGCTATCATTTTTTTAACTCCCATCCACGGATTGAAGCTTTCATCGTATAAAGCATCCTCATGTCCGTAACGGATCTCTCTTATAAAATCGAGTTTGGTGATCTTCTCTATCCCCGACACTTTTGAAAAATGCTCTGCGGTCTGGAAGGCTCGTCCCTGAGGCGAAGAAAAGATCTCATCTATCCCTTCCTCCATAAGCCTTTTGGCGGCGACATCAGCCTGCCTGTGTCCCCAGTCCGTAAGGCAGTCAAGTTCATAATTCGGCTCACCGTGCCGTACCAGTAATATTCTCATAAATCTCCTTAAAGTTAAAGGTGCTACACTTTATGTAGTGTAACACCCTTTAAAAATAAAGTCCATAGATTTCAGAACATTTGTTCGAAAATTTTCTTTGCTTATCTTCGCACTTTTATATCCGTTACGGCGCACTGGTCACCTGAGATCGCAACGTATATCGACGGGAAATAAACGTTGATGGTAGATGTGCTCTTAATGGACAGTCCGAGATTCTCTGTCGTGAGAATGATATTCTCTCCGCGCCTCTTTATGGATACCTCGACGTCGATACCCTTCCTGTATTCTTTTTTCCAAGCTTCCCAGCCCTTGAATTTCTCGTTAAGTACAACTTCGATACTGTTTGATACGTTGTCGTCTGCTTCCCAGCTTTCGCCGTCCATTCTGATGAACCCCAGTTCTCTGTAATTGTCTCCGGTCACGGTTCCGTCATCGGAGTAGAAAATGACAAATGACGGGCAATGCCATACGAGCCTTGCGGTCGGAAGTCCGAACGAATGAAATTTAAGCTTCATTCCGTCGCTTATAGGCACTCCTTTCGTGGTCGCCATGCGCCAGCCGTTTACCTGAATGTTATCGAGGTCGCCCCTCGGACAATCCTTTATGTACGATACCTCTTCGGCGATCCTTTCTATGCTCTCTTCGGGCATCTTTGTATCGGCTTTCGAAACATTTATGTCTTTTATGACGCAATTTGCTCCGGTTATTCCCATATACACATATCGGTTGGCATCGGGCAAAGCGATGATCGTTCTTTGGACCCTATAGCCGTCGGATATCGTAATATTTACATGATCTTTTATCTTGTAGGCGGTAACTTCATATTCGGTTCCGTGAGTGATCATGAGCCTTCTGTCGATCGAAGAAACCTCATCGTCTCGTAACACTTCCTCTTTCTTTTCACGCGCATTGAAAAGCCTTGTGCGGCCGTCAAAATCAACTTCGGCATATTCAAGATAATACAGCTCGCCTGCTTTGTTGTCTTTATCGTGAGTGCGTGCGTCAAGCGAATCGAAAAGCAGCAGAGTCGGCAGGTTGTACTCCGACATATGCGATTCCTTCGCGATCGACTTTAATGTAAGCGTCGTCTTAAAACCGTTAAGCGCTATACCTTCCGTGATCACCGACCTGAATTCGCCTATATCAATGACATCGCCGGTCAGATTGTTGCTGTCCTCGCGCTCTTTCATAAGATACTCGGTGTCTTCGTCGATAAGATGCAGCATCATCCTGCCATAATTCGGATCGAACTGCGTCCCAAGGCCTTTTACGATCTCTTCACGGACTTTCTGCTGCGGGATGGGCGCACGATAACTACGCTTTGAAGTCATTGCGTCATACGCATCCGCCACTGCGATGATCCTGGCGATATCGGGTATGGCCTCGCCTTTTAACCCCTCCGGATAGCCTTTTCCGTCATAGCGTTCATGATGGTAATGTGCACCCACGCTTAAATAGGGAAGCTGATTGATGGTCGATAAAATCTGATAACCCTTGACCGGATGCTGCTTTATGAAGTCAAATTCTTCCGATGTGAGTTTTCCCTCTTTTTTGATTATCGAGTCGGGTACACCGATCTTTCCAACGTCATGTAAAAGAGCACTGTAATAGACATATCGGCACTCCTGCTCGTCTTTACCGGAAAGTGCCGCGATACGTTTTGAATATTCTGCGACTCTTAACGAATGACCGTGTGTATATTCGTCTTTTGCATCGATAGCGCCCGAAAGAGCCTGCGCCGTCTGATCGAACAGAGTTCTTATGCTGTTCTGCTGTTCTTTCAAAAGCTCGACCTCACGCCTGTTGGCATCTCTTACCTTTATGTTGAGGTCCGAATAAGTAAAGATGAACAACAGCACTACGGTCAATACCATAGAGATGTTGATGATGGACAGCCCATAGGCATATATCTGCACGATTGACCCTATCAAAGGCAATGTTGTAAAAAGAACAAGCGACACCCTTATATACCTACTGAGTTCTTTGTAGCATGCAAAAATGACCGTGAACTGGATCAGCAAAACGATGACCGGAAATGCGTAGCACATATAAAAGAACCTACCGCGCACATAGTGGTTCGTTTCATCAAAGTAATAGTAAAGGTTTCCTATCCTTGAGATCCCCAGCATCAATGCGCCCAAAAAGATCAGGTAGTCACAGGTTTTGATCCTTCTTGGGAGTCTCGGTTTCTTCCCCTCCGTAAGGAACAGATCCTTTAAATACAAGTTAAATCCGTAAAGCAGGAAAAGAACAAGAAAGAAAACGAAGAAATTGGAAATGCGGACCATGTAATAACCGGTACGGCTTACATCGCCCCTGTAGATATAGGCAAAGCGGTCCATTATAAGCAATAATGCACCGCCTATCGACAAAAGAATAAGGGATATCTTACGACGCAAAGAGATCGTCTTCGCAACGCTTACCAAAAAAGCGATCAGCAGACATACGCCGACCAAAAACAGCATCACATTCAGTTGATGATCTCTCAAAAAAGCTACCGCACCGTTTTCCAATAACTATCTCCCATCCGCTTTGACTTTTTTTCTACTGTTCCAAAGCTTAGCCCAAACAGTATACAAAAGTGCGATTAATAACGTGATAACGAGAGTAAATACAAACATCTTTACTCCGTGAACGACGTTTCCGTACAAAACAAGATATAAGATCGTCCATACATACAGATGAGTAAAATAGATCGCCAAACTCATTTTCCTTAAACTTCCCCACAAAGGCCTGTCTTTAAGGTCGAGCTCTCTTGCAACGATGAAAAACCCGACGCTCATCATAAGGAAAGGCACTTCGTTGAAAAGACCGCAAAATCCCAATGCGTAACCTGAACCCGCCAGTAAAACTCCTGTCCATAGCGGCGTTTTCTTTTGGCTTAAATACATTCCGAACGGTAAAAAGAAAAGTCCCCTGAAAATCCTGCCGTTTTGCGTAGTCGCATTAAGTATCGGCCGGATGACAGCGTCAATGGCTGTGCCTTCGAAGTTACCCTGCCCGATACAATCCAAAAAGAAAGCGATCAGATAAACGAACGCGCAGATTATGAGCCAGGTTCTTACTTTCACATTTATTTTGAAAAGAAGGAGCATAAACAAAAGTGCATATATCGATGAAAGCAGATACCAGAGTATCCAGGAATTGAAATGCTCGCCTACAAATAACAGTCCGCGAATGAATGCGGGAATCGTCTCTTTTAAGGGATATTTGAAAAATACATCATTAAATATCTCCAAAGGAAGATATATGACCGTCCAGATGAGATACATCTTCAATATATGGAGGATATATTTCTTTATGACCGAGATCTTCTCACCGTACCCGGTCACGGTCTTCATCTTTTCTCCGAGCAAAAATCCCGCAGCCACGAAAAAGTAGCCTACCGCGCAAGCAGCAAAGCTGTCGATCGCCCGATACATCATAATATTTTGAGTATCGGACTGCGGCTGAACATGAACGGCTACAACGAGTATGGCCATTATGAATTTGAAAAGATCTATACCGTTGTATTTTCGGCGCTCTTTCGCCTCCGATGTCTTAAAGAAATCACGGATCCCCACAGTTTCCCGCTCTGTCAGGGCTTCCTGCACCACCGGGAGCGCTATCGCAAAGCAGACGATGATCATGACAAACGTGGGCATAATGTACCTTGTTTTCGCTTCCCAGATGATACTGAAAAGAAAACTTCCGAATATGGCGATCCCCGGAAGATATGCACCGAGAGTGCTCTCTTTTTTGCGTTTTATCCACAAAACCGCCGTTATTATGAAATAGACAAATATCTGATACGCCTTTAGAAAGGAATTGATCCTCCACTGGGTTACAAAATCGTCGTAAATGTGCCTTGCGAATGGAGCCTGCAGCTCTTCGTCGTGGGAATTGATCATGGCAAGCGCCTGGAACATGGGCGTGTTCCATTGAAGATTAATCTTACGGTAGAAAAAGCTTATTCCCTTAACGGGGTGCTTTATGTAGTCGGTAAGGGCATATCTCACTCTTCCCCAGGCAACCTCCGAGGTACGCGCGGCATCGTAATCGTTCTCCACAAAGATTATCTGGTGGTAAAAATTACACCAGCCGGCGTTTCCGTTGTCATCGTTTAGTCCCATGGCGATGCTTGCAGACATTGGGATGGCATCGTATCCGTTTGGATTGAGCCTGTCGTACATCGCTTTGTTGGTAACGGTAACGCCAAGTATGCCCACCACCGTAAGAATGATGAGAAGCGCCGCGATCTTTCTTTTGGCTTTGTCAAAAAGCTTTACGAAAAAGAAAATGAAAAGCGCCACACAGACAATGAGCGCATTGGATTTAAAAAGATAGTTGAAATAGCATGACAGTACAAAGAAAACACCCGTCAAAACCGAAGGTTTCCTTACCATCCTTAAAGCAAAAGATATGCAGGCAAGCGAGATCGCCGCAAAAGGAAGGTCGCCGTATACGAAGCTGCTGTAAAAATACAAAGGAAGGAATAAGGTTGCAGCCACCGCAAAGAAAAATGCAGATCTGCCCCTAAGCTTTTCGGGTGCGATCTCGGTAATGACAGCTGTTCCGAAAAAAGCAATGACAGGAAGCGACAATGCCGTCACACACATGAAAGCGATGTAATTATCTGCTCCGAAAATGTACATGAGTATGCGAAGAAACGTAACAAATCCGTATTGATAAGGGAAATAGATGAGATAATCGTCGGGACCCATGGCACCGGGACCCACCTCTTTAAGATTTATCGCTTCGGCATAGCCTATCAGAAATTCCGCATCGGATTGGGGAAGAGCCCTTGCCGAGAATATCCATAATACCGCGAGCGCATACATGATAACGGCTGCAACCGCCGCAAAAACAAAGGGATTGACATCCTTCAAAAATCTGTCATAAACAATTGAGAGTCCTTTGAACAAAAGCCATCCCGCAAGGAGATAAAAAGCTATGTACAAAGGATTGTTGAAAGACAAAATGACATGTTCGTCATAGATGGAAAGGTTGACACCGGTAACAGCGATGCCCACCACAAACAGACCCGTGAACATCACGAGTAAGATGATATGCATCACTTTTGCGCAGGTGGTTTCTTTCATCCTTTGTAGCCCATCTCCTTTAATACCGCTGCCGCGCTCTCGATGTCGTTGGGTCTGTAAACCGCCTCACCCATTGTCATCATATATCTCTCCGCGCCTTTGCCGAGAATGAGCACCGTATCGCCGGGCTTTGCATCCTTTATGGCTTTGGCGATAGCCTCGTCTCTGTCAACGATAAGCTCATAATTGGTGGCATCGGGTACTGTCGATACCATAGTCTCAACAAGCATCTGAGGATCTTCGAATCTGGCATCCTCGATGGTGAAATAATTGTAGTCCGCGTTCTTTGTACAATATTCAGCCATATCGGTACGACGGTATACGTCTCTTGAACCGCCGGCTCCCACAACCAGTCTTATCTTTCCGTCGATAAGGGTCGACTTAAGATATTCCACAAGATTTTTTACCGAGTTTGCGGTGTGAGCATAATCAACGATTACCTTGAAAGGCTGTCCGAAATCTATAACGGTCTGACGCGCCTCAACGGGCTGTAACTTTGCAACACATTTTACTATGTCTGCGGGATCGATGTCGAAATGGCTCAAACATGCTATTACCGCAAGGATGTTGTAAACGTTGAAACGACCGGAAAGGTTGGAAGTAACTTTATGAGTTCCCAGTTTGCCCTTTACGGTGAAACTTAAGTTCTTATACTGAATGTCGATATCGGTCGCATATACGTCCGCGGGATTGTCGATACCGTAAGTAATGACGGGCGCATTTGCATGCTTAATGAAGAAATGTGAGTACTCGTCGTCGGCATTTATAACGCAAAGGCCGGTGGACTTTGTATACTCCATGAGCTTTGCTTTTGCTGCCGCATAGTTGTCCATCGTCTTAAAGATGTCGAGAGCGTCTCTTGTAAGATTTGTAAAGATAGAGGCGTCGAAAGAAACCCCGTCCATCTTGCCGGTACCCAGTCTCTCCCCGGTAGCTTCCATGGAGACAAATTCGCAGTCGTCGCATTTAAAGCCGTTAAGTGCCTGGAAAAGTTCTTCCTGAAGAGGTGTGGTGTAGTCGTTTTCCTGAGTATAGTGCTCGCTTCGTATACCGTTCGTTCCGATGTAACCTGTCTTATATCCCATCATGTTAAGTATTTGGTACATCATTTCCGAAGTCGTGGTCTTGCCGTCGGTACCCGTGACGCCGATCATCGTAAGCTGCCCAAGAGGCGCTCCGTAATAGCGGTTAAGTATCTCGTTCATGGCACGCTGGGAATCTTTAACGATGACCTGAGGCACGTTTATGCCTTCGATCTCGTGCTCGCACACTACGGCAACGGCGCCGTTTTCCACGGCGCTCTTTGCAAAGTTGTGACCGTCCACCGTAAGTCCTTTTACGGCAACGAACAGTATATTTTTACCTTTTGTTCGCGAATCGTCCGAAACGGAATCGATCTCCACGGCATATTCGCAAGGTATAAGATCTTTAAGAAGCATTTTATTTCTCCAATTCTTCCTCAATCGATTCTCTTATGATATCAAGCCCTTTGAAAAGCTCGTAATCGAAGATCGTAAGGGGAGGCAATATCTTAAGAACGGTGTCGCCTCTGCCGGCTCTTTCGATGATAAGTCCTTTTTCAAAGCACTTGTCCGCGATCCTGTGGGAAAGTTCGGGATCGTCAAACTTTGAGAAATCGATACCCCAGATAAGACCTATTCCTCTGAAGAATATCTTGTCGCTTAAAGGAAGTATCTCTTTTTCGATATATTCTTTTACAAGGGCACCCTTTTCCATGACCTGCTTGTCGATCTCATGCTCAACATTGTATTCGATGGCTTTTCTTGCTGCCACGAAAGCGATCTGGTTGCCTCTGAAGGTACCGTTATGCTCGGCGGGTTTCCAGATATCAAGGTCGTCTCTTATAAGAAGAAGGGACATGGGGAAGCCGTAGCCTCCGATAGACTTGGAAAGTGTTACCATGTCGGGCTTGATGCCTGCACGCTCGAAGGAGAAGAAAGTTCCCGTTCTTGAACAGCCTACCTGAATTTCATCGGCAACGAGTAAGATATCGTTTTCACGGCATATCTTCTCAACACCCTTTAACCATTCAACGCTTGCCACGTTGATACCGCCTTCTGCCTGAACGGTCTCTAGGAAGATCGCTGCGGGCTTCTCGATTCCCGAGTGATCGTCTTTGATGACGGTCTCAAGATATCTTAAAGAATCGAAGCCCTCCATCGTTGTCTCGTAAGGAACGAAGGTTACGTTGTCAAGGGATACTCCCGCTCCGTCACGGCTCGTGCGGTCGGTGGTAAGTGCAAGGCTTCCGAGAGTCATTCCGTGGAAAGCTCCCATGAAAGCAATTACGTTTGAGCGTTTCTTGTTCTTTCTGCATAATTTCAGTGCTGCTTCAACGGCGTTGGTGCCGGTTGAACCGCAGAACATGATCTTGTAGTTAAGATCCTTGGGATCCAAAATCTTTTCTTTGAAAGTCTTTATGAACGCGCCCTTTGCAGCGGTGTACATGTCCATAGCATGGGTGATGTTGTCTTTTAAGATGTAGTCGATGACTTCGCCCTTGATCTCACCGTTGTTGTGGCCGTAGTTAAGTGCGCCGCAGCCTGCAAGGAAATCAACGTATGCATTTCCGTCCTCGTCGTAGATCATCGAGTTCTTTGCCGTTGTGAAAACTACGGGATACTTTCTGCAGTAACTTCTTACCTGGGATTCGTTTTCTTCTATGATCGTTTTTAATTCACTCATTTTAATACCTCCGACTTAAACGTATGCGGGCTTTGCCGGCACTTCGTTTTTGATGAAATAGATCTCGTACCATATAAGGAATGCGTAGATCGTGTAGATCTTACGGCCGTTGTTCCATGCGCCCGACTTATGCTCGTTAAGTAAATGCATAAGTTCGTCTTTGTTAAAGAATTCTTCGACGAAATCTTTTTCAAACATCTCTTTTACTTTTTCGTACCACTTGTCTTCTCTTATCCAGTCTTTGAAAGGAACGAGGAAGCCAAGCTTTTTACGCTTCGACCACTCTTCGGGAATGGTGCGGTTAGCGGCAACTCTGAAAGCGTACTTTGTCACATAGTTGTGAATGATGTATTTAAGCGGTATCTGCTCGCTTACTTTGAAAACTTCCCTGTCGAGGAAAGGAACCCTGAGTTCAAGGGAGTTTGCCATGGTCATCTTGTCTGCCTTTAAGAGGATGTCGTAAGGAAGCCATAAATGCATGTCCGTGTACATCTTCTTTAAAAGATCCGGCTTGTCCGCAACTTCTTCGAAGATGGGCTTTGTGATCTCCTGATAGTTTTTGCCGTTTTTATACTTGGGCTTAAGCAGTTTGTCGGCCTCTTCGTTGTTCATGATGAACGCCTGACCGATGTAGTAATCTTCAAGCTTTGAGCCTGCCTTTATAAGAAAATGCCTTCCCTTCATGTTGGGCATCTTCTCGGCCACTTTCTTTATACCGGCTCTTATCGGATAAGGAACTTTAAGATATCTTGCATACTCCTTGGGAGTCTCATACTCGTAATATCCGCCGAAAAGTTCGTCGGCACCTTCGCCCGAAAGCACAACCTTTACTTCCTTGCTTGCCATGTTGGCAAGATAGTAAAGGGGAACGGCCGAGAGGTTTGCGTGGGGCTCATCCGAGTGATATTGCACGGTGGGAAGGATATCGAAGAACATTTCCGGGGTAATATCTTTCTTCTGATGCTTCATACCAAGGATCTTGCAAAGTCCTTCGGCGTCGCCGATCTCGTTAAATCCCGGAGCCGTGATGTTTCCTGCAAATCCTACCGTGAATGCCTTGTCAACGTTTGCGTTTGCAACGATGTAACTTGAATCTACACCGCTTGAAAGGAAGGCTCCGACTTCGACATCGGAGATCTTATGATATTCGATGCTTGACTTCATGATGTCGTTTATCTTGTTAACGCAGGTCTCAAGATCGTCGTCGTTGTTTTGATACTCGATCTTGAAGTACTGTCTTATGTCCATCTTTCCGTCTTTGTAAGTAAAGCAGTGTCCGGGATTAAGCTTGTGAACGTTTTTGAAGAAAGAATCCGTGGGCACGCTGTACTGATAGCAAAGATAGGTCTTTAACGCGTCTTCGTTAAGCTCTTTTTTGAAGTTCTTGTGATGAAGAAACGACTTTATCTCCGAACCGTAAATGAAAAGTTCGGGAGTCTCGTAATAGTAAAAAGGCTTGATACCGAAAGGATCTCTCGCACCGAAAAGCTGCTTGTTTTTTCTGTCCCAGATTACAAAAGCAAACATTCCGCGAAGCTTGTCCACCACATCCGTACCGTATTCTTCGTAGGCATGGATGATGGCTTCGGTGTCGGAATTGGTTGCAAAGGTGTGGCCTTTCTTTAAAAGCTCTTCTCTTATCTCTTTGTAGTTGTAAATCTCACCGTTAAAGTTGATGACAAGGGAGTTGTCTTCGTTGTACAAAGGCTGATTTCCCAGATTAAGGTCGATGATACTGAGACGCCTGAAACCCATGGCGATCTTCTCATCGGTGAAGAAACCTTCTCCGTCCGGTCCTCTGTGTTTGATGGCGTCTGCCATCTTGTGAACCGTTTCGTTCTTTTCAGCTATTGTCATGTCATCGATAAATCCTGCGAATCCGCACATCAGATGTATACCTCTAAATAGTATTTTTGTTTATTCTGTATTTCTTCTTGTAGTTAATGGCACGAAGCACAAGATAGAACTTATGCTTAAATGACTTCTCCCCTTTGTACTTAAGAGGATCCACCATCTTGTGTTTCTTTTTAAGCTCAATCGCTTTTGCCACGTACTCGTCGTCTCTTACGTATTTTTTAAGCACCGAGAAGGGAACCATCGAAAGGAGCACTTCATCCGTAAGAAGTTCGAATTCTTTTTCTTTGTGCTCAAATACATCATCGAATATCGTGGTGATGAGGTTGTGGCCCAGTGCCGCAAGATAGTAGCTGGATCTTGCCTGACGGGGGTTGATCTCCATTACTTTGAAAGTCTTGTCTCTTCTGTCGTATTTAAGGTCGAACTCTGCGAAGCCTCTGTAACCGATCTTTTCGAGGAACTTCTTAAGTCTTTCCACCGTTTCCTCGGTACCGCCGAACTTGTTGAAGCCGTTGATGAGCACCGTGCAGTTGCCGATGGCCGAGGGAGAGTGCTCCTGAAGGCCTATCTGTGCAAAGCTTGCGAACTCGGCTTTTCCGTTTGAATTCACGTAGACCATGCAGTCAAAAAGATATGAGTCGTCACCGGGAATGAACTCCTGAACGATGAGGGTGTCACGATAACCGGAAGCCTTCACTTTGTTTATGAACTCAACCGCCTTCTCGGGAGTTTTTGCCTTGTATACTTTGGGCTGACCTTCGAACTTGTGCTTACCGTACTCTATGCCGTTACTGGGCTTAATGATGAGGGGGTAATACATTTCTACCGGAATCGGAGCGGTTTCTTTTTCCTCGCAGTCATAATAGATCGTCTTTGCGAACTTAAGGCCCGCACGGCCGAATGCTCTGTAGAAGGTCTCCTTTACAAGGAAGGCGTCGACGATCTTAAGTGACGGTCCGTTGTAGATAAAATACTCCGAAAGTTCCTCAAGATTCTCCGCAAGGAGACGGACGTACACGTCGTGACAGGGGATCGCAACTATCTTCTCACCGGCAAACTTTTCTTTCCCGTATTCAAGCATTGCCTTAACGAAGCCCTCTTTTGTCTTAAGGTCGGGATGATAGGTGATATTTACGATGGATGAAAACTGTGTAAATCGGATGGGCTCCGTTGCTATGACGTCGATGTTTTCATTAAATGCTTCATGGTAACATCTGGCCATGTAATATGTGTTCATATCGGAGCCGATCAAAACTGCTTTATGCTGCATGTCTAATCCTCATAGATGCGTGGTATCGACGAATCGAGGTTCGTCATGAGTTCGTACATTGTGGTCATTACGTGTCTTGTGATGGAGCGGATGGGGATTTCGGAGCCGAAAACCGTGACTTTGTCGTATCTCTTCACGCTCTCGTCAACTTTTATCTCGCACATTCCCATACCGATCTCGCCGATTATGGGGTATTTCTTACCGTTTATCGCCACAAAACTTCCGACGCGCTTTCTGTTGATGCCGTCTGCGTAACCGGTATCGATGGTGGCTACGTATTCGTCGGTCTCGGCTTTATGATTGAGGCCGTATCCCACGTACTCTCCCGCTTTAACTTTCTTGACCTGTATAACTTCGGTGTAAAGAGTAAGAGCGGTCTTTATGTCCAGTTCGGGATAGGGCTTGCAGGGCTTAACGTGGTTAAGATTGTTCTTCATGGAAGCCTTTAACTTGCGAAGCCTGCCCTTTAAGGTGTTTGGATATTTGTTCATAAGATTGAAGCCGTAAAGGACGATACCGAAGCGGACCGCATTGGAAAAGTCGGGCTTTTCGTGGGCCATGATCGTCTGGCTTTTATCCACATGCACCATGGGAATGTCTTCAAGTGGGATGTCTTTTGTGAGCGCTTTGAATCTTTCAAGATCCCCGTCGTACTCGGTGTCCGCAAGACCCGTGGTATGAAAGTGTGAGAAAATACCCTCTACGGTTATGTTCTCGTTCTCACTTGCGCTCTTATATATCGCTTCAAGCTCCTCTTTATCTTTAAAGCCCAGTCTGTTCATGCCGCAGTCGACTTTAATGTGAACTTTAAGTTTGAGGTTGCTTTCTTTGATCTCATCAAATGTCTCTTTGCAGTTTACGCACACGGAGATGTTATTTTGTTCGCAAACCGAAAGATACTCTTTATGGACGGGCTCCAGCATGATGACGGGAAGAGTCTTCTCGTACTCTCTTACCTTCAAGGCTTCGTTTAAGTTCGAAACCGCAAAGGCGTTTATACCGCCTCTTACCAATGCCGGAACGATTCCGTAACCGTGTCCGTACGCATTTCCTTTGACAACGGCGATGTAATACTTGTGAGGATACGCCTTTGTAAGTACCTTCGCGTTGTTTTCAAGTATTTGATTGTCGATCTTGATGTAGGTTTTTCTGTAATTCTCGCCCATGCTCATATGATACCAAAACCTTGATAAAATAAAAAGTAGCTAAAACTGTCAAAAACATTACAAAAAGTGCGGTACCAAAACAGGCACCGCACCACATTATTTGATCTGTCCTTCAATATATTCCACAGCCGCATTTAACTGTGTATCAACCGATTCTTCGGCATAGTAAAGATCGGTGTCGAGTTCGACTTCGATGTCGGGCGCGATACCTACTTCGTGAATGCATTCACCGTTAGGCGTGTAGTATCTGCTCGTGGTAAGTTTGATACCCGATCCGTCGCTTAACGTATATATCTGCTGAACTATACCTTTTCCGAAAGTGTTCTTTCCTACCACAACTCCCACCTTGTAGTCTCTGATGGCCCCTGTCATAAGTTCGGAAGCCGAAGCACTGTACTCATTGACAAGCACCGCAAGGGGGATGTCTATGGGGTCTGTTCCATGGCAGGCATATTCTTCTCTGTTGCCGTACTTGTCCACGGTATAAGTGATGATGCCCGCGGGAAGGATGTCGTCACAGATACCAACTACGGTATCAAGATTACCGCCGGGATTGCTTCGAAGGTCGATTATGAGACCTTTCATTCCGCTCTTTTTAAGATCGTCGTATGCGTTCTCAAACTGTGACAAAGTTACGTCGTCAAACTCGGTTATCTGAAGATATCCGATGTTGTTGTCAAGCATTCTGTGCTTAACGGTAGGAGTCTCAACGCTGCCTCTTGTAACGGTGATGTGAAGATAATCGCTCTCGCCTTCGCGGATTATTGTAAGGACCACATCCGTATCAATGGGACCTTTTATCAATGTGACAACTTCCGTAAGTGAAAGACCCTGGGTGGTAGCACCGTCAACTTCGGAAATAAGATCTCCGTCCCGAAGACCGGCTTTCTGCGCGGGTGAATCTTCAAACACTCCCGAAAGCATGGGAAGGTTTGATGTCTCGTCTATGGTTACGTAAGAGCCGATACCATAATATCTGCCGTCGCTTTCCGTGAACATCTGCTCAAGTTCTTCCGGTGTGTAATATACCGAATAGCGATCGTCCAAAGAAGCGAGTATGCCGTCATAGATGGCGGTCTTCATATCTTCCTCATCCACATTTTCTTCAAAGTAGAAATATCGGTCGATGAGTTCGTCTATCCTGTTGACTTTCGAAATGACTTCATCATCGATGATGTCACTTTTTTCAACGGTCTGATTTCCGATGTTGAAAGGATTGGTGGCCGAAGGCTTGCTTGATGTGAACGCATTGTCCGCTTTATCTCTTGCGTTTACAAAAATGAGTACGCATACGACAAGCGTAAGCACGGCACCCGCCGCTGCGGCACCCGTAAGCAATCCAAGCCAGAATGACCTGGTTTTTTCTTTGTTCATTTCTTCCATATCAAAATTTACCTCTTATCTAGGTAAGATAGGGCCAAGGGTTAACGTACTGGCCGTTAAGTCTTACGCTGAAATGCAGGTGGTTACCGGTAGAACTTCCGGTAGTACCGACAGCTGCAATAGTTTCACCCGCTACAACCACATCCCCGGATGAAACGTACAATTTGCTGGCATGCATATAAACGGTATAAAGACCGTCGCCGTGATCGATCATTATATAGTTACCCATGGACCAGTTGTAAGCCGAAGCCACAACAACTCCGTCGTATGCCGCAAGTATGGGAGATCCGCCCGGAGCACCCATATCAAGACCGCTGTGGAATTCCGATCTTCCGGTGATGGGGTGGGTACGCCATCCGAATTCCTCGGTGATCCTTGTGTACTGAGGAGCGGGCCATACGAACTGTCCGCCGTCATAAACTATACGGTTCATGGTCGCGGCGATGGCCTTTTTCTCTTCAAGAATCTTTGCTTCCAAAGCTTCTATGGTGGCAACCTCGGCTGCGTATTCCGCCTCGTAGTTTGAGATCGCAGCTTCGGTATTTTGTATCTTCGTTGAGTAGTTTGCGAGCTCGGTCTCTTTTTCTTTTAGCAGTAAAGACAAAGTGTCTTCTTCTGCTTCCGCCGCTGCTTTCGCTTCGTCAAGAGATGCCTTCTCGGCTTCGAGGGTTGCCTTACAAAGCTCGGTCCACTCTCTTGTTGCCTGATATTCTTCGAGTTTCTTTCTGTCGTACTCCTCAAGTTTTTCGATATATCCGGCCTTTGTGATGAAGTCACCGAAGGTTTTTGTGTTGAACATGATATCAAGGTAGAAGGTCTCGCCCTGCTCGTACATGAACTTGATACGGTTCTTCATGGCCTGGTATTGTTTTTCTTCGGTTTCGATCGCCTCGTTTAATTCCTGCGTGGCGATGGTAATATCGTTTTCTTTGGCAACAATGAGGTTGTTAAGCTCTTCGATATGCCCCAAAACTTCGTCCAGCTGACCGTCCACCTTTTCAACGTATGCCGCCGTATCTTTCTTGTACTGCTCAAGTTCCTTTTTAAGGGCCTTCGCATCCGAGATCTGGTTTTGTATCTGCTTTTTTATGTTTTGAGAATCCTGAATCTGTTTTTGCTTTTCTTTTATGCTGTCGCTGGTGATGGAAGAATAGTTGGTCGCATAGGAAGCCTGCGCGGGAATGCCTGCCGCAAGCGCGATCACTACTATAAGCCCGACAACTTTCTTATATTTCTTCACAAGTGTCTCCTTGGTGAAAAAAGTAATTTACTAAACTCTCAAATGCTTTCTTACGGTAGAGAAACTGCCGAAAAATCCGATTCCCACGCCGATGGCAAGGGAAAGGGGAAGAAGTATCTTAAATATCTCCTCGATCGTTAAGAAGTTAAGGAGTGACGCCAACACCGAGAAAGATTCGGTCACAAATCCAATGGCTTTGTTATAAAGGAAATAGATAACGCCAAGAGGAATCGATGAACCGATAAGTCCGATGAGAATACCTTCGATAACGAATGGTGCTCTCGTGAAGAAGTCGGTTGCGCCGATGTATTTCATGATGGTGATCTCTTCTTTACGAACCTGGATACCTATCGTAACGGTATTGCTTATAAGGAATACCGATACAAAGAAAAGTAACAGGATGATACCAAGTGATACGTAACCGATCAGCTTGTTGACGCCGTCGAGAGTCATGGCAGTCATCTCACTTCTCTTGACTTCCCTTACTCCGTCAACGGATTCAAGGAAAGTAACGAGACTGTTCTGCATGGATACGTCGTTTAAGTAAATCTCGTAGTTTGCAGAGTCCGCAAGAGGGTTCTCAAGGAAGCCTTCGCTGTACTCGCCGAGATATTCTTCTTTAAAGGAATCCCATGCTTCGTCTGCGGATACGAAGTTGATTGCCGAAACTTCACCACGCTTTTTGATCATCTCGCCAATCTCTTCGATGCGGTCTTCGGAAATGCCTTCGTCAAAGAAAACAACAACGCAAACTCCCTCTTCGGCCGTCTTTACGATGTTCTGGAAGTTTGCCAAAACCGCATAGAAAATACCGAAAAGGAAAAGACATGAACTTATGGTGGCTATGGAAGCCAATGTAAATAACTTATTTCTGAACAGATTTTTGATACCCTGCCAGATAGTATAAAACAATGTACTAATCTTCATCGATATACACTCCGTTCTCCTCGTCGCTTACCACAACGCCGCGGTTTAATGTGATAACTCGCTTGCTCATGGCATTGACGATATTTTTATCGTGGGTAACCATTATTACGGTGGTTCCCGCGTTGTTGATCTCTTCAAACAGGTGCATGATCTCCAAAGAAGTCTTGGGATCGAGGTTACCTGTGGGCTCGTCGGCAAGAAGGATCGAAGGTCTGTTAACAAGTGCTCTTGCTATGGCAACTCTTTGCTGCTCACCGCCGGAAAGATTGTTGGGCTTAGCCTTGTATTTTCCGGCAAGGTTAACGGTTGCAAGGACTCTCGGAACATTTCTTCTGATCTCACGGCCCGATACCTGTATGATCCTCTGTGCGAAAGCAACATTTTCATATACGTTACGGTCGCGAAGAAGTCTGAAATCCTGGAATACGACACCGATGTTACGACGGTATTTCGGAACTTTCCTGTGTCTTAGTCTTTTAAGATCGTAATTTAATACGTAGATGTTTCCCTTTGTGGGAACAAGCTCTCTTAAGAGAAGTTTGGTAAGAGTAGATTTACCGGAACCCGATTCACCTACCACGAATACGAACTCGCCTTTCTTGATGCGGATGGACACATCGTCCAGGGCGTAGTTGGAGTTTTCTTTATACATTTTGCTCACATGATCGAATACGATGACTTCATCGTCTTCCATGTAGCGTTTCTTGCGTCTAGGCATAACTTACCCCTTCCTTAGTTATCTTTCTCCATGTATTTCATGTATTTGACTACCATAAGTGCGATCTTGAAGGTGATCGCATCTTCAAATATCCTAAGATCCAGACCGGTTGACTTCTGAAGCTTGTCAAGTCTGTAAACAAGCGTATTTCTGTGAATGTAAAGCTGTCTGGAGGTTTCGGATACATTTAAGCTGTTTTCAAAGAAACGCATGATGGTTACGAGGGTTTCCTCATCGAACTCGTCGGGACTCTTTCCGCCGAAGATCTCCTTTATGAACATCTTGCACAAAGGAACCGGAAGCTGATAGATAAGACGTCCGATACCCAGCTCCGAATAAGCAACGATCTCTCTTTCCGTAAAGAAGATTTTGCCTACGTCCATGGCCATCTTTGCTTCTTTGTAAGAACGGCTGACTTCTTTTATCTCGCCTACCGCCGAGCCGTAGGCAACATGAACGTCCGTCATGCCTTCGTCTTTAAGCTTGGCAAGTATGGTGGCCGCTGCCTTTTCAACTTCTCTCGTTGATTCGAAATCCTCCACTTCTTTGACCACGATAACGTCATTTTCGTCTACCGCGGTAATGAAATCGCTGGAATTGGAACCAAAATGAGTCCGCACGCTCTCAAGAACATTGAAATCCTTGTGATCGTCGGATTCGACTATCATAACGACACGTTTTGCGTCGGGCGCGATATGAAGTTTCTTGGCACGGCTGTAAATGTCGACTAACAAAAGATTGTCAAGAAGGAGGTTCTTGATAAAGTTGTCCTTATCAAAGCGCTCCTTGTAAGCGACAATAAGATTCTGAATCTGGAAAGCGACCATCTTTCCGATCATATATACATCTTCACCTGTACCGGCTGCGATAAGTATATATTCCAAAGATGCGTCATCATATATCTTGAAATAGGAGTATCCCTGAATTTCCTGTGAATCGGCCGGGGACTTGGCAAATTCGCGGGCCTGTCCCGATACGTTGTTAAGACCCTGTGTCGTAGATACCATTTCTCTGCCTTCTGTGTCGACAATACACAATTCAACACGAGAAATAGCCTTTAAACCGTCGATCGTTCCCTGCAAGATCTGATTTGAAATCATGGTTTACATCCTTTCGTTGGACAATTTTCACAATGATTTTAGGTGTTATTTTTCGTCAAAAACACCTATACAGGGACTATTTTATTATATTTTACTTAAAATTGCCATACCCGAAGGCCTGATTTTTGTATATATTTTTAAATTTTTGAAATTTTTTGTGCACTTTTCACAGTAAAAAGATATACAAAAAATCCCGCAGTTTCGGTCAAATCAACCTGATTTTATTGTTTTCGGTGATTTCTATGACACGGTTTTTGTACAAATTGCCGACAGCTTTTTTGAACTCGTTTTTGCTCATTCCCGTCTCACGTTTTATGACTTCCGGCGACGCTTTATCCGTAAAAGGAAGCACCCCGTCATAGCTCTTGATTATCTCTATGAGCTTCTCGGCATCGCTCTCGATCTGCAAATATGATTTCTTGCGAATACTAAGGTTAACCTTCCCGTCCTCACGAACGGATATAACTCTTGCGTTAACTTTTTTTCCTACCTCAACGTCTCCGTAAAGCTCTCTTTTGGGAATAAGACCCTGATATTTATCGTCGATGGCCACAAATGCACCGAAATTGTCGCTTATCTCATAAACCGTTCCCTCAACAACGTCCTCGGCCTTAATGTCCTTGGCATTCTCAAGGTACGGATATATCTTCATAGTCGCCGCTACTCTCTCGGACTTATCGATATAAACCGAGACGAGTATCTCATCACCTTCTTTAACTCTGTAGGTCTGCTGTGCGAAAGGAAGAAAAAGATCCTTCTCAAGTCCCCAATCGAGGAAAGCCCCGATCTTGGTGACCTGGGAAACCTTAAGTCGAGCGACCTTGTGCAAGGTAACAAAGGGCTTGTTCACCGTCGCGATAAGTCTGTCGTTGGAATCCTTATAAACGAAAACCTCAATCTCATCGCCGACTTTAAGTCCTTCCGGCACCTGCTTTTTAGGCAAAAGTACCTCGCCTTCGCCCTCTTTATCTTTCAAATACACACCGAACTCTACGGATCGGCTCATTATCAACGTCTGAAATTCTGCCGTCTTTATCATATATACTCCAATATTGTGACCGTTTTGTGAACCTTGGGAAAAAAAAACCTCAGTGATAAATCACTAAGGTTTAAAGCTGGGGTACAAGGATTCGAACCTTGAAATGACGGAGTCAGAGTCCGTTGCCTTACCGTTTGGCGATACCCCAATAAAACATTTGTATCAGCACACTGAGATAGTATATAAGAAATGTTTTATTTTTGCAAGTCCCTTTTTATTTTTTTCGCTAACCCCCTCGCCCGACACATTTAATGTCCTTCTTTGAACGGGATAACGCTCCGATGAACTAGTCCACGATTTTCTCGTGCTTCGCACGTCCTGCTCGGAGGAGCGACTCCTTCGCAGGGAAAATCGGGACGGATTTCATCTGCGCTAAAACCATCCCTGAAAGGTTCAAAGTAAGGAGCATTAAATGCGCCGAGCGAGATTTTACGAACAAAAAAACGCCATGACAAAAGCCATGACGTCTTAAATACTGTATGTCGTTATACGGAAATGTCGATGTTTGAACCGATGTTGGGGTTGACCGATAATTCCATGGAACGGTCGATCATGTTGACGATGCTTGCGCCCATCTGTTCGCCGGTATCGATTGCTTTTGATAAAACTGCGGTTCCTACATCGCTCATTATTTTGTTTTGTGACATTGCCATTGATAATGCTGCGATATCCATAGTCGGTCTCCTTTCCGATCTTTGTGATAGAAGTATAATACATCTTTATTAACAAATAAGCAATTGGATAAAAATAAAGCGGCAGGTATGAACCTGCCGCCTAAAATCAATCTGTTAAGATCAAGCTTTTCCGTTGGAACCAAGAACGTTAACGATCTTGTGAGCAACCATGTCCTTAACTGCCTGACGAGCGGGCTTAAGGTACTGACGAGGATCGAAGTGATCGGGATGCTCTGCGAAGTACTTACGGATGGTACCTGTCATAGCAAGACGGATATCGGAGTCGATGTTGATCTTACATACGGCAAGTGTAGCTGCTTTACGAAGCTGCTCTTCCGGAATACCTACTGCGTCGGGCATGTTTCCGCCGTACTGGTTAACCATCTTAACGAATTCCTGAGGAACTGAAGATGAACCGTGAAGAACGATCGGGAAACCGGGAAGTCTCTTGATGCACTCTTCCAAAACGTCGAAACGAAGCGGAGGGGGAACAAGGATACCGTCAGCGTTTCTGGTACACTGAGCTGCGGTGAACTTGTATGCGCCGTGAGAAGTTCCGATTGCGATCGCAAGAGAGTCACATCCGGTTCTGTCTACGAACTCTTCTACTTCTTCGGGTCTGGTGTAAGCTTCTTTACCGGACTCAACTACTACTTCGTCTTCGATACCTGCAAGAGTACCAAGCTCAGCTTCTACAACTACGCCGTTAGCGTGAGCGTACTCAACTACCTGCTTGGTAAGAGCGATGTTGTCTTCGAATGACTTTGAAGAAGCGTCGATCATGACTGAAGTAAATCCGCCATCGATACAAGACTTGCAAAGTTCGAAAGTATCACCGTGATCAAGGTGAAGAGCGATCGGGATATCGGGATTCTCTTGAACTGCTGCTTCAACAAGCTTTACAAGATATGTGTGGTTTGCGTATGCACGCGCACCCTTGGAAACCTGAAGAATAACGGGGCTCTTTAATTCGCCTGCGGCTTCTGTGATACCCTGTACGATTTCCATGTTGTTTACGTTGAAAGCGCCGACTGCGTAACCGCCGTCATAAGCTTTCTTAAACATTTCGGTTGTTGTAACTAATGCCATTACAATAATCCTCCTTATGACTGTTTATTATATTAGTAAGAAGCAAACAGACTTCTTATAATTTTGGAAAATGTCCTCTCACATTTTATGCTTAATAGTGCCTTGCGGTCAAGATACTTATTGCAATAAGTTAGCCACGGCAAATTAAACTTCAAACATGAGGTCCGCATAGGTGGGAAGCGGCCATACGCGCTTGTCCACGATACGCTCGAGATTGTCCACGGGAACACGGAGTCTTCTCATCTTGGGAACGATGGTGTCTTTGAAAAACTCTGCAAGATCCTTTTCGTTCTTTATGTCTTTTACGTTGTCCATTGCAAGCTTAAGTGCCGCAAGGGCCGTATCGAGATTTGTGAGTTCTTTGTTTACGTCGTTTAAAAGTCCCATCTGAACTACGGGAGTAACTCCTGCCTGTATCATCTCGTTGACGGTGTTGGCAAGTCTTCCGGAGTATGTTGCAACGGCGGGAACGATCTGACGCGATGCCATGTCGATCATGGTACGTGCTTCGATGTTTATCGTCTTTGCATATGTTTCGTAAAGGATCTCGGCTCTGGATTCAAGCTCTGCCTTTGTAAATATCTGGAACTTTTCAAAGAGCTGTACGGTCTTTTCGTCGCTTAATGTGGCGATGGCATCCACCATGGTATTGATGCTCTTAAGGCCGCGTTTCTCGGCTTCTTTGCGCCAGCCTTCCGAATAACCGTCTCCGCTGAAGATGATCCTCTGGTGCTTCGTGAAGTTTTCGGTGATGACGTTATGGATGGCTTCCTTTTTGTCGGCAGCGTTCTCGATCACGTCACATGCTTCGCAGAAAGCTTCCGCTGCGATAGTATTTATTGCTATGTTGGGGCTTCCGATGGAATCGGAGCTTCCTACGGATCTGAACTCAAACTTGTTGCCGGTGAACGCGAAAGGTGAGGTACGGTTACGGTCCGTAGCGTCGATCTCGAAATCGGGAAGGGCGGAAACACCGGTCTTAAATGTGGTATTGCCCTTAAGGTTGCTTGCTTCACCAAACTCTACTATCTGATTGACTATGTCTTCAAGCTGTTCCCCAAGGAATACGGACATTATGCAGGGAGGTGCTTCATTGCCTCCAAGACGTTCGTCGTTTCCGACGCAGGATGCACTCTGGCGAAGAAGGTCCGCATGCTTGTCCACTGCCTTGATGAGACATGAAAGAACAAGAAGGAACTGTAAGTTTTCGTTGGGTGAATCACCGGGATCGAGAAGGTTTATGCCGTCATCGGTAGTAAGAGACCAGTTGTTGTGCTTACCCGATCCGTTAACACCTGCAAAAGGTTTCTCATGGAGGAGGCATGCCATATCGTGACGGATGGCAACCTTTTTCATGACTTCCATTATGAGCTGATTGTGATCCATGGCGATGTTTGCGATCTCATATATCGGAGCAAGCTCGTGCTGTGCGGGCGCAACTTCGTTGTGCTGCGTCTTTGCGGTTACGCCAAGCTTCCAAAGCTCGATGTTGAGATCGTGCATGAATGCACCGATACGCTCCCGGATGGTGCCGTAGTAATGGTCGTCAAGCTCCTGTCCTTTGGGGGCGGGAGAACCGAAAAGGGTACGGCCCGCGAATATAAGATCTTCACGTCTTAAGTAGTTCTTACGATCCACAAGGAAATATTCCTGTTCCGCGCCGACCGAAGGAATTACCTTTTTGGACGTGTTGTTTCCGAAAAGTTTAAGTAAACGAAGAGCCTGGGTGTTGACTGCCTCCATGGAACGAAGAAGGGGAGTCTTCATGTCCAGAGCTTCGCCTTTATATGAACAAAATGCTGTGGGAATACAAAGAATGATACCGATGGCGTCTTCTTTTAAGAAAGCGGGTGAAGACATATCCCATGCGGTATAACCACGGGCTTCGAATGTGGCACGAAGTCCTCCCGAAGGAAAACTTGAAGCATCGGACTCACCTTTGATGAGCTCTTTTCCCGAAAATTCCAGAAGGCATCTTCCTTCTTCGTCGGGATGCTTAATGAATGCATCGTGCTTTTCCGCCGTTATACCTGTAAGAGGCTGGAACCAATGGGTGAAGTGAGTTGCGCCTTTTGAAACGGCCCAATCTTTCATGGCGTTTGCCACGATGTCAGCCGTCTTTAACGGTAATTCACCGCCTTCGTTGCGAATGGTCATCACTTCGTTGAATACATCATCGGGAAGATATTCTTTCATCTTCTCGATTGTGAAAACATTTTTCGCGAAAATCTCTTCTACGTTAACCGCATTCGACATGGTTCTCTCCTAAATGAAAGCTTGCGCTTCCGACTCTTTTATAGTGGATTTTAACCAATTAAGCATATATGGTCAATATCAAAAATTGTTCTTAACTCTCAATATATCGTTTTGATCCGCAGGCTCGGATAAAGTGATGCAAAGCTTCTGTCTTGAGTGAGGGCAGGATTCCATCTCGTTTCCGTCCTCGTCTTTTATGGACAACACTTTGACGGGAACGTTTCTTCCGTCGGGCTTCATTATCTCGATGATGTCCCCGACAAGAAACTTGTTCTTCTGTTCGATAAATGCCTTATTGCCTTCGGCTTTTTCGACAGTCCCAAGATATACATACTCATTTATGTAAGTGTTTGAATCGTAAACCTGATTCTCCTCACTTGGCTTTCCGAAGAAAAATCCCGTGGAGAAATGTCTGTATGTGCACTTTGCTATCTCGTCTTTGTACCATTCAATGTTGGAACGATACTTCTCTTCCGATTCAAAGTAATCATCGATGGCCCTTCTGTAGGTTCTTGCTACGGTTGCCACGTAAAGTGCCGTTTTCATGCGGCCTTCGATCTTGTAACTGTCGATACCCGCTTCAACAAGTTCCGGGATGTGTTCCACCATACAAAGATCTTTTGAGTTAAATATGAAGGTACCGCGCTCGTTTTCATAAACGGGAAGATATTCGCCGGGACGCTTTTCTTCCATTACCGCATATTTCCAGCGGCAGGGATGTGTGCATGCGCCCTGATTTGCGTCGCGTCCGGTAAAGTAATTGGAAAGAAGGCATCTTCCCGAATAGGAGATGCACATTGCTCCGTGAATGAAGCACTCTATCTCGGCATCTGCGGGAACGTTAGCCCTTATCCTTTTAATCTCTTCAAGGGAAAGCTCTCTTGCGCAAACGACACGTTTCGCGCCCAGTCCATACCAGAAATTGAAGGTATCGGAGTTTGTGTTGTTTGCCTGAGTGGAGATGTGAATGTCTATGTCCGGGCATATCTTTCTTGCCTTGGTAAACATTCCGGGATCGGCGATTATTAAAGCATCGGGCTTTTCGGAAAAAGAATCAAGCTCTTTAAAGTAATCGTCGGCGTCTTTTATGTCTTCGTCGTGAGCGAGTATGTTGGCCGTAACGTGAACTTTTTTACCGTGGGCGTGGGCATACTTTATGCCCTCTTCCATCTCTTCTTTGGTAAAGTTCTTTGCCTTGGCTCTGAGTCCGAAGGCTTCACCTCCGATGTATACCGCGTCGGCTCCGTATGTAACTGCTGTTTTGAGAACATCCAGACTGCCCGCGGGCACCAGGAGTTCAGGTTTCTTCTTATCCATTCTTCTTTCTTACGCTTACCGTAACACCGTCGCCAACGGGAAGTATCACGGTCTGAAGCTCGTCGTTGTGTGTAAGTTCGTATAAATAATCGCGCATGCGCGCATAGATCGTTCTGTTTCTTCGCTCTACCGCATATCTTGATTCCAGTATGTCGCCGTCCTGCATGACATTGTCTGAAAGAAGGACACCGTCAGGGGAGAGCAGTCTCATTATCTCGGGAAAGAAATTAAGGTACTGACCCTTTGCCGCGTCCATGAAAATAAAGTCGTAAGGACCTTCAAGGGTTTTAAGTACCTCTGTCGCATCACCTTCGATAAGCGTAACGCGTTCTTTGTACCCCGATTCCTCAATATTGGCCTTGGCGATGGGTATACGTTTCTCGTAATTTTCGATAGTTGTGATCTTCGTTTCGGGAGGCGTATTTTCCGCCATCAATAAAGCCGAAAAACCAATGGCTGTTCCCACCTCCAGGATGTTTCCGGGAGTTTTGAGCGTAAGCAGAAACTTAATAAGTGACTGCATCGGCTTTCTAATGATCGGCACATTGGTTTCTATCGAGTATTTTTCAAGTTTTTCAAGAAAGGGTGAGTCGGGCGTCGCAAAAGAATCGATAAAGGTCGCCATTCTCTCGTCGATTATCATTCTTCTTCCTCTGTTTCTTCCACATAATTGCCGGCTAAAGCCTTAATGATCTCATCCATGGTCATGGAGGTGTTGAGCTCGTACACGCCCGGAGTGATCTTCTCGCGATATTCTGATGCAAGTATCTGAAGATATGCGAGGTTTGCGTCTCTTGTAAGGCCTTTGTCAAAAAGTGTCTCGGCGATAGCCTTGTCGGACTTGCCTTCCGTGATGGCAACCGTTACGTCCCTGCCGGGTTCGGGTGACATTGCGGGTTCGGTGAAAACTCTGTATCCGAAATCGTAGGCTTCCACCGCTTTTGTATATATGAAATTAACCAGCCACACCGCCACCAATATCTTGATAACCGCAGATAAAACGGTGGTGATGATATCTCTTATCATCTTAGCGTTCATCAGTCAAATTCCAATCCTTCCGTAACCATAGAGTTGAATTCCTGGACCAGTCGGCAGATTGCTGCCTCGGCTTCGAGAAACCGTGCTACCGACTCATTGTTTATAACATCTTCGTACTCATTCGTCAATGCGTCCATAAGGTCCATAAGCTCCCCGGGATCAATGTCGCTTTGATGAAGAGTGTAGTTTCTCTCCCTCATTTCGTTGACACGATGGTAAAGCTGGGGATCTGCCTTTATTTCGCTTAAACCGGCCGCATAAGCTTTGTATTCATCAGTCGATTTGATAGTATCGATAACGTGTTTTGATAGATCGGTTATATCCGTCATTTGATCACTCTCCAAGTTATACATCCATGATTATAGGTAATATCATAGGTCTTCTCTTATATTTTTTCCAGAAGAAATCATTTAAGGAATCCCTGCAAACATTCTTAATTTTGCCCCAGTCGGTGACGCCTCTGTCAAAGAGTGCGCATACGTCTTTTGTAAGCACCTGGGTTGCTTCTTCCAGAATGTCTTCCGATTCTTTAACGTAAACAACGCCTCTTGTGTAAAGTTCGGGACCTGAGATGAGAGCGCCCGAATATTCGTCTACCGCCATTACGGCCACAACGATACCGTCTTCGGAAAGGTGCTGTCTGTCTCGTATTACGGAGTTTCCGATGTCTCCGACACCGAGCCCGTCAACGTAGAGCCCTCCGGCGGGCGCCTTACCGACTATCTTGGCGCTTT
>JAEEGG010006042.1_pt1 | contig 28507 bp, 26 predicted proteins | sample 9134161 | NCBI WGS metagenome assembly JAEEGG01 (sample SAMN16246543, study PRJNA631951) | gut metagenome | biome: gut microbiome; feature: rumen; material: CR-attached | host: Bos | place: Iran: Karaj | collected 2018-10 | reverse complement strand
AAGCCTTACAACTGGACTTATGCGGGACCGCTACACGTTGATTTCGCAAGCGAATTTAGGAAAAAATTTTTCCGTTGGCAAGTTCTTGACAAAGGCAAAAAATATTTTTATTTATGGGCACGAAATTTCATTGCGTATAATGGTTCAGCGTGAAACTCAGACATCAGGGTTTTGCGCCTTTTTTATTGCGCAGGGCCCGCAACAAAAGAGGTTAAAATGGACTTTTATATGAAACTCCCGCGCGGCAAACGCGAATTCACCCTTTTTCTTTTGACGCTTTCGATTATCTCGATGAACATCATCGCGCCGCTCATCACCTGTTTCGAGATGGGCTTTAGCATGGAAAGCTGGGCACACGTATTCCCGATTATGCCGATACTCTGGCCGTGCGTCATCGCGACGGTGCTTGTCACATATAAGCCTGCGGCGTTCTTGACTTCAAAACTCACGCAGAAGGGCGACAGCTTCCACGCGGTGATTACACTCAACATCATGTGCACGGTTTTTCTGATGTCCATCATCTTGACGATTGTAGGTACCTGGGTCGGAAACCGCGAAATTACAATGGAGCCGCTGGTGAATTTCTTTTACAAGTGGCCTCGCAACTTTGCCATTTCGCTCGCGGTAGAAATCCTGATCGCGCAGCCGATTGCCCGCCGCGTGATGCTCGGTTTGCACAAGTACCGCGACGCACGCCGGGAAGTCGCTGTTTCTAACTGAGCCGTAAATAAATTTATCTATCTTTTCGTTTGTGACAGGCATCGAAGAACAATTCAACGGCAAGAAACTTCTTGTCAAGAAACTCGTTCCTTTTGGGTTCACGAAGGAAGGGTCTAACTATGCGCTCGTCCGCGAAATACTTGGCGGGCAATTCCGTCTGGAAATCAGAGTGGGACGGGGCAAGAAAGTTTCTGTCAAGGTGTTCGACAACGATTCCGGTGAAGAATACCTACTGTTTTCGGTGCTGTCAGTGCAGGGCACTCTCGTGGGCCGCATCCGCAAAGAAGTTTCCGTTGTTACGGATAAATTCATCAACGAATGTTTCGAGACGCAGATTTTCAAAAGGAAATCAGCAAACGACCTGATTGGTTACGCGGAGCAAAAATACGGAGACAAGCCCGAATATCTGTGGGAACGGTTTCCGCAATTCGCCGCCATCCGTAAGCACGAAAACAAGAAATGGTATTGCCTATTGGGGACTGTCGAAAAATCAAAAGTTGGCCTCAAAGGCGACGAGATTATCGAAGTGGCGAACTTCAAGATAGTCCCGAAGGAATTGCCGGGATTCCTGAAAAAGCCCGGCTACCTCCCCGCATACCACATGAACAAGAAAAGCTGGGTAACGGTCATCCTTGACGGAACGGTGCCGCTAACCGAAATCAAGAAATTGCTGGATAAAAGCTACGCGCTGGCGTGAAAAACGGCCCGCAATTCGCAGGCCGCTTTTTGTTTAATGTTGAATTCACTTTTACTTCAGATTCGTCTTGAAGAATTCGTTCAGCTTTTCGAAGGGGATTTTTTCCAGGTTGTCGTAGAGGTCCACGTGGGAGGCTCCAGGGATGACGAGGAGTTCCTTGTTGCCGACGGTCTTGCTCCAGTTCTTGGTGGCGTCGAGTTTTGCGGGGACGTTCGCCTTCTTGCCGGTCATCTTTTCGAATGCGCCTTCGCCGAAGTAGCGGCTGTGGGCCTTTTCGCCGTGGATGATGAGCACCGGGTTACGGATTTCGTCGGCGTACGCGAGGAGTTTCGTGTTCATGAGCGAGGTGCCTGCGGAAGCGGCCCAGCCCTTGTTGCTGTTGAGGGAGCGTTTGTGATAGCCGCGCGGGGTCTTGTAGTAGGCGTAGTAATCCTTGACAAAGTAAGGAGCGTCATCCGGAAGCGGGTCAATAACACCGCCGGCCAGGTCGTACGTGCCGTTCTTGAAATCCTTGGTGCGCTGGGCCATCAGAGCCTTGCGGGCTTCGTTACGGGCGTCGGCGTTGTTTGCCGCATCGAAGTAGCCGTTTGCGGATACGCGACTCATGTCGTACATGGTCGAAGCGACGGTCGCCTTGACGCGGGTATCGATGCCGGCAGCGTTAATCGCCATGCCGCCCCAGCCGCAAATGCCGATGATGCCGATGCGTTCCGGGTCAACGTTGTCGCGGGTCGAGAGGAAGTCCACGGATGCCATGAAATCTTCGGTGTTGATGTCCGGGCTGTTCATGTAGCGCGGCTCGCCGCCCGATTCACCGGTGAAACTCGGGTCGAATGCGATGGTCAGGAATCCGCGTTCCGCCATCTGCTGGGCGTAAAGGCCGCTGGACTGTTCCTTGACGGCACCGAACGGGCCCGAGACTGCGATTGCGGGGAACTTGCCGTTCACCTTGAGGCTCGTGTCCTTGGGCACGAACATGTCGGCGGCGAGTTCAATGCCAAAGTGGTTCTTGAAAGTGACCTTGGAATGTTCGACCTTGTCGCTCTTGGGGAAAACCTTGTCCCATTCGGCGGTGAGCGTGAGCTTGTTCATATTTTCGTCCTTTGTCTGTTGTGCTGCGGAGGCAGTTTCTGTTGCCTGCTTTGTTGTCGACAAGGTCCCTGAGCTTGTCGAAGGGGCTTTTTCGGGGGAGCATGCCATCAGGGTGCATGCGGAAACCACGGCGAGCGCCGTTTTAAAGAATCTGGATTTCATGATTTATCTCCTATTTAAAAATTCAACTCTTTTCGTCATGTCCGCGCAGGCGGACATCTTAAGATTCTCGCCTTCGCGAGAATGACGAACTACAGTTTCGCCTTCGCAAGAATGACTTTATTGTTAAACCTTTTTTCCCATGGCGAACGCTTTTTTCAGGAGCGCGGAATTCTTCTTGACATCGCCAGCGCTTTCGGCACCCGTAGCGCAGAGGGCTCCCTTGAGTTTCACGCCGTCAAAACAGGCAATCCACCCGCCAATGCCGCGCTTCGCGATGTTCATGGCCTTTGCGTCGGTGTCGGCGGCAGATGTGAGCAGGTAAATCTCGCGGAACTTGTAATCGCTGGAATAGAGGGAATTCGCGCGGTCGAGCATGGTCTTGAGCTGGCCGCTCATCTCGTAATAGTAAATGGGCGTGGCGAACACGATGACGTCCGCCGATTCCATCTTCTTGGTAATAGCGGGAGCATCGTCCTTGATGACGCACTTGCCCTTCTTCTGGCAAGCGAGGCAGCCCATGCAAAAACCGATCTTCTTGCCGCGTAGCGACTCGAATTCCACCTTGTTGCCCGCCTCGGCGGCACCCTTCGCGAACTCCTGCGCCAAAATTTCGGAGTTGCTCCCCTTGCGCATGCTGCTGGACAAGACCAATACTTTTTTCATAGGTTCCTCTCGGTTGAAGTCTTTACATGTTCAAATATACCTTCATTTTTCAGATATTGCAAATACTTTATTTTCATAACTAGATATGCTTTCAAAGCATAGAAAATAAGCCTTCGCAAGCCTTAGTTATTCCTTTCGGGCATTGTTTTTGCAAATTCATACCCGCAGGGCTTGAATTTTATTAGTTTTCGGGTATGGAACTTCGAGTTTTGCGGTATTTTTTGGAGGCGGCGCGGTTGGGGAATGTCTCGCGCGCGGCGGATAATCTTTGCGTGACGCAGCCGACGGTGAGTCGCCAGCTCAAGGAGCTGGAGGAGGAGCTGGGCGAGAAGCTTTTCGAGCGCACGAACTACGCGATTCGGCTGACGCCTGCGGGGGAACTCTTGCGGGAGCGTGCGGAGGACATCCTTTCGATGGCGGACAGGACGGTGCAGGATTTCAAGTCGCTGAAGGAAGACGAGGTGGTGGGTGAAATTGCCATTGCCTGCGCGGAATCGCGGAACGTGAACTTTCTTTCGAAGTGCATCGCGATTCTCCGGGACGACTATCCGAAGATTAAGTACAACTTATATTCGGGCGACAGCGAGCGTGCCCTGGAAAAGCTGGACAAGGGCATTTTTGATTTCGCGGTGGTTGTAGACAACGTTGATTTGGAAAAGTACAACTGCCTTGCGGTGCGTTCGGTGGACCGCTGGGGCGTGGTGATGCGCCGCGACGACCCTTTGGCCAAGCGGGATTTCATCGAACCGAAGGACTTGCTCGACAAGCCGCTGATGGCGTCGCGCCAGGCGATGGTGGCGGATTTGCCAAAGTGGTTCGGCGACGATATTTCGAAGCTGAACGTGATTGTGGGGCTAGATCTTTCGTACAACGGTTCGGTGCTTGCCAAAGAGGGCACGGGCTACCTGCTCACTTTCGACGGCCTTGTGGATACGAGCCGCACTTCGCGCCTGTGCTTCAGGCCGCTCATGCCCGAGCTCACCACCAACATGTACATCATTTGGCGGCGGGGCCAGCAGTTCACGCGGGCGGGGGAACTTTTCCTCGATACGCTCCGGCACGTGCTGGGGGAATAGAAGCGGACAAACGCTCTATTTTAAGGTTTAAAACGGTTGCACGCCTAAGTCAGTGTCGCCGTCTTTGACTTTCGCAAGGACTTCGAGGCCCGTCAGGTCTTGCATCATGCGGATGTTGTCGTCTTCCATTTCTAGGTTGCCGCTAGAGCCGTAGCGGTTTACGATGAGCCCACGGACATCGAGGCCGCGGCTACGGGCGTATTCTACGGTGAGCACGCAAGCGTTAATGGAGCCGAGCGCAGCCGTTGTCACCACGAGAATCGGGAGGTTCACAGTCTTGATAACGTCTTCGAGGAAAATCTTTTGAGATTTGTCGCCAGAAGAAATTGCGCCGACATCATAGCGGATGGGGCAAATGATTCCCCCGCTGCCTTCGGCAAAAATAAACTCGTGGCGAGCGCATGCTGCCTCAAAATCGGCTTTGACCTTCGTCAACTCCACAGGATTTCCTTCTTTGCGGGCAGCGAGATGCGGAGAGACAGCCTCTTTATAGACATAGCTCACCAGCTGTTCCTGCGAATCGGGTAGATTTGCAATGCGCTTCACGTAGTCGGCGTCACCGGCAACCCATTTGCCGTCGCGGAGTTCTGCGCCGCTGAGGGCGGCCTTGTAGTAGCCCGCATCAATGCCGGAATCGCGCCACTTTTTAACGAGAAGGGCGGTGACGAAAGTTTTACCGACATCGGTTCCGGTTGCTGTAACGAAATAACCTTTGTTCATACACCCTCTTTTACCGCCTGCGCAATTATGGTCGCAGCGGTTTGAAGCTGTTCTCGCGTATGTGTTGCCATCAGGCTTGCACGCAGGCGGGCTTGCCCCTTGGCGACTGTCGGATAGCGAATCGCGGGAATCAGGATTCCCGCATTCTGGAGCGCTGCGGATATTTCAAGAGCGCGAGCCTCGTCACCGATGACAATCGGTACAATCGCCGAAGGAGACTGTTCTACGTTCACGCCTTCGCGTTTCAAAGCATCGCTGAAAAATTTCACGTTTTCGCGTAGGCTTTGAACGCGTTCAGGGTGAGCGTCAATGTAGCGCAAGTTATTGCAGGCAGCAGTGGCAACGGCAGGAGCCATTGCGGTCGTGAAGATAAAGCTGCGTGATTTATTCTTTAAAAATTCAGTCAACTGCTTCGGGCCCGCCACGAAGCCGCCTTCGGCGGCGACGGCTTTGCTCAATGTGCCGACGGTTACGTCGGCGTGAGCGCAGCCGTAGTGTTCGGCAAGTCCGCGCCCAGTCTTGCCGAGCACGCCCGTGGCGTGGGCTTCATCGATCATCAAGAGGCAATCATTTTCTTTTGCGATACGCAAGAGTTCCGGCAGATTCGCGAGATCACCATCCATGCTGAAAACAGCATCCGTCACGATGAGTTTTCGAGGTGCAGGCAATGCGGACTCGGCTCTAGATTTATCTGCTTCTTGAATCACCCGCTGCAAATCCGCCATATCGTTATGCTTATAGACAAAGCACTTGGCACGGGAAAGGCGGATACCATCAATAATGCTGGCGTGGTTCAGTTCATCGCTAAAGATAAAGTTGTTCTTGCCGCACAACGCCGAAATCGTGCCGACATTCGCCATGTAGCCCGTATTGAAGGTGATGGCGGATTCTTCGCCCTTGAATTTGGCGATAAATTCTTCCAGTTCCTGATGCGGAGTCTTGTTACCTGTGGTAAGGCGGGCTCCCCCGCTTCCTGTCCCCCACTCCAAAACGGCTTGGGCCATCGCCTGCTTGAGTTCATCGATGTTTGCCAAGTCCAGGTAAGAATTGGAGGCCAGCAGAATCTGCTCCTGCGAAGCGCCGTCGGGCATGCGGATTTTCACACAAGCCGATTCCGGCGTTTCCATCAGGCGCATCGAGCGATAAGTGTTGTTCGCCCGTGCCGTTTCCAAAGCGTCTTTCGTAAAAATGTCAAGAATGCGACTCATGCTCCGACATCCACCAAAACTTTTTTCTTCTGCAAGTACTCGATGCATTCTTCGGCAGAGGCCTTGCGTGAATCAAACAAGAAAATGCGGCCTCCGTTTTCGTCGCCCATTTCCTTCATCTTCATGATGCGCACATAGCCGAGTTCCTTGCTTGCGACATAGCCCGTCACATAATTCGGGTCGTCGCTCACGCAAAATTCTGCCACCATTCCGGGGGCATTCGCCACCTTGGTCGCAAGCACAATGGCTTCGTTAAAGTGATTCTTGCAACTATCCACTTCGCTCGAATGCAGTGCATCCATATAAGTCGCACGCACACCGCGTTCGTGGTCAGGTTCTAGGCGCTCGCCCGTAGCAATGTCGTAAAGCATTGCACCACGCATCGGGAATGTCGCACGCAAGAGTTCCTGCAACTTTTCACGGAGCCCGCAACCTGAACCCATCAGCGGAGTAATAAGCCCGAACGCCTTGTCCAGCCCTTCCTGCCACGTATCTACATCGATACGCGTCACAGGCAAAGCCTTCAAAATCTGGATATCGCTTTCATGAACCTTTTCAATTTTCACATTGATAAAATCCGGGTCGCCCTTGGAATGGTTCATGGCGCGGCGTACCATCGCCGAACAAACCGCTTCTACGGAATCCCGACCCACAATGCGTTCTGCACCGGAAATATGCTGCTCATGTTTCTGTTCGCCCTCGCCCACTTGCTGCGAGGCACGCATTTTCAAGCTGTAATAATCCATATCACTCATGAAATTCGTCTTCGCCTTCTACGACAGGCGCGGGTTCACATTCACCAATCATCTTGATGGCTTCGCAGATGCGGTCGATTTCAGAATCAGTCGTAATAAACGGAGGCATCGTGTAAACGTAATTGCAGAACGGTCTGAGCCACACGCCGGTTTTGCGAATCACGCGCAGAATATCGTCCGCAGAAGGTTTCGCCTTCAGTTCCAAGACACCTATCGCACCAAGCACTCGCACGTCGGCCGCATTTTCAAGCGAACGGAGCGGTTCCAGATTCTGCTTGAGGCGTTTTTCAATTCGTGCAACACTAGCCTCGTAATTGCGACTTTCGAACAGCGAAAGCGAAGCTATTCCCGCAGCACAAGCCAGCGGGTTCGCCATGTAAGTGGGGCCATGCATAAATGCCGGGATCTTGCTGTTCGTGATCGTTTCGGCAACTTTCTCGGACGCAACGCAAGCCGCCATCGTAATGCTTCCGCCCGTGAGCGCCTTGCCGATGCACATGATGTCCGGTGTTATCCCCGCATGCATCATCGCAAATCGCGGCCCCGTTCGGTAAAAGCCAGCGGCAATTTCGTCTAGAATCAACAAGATACCGTAACGGTCGCAGAGTTCGCAGAGTGATTTCAGGTAACCCGCATTGTAAAGCCACATGCCGTTTCCGCCCTGAAACACGGGTTCGCAAATCACGGCAGCGATTTCACCCTTATGTTCTTCGACAACGCGTTCCATCGAAGCGAAATCCGTCTGGTTCCAAGCCTCGTCAAAACGGCAGTTCGGGCGTTCCGCAAAATAATGATGCGGCATGATTCCGCGGAAAAGCGTATGCATCCCGTCCGGGTCAGAAAGCGCCATTGCCCCTGCAGTGTCGCCGTGGTAGCCACCCTTCAGGGCGACCAACTTGCAGCGCTCCGGACGTCCGAGAGAATATTGGTACTGTACCGCCATCTTGGCAGCACATTCTACAGAAATACTTCCCGAATCCGCAAAGAAAATTTTGTTGAGACCTTCCGGCAAAAAATTCACCAGTTTTTCGCCGAGTTCAATCGCAGGTTCGTGCGTAAAACCGCCAAACATCACATGGCACATCTTTTCGCTCTGTTTCTGAATCGCCTCGACGATTTCAGGGGCGTTATGCCCGTGCGCCATGCACCACCAACTCGATACCGCATCAATCAGTTTCAAACCGTCGGCCGTTTCAATCGTCGTTCCATGAGCGGATTTTGCAAGGAACCTGGCCGGAGTATTCTTCAGCGCCGCATACGGATGCCACAAATGCTCGCTGTCAAAATCAAGTAGACTTTTCATTTGCAACCAATTATAGAAATCCTCCTTGCACCATGCGAAATTTTATATATTCATCAAATAAAAAATTGGTGAAAAAACATGCTCAAAATCGAAGCCTACAGCGAAAAGTACACAAATGATGCCATTGCAATCTGGAACGACATCGTCGAAGACGGAATCGCGTTCCCGCAAAAGGAAACACTTGACGCGCAGACGGGCGATGCCTTTTTCAAGTCACAGTCATTTACGGGCATCGCCATCGACGCGGACTCCGGCGAAGTGGTCGGACTCTACATTCTTCACCCGAACAACGTGGGGCGCTGCGGGCATATTTCGAATGCAAGTTATGCGGTCAAAAAGAACAAGCGCGGTATGCATATCGGCGAATTTCTCGTGAAGGATTGCCTCGCGAAGGCAAAGGAAATCGGCTTCAAGATTTTGCAGTTCAACGCGGTTGTCGCCACGAACACCTCGGCGCTCAAACTCTACAAGAAACTCGGCTTTACCCAGCTCGGCGTGATTCCCAAGGGGTTCTTGCTCAAGGACGGGAACTACGAGGACATCATCCCGCACTATATAGAACTTTAACAGAACACCACGAAACGTATTCGCGGTCATATGAAACAACACGTTTCATAAAAAGCAAGAGCATATACATTTTTAAAGAAAAATTTGCGATTTGCGTTCAAAAATCATTGATTCTGTTTCATGAAAAAGATATAATTCTCCATAGAGTTCATCGAGAACCGAGAAAAAAGGAGGAATCGATATGAAAACAGGATTCAAGCTTTTCTTGATGGCGGGACTAGCGGCACTCAGCATGTCCTGCAGCGACAACTCCACCGATTGTTGTGGGGATATGGCCGGCGCAACCGAATTCTCCGAGGATGCCATCGCCAAGGATGGCTTCAGTGACGAAGCCCCCGGCGAAGGTGGGGCCATTGGCGAAGGTGACGGTGCGGAAGTCGAACAAGGCAATCAAACCTATTCGGGCCTGCTCACGGCCGGCGAATGGAACGACCTTGACAATTGGAAGTTCTGGACTGATCTCCTCAACGAGAACGAGTTCTACAACAATACGGAATACTGGGGATTTTACCCGAAGAAACTCGTTGCAGTAAAAGTTATCGATGAAGACAGCGTCGGCATCGCGAACGTCTCCGTCGAGCTCCTCAAGGGAAGCGATGTGGAATTTGCTGCCAAGACCGACAACACAGGCTATGCCTACTGCTGGATTAACCTGTTTAGCGGAGCTGCGGTCGATTCCACCATCGAATATTCGCTCAGCGTTGACGGAGTCGACTACACGGAACCGCTCGCAATTACGGCCAAGGGCGACGAAGAGCTCAACATCAACTTTGTCGTAAGCGAAGCCAAGCAGGCCGAAGCCAAGGCCGACATCGCCTTCATCGTGGACGCCACGGGATCCATGGGCGACGAAATCGACTTCCTCAAATCGGACCTCGACGACATCATCGAGAAGGCCAAATCGGGAAACAACGTGGACCTGCGTACGGCGGCGGTAGTCTACCGTGACGAAGGGGACGACTACCTCACGCGCTACGACAATTTCTCCAGCGATCTCTCCAAGACGCAGGCATTCATAAGCAAGCAAAATGCAGGTGGCGGCGGCGACACCCCCGAAGCGGTGCACTCCGCCCTCGAAACCACGCTGCAGAAGCTTTCCTGGGACGAATCAGCACGCGCACGCATCGCCTTCATCATCCTCGACGCCCCCGCACACCACGAAGACAAGATTATCAAGAGCCTCCAGAATTCCATCAAACTCTTCGCCAAGAACGGCATCAAGCTGATCCCCGTGGCGGCAAGCGGCATAGACAAGCCCGCGGAATTCATGCTGAGGTTCTTTGACCTCGCGACTGGCGGCACCTACGTGTTCCTCACGGACGACAGCGGCATCGGATACCACCACATGGAAGCTTCCGTTGGCGACTTCGAAGTGGAAATCCTCGCCGACCTGATGGCAAGACTCATAAAGAAATACATCGAATAAAACGCAACAATCAACAACAACGCATCATACGCAGACTTTCACAAGCCTGCGTTTTTCGTATAATTCCGGCATGAGCGTTCGAATCCAGGCTCTTCCTAAAATAGACCCCGCACAATTAATTCTATATTTGTGCGCGTAAAACAAAAGGACTTGAAAATGGCAAAGACCAGCGCAAAGAAAACAGAAAAGAAAGGCACCCAGACCAACATGTGGACCGGCCGTTTTGCTAGCGGCATGGCGCAGAGCATGGTGGACCTGAGCTTCAGCCTGCAATTCGACGCCGAACTCATCGAAGAAGACATCGAAGGCAGCATCGGCCACGGCAAGGGCCTGGTGGAATCGGGCGTGCTCAGCAAGGCCGACTACAAGAAGATTTGCGACGGCTTGGCCAGCATCCTCAAGGACTACAAGGCCGGCAAGAACCTGTGGCAGGAATCTGACGAAGATATCCACATGGCCGTAGAACGCGTGCTCACCGAACGCATCGGTGCCCTCGGCAAAAAGATCCACACGGGCCGCAGCCGTAACGACCAGGTCTGCACGGACTTCAAGCTTTACATGCGTCACCGCGCCGCCGAAATCCGCGCCCTCGAAGTTTCTTTGATGGAAACGGTTCTCGACCTCGCCAAGAAATACTTCGGCAAGATGATGCCGGGTTACACGCACCTGCAGCAGGCACAGCCGATTTACTTCAGCCATTACCTGATGAGCATGTTCTTTGCCGTGAGCCGCGATGTGAAGCGCCTCGACAACTTCCTGGAACTCCACAGCGAACTTCCGCTCGGTAGCGGCGCCATGGCCGGTTCCGCATTCCCGTACCACCGCGCCCTCGTTGCAAAGGAACTCGGATTTAACGGTGTTAGCCCGAACAGCATTGACGCTGTGAGCCACCGCGACATGATGCTCGAATTCGAAGCTGACCTCGCCATCATCGCGAACACGATGAGCCGCTACGCCGAAGACTTTGTGAACTGGAGCACCAGCGAATTCGGTTACCTCACCCTGCACGACGCCTTCTCCAGCGGTTCCTCCATGATGCCGCAGAAGAAGAACCCGGATTCCATGGAACTCATCCGCGGAAAGTCCGGCCGCATGCTCGGTAACTTCAGCGCCCTCTACACGCTGGTGAAGGGTGCACCGCTCAGCTACAGCCGCGACCTGCAAGAAGACAAGGAACCGGTTTTCGACTCCGTCCATAACGTGAAGGTAATCCTCCGCGTGATGAAGGAAGCCTTGGAAAGCGCTCGTTTCAATTTCGACAAGATGCATGCGAAAATGCTGCCGGCGCTGCTGGCTACCGACCTCGCTGACTTGCTGGTCGAATCTGGCGTGCCATTCCGCGATGCCCATCACGTGGTCGGTAGCCTGGTCGGCGAAGCCGCCCGCCAAGGCCTCGAATTTACGGACCTTAGCGACGAGGCCTGGGCCAGCGCCGGTGTCCCGAATGTAAAACAGATGAAGAAGACTCTCACCTTCGAATACAGCGTAAGCCGCCGCAATATCGAAGGCGGTACCGGTCCCAAGTCCGTGAAGCAGCAGTTCAGCAAGGCCGAAGCGATCTTGAAGAAATTCAAGAAGTAATTACTTCTGTTCTACGGTGAAGCCCTTGGCGCGGAGAAGGTCGATGACGTTATCCTCCTTCCCCACCAGATGCGCGGCTCCTACGACGATAAAGACCTTGCGGTCGGAGGCCAACAATCCTTCGACCGTTTTTGCCATCTTCCTGTTGCGCACAGTGTAAACGCGTTCGTTGAGTTCCTGCGAGAGAATAGAATCCATCGCATCCTTCGGCCCCGCCTCCAGTTCCATCGCCTCAGAAAAAAGCGAATCGTTTCCGGTTTTCCACGCCTGCATCATCATCGTGATACCCGAATCAAGCAACGGCAGATCACGCAACGTACTCTTCATGTAGTAAATGCCGACCGAATCCGAAATTCCCTCGCCTGTAAGGGCATAGACCTGCTCTTCGACCGTTTCGAGCGAAAGAACAGGCATGCCCCTCCCGTGAGCTGCATTGAGGAAGTAGAAATCGATTCCATAGGACGGATCATACCCCTTACGCTGTATGGCAATCGAGCTCAGGGTCATCGCGACAGCCCAAGGCTTAAATTGATTTAAGGCAAAAACCGGAATCTGCCAATCCGTACAGAGGCTGTCGAGCGACTGCTGTATATCTGCGGGTAAAATCTTATCCAGGCTTTTACCCTCTTCAAGCAAACCGAGCCGAGAAGACTGAAGCGCAACCTCCAAAACCACATTTGTATCGCTCATGTCGAGTTCGATACCCAGCTCATCCGAATTCTCGAACGCGACCGTTATCTCGGAATCGAGCGGATAGAACGAGGAATCCGCAAAATGCACGCTCCCGAGCAGGTAGACGCTCGAATTGGAATCAGAGACCTTCCACAGGATATGCTTACGCGCGGGAGCCGAAGCGGAACATCCCGTCAAGAACATCACGGATACAAGACCAAGCAATATGAACCTTATCATATTCAACCTCCTAAAATTCACCTGTCCAGCCGAAAAGGCCCTCGGCACGGGCATCGGATGCGGCAGCAACACGGAACGCGCCACCGTCGATAACGGCAATGCGGTCGCTATACCTTTCCGCATATTCGAGCGAATGTGTCGACACGACAATTCCCATCTTGCGGTCTTGCACCAGCGAACGCAGCGTGCGGAAAAGCATATGGCTACGCGGGATGTCGAGGAACGCGTTCGGCTCGTCGAGCAGGAGCACCTTCACCTCGCGCGCGACTGCCTGGGCAAGGAACACACGGCTTCGTTCACCGTCGCTCAGCTCCGTCACGGCACGCTCGCCAAAGCGTGACACGTCAAGGAGCGCCATCGCATCGTCAATGCATTTTTCGTCCTGCGCGCTACGTCCATCGAGGATTCCCGAATAGGGCGTACGGCCAAGGCTGACGAATTCGCGAACCGTCATGCGGGCGGGGGGCGCGACGCCCATGCGGACGAGCGCCACCAGCCGCGCACGCTCGCGGTCCGCCATGCGGTCGGCGGTGTGCCCGGCTGTAATGGTCCTGCCACAAAGCAGGACCGTCCCGCCCCGCGGAGGCAGGAGACCTGCAAACGTCTTCAAAAGCGTACTCTTGCCGCATCCGTTTTCGCCCATCAGCGCAACTACTTCGCCTTCCAAAAGTTCGAAATCGAAAGCCGAAGCGAAGGGTTCACGACCGGGATACCCGAAAAGAAGCGTTTCGGCACGCAGGAGTCCGGCTACGGAATTCATAGAGACCTCCCCTGCCGCGCCCCGCGCACGAGTACATACAAAATAACAGGAACGCCGACTACGCTCAACACGGCATTCAGCGGAATCCACTGCGGGAACACGCCCGCAATCAAGGCCAGCAGCGAGCCGCACAGCGCAGAGCCCGGCAGGAGCACGCGATGGTTCGTCGTCCTGAACATAAGATACGCGAGGTGCGGAACCGCGATACCGATAAAGGCGACAGGCCCGCAGAACGCCGTCGCGGCACCGGCAAGGATGCTCGAACCCAAAAGCACGCAGAGCCTCGCACGTCCGACCTGGATGCCCAGTCCGCGAACAAATTCATCGCCCAGGTGCGCCGAATTCAAGTAGCGCATGGAGAAGACCACCGGCAAAAGTCCGACCGCGACCGCGAGGGCGAACACCCAGATGCCATCGAGCGTCAGACGTCCGAAACTCCCGAAGCCCCATGCCACGTACACCTGGAGGCTTTCACCTTCCGCCCCGGCAATCAAGAGGCTCACCAGCGCATCGATAAAGTAGCCGAGCAGAAGCCCCGCCACAAGCAACACGGAGCTCTGCGAGAACCTGGACGCGAAAGCGATAATCATGAGCGTAACGACCAGGGCGCCGACCGATGCCGCCCCGAGCGTCCCAAAATGTCCGAAGCTGAGTCCCGCAAGGAGGGCCAGCGCAACACCGAAACTCGCACCGCTGCTGATGCCCAGCACGAACGGCCCGCACAGCGGGTTACGGAAAACCGTCTGGAGGCAAAGGCCCGATACGGCAAGCGAAAGCCCCGCAAGGAGCGCGGCGGCAACACGCGGAATCCTAAGGTCCCAGAGAATGCGCGAAGTCATCGAGGAATCCGGAGAGCAGAGTGCATCGAGCAAATCGGAAAGCGGCACATCGACCGGACCGGAAACCAAAGTCCATACAGAAAAGAACAGAACGCCCGCAAAAAGCGTCCCGAAACAGAGGGCTACCCGTTTCATCGAATGCCCTTATTTTTTGGATTTGGCCTTGGCTTGGTCCTGCTTCTTCAAGTCGTCAGTAGCCTTCTGATCGCGAATGTACTTTTCAGCAGGAACATTCTCGAAGCCCTGGAGCGCATTGAGCCAGTTGTCGTTCAGGTCGCGGAATTCAAGCTTCTTCAGGTTGTGCTTGAGCGTATCGCCTGCCACCCTGAAGGTCACGTAGTCCCAGCGGATCACCTGGCGGTCGCGGAACACTTCGCGCGTCACCATGGAGGAATCGTTGTCGAAGCGGTAACGGGCCTTGTAGGCATAGTCACCCGTCTTCTGGTAACGGCCCGAATCAGAATACGTACGCGTTGCGCCCGTAAGCGTGTCGTTCATGTTGAACACGAGTTCTGCATCGCGGAAGGCATGGCCGTGCGCCACGATCGAAGTGCGCCACACGCCATGGACCATATCCTTGACCTTCTTCTGGAAAAGCGTGTCGACCTTCCAGTGGTCGAAGTTGCTCTTGTCGTACTTGGCACGCTGGACATACTTGCCCGCCTTGATCATCTTGCGGACGCTGTCGGCCTTGACCTTGGCCAGGCTGTCGGAATTGGCCTTTGGCGCACTGGACTGGTTGGCGCTGTTCAAGGAATCCAGCTTGTGCTGAATCATCTCGTCGAGAGTCGCCTGGGCACCACGGGGGGCGACGACGGAGTCGACAGGTTGCTGTGCAAAAGACACCCCGGCAAAAGCAAGGGATACGAACGCTGCGAAAATACACTTGTGTAAAGACAAAATCATCGTCATAAATTTAGTTAAAGAGTTTAAAAAAAGGCTCGCCCAGCTCAAAAAACGGCAAAAAAAAGCGGACTACACAAAAACGGGGCACAATTTTATATTTGGGGCATGCTCGATTACACTCAAGTTCCCAGTCCCTGCTTCGTCCTGGACGAAAAAAGGCTCGTCCGCAACATGGAAATCCTGGACGATATCCAGAAAAGGACAGGCGCCAAGATTATCTGCGCCCTCAAGGGTTACAGTTTCTGGCGTTCCTTCCCGCTCATCGCGCGCTACCTCCCCGGTGCAACCGCATCCAGCCTGAACGAGGCGCGCCTCGCCCGCGAGGAGATGAACAAGGAAGTCCACGTGTTCGCACCCGTCTACGGTGACGACGAAATCGACCAGATTCTCTCGCTCGCCGACCATATCAGCTTCAACAGCTTTGGCCAGTGGCAACGTTTCAAGGACAAAACGCTTGCAGCAGGAGTGAGCGCCGGCATCCGCGTGAACCCGCAGTTCTCGACCGTCGAGACCGACCTCTACAACCCGTGCGGAAAGTTCTCGAGGCTCGGGGTCACTGAGGCCGAGTTTAAACCGGAACTCTTGGACGGAATCGAGGGGTTGCACTTCCATGCGCTTTGCGAGCAGGACGCCGACGCCCTCGAAGGCGTTCTCGCGGCATTCGAGCAGCACTTCGGCAAGTACATCGACCGCATGAAGTGGGTGAACTTCGGCGGCGGCCACCACATTACACGCAAGGACTACCACAGGGACGACCTCGTGCGCATCATCAACGGCTTCAAGGAACGCCATCCTGGAGTCGAAGTCATCCTGGAACCGGGGGAAGCGGTCGGCTGGCAGACAGGCGAACTCGTCGCAACGGTCGAAGACATCGTACATAACGAGATGGACATCGCGGTGCTCAACATCTCCGTGAGCGACCACATGCCCGACTGCCTCGAAATGCCCTACAGGCCCGCCGTTACGGGCTCCGGAATGCCCGGCGAAAAGAAATTTACATACAAATTAACCGGATGTTCATGCCTGGCAGGCGACCAGCTCGGCGACTTTTCCTTCGATGAACCGCTAAAGATCGGCGACAAGGTTATCTTCGAGGACATGATACACTACACCATGGTGAAGACGACGTTCTTCAACGGGGTTCGCCACCCGAGCATCGGCAAGTTCGACATGGAAGGCAAATTCCACCTGCTGCACACGTTCACCTACGAGCAGTTCAAGGACAAACTGTAGATGACCTTCAACAGCGAAGACGAAACCTACAACTGGGCCGTGGAATTCGGCAAGTCGCTCAATCCGGGCGACATGGTCGCGCTGTACGGGAACCTCGGGGCAGGCAAGACGGTGATGAGCCGAGGCATCTGCAAGGGGCTCGGATTCGACGGCACCGTGTGCTCGCCCACCTACACCATCCTCCACGAATACCCGAACGACCCTCCCCTCTACCATTTCGACCTGTACCGCCTGGAACCGGGCGCGGAACTCTACGAGGTCGGTTTCGACCACGAATACCTATCCCGCGGGATTACGCTCATCGAATGGCCCGAAAGGCTCGACGGCGACACCGGCGACATCACGCACAAGATTACGATCGAAATCGTATCGGAGAACGTACGCGAGGTGACGCTCGAGAAATTTGAAAGGAATAACGGCTAGAACGCAAGCTTTACGCCACAGGTCAGCATGCCGACCTGGCCAAAGCCGTATTCGCCGAACACCGATATCTTGCTTCCAATTTCGAAACCGAGAAGGCCGATATTGAACATCACGCCGTGTCCATCGTACCAGAACACGCCGCCGATACCCGCATAGGAATAAAGCCTGAAATACTTGAAATTCAGGTAATTGAGCTTGAACCTCGGAATCACGGATATAATCGGATGGCCGTCCACGGTCGTATAGTCGACCATGATGCCCACTTCCAGGAGGTAGAACAGTTCATAGCCATAGCCAAGCGAATAGGCGAGCAGATCCGGATTGCGGTCATCCTTGTGGGCCGCATGGATAATGATATCCAGCCACGACGAGAGCGGCAGCAACCCTAAAAAGAAGCTGACATTTTGACGCCTCTTCTGCCAGGCCTCTTCCCAGGATTCATCCTTCGAGGTCACAGGCTCTGCCACTTTGGTATCATCATAGGCAATAGGCTCCACGCGTGCAGGCGGTTCCGGAGCAGGTTCCACACTTTCTTCCGGAGGCGGCGCCACTACGGGTTCTTCCTGCGGAGCGGGCGCCTGGGCAGACTGTTCTTCGCCAGAAACATCCTCGTAGGCCCCGACATCGTCATAGCCGCTATCTTCTGCCTGGGCAAAAGCCATCGAACAGGCAAAGAGCAAGAAAACAATTCTTTTCATCGGGAACCTCCGCTATACGTTTTTTACAAAATAATCTTTTTTTCAAGAAATGAACAAGGGCGCAACATGAAATCCGTAAAAAGTGACATGGAACACCCAATTCCATCGCATATTTTCTAATTTTTAGCCCCGACACAAGAAAAAACAAGATGGGAATTGTCGAAATCATCATCGTCGCGATCGTAGAGGCCATGGACTGCTTCGCGGTCGCCATCGCCACGGGGCTTTCCAAGACAGGGACCCGCTACAGCCGCGCGATGCTCCAGGCTGTAAGTTTCGGCGTTTTCCAGGGAGCAATGACGCTCCTCGGGTATTTCCTCGGAAGTTTCGCCGAACGCTGGTTCAGTTCCGTCGCGACCCCCATCGCCTGCAGCATCCTCTGCATCCTCGGGCTTCGCATGATATGGGGCGCCATCCACGGCGATGCCGGAGAAAAGGAAGGCGAAGAGATTGCGGCAAAGAACCTCACCATCGCAAATATCCTGCTCCTCTCGGTCGCGACAAGCATCGACGCCTTCGCGGTGGGAATCTCGTTTGCCTTCGTGAACGCGAACATGGTTTTCGCAACATCCTCCATCGCGCTCGCAAGCTTCGCCATGGGCGTCATCGGTTACGAAATCGGACGCCACGCCGCCAAGAGGTTCAAAACGAAAATCCCCGAAGTGATTTCGGGGATTATCCTGATTGGCATCGGCGTAAAGATGCTTTTCTAGTGCCCGGACTTGATTCCGAGCTTGTTCATGCGGTAATTCATCATGCGCGGGGAAACACCCAGGTCGCGGCCTGCGGCAGAGAGGTTCCCGTTGTTGCGCTTGATGGCTTCCGTAATGATTTCCCTTTCGTAGTTGTTCATCATCACCTCGAGCGGGGCGGTCTTCGTCGTGACGGCTCCCCCCGCACCCACGCTCAGGCTCGTCTGCAGCGAAGGCGGCAGGTTGTAGCTGTGGATGCAGTCGTCGCTCGCGGTAAGCACCGCGCGTTCCATGCAGTTCTCGAGTTCGCGCACGTTGCCCGGCCAGTGATAGCTCATGAGCAGGTTGATGGCGGTCGTCGAGAGGCGCACGATCTTCTTGCTGTAGCGCAGGTTCATCTTCTCGATGAAGTGCTCCGCGAGCAGGATGATGTCGGACTTGCGCTTAGCGAGATCGGGCATCGAAATCGGGAAGATGTTCAAGCGGTAGAAAAGGTCCTCGCGGAACTTGCCCTGCGCTATGAGTTCTTCCAGGTTGCGGCTCGTAGCGGCCAAGAAGCGCACATCGGAATGGAGTTCCTCGTTGCTGCCCACGCGGCTGAAGGTGCGTTCCTGCAAGAAGCGCAACAGCTTCACCTGCGTCTGCATCGTGAGGTCGCCAATTTCGTCGAGGAACAGCGTACCGCCGTTTGCGGCCTCGGCACGGCCGATGCGGCGGTTCATGGCGCCCGTGAAGGCACCCTTCTCGTGACCGAAAAGTTCGCTTTCCACCAGGTTTTCCGGGAGGGCCGCGCAGTTAAGCGTAATGAAGGGCTTGTCCTTCCTTGAAGAAAGGTTCACGATGGCACGGGCAATCATCTCCTTGCCGGTGCCGCTGCCGCCGCGGATAAGCACGGTCGCATCGCTCGGGGCCACCTGGCGCACCTGTTCGTAGATCTGCTGCATCTCGCGGCAGTTGCCCACCAGTTCGCCGGGGTTGTTCGAAAGCATGTCGCGGAGCTTGCGGTTTTCCTCGAGCATCGCCTCGTGTTCGTTATGGAGCTCGATGCATTCGTTCGCCGCGTCGCCTGTGATGTTAGCGATAATCTCGAGCAGCGCCACGTCGCGGTCCAGGTCGGTGGCTCCGTCCACGGGGCGGTCAATAGAGAGCGTACCGATTACCTCGCCGTCGTGAATCAACGGGACGCAGATGAAGGCCACCTGGCTCTCGTAATGGCGGCTTCCGGTTCGATTCAAGAATCTAGAATCCTTGCGGAGGTCGGGAATCACGTGGCTGATGCCACGCTCGGCCACATGGCCCGTAATGCCCTCGCCCATGCGATAATACCCCTTCTGCTTCTCGGATTCTTCAAGCCCGCGCGAAGCCTCGATCTTGAGGGTATCGCCAAAGAGCAGCGCAAAGGTGCCACGGAGCATGCCGAGTTCGGATTCCAGAATGCCGAGCACGTTCTCGAGCAACTTCTCCACGTTGCGTTCGTGGATAATCGCGACGCTTATCTTCTGGATAACCGAAATTTCTGAGCCTATTGGAATGGGCATGGACATAAAATAGAAATTCCTAGAAAGTTAAAGTTTTTCCCTTATTCTCTTGAGGGCCTCGCAGGTGCGTTCGTAGTCACCGAAGGCGGTCAGGCGGAAATACCCTTCGCCGCAGGGGCCAAAGCCGCTGCCGGGGGTGCCGACCACCTCGCAGGTGGCAAGCAGGCGGTCGAAGAAGTCGAAGGACTTCTCGCCATCGGGAATCTTCCACCAGATGTACGGGGCATGCTCGCCGCCGAACACCGTGTAGCCCGCCGCGGTCAGTTCCCTGCGGATGACACCGGCCGTCTTCATGTAGCCCGCAATAACGGCCTTCGTCTGCTGCCAACCGACCGGGGAGTAGATGGCCTCGGCGGCACGCTGGGTCACGTAGCTCACACCGTTGAACTTGGTGCACTGGCGGCGATTCCACATAGCGCGGAGCTTGGAAAGTTCGTGCGGGATGACCGTATAGGCGCAGCGCACGCCGGTAAAGCCGGCCGTCTTGCTGAAGCTGCGGAACTCGATGGCGCAGGTACGGGCGCCCGGAATCTCGTAGATGGAGTGCGGGAGGCTTTCGTCCTGGATGTAGCAGTTGTAGGCGCCATCGAACAGGATAATCGCCCCATTCTCGTTCGCGTAGTCCACGAACTTCTGGAGCGTCTCGCGGCTGAGCACCGTACCCGTCGGGTTGTTCGGGCTGCAGAGGTAGATCATCTGCACCGGGTTCTTGGGCAAGTCGGGCTGGAAGTTGTTCTCCGCGGTCGATGCAAGATAGGTGACCTTAGAAAAATGTCCGTCATCCTGCAACACACCGGCGCGGCCGGCCATCACGTTAGAGTCCAGGTAGACCGGATAGACAGGGTCCGGGATAGCAACTTTTACATTTTCTGTAAAAAGTTCCTGGATGTTCGCGACATCGCACTTGGAACCGTCGCTCACGAAGATATCGTCCGGGTCCATCTCGATGCCGCGGGAAGTGTACTCGCCGGCTACAATCGCCTCGCGCACGAAGTCATAGCCCTGCTCGGGCCCGTACCCGCGGAACGACCCCTTCTCGGCCATCTCGTCGACAGCCTTGTGCATGGCCTTGATGACCTCGGGAATGAGCGGCGTAGTCACGTCGCCGATACCCAGACGCACGATGTCGGCATCGGGCTTCTTCGCCTGGTATTCGGAAATCTTCTTTGCGATGGTAGAAAACAGGTAGCTACCAGGCAGCAAGTCGTAGTTCGGATTGATGATAGATGCGTTCATTAGATTGTCCCTCTAAATACTTCTTCGGCAGGGCCGGTCATGAGTACCGGGCCATCCTCTTCGTGCTTGATGTGGAGGACACCGCCATCGAGGACGACATCCGCCTCGACGCCCACGCGGCCCGTGCGCTGGGCCGCAACGAGGGTTGCGCAGCTACCAGTGCCGCAGGCCATGGTAACGCCGCAACCCCGTTCCCAAACCCGCATGCGGATTTGGGTGGGCGTCACCACCTGCGCAAACTCGATATTGCAGCGGTCCGGGAACTGCTTGTCGACTTCCAGGATGCTTCCCCACTTTTCAAGCTGGATCTTCTCGATGTCATCCACGAAAATCACCGCGTGCGGGTTCCCCATCGACACCGTCTCGGCGGTAAAGTCGAAGCAGTCCGCCGTAAGCTTGATGGAGCCGAGAAAATCCCTGGGATGTCCCATGTCGACACACACGCGGCCGTCGTCCAAAAGTTCCGGACGGACGAGCCCGCTTTTCGTATGCAGGTTGAAAATCTTGGCCTCCGGCGATTTCGCGAGTCCGCGAGTGACGATGTATTTTGCCACGCAGCGGGTGGCGTTACCGCACATCGCGGCTTCCGAGCCGTCGGCATTGAAAATTCTCATCTCGAAATCGATGCCGTTCGGGGCAGACTTCGAAGCAGGGCCGACCCCGGCCTTGTCGAGCACGAGACAACCATCGCCATCCATCGGGGTCACGATTACAACGCCGTCGGCACCGATACCGAAGCGACGGTCGCAGAGTTTCTTTACACGCTGTTCAAAGCCGTCGCCATAATCCGGCGACTCCCCCGGTTCCAGGAGCACAAAATCGTTGCCGAGACCGGTCCATTTCGAGAATTTTGTCATTATATACCTATATAGGGTTTCGATTTGCCCCTTATATGCAAAAAATATGCCAACTTTACAAAAAATGTTATAATTGGCTAGAAAATGGCGTTTTCACGCAAATTTAAAGGAATTTGCCATCTTAGTTATTTTACAAATTATGTAAACACAGTCACTTCTTTTTTCACAAAATGTAAATTGTAAAAGATTCCGCCAAGATTCCACAAAAAATTTTCCCGACTTACATCTAGACGAACAACGCCGAAAGAAGTACCTTTCTGCGCACACGGAGGTCAACCATGTTTTCAACCCTGATACTCGCCCTGGCAGCGGCAACATCGTCCGCCACGCACCGGGACACGGTCAGCTACGCATTCGGATCATTCTTCGGCAAGAACGCACACGAGCAGCTCACCGCCCGCGATTCCGTCAATTTCAATCTCGACCTCTACCTCAAGGCCTTCAACACCCATGTCCGCAAGGATTCCGCCCACTACCTGATGACGGAAGATGCCATATACAAGACACTGAACAATATCAAGAAAATAGCACAGGACGAAAAGCAGAAGCTGGACGGTACCCTCCTCGTCCAGAACACCTCGGTCAGCTACGCGCTGGGTGCATACCTCGCAAAACAGGTTTACGCCCAGGTCATCGAGCGCGACTCCATCGACCTCAACCTGGACATTTTCTGCAAGGCCTTCAGGACCCGCTTCAAGAAAGATTCCGCACATTACCTGTTGAGCGACGAGCAAGCGGTCAAGGTACTCGCAGACATCTCCCGACAGATCAACGAGAAATGGCAAAACGCCAACATAGCCTTCCTCATAAAGAACAAGTACGCCAAGGGAATCGTGACGACCGAATCCGGCCTCCAGTACAAGGTCATCGCCAAGGGCAAGGGCGCCGTTCCCGGCAATTCCTCTACCGTGAAGGTCCACTACACGGGAACGCTGATCAACGGTAAGAAGTTCGACAGTTCCATCGACCGCGGCGAACCTCTCGAATTCGAGATAAACGCCGTCATCCCGGGCTGGACCGAAGTACTCAAGCTCATGAAGGTCGGCAGCAAGGTCGTCGCATGGATCCCGCCCGATCTCGGCTACGGCGAGAAGGGACGTCCGCCCAAGATCCCCGGCAATAGCGTTCTCGTTTTCGAGATGGAACTGCTTGACGCACACGACCGTTGATTTACAATCTTTGTAATCAAACAAATTTTATTTCATTTTCTGAAAAATTCCAAATTAATGTAATCGACTAATTTTGCCGATTCTGTACAGATTTTGTCGTTTTACACATCTTGGCACAATTTTTGCAATCATGGCACCGAAAAACAAATTAACACTAGGAGATTGCCATGAGCAACGAATACAGGCTTAAAGCCATCAAGGAAATCGCGAGTGAATCTGCGGGCGACAACATGCCCGCAGCACCCGCAAGTCTCGACTTTTACGGCGAGGACGTCTTTAACGCGGAGGCCATGCGCGCCTACCTGCCGAAGGACATCTGCAAGAAGCTTTTCGCCACCATCGACGAGGGCGCACCGCTCGACGCGAGCATCGCGAACGAAGTCGCGCACGCCATGAAGAAGTGGGCTATCGACCGGGGTGCCACCCACTTCACTCACTGGTTCCAGCCGCTCACCGGCTCCACCGCCGAAAAGCACGATTCCTTCCTTGAACCCGAGAACGGGAAGGCAATCATGGCCTTCAGCGGCAAGAACCTGATCGTCGGCGAACCGGACGCATCCTCCTTCCCGAGCGGAGGCCTGCGTTCCACTTTCGAAGCCCGTGGCTATACGGCCTGGGACCCGACCTCTCCGGCCTTCATCAAGCGTCACGGCAACGGTGCTACGCTCTGCATTCCGACTGCATTCTGTAGCTACACCGGCGAAGCCCTCGACAAGAAGACTCCGCTGCTCCGCTCCATTCAGGCCCTGCAGAAGTCCGCCGACCGCCTTATGGGCCTCTTCGGCGTCGCCGCACAGAAGGTCACCGTCACTCTCGGTGCCGAACAGGAATACTTCCTCATCGACAAGCGCTTCTACCTGCAGCGCCCCGACCTCTACCAGGCCGGCCGCACGCTGTTCGGTGCAGCACCCGCCAAGCACCAGCAGATGGAAGACCACTACTTCGGTAGTATTCCGGCACGCATCTTGAACTTCATGAACGATGTGGAAAAGGAACTCTGGAAACTCGGCATTCCGGCCAAGACCCGCCACAACGAAGTTGCTCCGGCCCAGTTCGAACTTGCTCCGATGTTCGAGGAAGTGAACCTCGCCTGCGACCACAACATGCAGATTATGGAAGTGCTCCGTCAGGTCGCTGACCGCCACGGCCTCGTTTGCCTGCTGCACGAAAAGCCGTTCGCCGGCATCAACGGTTCCGGTAAGCACAACAACTGGTCCGTGAACTACGGCAAGACCAACCTCTTGAACCCGGGCAAGGACCCGCACCAGAACGCCATCTTCCTCACCGCACTCTGCGCTGTGATCTATGCTGTCGACACCCACGCCGACCTGCTCCGTATGGCTGTCGCTAGCGCCGGTAACGACCACCGTCTCGGTGCCAACGAAGCTCCTCCGGCAATCATCTCCATGTACCTCGGCGACCAGCTCGCCGACGTTATCGACCAGCTCGAAAAGGGCGATCCGAAGTCCAGCAAGCAGGCCGGTGCACTGAAGCTCGGTTCTGACACCCTCCCACCGCTCCCGCGCGACGCTACCGACCGTAACCGTACATCGCCCTTCGCCTTCACTGGCAACAAGTTTGAATTCCGCGCTCCGGGTTCCAGCCAGAGCTGCTCCGAACCGAACGTCATCCTCAACACGATCGTGGCCGAAGCCTTCGACCTCATCGCCGACAAGATGCAGAGCGTTCCGGCCGACAAGTTCCACGAAGAACTGCAGAACCTGTTGCAGAAGATCGTCAAGGAACACAAGCGCGTTATCTTCAACGGCAACGGCTATACCGACGAATGGGTCGAAGAAGCTGCCAAGCGCGGCCTCCCGAACATCCGCACCACCATGGAAGCCCTCCAGGCCCTCGCCAAGAAGGAAAACGTGGCCCTGTTCGAAAAGTACGGCGTGTTCAACAAGCGCGAACTCGACTCCCGTTACGAAGTCAACATGGAAGATTACCACAAGAAGATCCACATCGAAGGCAAGATTGCATTCGATATCGCAAAGAACGTGGTGCTCCCGCAGGTGCTCTGTGCATACTCTAACGCATTGAAGACCAACGAGTTAGCTAAGGGTCAGGGCTTCTACGCTGTAGATGGTTACGCTCGCGAACTCGGCGACAAGCTCAAAGAACTTGAAGCCGCAGTCGCCCAGATGGAAACCGCTCTCGGCGAAAAGCACGAAGTCATTCTCGATGCCATGGCAAACCTCCGCATTATCGTGGACAAGATCGAAAGTATCGTGCCCGACGAGAAGTGGCCGCTGCCGAAGTATCGTGAGATGTTGTTCATCTATTAATCGTACTCCAAAAACTCATAATAATCCGAACCTCAAAATGCAATTCGTCGGCCTCGCGCCGGCGGATTGCTTTTAAAAAGGCAAATTTTACAAAAAGTGAAATTGAGTGTGCTCTTAAAAAAATCTTCTAAAAATCCCCTTCAACAGCGATTAAAGAATTACTATATTTTGAGCCCGATGAAAACATCGGAATCCATCGAGGCACACATGAGCGCAGCCGTTGCAGGAATCTCGCAACGGAACCAGGCGACTCTCTCTGGATTTCACAAAATTTTTCTTTTTTCTGTTTTTTATCGTCTTTATCGTTTGGCAAAAGCTTTTGGCTTTTGCCTTTATTTTTATCCGGCTTTTAACTACACAACGAGTACATTATGATGACTGATAGATTCAACTGGAAAGCGAAACGCGAAAAGAAGGCGTTTCTGGCACTGGCAGACGGAACCGTTTTCAGGGGCTACGCCTTTGGCGCTGCTACCGACACCGTCGGCGAAGCCGTGTTCAACACCGGTATGGCCGGTTACAAGCAGATCTTGACTGACCCCTCTTATGCAGGCCAGTTCGTGGTGTTCACCACCGCCGAAGTCGGCGCCTACGCTGCAAACCATGAAAAGTCCGAATCGCGCGACGTGTTCCTGAACGGCATCGTCGTGAACTCGTTGGACGAAGTTTCCAAGGAACTGAACGAAGAAAGCCTGCACGACTACATGCTCAAGCACAACAAGCCGGGCATTGCAGGCGTCGACACCCGCGCCCTCACGATCCACCTGCGCAACAACGGTGCCCAGAAGGCCTACCTGCACGTAGACGGCACCGACATGAGCGAAGAAGAAGCAATCCAGAAGGCTCAGGAATGGGTCGGTCTGGACGGCCAGGACTACGCTAGCAAGGTCTCTGACCCGAACGGCTACGTGCTCAGCACCGAAGGCGACCTGCAAGTGGTCGCACTCGATTTCGGTATCAAGACGAACATCCTGAGAAACCTGGTGAACCAGGGCATGAAGGTCACGGTACTCCCGATTACCGCTACCTACGAACAGATCATGGCAAAGAACCCCGACGGCGTGTTCCTCTCCAACGGCCCTGCCGACCCGAACAGCCTTCCGCAGGTGGTCGATGTCGTCAAGAAGCTCTTGGGCAAGATTCCTCTGATGGGTATTTGCTTGGGCAACCAGTTGCTCGGCCTCGCCTTTGGCGCAAATGTCTCTAAGCTCAAGTTCGGCCACCACGGCTGCAACCACCCGGTCAAGAACGTGAAGACCGGCGCCGTCGAAATCACGAGCCAGAACCACAACTACGCTATCGACGCCATTACGCTCCCCGAAGAAGTGGAAGTCACGCATGTTAACCTGAACGACAACACGGTCGAAGGCATCCGCCACACGACGCTGCCGGCATTCAGCGTGCAGTACCACCCGGAATCCGCTCCGGGCCCGAACGACTCGCTGTACCTGTTCGCCGAGTTCAGACAAATGATCGAAGAATTCAAAGCAAAACAAGTCAGCACCCCCAAGCCCGCTGAAGTCCCCAAAGAGGTAAAAAATGTCCTCCTCTAAAGCTGCCGCAAAAAAACAGACCAAGTACATTTTCATTACCGGCGGCGTGGTAAGCTCCCTCGGCAAAGGAATCACCTCCGCTTCGCTCGCTCTCCTCCTCAAGAGCCGCGGCTACAAGGTGTTCATGCAGAAGCTCGACCCGTATCTGAACGTAGACCCGGGTACCATGAGCCCCTACCAGCACGGTGAAGTTTTCGTGACCGACGACGGCTACGAAACCGACCTGGACCTCGGCCACTACGAACGCTTCGCCGGCGTGCAGTGCTCCAAGGCCTCCAGCTACACCTCTGGCCGTATTTATTCCTCTGTGCTTGCCAAGGAACGCGCCGGTAAGTACTTGGGCGGTACCGTGCAGGTCATCCCGCACATCACCAACGAAATCAAGGACGCCTTCCGTTCTGCAGCCGAAAGCGGCGCAGACATCGTGCTCTGCGAAATCGGCGGTGTGGCAGGCGACATCGAATCCCTCCCCTTCCTCGAAGCCGCAAGACAGTTCCGCTTCGAAGTCGGCGTCGAAAACACTTGTTTTGTCCACCTGGTTCTCGTGCCTTACCTCAAGGCCGCAGGCGAACTCAAGACCAAGCCCTCGCAGCACTCCGTGGCAGAACTCCGCAACATCGGTATTTTCCCGGACATTCTGGTGTGCCGCACCGAAATGACAATCCCGCAGGATCACCTCGACAAGCTCGCGCTCTTCTGCAACGTGAAACCCGAATGCGTCATCGAAGAAAAGGACGTGAAGGATTCCGTTTACGCCGTACCTCGCGAACTCTGCAAGCAGGAACTTGACCTCCGCGTTCTGGAACAGCTCCACTTGAGCGTCCACCCCATCCTCCACTCGGAATGGGACACCCTCGTCAAGAAGGCCACGCAGCCCAAGTACGAATGCACCATCGCGCTCGTCGGCAAGTACATCGCCATCCGCGATGCCTACAAATCCGTTCACGAAGCCTTGCAGCACGCCGGTATGGCGAACAATGCTAAGGTGAAGGTGGAATGCATCGAAGCCGAAGACCTCGAAAAGAACCCGAGCCTGATCAAGAAGGCCGACGGCATCCTGATTCCGGGCGGCTTCGGAAGCCGTGGCGTGAACGGCAAGTGCGCCGCCATTCGCTACGCCCGCGAACACAAGGTTCCGCTGCTCGGCATCTGCCTCGGCATGCAGTGCTGCGTGATTGAATTTGCACGCGACGTACTCGGCTGGAAAGATGCGAATTCCACCGAATTCGACGCGAACACGACGCACCCGGTCATCGACCTAATGGACGAACAGAAGAACGTCACCGAAAAGGGCGGCACCATGCGCCTCGGCGCTTACCCGTGCAAGCTCGCGAAGGACTCCAACGCGGCCAAGCTCTACAAGAGTGAAAAGATCAGCGAACGTCACCGTCACCGCTACGAATTCAACTACGGTAGCGAATTCCGCAAGGAAC
>JAEEGG010006041.1_pt1 | contig 28508 bp, 16 predicted proteins | sample 9134161 | NCBI WGS metagenome assembly JAEEGG01 (sample SAMN16246543, study PRJNA631951) | gut metagenome | biome: gut microbiome; feature: rumen; material: CR-attached | host: Bos | place: Iran: Karaj | collected 2018-10 | reverse complement strand
CCGATTGAACTCCCCGGCGGAGGCATTGTCCGCTACGAGGATGCCAACGAGTGGCGCACCACATTCTCCCAGATCATCGGCGGCGTGATGGACCAGCTCATCGAGGGCAAAGTCGACCGCATCATCTGGATGCTTCTTCCCGACATGAAGGAGGCCGTCAACCAGGAGCACGCCAAGCTGGTCAACGAAGTCGTCACCGAGCAGGCGGCCGATGAGAAGCGGAAGGACTTCATCACCCTCTACAGCCTCGGCGCCGCCCTTTCGCGCCGTCCCGGCAAGTACTCGCAGTACCTGATGTCGCCCACCGGCCAGTCGCTGACCGTCCGCGACCCTGACGGAGTCCACCTCTCCGTTGACGGCGGCAAGCTCGTGGCCCAGAAAGTGCTCAAGGAATTCTGGAACAAGTAGTCTTCCGGAGACGATTCATGAAACGATCCTGCATTGGCATCTTCATCGCCGCCGCCGCCTGCGCGGCGCTGGCGGATCCCCCCCGCTTTCTGGCGCCGCAGGCGCAGAAGGCCAGGGAGAAAACCGTCGAGGAGCTGCTGCCCATTCCGCCGGAGGCCACCGACGAGCAGAAGGAGCTCTTCGAGCAGGCCATCGCCAGAGCGCACGAGCAGGACGTTTCCGTCACGCCGCAGGCGGCCCTCCTCTACAAGGGCCTTGGCCACTTGCAGGACGAGGAATACGAGGAGGCGGCTCCCTACCTCGAGGAGACTCTCAGGCGCGACCCCTCCCAGCAGGCCGGCTGGGAGGGCCTGGGATGGTCGTACATCAAGACCGACCAGATGGCCAAGGCGAAGGCGCTGTGGGAGTACTTCCGCCGTCTCATGCCCGACCCGGCGCTCCCCTACGCCCTGCTCGGGCAGCTCGCCGTCATGGACCATGACTGGCCTCTCGCCGACGGGCATTTCCGCAAGTCCCTCGAAATCGACCCCGAACAGTTCGACGTGCGCTACTGGTACGGCCAGAATCTCATGCGCCTTGGCAAGGCGGATGAGGCGGAGGAAATCTTCCGCGAGCTCGTCGTGCGCGAGCCGGACCGTCTCGACATCCAGCTCGACCTCGCCTCCCTCCTCATCCAGCGGCTCCAGTACATGGAGGCGGTGGAAATCTACCGCAGGGTCAACGACGAGCTCCCCGACAACCCGCGCTTCCTCGTCGAGCAGGCCCTCCTCGAACTTCGGGTCGGCGAACTCAACCGCGCCGACGAACTCTGCCTCCAGGCCCTTGAACTCGACGACAAGAACCTGGAAGCCATGTCCCTTCGCGCCGACATCGCCGAACTGACCGGCCTTCACGACATCACACCGCTCCAAGATCTGATAAAGGAGACCAAAAACCCCGTCACCCGCGCGGCGTTGCGCATCCGCCTCGCGAACAGATGCATCGTCGAGAACCGGAACAAACCGAAGCAGTACGATCCGGACATGATCCTCTCGCTCATGCACGATGCCATTCAAGAAGATCCCGCCAACGTGGAATACCGCATACTCTACGCCCAGTATCTCGTGATGCAAAACCATTACACCCACGCCCATAGCGTGGCGACGACCGTCCTTGAGAAGTTCAACGGAAACAATCTGGCCGCCAAGAAGGTCTTGCTTGAACTTGCCCTCCGCGAACTGCGGCACGAAGACGCGCTTCAGATTGTCGCGGACATCTATTCCGGCTTGAACGCCACCGACCCCATGGGCAACTATTACCGTGCGCACATCTACACCCAGTTGGGCAGATACGCCGACGCGACCCGGGAAATAGACCTAATGGAGGCAGCGGTAAGCAAAGGGGCCGTGCTCTCGCTCGTGTACACCGCCCTTACGGAAAGCGACTGGACACCGGCGACTTCCGTGCGGCGTCTCCATGAACATATCATGTCCCTTCAGCGCGAGGGATGGATTCTTATTCCCGCAACCAAGATTCCCTCGCTCCTCAAGCCGGAAGAAGGCAAACAGCGACCGACCTCCGTCGCAGACGAAGTTCCTGCAACGGCCCGGATGATCGACTACCTCATGTGGTGCTTCACCGGCAAGCGAAGGTTTGCCAAAACGGACGAATCCGACGACGAAGACCTCTCCAAGCCCAAGAAGTACTTCACGATTTTGTTTGACGGCGACTTGCGCTCATCGCTCCTGCTCGGCAACGAAGTCGCGGAAGACTTCGGCGTTCCGTTCAGCATCTTCGTGCCTACAGCGCCATCGAAGGATTATGTTCCGTCCCGGGCGGGATGGGACGAACTCCGCAAGTATGCCGCAACAGGAAACTGGATTGTCGGCAGCCATCTCCATGCGTCTTTTGAAAAACAACCGGTAGACAAGGACGGCAAGGACTTGCGCGCGCCGCTTCCCAACCGAATCTGGCTCAAGGAACGAAACCGCGTAGAATCCATGAGCGAATGGGACAAGCGCATACGCCACGAGTTCCGCGACAGCCGAAACGCGCTTCGCCTCGAAATGGGCGAGCACGACACTGACGTCCCTTTGGTCTCCTACCCGTTCAGCGACATCGGCGAGGAAGGAGCCTGCAATCTGCACTCCATCCGCGACCCGGCGGCGACACTGATTGCCGAGGCTGAACGATCTTACCAGGTCGGCTTCGTCCAGACGCCCAGCGGCTACACAGTCTTCGGCGACAACCTCCTCCTCTGCCGCACCTACGCGCCGAACTGGACTGACGAAGGCTCCGATCTGGTTCGCCACGCCTACAACAACCACCCGCTTTTCATCGCGCGCAAAATGCGCGCCGAAATCGCCATGCTGAGGAACCGCCCGAACGAGGCGAACGAAATGCTCGCCGCCCTTCGCCGGGATGGCTATCCCGAAGATTTGTGCAGGGAAGTCGAAAGGTCAATCCATTCGCACTTCCAGAACAAGTCCCGTCGCGACCGCCCGCCGCTTGTCACGGAGGAAAGCTACAGGGATGACTCCACAAACGTGGTGATCGCCTCCGAAACCCATGAAGGGCGCGGTGAGCCGCTCATCAGCCTTGACCACCCGTACATCGGCCCGCTTGTGTTCCACAGCAAGGCCAACGACCAGATCGAGACATTCGGACTCGGCCTTCGCGCCGGTCTTGACATAACAAAGAACACAACACTCGGATTCGAATATACAGACTCGAAAATGGAGCAGACTGTCCGGCCGAGATGGAATGCCGTAATCGTCACCAACGTCCCCTACTCCAAAAGCAAGTACAAGTTCAAGATGCAGACAAAGGCGCTCAAGGGCACGATCACGCACCGGTTGGAAAACGGAACGGTCCTTTCCGCCTCCATCGGGAAAACAAGCAAGAAGCGCTTGTCCTCCAATGCCAGCCTCACGGACATCAACCTCCAGGACGACCTCAACTCGCATGAGTTCACGCTCGATGGCGACGATGACATCATCACGGCCGTCCTCGGGGCAATGTGGAACCCCACAGACAACTTGCGGCTGCACTTCATCTACGACCACGACTATGTGCCCTCCGCCGTCAAAAACGTCGACTACCATGGTTTCATAGGCAATGTGAAGTGGAAGCCGGAAGACGCCTGGAATGTCGAGGCGCAAGTGCAGTACCGCACCTACAGCGACGACAACGCCTTCTACCATGCGTTCCTCGAGTCCATGTGGCAGACCAGCACCGAAAGCGGAATATGGGCGGGTCTGCGGTTGGCAACGGTTTCCGTCAGCGAGCCATGCGACTTCTACTGGACACCATACTGGGACCAGCGCGTCCTGGGCGTTCTCAGGTACACGCAGCAGCGGGAAGGCTACAACTTCACATTTGACATTCTCTGCGGCATCCACCAGGAGGAAGGCCGCGCGGACCGCCGTTACGAGATGGAAGTCACCCGTGAGAAAACCGTCATGGTCGATGGCGTGGCCAACACCGTCGAGGAAACCGGGACCGACTACTACGTGATGGAACCTGGCGGTTCCGGCTGGCATAAGATCTGGGGATTCGGCGGAGCCTACGGAAGAAACCTCACTTCAATGCTCACCATCAACATCGAGGGACAGGTCATGGCCCTGCGCGACTACATCGACCACTCGGTGCTCCTCTACCTCCGCCTGCGGTTCTAGGATGTCCCGCAGAACGGAAATCAGGGCGCGAATGACGCCGCCACGTATTCCAGGCCGAGGGTGATGTCGCCGGCCGGGGTTCCTGTTTCAAGGTAGCCGAGGAGCGCGTCGGCAAGTGTCGCCGCGTCGGCGGCGGGGTCGCGGAGGATCAGGTCCACCGGGTGCGGGTGGACGGGCGCGATGCCCTTGTTCGCCAGCGTGATCGCGAGGACGTCGCGTCCGGTTTCGAACCCGACGGCGAGGAGCGCGGTGAGCGCGCCGCGCGCGAGGTAGTCGTCGGTGAAGAGGAAGGCGTCAGGCAGGTCGGCCTTCGTGCGGTAGCGCGCCGAGAAGGTGTCGAAGGCGAGCCGCACGATTTCGTCGAGCGTCGCCGAAAGTGCGACGTCCGGCCAGAGTTCCATCGACTCCACCGATTCGCAGGCCGCGCGAAGCGGAGCCTCGTCGAGGTATTCGGAGTCGTGGAGCGCCACCTGCACGAGACGGCGCACTTTGCGTGTGCGGAGGCGTTCGACGATGGCGGGCAGTGCGCGTTCCAGATCGAGCGACGCGAAGCCCACGCATCCGGGGGCGGCGGCCTCCCCCCGCAGGCCGACCATGGCGAAGGGGGTGCCGCGACAGATGGGCGCCTGGGCGAGATGCGGGCGGTTGCAGACGATGACGGCCAGCGAGGTGTTCTGCCGCAGGGCCGTGTTGAACTGCCTCAGGTCGAAGCGCTCGTGGCTGAGGTCGCCGGCTGGACGTTCGACGATGGGGGTGACGACGCGCGAGACGAGGTAGCCCGCGTCGGCAAGGCGCCGGCAGAGCCGCTTTTCAAGGGAGGATCCATAGAACGTCGGGTTCAGGTCGGGGTCGGCCACGACGATTCGGCCCTTGAAGACGTCCGTCTCCGGCCCCGTCACCACGGTGCCAAGGCGTCTTCTGGTGCTCACGAGGCCCTCGCGCTTCAGCACCCGCAGCGCGGCCTTCGGCACGCGGATCGAGACGCCGAGCGCGTCGGCGAAGTCGCGAACCGTCGGAATCCTCTCCCCGGCCTTGTAGTAGCCCGAGAGAATCGCCGTGCGCAGCCCGTCCGTGAGCTGCGTCTCGATTCCGACCGCAAGCGTCCTGTCGATTCCAAAGGGAATCGCATGGGGGCGTGTTTTCACCGTCGTTCGCATGGGGACTCCGCCTCGGTCATTCTTCGAGTTGTCACATTGGCTCTTCGGCAATTTGCTCGCACCGGAACAATTCCGTGCCCTTGAACTGGAAGATGAGCTGGTGGAGCGTCGTGCCGCGCGCGAGGGCCGGGACCGCCTTGTCGGCGCGGTACTTCGCCAGCTGCCCGAGCGCCTCGACGCGTTTCGCGTCGAGTTCGGCAGCGTCGGCGTCGGCCCTGGAGTACTTGAGTTCGACGAGGTAGCTGTGCACCACATCGCCGTAGCGGTAGCGTTCGGGGAAGAGGCAGAAGTCGCAGAAGCCGCGCGCAAGCTCCATCTCCGGCTCCATGAGGTAGAAGTTCAGGTGGCCGAACTCCGCCTGCATGTAGCCTTGGATGCGGTGTTCGCCCTGGATGCCGCCGCGGACCGGATTCGTCGCCGCGAAGTCCTCCGCCAGACGGCGCAGGAAGGGTTCCCAGTTGCCCCGGTAGGCGAACGCCGAGGCCAGGGCGGACCACTCGGACCAGTCCGGGTAGTTTGTGCGTGTGAAGTGCTCGCGCAGATAGTCGAAGACCTGCCGCCTTACGCAGACGTTCGGGACGCGGAACCAGTCGAGGCCCTCGCGCCGCTCCTTCATCGAGAGGATGCCGTAGTAGTAGAAGAGCGACTTGAAGTTCTCCGGCTTAGGGATGCTGTCGGCGGGGAAGGACTCCCTTAGGTCGAACTGGATTTCGCCGTCGGCCGCAATGCGCTCCGTGACGGGCAGGGAGTCCTGCGCGTGCGCGGGGTCGATCCGCCGCTGGATGTCGGCGATGACCTTGAGCTTGGCGTAGTCCGTACGGATGTTGATGTCGACCCAGCTCCTTGGCGGCTCGCCAGTCTGGACGAGCGAATTGAGGAAGTAGAGCGCCATGTCGCTGTTGAAGACGCTCTCCTTCCCACGTTTCCTCGACGCGAAGCAGTAGCCGTCGTACCAGGGCTTGATCGCGGCGACCCACTCCGACGGATCGCCCTCCGTGTAGGCGCCGACGCCCTTGAAGTCGGTGTAGAGGCGCAGGCACTCCTCCTCCGAGAAGCCCAGCATCGCGTTGAAGGCCGCGTCCTGCGAGATGTTCGTCGCGATGTTGAAGCCGCTCGTCAGGTCGTCCATCGTCACCGGCGAGACGCCCGTCATGTAGATACGGTCGAAGGCGGTCTTGAATTTCTTGAACCAGGACCGGTAGAAGCCCTGCCCGTGCGTGATGTCCCGGTAGCTGTTGTTCCCCTCGGCCTGGAGCATTGCGTTCGTGAAGTTGTCGTATTCGTCGAGCATCAGATAGAGATGGTGCCCGAGGCGCCTTGCGGCGGAAGACAGAATTGTAAACTTGTCGGCTGGAGAGGAGCTGTAAAAATCTTGGCGAATCTCGGGTTCGTATTGGCCGGCGTACCACCGCATCATGTCGTCCAATCGCTTGCCGACGTAGCTTTCGAAATTCTCATTCAGTGGCTTGCCGTTGCCGACCGCAATCTCGGAGAAGTCCATGTAGAGGACCTGGTAGCGGCTCCTGTTCTCTGTCGGGTTCGCCGCGATTTCCAGCCCGGCGAAGAGCCTGTCGAAGTTGTCCTTCTCGGCGATGTCGTAGTAGCAGCGCAGCAAGGAGGCCATCAGCGACTTGCCGAAGCGGCGCGGCCGCACGAAGAAGAGGAAAGAGCCCGCCCGTTCGAGTTCCGGGATGAAGCCCGTCTTGTCGACGTAGTAGTAGCCCTCGCTTCGGATGCGCTTGAAATCCGAAATGCCGTATGGAATCTGAAGGTTGTCGCGCTGTGCATTCACGAAAAAATTATACCACAAGCGTGTGTCACGGGGCAAAACCCGAAATCACCCCCGAAAATTACTCTTGACAAATCTGGTCGATTATGCGAAAATTTTGAGAACTTTGGGAACGTAGGCATAGCGCAAAGACACGCCTGACCTCGTGCAACAGGAACATGCAACAGGAAGGAAACAACATGAGACAACCTCACTACCAATTCTGCATTCTGCATTCAGCGCTCTGCTTTGCGCTGGTGTCGGCCTCGGCAAACGCCGCGCTGCCGTCCGGCTACCGCCAGTACACGTCCATCACCTCCACCGGCACCCAGTACATCCAGACGGGCATGAAGCCCACCTCCTCCACTACAGTCGAAATGGACTTCAACACGGGGCCATACAAGGCAGACACGACGTTCTTCGGCCAGTCTTGGGGCGGATCCCAGTTCCTGTTCATCAAGCAAAGCAACCAGTACAGGTTCTATGGCAGCGGTGGACAGGTCTCGGCACTCAACAACAACACAGACGCTCATCTCTCAATCACCTCCGATAACAAGTTCATTCTCGATTATGGCGCAACGGCCGTCACGACAACCGTTTCGCGCGCCACCTCAGCCAACGCCTTCAACATCTTTGCGGACGGCAGTGGCGGCCACAAGGGTTCCTGGACGCTCTACTCTATGCAGATATCGACTGACGGCGTCCTTGTGCGCGATTTTGTTCCGGCGAAACGGCAGGCGGATGGCGTGGGCGGCCTCTATGACCTGGTGGAGGGCAAATTCTACACAAACGCCGGCACAGGCTCGTTCACGATGGGCGAGGAAGCGGCGGAACCCGACTGGTTGGACATCACATCCTTGCCCGACGGCATCGGCTCGCCATCTCCCGCCTACGGCATCACGAGCGGCCTTTCCGCCGGCGACACCTTCATCGTCTCCTGCGGCGCGACGACCGCGACGGACGCCGCCGGGACGACGCAGTATTCCTGCACGGGCTGGAAGCTCTACGACGAGTCTAATACCGTGATCTCGAACGGCGTCGGAACCTCCTTCACCTACACGCACCCGACGCCCGCCGCCTACCGCAGGCTGGAATGGCAGTGGGAGGCGACGGCATACCGCGGCGCCATCGCCGCCGACAGCGACGGCGCGGTTTCGCCGTCCGGCACGAACTGGTACGCCGCCGGCACACCCGTCACCGTCACCGCGACGCCTAACGCGGGCAAAGGCCTTCTGCGCTGGACCGGGACGCTCCCCGCCGGCATCGACGCCACTTCCCCGTCCGTCACCTTCACGCCGACCGCGCCGTTCGACATGACGGCGGTCTTCACGCCCGTCATCTACGTCAAGGCCGACGCGACGGGCGCGGACAACGGCACGTCGTGGACGGACGCCTACACCGACGTGTCGAACGCGCTCGCCCACGCCTCGGCGGACGACCTCGTCTTCATCGCAAAGGGCCGCTACGTCATCAAGAGCCTCATCACCGTTGCGAACGCGGTGTCGATATACGGCGGCTTCGCCGGCCAGAGCATGGACGAGACTCAGGCGACGCGCGACACGGCCGCCAACCAGACCGTGTTCACCTCCACCGCCGGCAACTCCTACTACTGGGTACACTACTACTCCGACGGCACATACTGGACCACGACCTCGGCGCAGACGTCGAAGCTTCTACTGGGGCAGGACGGCGTGAACCTCCCGCCGGCCTTCACCGGCGACTACGACGGCTACTACGCGCAGTGGACGGGGAACCCCGCCAAATACAACGCGATGCGTCTCAACGCGGCCGTGAGGCTCGACGGCCTCACGTTCGCCGGCTTCAGAGACGCCGGCGGGGCCTACAACAGCACCATCATATCCCTCGTCACGGTCAACAACGCGAACGCGGTCATCAACGACTGCACGTTCATCGGCAACTCGACGCAGAACGGTGTTGTCGGCCTGCGCGCCGCGGCCAAGGTGACGAACTGCCGCATGCTCTACAACCACGGCGAAGGCCGCGGCAGCACATTCGTCTCCAGGGCGGCCTACCCGACCGTCTCCGACTGTACGATAGTCTCCAGCTCCAGAATGGGCGGCGACGCCATCCACAATGTCTTCAACGGCTGGGCCGGCTCCTTCAGGGTCGAGCGCTGCGTGATCCTGCGTTGCTACTCGCAACTCGCCAACAACGCGCAGACAAGCTCCTACAACGGAAGCGGAAACATCTTCGCCTCGGAGCAAAGCGGTTCCTTGTCATCCTTCACCGACTGCGTCGTCTCGAACAACCTGACGACAAGCAACGCCTCGCTGGGTTCGCCGCTCTTCAACGCAGGCAACAACAACCTCAAGTTCGAACGCTGCCACTTCGCGAACAACAAGTCCATCGTGAAGCCCGTCGCGGGCAGGTGCTACGCGCTCTTCTGCCAGTCCGTGGCCACCAAGGCGCAGTCCTTCGAGGCGTGCTCCTTCGAGGGCAACCTCATCACGGCGCCGCAAGTCGCCGCCGCGTCTGGAAGCTACGCGCTCTCGCTGATGGGCAACTACTCCGGGACGGGCGGATTCCGGCTGCTCAACTGCTCCTTCCTCGACAACCGCGCCGAGACCGTCGCCAAGGACGGCGTGACGCCGGTCCTGGGCCGCGGCGTCGCCGCCGCGATCGTCGCCGAGGGCGCCACGCCCTACGCCTGCATGGCGAACTGCACCTTCGCGGGGCCGGACAACGGCCTCTACGACTTCATCCAGTTCGGCTCCTTCGGCACCTTTACAAACCAGATCGTAAACTGCGTCTTCACCGCCGACGGCGAGGCGCAGCCGCCGTTCATCTACGCGGACAGGCCGGACCTCGTCAGCCTCTACGACTGCACGCTCCAGAACAAGATCGTCACAACCGACGGGCCGAACTACGTGGAGAACCACGAATACGACAAGATCCCGCTCGCCACGAACGCGGCCTCCGCAGGCTCCGCGCGTTTCGTTCTCGTCCCCGCGGCGAAGACGCCGGGCATCCGCACGACATGCGACGTGGCGACCAACGCCTGGTCCACCACAGGGGTCTCGCTCTGGAATTTCCGCCTGAACGGGGACTCCGTCTGGAGGAGCCTGCTGTATGGCACGGCGGTCAGCGGCGATTTCAGCGCCAAGCTCGTCACGGACGCCTTCGGCGCGGCCCGCCCCGCCGGCGGCTTCACGCGTGGCGCTTCGCAGCGGCTCACGGACACCGCCGAGAACGGCGCGACGCTCGTTCTGCGCCGCGACCCGTTCAGCGGCGGCTCCTTCTCCGACGAGGCCGTCCAGGCCGTCGCGACGGGAAGCGCAACAACGCCGGTCACGGCGACCGTCGCCGACCCCTCCGTCACCCGCTTCGACGGGTGGTACGACGAGACCAACGGCCTCTACTCGTCGTCCGCGACACTCTCAATCGCCTCTCTCACGGCCCCGCTCACGATTCTCACGGCGAAGATCGTCTCGGCCCGCGTCACGCTCACCTTCAGCCTCGACGGACGCGGCACCTTCGCGGCGACCGGCACCGACACCGCCACCATCACGACGAACGCCTTCGTCGCCTTCCCCGAGATTCCGGCCTTCACGATGGATGAGGGGTGGCACTTCCTCGGCTTCGAGACGCCCGCCACCGTTCCCGCCGAGAACGCCTCCTACGTCGCGGACACGGTGGAGTCGACCATCCGCGTGCGCTATGTCGCGCCAGAGGCGTCCGGAGACGGATCGGGCGACAGCTGGGCCAACGCGGCGGCCGACCTCGCCGCCGCCTATGCCGACGCGGGCCGCTACCGCGGCGAAGTCTGGCTGAAGTCCGGCACCTACCCCCTCGCGGCCCGCATCGTGATGAAGTCCAACGTGACCCTGCGCGGCGGCTTCGCCGGCAATGAGACATCGGCCGACGAGGCCGACCCCGATGCGAACCCGACGATTCTGACGGGCGACAAGAACGGCAACGACTACTGGCAGCCGAACGGCTCCGGCGGCTCCCTCGCCACCACGCCGATCTGGAGCGGCGGCGCCTTCCAGACGCCGAACCCCGACGGCGCGGACAGCTACTGGTGGCCCTCCGGCGGCAACTCCGAGGACACGGCCGGCGCCTTCTTCTGCGAGTCCGGCACGGCGACGAACGCCGCCTTTGACGGCATCACCTTCACCTGCTTCAAGGGCACTACCGTGAGCGCATCGAGCGCGGACACCGACGGTCTCGCCTTCCGCCGGTGCAAATTCCTCGCCTGCGGCACGGGCCGCAGTTCGCGGACTGTCACCCTCTCAAGCACCTCGGCGTCATTTGAGGACTGTCTCTTCGACGGTTGCTGGGTCGGCATATACGTCAGCAGCACCCCCGTGCGCCTCGTCACATTCGACAACTGCGTCCTCTCCAACACGGTCTACAATGGAAATAATGGCGGAGCCGTCTACGCCGGCGGGAACGGCTTTGTCCACATCCGCGACTGCTTCTTCTCGCGAAGCTACAACAATTCCTTTGGAAATGCGGGAGGAACCGCGCTCTGCCTGGACAATAACGCCAACGCCTCCATCAGCAACAGCGTCGTTGACACGGTTTTCGCGGAGAACCGCCCGTGGGGCAAGGCCATCGGAACCGTCGTGATAAACAGCACGGCACGGACGTGGTTCGAACGCTGCCGCTTCATCGGCAACTCCATGCGCAATCTCAACATTCCCAGCGGGACCGACACTGCGGGATGGAGTCATTTCGGGGCTTGCGTCGGCATAGACAGCTATGAGGGACGGGGCAGCTGCGTCATGCGCGACTGCTTCTTCTCCGGCAACGCGGCGAACGATGTCTCCGGCAATTCCCGCGAATTCGCGTCCGTCGCCTACGTGCAGCAGGGCAGCATCCTGATGGTGAACTGCACCATCGAGGACAGCGCGGCGACGGCAAGCGGCGACACCAAGTGCGGCGTCTTCGCGCTACGCGGAGGCAATCTCGGCCTCGTCAACTGCCTCGTCAACGGCACGTCGCTGACGGGCGACAACGCCTCGGAAGTCCGCGTCCTCGGCGGCACGCTCACAATCGTCAACACCGTCCTGCGCAACGAGAGCGCGGACTACGTCCCGTTCTCGACCGTCAGCACCTTCGTGCCGCGCATCGCGAACTCCGTCATCTCCGGCTATGACACCGCCGACCTTCCCGCCACGGGCTCGAACGGCTACCTCATCGACGTCGTCTCCGGCACTGCGCCGGTCAAGCCTGCGAGGACCGGCTCCAACGGCGCAAGGGCGGCCGGCGTCAGGAGCACCCCCTACGGACGCCACGGGCGGCCAGTCTGGATGCCGGGCGCAACCGCCTACTTCTACGACGGGAATGCGGCGCGTTGGCGTTCGCTTCCCGCAGGCGGCACGGCGACCTCCGTTACCGGCCTGACGACGGACTCGCCCCTCATCCCCGACGCCTTCGGCGTACCGCGCGTTTCGGGCCATGTCGCCCCCGGCCCGCTCAACGCCGCCCCCGCCGGAACGGGCATCATACTTCGGTAGCGACCTGGGCGCTACCGAAGGCGTTGAACCGTTGAACCGTTGAACCGTTTGTCCGTTGCATCGTTGAATCGTTGAAGGCGTTGAAACGGTTGTGGTAAACTAACCAACTGGCCAACCAACTGATGAACCGACGCGAGCGACAATCAGCTCTCCTTGACGACCTCGGCGAAGTCGAGTTTGCGGAACGACTTTTCGCAGGAAAGCGTTTTGTAGCCTTTCGCGGCATATTCCCCGGCAAGCATCCGGTCAACGAAACCGGGGCTGGCCTTCCATACGTCTGGCGCGGCAAGCGCGGATCTTGCCTCTTCAGTGATGTGGAACCCGTCCTCCGCCGCCAGTGCCCGCAGCGCCTCAACGGCCTCCTGCTTGGTTTTCCCGTAGTGGTGCTGCAAGGCGAAGTAGGATTCCTCGAAGGCCAGATTGCCAATGAAAAACGTCTCGCCGAGGTCGAGAAGATCGCCAATGCGTTCATCGACTTTTGTTGCAAGCGCGGAAGGTTCGCCTGTGACAATGCGAAGAACTACCGAGGTGTCAAGCCCGTAAGTCATGGCCGTTCTCCGTCATCTCCTGCCGAAGCGCGTTCCTCGTCAAAGCCCTTTACGATACTCGCGCGTATCGATTCCATGTCGTGCGGTCCGTCAATGTTCTTGCGCGGCCGCGCAATCCCAAAGCACGCCAGCCGACGCCGCGGCTTTTCCTTTGGCGGTACAGCTTTGTCCTCAAAGAGATATTCCGGCAGCATGCGGGGATGCCAGTCCGGGCGCCCCATCCAGTCGCCTAGGAGCGCAATCGTTACATGGCGCAATGTCGTCCCCTCGGAAACCGTCCGTGTGCGGACGGCCTTGTACAGTACATCGGGAATGTCTATCGTCGTTCTCATGCCAAACATTATAGGCAACGAGCATCTTTATGTCAAGAGGCATAAATGCATAACATTGCTGCCGCATTTCGTCATAATAAACGACACCAACCACCAGAACTGACCACTCGAACTTGCCACTGACCATGGAACTCGTCACTCGTCACCCGTCACTCGTCACTGCATTAAGCATTGTGCATTGTGCATTGTGCATTTCGCTCGCGACGCCCGGGGCGGCTTTCGCCGCCACCGGCGTTGCGATGCGCTTCTACCGCAACCTTTTCCCGCCGTCGTCGGCGCTGTTGGAGGAGTTCGACCGCGACGGCGTCGCGCCAGATATGCTGAAGACGCTGCCCGACTTCACGCTCCGCGACCCATGGACCCTTTCGCGCAAGACTGGAATCTCGCGCTGCTGCGGCGCGATCCTCGACGCCCGGTTCCTGGCCCCGGAAGACGGCGAGTACCAGTTCGTCGTCCCTGGCGGCGGGGGCTGCCGCATCCTCCTTGCGGCGCGCGGCGACGACGCCTTCGCCCCGCTCGAGCTCGCGGACGGGGAAGTCGCGGGAATGCCGGAGTTCACCGACAGAAAGGGGAAACACACCGAAAAGGCGCTCGTCGCGGTGCCGATGCCGCTGAAGGCTGGAGAGGGTGTCCGGCTGCGCGCCTTCGTCATTCCCCGGCGCGTCTTTTTCGTCGGGCTCGTCAAGGACGGTGCGCTTGCTCCGATTCCGCCGGAGGCGCTCTCGCCATCGGCGCCGACGGCAGTCCTGCCGCGCCTCCCGCCCGCGCGGCGGATGACGGACATCCCCGCGGACTTCGGCGACGACGAGCCGGATACGCTGTGCTGGGAGGCCTTTTCCGAGGGAATGCCCTTCATCGCGCACTTCCTCGACTGGGCCGCGACAAACCCGCCGCCGCAAAGCGGCTTATCTCGGGGCGCGGGGGCGTCGTCCCCCGCGTCGTCCCCCGCGTCGCCCGCCGACTACCCATGCCTCTGGGCGCGGCTGGCCGACGTTCCGCTAGTAGCCGACCAGAAAAGCTGGTGCAACACCAACTTCGTCAAGGGCGCGGGATGCGTCGCGCTCAAGGGACCGCCCTTCCACTACTACCCCGGCTCGTCGGCTGCCTTTGACGTCGAGGTCGCCGAGGAGGGCGACTACCGTCTCTGGTGCCGCTTCTGGCGTCCGGGGCCGAAGTCTTCGGGCACCTTCAACGTCGCCCTCTCGGAAACCCCCTCGGACAACCCCGCAGAAGATGGCCTCGGCGTCTTCACGGCCGCGCTGGAGCAGATCTTCGCACATACGCCGTGGCACCCCTACAGGCGGCTCGATCCCATTCCAGACATCAGGTCCGCGCCCTATCCGGCGGACGGCTGGATGTGGGAGGCGAGCTACAGGCTCGCGCACCTCAAGCCGGGACGATGGCGCGTCACATTCACGTCGGGCTGCTATCCGGATCAGCCGGGCGCGGTGGTCTCCGACGTGGTGCTGACCGCCGACCCGATGCTCGACCTTGCGGCAATGCGTGAAACCGCCGCCGGAGGGCTACCGCCGGATTTGGCCTCCGCACGGACGGAGGCCGGCGTCGTCTGCGGCCGCCTGCCCGCCTCGGCCGCCTCTAGGCACCCGCTCTTCGCGATTCGGCCCGGAACCGGCCTTGCCGAAGCCCCGCCCGCCCGCCTCGCGTGGTGGCTGAGGTGGCGCGACGCCCTCTACGACAAGCTCTGCGACGCCGAGTACACCGACTACGTCTGGGGATATCTCGCCTCCCTCAGCCATTTCGACGAAGACAGCAACCTCATTGGCCGCGTCCGCGAAGTCCGCGCACAGAAGGGATATGACGCCGCACGGGTTGGGGCGGCAGACGGCGAACGCGTGGGGGACGGCGACCTAGCCTTCTGGACGCAAAACCCATTCGGCCCCTTCGACCGCTTTTCCCCACCGGCCTCCGGTGGGCGGCGGAACCAAAACGGCGTCTATGACTGGAAAGCGCTTCCGAACGAGGACATCGACCGCGCCGAACAAGGCGTCGAGGCCAAGGCGGGGGAGGTCAAGTCCCAGTTGCTCCTCATCCGCAACAACACCGACGCGGCCAAGGTCGTTGAGCCGATCTTAGAATCGCCGCTTCCGGCCTCCGTCCGGCTCGTCGCCTACACCGTGACAGCTGACGGCTTCTGGAGTCCGCAAATCCTCCTGAAGCGCCGCCAGGTGGCCCTCCCGCCCCGGCAGAACACGGCGCTATGGCTGTCCATCGACTGCCGCGGGGCGGCCGAGGGCGACTACCCCGTGACGCTCCGCTTCGCGGGCAGGGCCGTCACCTGGCGCGTTCAGGTGGCGGATTCGATTAAGGACGCGCCTACGCCGCTCACCTACGGCTGGTCGAGCCCCTACCGCCGCCGCAGCTGCTGGGAGGCCTACCGCGACCATGGTCTGAACGCCATACGCTATGCGCCCCTCTCGCGCCGGGTCATGGACGAGTACGCCATCCGCCTGCTGGTCGGCATCCCCTGCGACACACGGAACTTCACGGAGGAGAAAATCGCGCGCACCGTCGAGAAAGCCGCCCAACGGGGGCAGAAGGTGGGCGACTACTGCTGGTATCTGATCGACGAGCCGGGTCTGGCATCGATTCCGCGCTGGATCGAAATGGCGGAGACTCTGCGAAAGGTGGACGAACGGCAGCTCGTCTGGTGCAATCTGGGCGAGGGTGTCGTCAGGCCCGAGGACGGGGAACTTTACTTCAGGATGATGGAATACTGGGACGTGGCCTGCCCCTTCATCTGGCAGTTCGACCGCAAGGCCTTCTTCCCGGAATACAACGAACGCCTCCACACGGCGGGCAAGGTCAAGCTTCTCTACCACACCCTCGACATCGGGGCAACGGAAAAGATCCTTAACGCGCCGCAGGACATCCTGGGCGTCGCCGAGCGGGCAATCAAGGAGGGGCGCGACGGCTTCGCGAACTACACGCTATCGAACGGCACCCCCTACGACGACCTCTACATGGACAACCAGGACAACGCCGTCTCGATCTACCCCGGCGCCTGGCGCCGCACCCTTTCCACCCGCAACTTCGAGGCCTGGCGCGAGGGCGTCCAGCGCTGGCGCGCCGCGCGCGCCAGCGCCGTTGAACCGTTGAACCGTTGAACCGTTAGACCGTTAGACCGTTAGACCGTTTATTCGTTTGTTCGTTGCATCGTTAACCGACCAACTAGCCAACTAGTCAACTAACCATGAAACTCGTCACTCGTCACCCGTCACTCGTCACTCCATTCTGCATTGTGCATTCTGCATTCTGCATTACTTTTGCTGCGCTCGCCGCGAACGCGGCGAACGTGGCAATCGTCCGCGACGGCGCGCCGATCGCGAATATCTACATCGCGGCCGACGACCCCGCGCCCGCCGAGTGGGTGGCGACCAACGCCCCGACCGGCAACGCGCTGTGGCACGAGCCGCGCGACAAGGCGCTGCGCCGCTATTTCGCCGGAGCGCTCTTCGACCTCGCGGACGTCATCCGGCGCTCCAGCGGCGCGTCGCTCGAAACGGTCGCCGTCGCTTCGCCCGACGAAATCAAAGGCCCCGCCATTGTCGCCGGGTCGCTCGCCGCGATGTGCGGCGTCCGGCCGTCCGCGACGAACCTCCTCGGCGAGACCTTCGTCCTCAGAACCGAGGGCGACCGCCTCTACCTCGCCGGCGACGGCATTCTTGGACAGACATTCGCGATCTACGCCTTCCTGAACGAGATGGGCGTCGCATGGCTTATGCCCGACGCGCTCGGCGAGGTCATCCCGGAGCGCAAGACCTGGGAGATCGCAATCGACCGCGAAGAAGCGCCCTCCTTCCCCGTGCGCAACCCCTGGATCAACGCCTACATCTGCAAGGCAACGCCGCGCGAGACGGCGGAATGGTTCAAGTGGCAGGTCCGCAACCGCGAGCAGACGCGCCCGGCGGTGACGGACATCTACATGCAGGAGGCGACCATCGAGTCCCATGGCTTCAGGGGCAAGGCGTGGGACTGGTGGTTTGAGAAGCATCCCGAATGCGCCTCGCTCCAGATCGCGCCGGACGGAAAGCGCAAGTACGCACGCTACCAGCTCAACATGACCGCGCCGGCGACCGAGGACCTCTTCGCCTTGCAGGTCGCGAAAATCTACGAAAAGCGCGGCTGGGCGAAGGACGAGCGGCATGTCATCTATGTCGGGCCGTCCGACGGCGGCGGCTACGACATGTCCGACGCCTCGGCGGGCGTCATCGCCGGCCGGCGCGACCCCGTGAGCGGTGACTGGGACCAGACCGACGTCGTCTTCGGCTTCTTCGGACGCCTTCTCGGCAAGCTCACCAACGACTATCCCAACGTCGTGCTGCGCACGCTGATTTACAACACCTACGAGGACTTCCCAACGCGCGAGCCGCCGCCCGCCTCCATGCTCTACACCTACGCCGACATCAACCAGTCCCGCTACCACGGCGCCTGCGACGCCGGCGTCTCGCCTTCGCGCGCCTACTACAGGCATGTCATCGAGAAATGGGGAAAGTCGGGGGTCTTCCTCACCTTCTACCACTACGACTTCAACCTCGCCGAGACCGTTTTGCCCTACACGCGGCTCCGCATCATAGGCGAGGACATGCCGTGGGAGCATCGGAACGGCTGCAAGGGCTTCCAGGACGAATACTGGGTCGGCTACTCTTACGCCGCGCCGCACGACTGGCTCCAGGCCCGGATGGGCTGGAACGTCGCGCTCGACTGGAAGGAGGAGACGAAGCGCTTCTGCCGCCTCGCCTATGGCGACGGCGCGGAGACGATGCTCCGCTACTGGATGACGCTCGTGGAGAAGCAGCGGACGCAAAACGGGGAGGCCGGTTCCTTCCACAGCCACGGGCGGGTCTGGAGCGAGGACGAGGCAAAGGCGCTCCTTGCGCTCTGTGAAAAGGCCGAGGCCGAGGCGAAGACGCCCGCCGAAAAGGGGCGTGTCCGCGTGGCGGCCTACGCCTCGCGGCAGCTCGTCCACTTCACGGCTTTCACGGCGGCCTACTCGCGCTACGACTTCGCCGCCGCGCGCGACGCCGCCGACGCCATGTTCGCCGAATACAGCGCCTCGCAAAAGGGCGAATACCCACTCGCCGCCTGCCGCTGGAGTCCGGAGTTCATGCGCTGGTTGCGCGACTTCGCCAAGGCGGCGCTCAAGTATTCCGAGCCCTCGACAAACGGCGCGTGGCGCATCGTCGCGAAGGTCCCGGACAGGCTGAAGGTGCAGATGAACCCGCAGTTCAACGGCGAACTCCTAAACCTCCAGTCGCCCCTTCTCGACGACGCGCAGTTTCCCGAAGTGCCGACATGGTCGTCCACGCCCTCCGCGACGGGACTCGTCACGCTCCGCGCCGGAGAGCTTTGGTACCGGTTCCATTTCAAGACGCCGAAGACCGACCTCGCGGACGGCGAGGGCTTCGGCCTCTTCCTCGGCGGATTCGATCATGTCGCCACCGTCTATGTCAACGGCGCGAAGGTAGGCACGGCGACCGGCTTCGCCAAATCGGCGGTCTTCGACCTCACTGGACGCCTCGCGCCGGCGGGCGGGGAGAACCTCGCCGCCATCTGCATAACACGGCGGCAGAACGCCGAGGCGATGACCGGCGGCATTCTCTATCCGTGCTTCCTCTTCGCCGGACCGCGCGTCCCGCCCTCCGCCGGCGCTGACGATAACTTCAAAATCATTCTCCCAGGCATGGGACGTTGAAGGCGTTGCCTCGTTTGTTCGTCACTGCGCCAACAAGGCGCACTCGTCACTGCGCCGAAGGCGCTCGTCACTGTGCCCGCAGGGCGCGCAAGCGCGGAAGGTCCTGCGCGCTACGCGCGGAAGAGCGCGCCGAGTTTCTTGCCGAGGAGGATGCTGCTGCCAACGATTGCCACGGTGAGGAAGCCCATCGCCCAGAGGCCGAGGGCGGCGGCGAGGTGACGCCCTACGCCGATAAGCTGGAAGAGCTCGAAGATGGTCTTCGTGATCGGGTAGTATTCGATCTTCTGCGCAAGAATCAAGCTGTCGGAAACTTCAAGCATGCTGAAGGAAAAGGCCAGCAGCACGCCGGCGATGAGGTTCGCGGCAATGAGCGGGGCCGTAATTCGCCCCACGACGCGCATCGGGCTCGCACCGAGGTTGGCGGCGGCCTCCTCAAGCGTCACGGACGTCTGCTGCAAACCGGCGACCGCCGCGCGCACCATGTAGGGCAGACGCCGCGTGGCGTAGGCGATCACGAGGAAGAGCGTCGGGTTGGTCTTGATGTCGAGCAGTCCCATGAGCCAGGGCACGGAGCGAACGGCCTCGCGGTTGCAGGCCCAGTTGCTGATGGCGAGATAGCCGAAGGCCATCACGAGGCCGGGAACGGCAAGCGGGATCATGGAGAGGGCGTCGAGGACGCCGCGCCCGCCAATCGTCGAGCGGACGACGACCCAGGCGATGCCAACGCCGAGCAGGATGTTCACGACGACGGCGAGGGCCGAGAAGACGAGGCTGTTGCGGACGGCGTTGAGCGTCATGTCATGGCCGACGGCTGCGACGAAGTTGTCGCCCGTAATGGCCGCGGGCAGTACGGAGCGGTACCATGTGCCGGGTACGCTGACGCTCGTGAGCAGGACGCCGAGGTGCGGGGTGAGCGCGAGAATCGTGACGACAAGAAACGGCAGCATGACGAGCAGTCCGCGCCAGCCATGCACTGTGCGGGTCAGCGCGGCGACCGTCGCCTTACCCTGCATGGCGTGGGCGCGACCGCCGAGAAGGCGGCGCATGACGGTGTAGAGGATGACGCTGAAGGCAAGGACGACGGTCACAAGCGCGTACGGGAAGGGACTGGCGCTGATTTCCTTGATTTCGTCGTAGATCTGGCAGGCGGCACAACGCGTGTAGTTGAGCATCAGCGGGGTGCCGAGTTCGGTGAAGCTGGCGATGAAGACGAGCGTGCCGCCGGCGAAGAGGCCGGGCATGATGAGCGGCAGCGTGATGCGCCGGAAGATGGCACCGCCCCGGCAGCCGAGGTTGGCGGCGGCCTCCTCCATCGCAGGGTCGATATTGGCGAGCGCGGCGCTGACGTTGAGGAAGATGATCGGGTAGAGCGCCAGGGACTGGATGAGGATGACGCCGATGTACCGCGACTGCCCCAGCCAGTCGATGGGGCCGCAGCCGAGAAGCGCGTTGAGCATGCCGTAGGGGCCGAGCATCTGCGCGATGCCGATGGCGCCGACGAAGGGCGGGAGGATGAGCGGCACGAGGACGAGCGAACTGAAGACCTTCTGTCCGGGGAACTGGAAGCGGTGCGACAGCCACGCGAGCGGGATGGCGAGGCAGGACGCGAGAAGCGTCGTGCCGGCCGCGATGCCGAGGCTGTTGAGCAGTCCCTCGGCGTAGATCGGGTTGCGGAAGACGCCGAGAAGGTATTCGGGGGTGAAGTGGCCGTCGACGAAGCAGCCGCCGCCGATGACCTTGAAAAGCGGCCAGAGGAGGAAGCTCCCGAGTACGACGACGAGAAGGGCGAAAAGAAGCCAGGCTGTCCGTGGGCGTATCATGGTTGAAGTCCTATGGCGTCACGCACGGCGGTGACGCAGCGGTTGACCGCCCCGCGGCGCGAGAGCACGGCCTTTTCGGCGCGTGCGCCGAGCGCGGCGCTGGCCTCGGCATCGCCGAGGAGCCGGTCGAGTTCAGGTTGGAGCGACTGCGCGGATGGCACCTGCACAATGGCCTCGGAGGCAAGGAGGTCCGCCATCACGGGCCGGAAATTCTGGGTCAGGGGGCCGACAACGGTGGGGACGCCGCAGAGGCACGGCTCGATCATGTTCTGGCCGCCGCCCGAACAGAAGGTGCGTCCCACGACGCATACTGCGGCATACGGGAAGAATCCCATGATCTCGCCTGTGGTATCGACGATGAGGACGTCGTCCGCGCCGAGTGGCGCGGTTGCCTCGCGTCCCGCGTCCAGGTCGCTCTTGCGGACGGGACGAAGGCCGAGGGCGCGGAGTTCGGCGCAGACGTCGGCCGCGCGCTCCATGTGGCGCGGAACAAGCACAAGCCGCAAATCCGGGTATTTGGCCCGGAACGCGAGGTAGGATTCGGCGAGAAGTTTCTCTTCACCGGCCCAGGTCGAAGCCCCCATGAGGATGCGCCTGCCATCGGAGAAGTCGAGCGCGCGGAGGAGTGCGGCAGCCATCTTCTCCTTCTCGGGATTACGGCGGGCGACGTCGAATTTGAAGCTGCCGGTGACAAGCACCGAAGCGGGGTCTGCGCCGGCCGCGACGTAGCGCTCCTCGTCGAGGGCGGACTGCACCTGGAGCATGTTGATGCAGCGAAGCGCAGGGCCGAAGATGAAGCGCAGGCGCCGATAGGTCGGCGCGGTCCGGTCGGAGAGGCGGCCGTTGATGAGGCACATCGGGATGGCGCGCCGTTTGCATTCGCGGATGAGATTCGGCCAGATTTCGGTCTCGACGAGGATGAAGGCGGAGGGACGGATCACGTCGAGCGCGCGCTTCACGAAGCCCGGGAGGTCGAGGGGGTTGTAGATGACGACGTCTTCAGCGGGAAGCCGCTTGCCGGCCTCCTTCCAGCCGGTCGAACTCGTCGTGCTGAGGACGAAGCGCAGGGCGGGGTTTACCTCGCGCATGGCGCGGATGAACTGGTCGGCCACGCCGACCTCCCCGACGCTCACGGCGTGGATGAGGATGGCTCCGCCGTCGCCGATTTTCGCGCGGGTCTCGGCGCTGTAGCGCCCAAAGCGGTCTCCGAAGTTCTTGCGGTAGCCGCCGCGCCGCTTCATCTTGAGATAGTAGTGCGGCAAGGTGACGACCATTGCCAGGAAGAGAATGACATTGTAGAGTATCCAGCGCATGGCGGCGTATCAGGAGGCGGCAGGTCAGGAGGCGAAGAACGAGATGATCTTCTCGGCGGAGCAACTCCAGAAGTTCTTCTCGAAGTCGGCGGAGAAGGCGGCGATGTGGGGGGTGAGGACGACGTTGTCGAGGGCGAAGAGCGGATGGTCGGCGGGGGGCGGCTCCTCGCAGAGGACGTCCAGACCGGCGGCGGCGATGGTGCCGTCCTTCAGCGCGGCGACAAGGGCCTGCTCGTCCACGACGGGACCGCGCGAAGTGTTGATGAGGATGGCGTTGCGCTTCATGAGCGACAGGCGGCGCGCGTCGATGAGTCCGTGCGTCTCGTCCGTGAGCGGGCAGTGAAGCGAAACGTAGTCGGCCTGAGCGAGAAGATCGTCAAGCGGCATTGAATCCGCCACGAATGGGTCGTAGTGGATGACCTTCATACCGAAGCCCGACACCATGCGCTCGACGGTGCGCCCGATGCGCCCGTACCCGACGAGGCCGAGGGTGCGTCCTGAAATGTGCCAGTTCATGCCGTTTGGAAGCTCCCAGTTGCCGGCGCGCACGGCGCGGTCGTAGTGCGGGATGCGGCGGATGACGGCGAAAAGCAGCGAGACGGCGTGTTCGGCCACGCATTCGGAGATCGACTCCGGCGTATTCAGGACGGCGACGCCGAGTTCCTTCGCGGTTTCGCACGGTAGGGCGTCAATGCCGCTTCCGCTGCGGAAGATGGCCCTGCACTTCGGCAGGCGGCGGAGGGCGTCGCCCGTCAGCATGCGGCCGGGGCCGAACATCCAGACGAGGTCGGCGTCCTGCGCGAAGTCGACGACTTCATCGGGACTTTTGCAGTCGCGGCACTCCAATTCGATGCCAGCGTCCCTGATCCGCTTGAGATACTCGGCGGGAACGGCGTCTTCGTTTCCGGAAATGAGAACGGCCTTCATCTTCAAAATGCTCCAAATGCAACTTCAAATATTGTATCATATTAGTGGTAACCATTGGCAAATCATGGGCTCTCTTATCGAACAGTTTGTAGCGGCGACGCCCGAAGCCCCCTTCTCCGAGGACCAGTTCCCGAAACTGGCGGCCGAAGTGCGCGACCGCATTCTGGAAACCGTCTCGCAAAACGGCGGCCACCTCGCCTCCAACCTCGGCGTCGTGGAACTCACGATCGCCCTTCTCGCCACCTTCCGTCCCGAAACCGACCGAATTGTCTGGGACGTCGGCCACCAGGGGTACGCCTGGAAACTGCTGACGGGGCGAGCCGACAAGTTCGGCACATTGCGCCAGCATGGCGGCATCTCCGGCTTTCTGAAACGGCATGAAAGCCCTTGCGACGCCTTTGACGCCGGCCATGCGGGAACGGCCATCTCCGCCGCCCTCGGGATCGCCGCCGCGCGCGACAGGGCCGGGCGCGACGAGCATGTCGTCGCCGTCGTGGGCGACGCCTCCTTCTCGAACGGCATTTCCCTTGAGGCCTTGAACAACGCCGTCGCCACGACAAGGCGCTTCATCGTCATCCTCAACGACAACGAGATGTCCATCTCGCAGAATGTCGGCGCCCTTTCGCGCTACTTCGGGCGACTCCTCTCCAGCAACCGCTACAACCGCGTGAAGAAGGCGATTGAAAGCGCCGCCAAGAAACTTCGCCTCGACCCTCTCCGCGGCACCTACTACAAGGTCGAACACGCTCTGAAAGGACTCTTCGTCCGCAACGGCTTCGTCGAATCGTTCGGCCTCCGCTACGTCGGCCCAATCGACGGCCACGACTTCAAATCGCTCCTCAGCGCCTTGGCAATCGCCCGCGATTCCGACCGCCCGATCCTCCTCCACATCGGCACGACCAAAGGCAAGGGCTACGCACCTGCGGAGACAGAGCCGGACAAGTGGCACGGCGTCAGCCCCTTCGACCGCGACACCGGGAAGCCAAAGCCGTCCTCCCCAGGGTTCTCATCAGCCCTTGGCGAAGCGCTTTCGCGACTCGCCGATGACGACAAACGCGTCATCGCCATCACCGCCGCAATGAAATCGGGAACGGGTCTCGACGCCTTTGCGGCAGCCCATCCCGACCGTTTCTTCGACGTTGGCATCTGCGAGGAACACGCCGCCACCTTCGCCGGTGGTCTCGCCGCCGCCGGAATGCACCCGTTCGTGGCGCTCTACTCGACCTTTGCCCAGCGCGCGGTCGACAGCGTCTTCCACGACATCTGCCTCCAGAACCTGCCTGTAACCTTCTGCCTCGACCGGGCGGGCGTCGTCGGCGCGGACGGCCCGACGCACCATGGTCTCTACGACATCCCACTCCTCCGCTCCTTCCCGAACATAACCATGCTTCAGCCGCGTGACGAGGCAATGCTGGGCAAAATGCTTCGCGCCGCGCTAGCCCTCCCCTCCCCCTGTGTCATCCGCTACCCGCGCGGCAAGGGCGTCGCCATCGCCGGCGCAACGGCAAACGACAACGCACCCTTTGAAATCGGCAAGGCGGAAATCGTCCGAAAGCCTGTCCGTGACAAGGCCAACATCTGGATATGGGCGCTCGGCGACATGATAGCCTCAGCAACAGAGGCGGCAGACATCCTTGAAAAGGAAGGCCTGTCCGTCGGAATCGTCGACCCCCGCTCCATAAAGCCGCTCGACACCGTACTTCTGCTTTTGCAGGCGCGAAGCGGCGCGCGCATCGTCACAATTGAAGACGGCTGCGCCATCGGAGGCTTCGGCACCGCTGTTTTGGAGACGCTTTCCTCGGAACACCTCCCCGGCGCGCTAATCCTTGGCTTCCCAGACGCCATCGTCGGTCAAGGAACGCAAAAGGAACTCCTCTCAGACTACGGACTCGACGGAACCTCCATTGCCGCGAAAATCAAGACTTTTTGAAACTTGCCCTTGTTGGCCAAGATGTGATATAATCAATACTTAATGGGGGCGTTATGAACACCGTAATGAATGTCAACGAAGCTAAGTCAAATTTTTCCGGTCTCTTGTCGTTCGTCCATAAGGACAGGACGACCGTGACAATCATGCGTTACGGACATCCAATCGCGCAGATTGTCCCATGCCCGCAGAAGAGGAGCCTCCGCAAGGATCCCCTATTATCGCAGATAAAGATCAACGGAGATCTTTTCGAGGACGATTCATCTGACTGGGAGGACTTATGATATAATAAGTCTTCTTATGTCTTCGTTCCTCTACCTTGCCTTGACAACCTTTATCCCGGGACTCGAGCTTCGCGCGTCGATTCCGTTGGGGTTTTTCCATTCCGACATCCGCGCCACGCTCGGGCTGCCGGGCGTCGTGCTTACCTGCCTCATCGTCAACATCTTCGTCGGCATTATCGTTTTCGCCCTCATGAAGCCAGTCGAACTCATCCTTCGCAAGTGGGGTTGGTTTGACCGCCACATCTGGCCAGTTCTTGAAAGCAAGCGCGAAAAACTCCGCCCCCTCGTTGAAAAGTACGGTGTCTGGGGCGTTGCCATCTTCATAGGCGTCCCCCTTCCGGGAACCGGGGCCTACTCAGGCGCCGTCGGGGCCTACCTCCTGGCACTCGACAGAAAACGTTTCTGGCTCGCAAACCTCATCGGCGTCGCCATCGCGTGCGTCGCGGTGACGGCGATATGCATTTTGATCGACAAGGGCGCGGACCTCGGCTTCGTCCGCCGCCTGTTCCTCAAGGAAGCCTGACTTCAACCCAACGCTCCGCCGTGCGCGGGCGCCACCAACAGCAAAGGACACCCAACATGGAAATGGTCAAGTTCAACGGATGGGACTGCATCCGCCTCACCAACGGCAAGGTCGAGCTCCTCGTCACCCGCGACATCGGCCCGCGCATCATCCGCTACGGTTTCGTCGGCGGCCCGAACCTCTTCGCCGAAATTCCCTCGCACATCGGCGGACACGGCGAGAAGGAATGGATGAACCGCGGCGGACACCGACTCTGGGTCGCCCCCGAGGCCGATCCGTGGAGCTACGAACCCGACAACGAGCCATACGCGTCCGCCATCCAAATTTCCGGTGGAGTCCGCACCGTCCAGGCCGCCGGCCCCATCACGGGACTTGAGAAGCAGATGGACATCGTCCTCGATCCCGACACGGGCTTCGTCACCATCCAAAACAGGCTCACCAACCGCAGCGACCACCCAGTCCACTGCGGCGTCTGGACGATCGCCGTAATGGGCCTCAACGGCCGCGCCATCTTCCCGCTCCCCGAGAAGAAACTACCACCTGACCAGATTCTCACCGCCGTGCAACGCTGGGCGACATGGTCGTACACGGACTTCTCCGACCCGCGCTGGACCTGGGGCTCGCGCTTCCTCTTCCTCCGCCAGGACCCCTCCGCCAAACACCCGCAGAAGATCGGCATGGAGAGCGATGCCGGCTGGATGGCCTACGAGCGCGAAAACATGCTTTTCATCAAGAAGTACAGCCACTTCGCCGGCGCCGAGTATCCCGACTACGGCACAAACGTACAGACCTACACCGGCTCCGAAATCCTCGAACTCGAGCAGCTCGGACCGCTCTCGACCCTCCAACCGGGCGAATCGATTTCGCTCCCCGAGGAATGGCGCATCTACGGCGACTTCGCCCCGTGCAAGGACGAGGCCGATGTCTTCGCCCGTGTCGTGCCGCTCGTCTAGCAAGGAGATCGCCACATGGCCCCCGAGTCACCAAAGGACAAGGCATGGAAGGTGAAGGCCGAGGACGGCACCGTCTTCGGCCCCGCCTCCATGGCGACCCTTCTCGCCTGGGCACGCGACGGGCGCTTGGCCGCAACGCATGTCATCTCGTCCGACGGCAAGAACTGGACACCGGTCGCCTCGCATCCCGAGCTCGCAATGAATTGGATTGCCGAAATATCCCCCGGCAAGTTCTACGGCCCCATTCACCGCGACGCATTGGACGAGCTCATCCGCAACGGCACAATCGATGTGGACGCTCCGCAATACGTGCGCACCCGTTCGGCCGACGATCTTCCGTCGCGCCTGCGCGAACGCAACGCGGAGCTTGCCGCGCAAATCGAGGCTCTCCGCGCCAACTTTGAAAGCCAGGCGACGAAGTTCGAGGAGGAGATTGAAGCTGCGGAAAAGACCAATGCCGAACTCAAGGAGCAACTCGAGACCCGCGACCTTGAATTCGAGGCCGAACGGCAGGACTTCCGCGCGAAGGAATCCAAGATGCAGGCCGAGCTCGCCAAGGCCGAGAAGCGTTCCGAAACGCTCTCGGCGCAAGTGCAGCAGACCGAAGGCCGCGGACGTACCCGCGCCGCGGACGCCGCCCGCATCGCCGAGCTGGAGTCGAAGGCGGCCGCGCTGGAAGAGGCGCTGAACAAGCTCCGCGCCGAATCCTCCGAAGCGGCGGCTGAATCGCGCCGCGCCTTCCGCGAGACCGACACGGCCCTCCAGAAGGAACGCGCCGACTTCGCGCACTTCCGCTCCGAGGCCCAGGCGGGAGCCTCGCGCCTCAAGGCGCTGGAAATCCGCGAGGAGTCCATCCGCAAGCTTTTGCAGCAGGCCGCGGCCATCATGGCCGAGTCAGCCCCGGCGAATGGCGGCGGCGCCATCGAGGACGCCGAAGTAGTCAACATCGGCTAAGCCGCGTGGCCTAGGACCCTCTGCGCACGGGAAAGAGCGCAAACTTCGCGGCCGACATCTGCAGTTTCGGCTCGCGTGTCGATTTTGTCGCGCCTTCCAACGACTCGTCGCTAAAACCAGTTGCGCTTGGACTGCCGTGACGCGGCAGTTGGATGCGAGGCGCACTTAGACGAAACTCACGCGTTCGTGACAGATTTGTCTTCTGGAAAATTGGCGTTCGTGACAAATTCGCCTCCTTGAAAATTGGCGTTCGTGACAATATGATTGACTTGCCACCATTTCAAGAGTACAATTAAATCATGGCAATCGGCTCATTGTGAATGTGGAGACATCGAAACCATGGACACCTTTTTGGCAAGAAAAGCATATGCTGAAATGCTGGGCTGGAAATCGCGTCTGGCCGGGAAATATGCCCTCATGGTCGAAGGGGCTCGGCGAACAGGCAAGACATCGCTGCTCAAGAAGTTCTCCGAGCATGAATACGAATCAGTTATTTTCATCGATTTTTCCCTTGCGACAAAGCAAGTGGCCGCATCCAAGCGCGCTTTTTACGAAGCGCAGGATGTCGAGGATTTAATTTCACGCCTGGAACTTATCCATGCCGTCAAACTCGTTCCGGGTAAGTCATGCATTGTCTTCGACGAAGTGCAGCTCTTTCCGACTGCGCGGGGGACAATCAAAAGCCTCATCGAGTATGGCAAGTTTCATTACATCGAATCGGGTTCTCTGGTGGGAATTAAGG
>JAEEGG010006039.1_pt1 | contig 28510 bp, 23 predicted proteins | sample 9134161 | NCBI WGS metagenome assembly JAEEGG01 (sample SAMN16246543, study PRJNA631951) | gut metagenome | biome: gut microbiome; feature: rumen; material: CR-attached | host: Bos | place: Iran: Karaj | collected 2018-10 | reverse complement strand
GTGAAATTCCATTGTAAAATATTTTCAAACCCAAATCAATAAAAGTCTGACAGTTCTGACAGTTGACAGTTTTAAACCAATGCCCTCTTACCAGCAAAATTCGGTTTTGAGGATGATATACGAGTATAATTTCATAAGTATTAATATACCTATTTATAATATTAATTATTGTATAATTTAATTAAATTTATTAAAACCTTAAATACTTCCTACCCATATCCTCCACGACTATGGTGCAAAAATAAAACTGTCAACTGTCAGAACTGTCAGATACTGTCTGTGAATAGCTCTCCGTTATTATAGACGCTAAGACGTTAAGACGCATTCCAACGCCTTAAGCGCCTCAACGTCTTAACGTCTTATTGTGATATCAATCAAAGAAACTATTACTTACCCATTATGATGTCCGACAGCTTCACGTGATCAGCGGCATTCACCTTGCCGTCACCATCCACATCGCCTTTCAGACCGCCGGTATTACAGTCATACACACGGGTTTCCATATCTGAGCTAACATAACCTTCTTTAGTGGCGACAACACTAACCGTGAACGATGGATATACCTCGGAACTGACACCCGTACCGTCGTCGCTATTAGAGTTTTTGATGGTCCAATGGAACTCTACTCCTGGTGTCGCACAGGAGAATGACAGCTTGTCATTGGTAAAGGTGATTACTGGCTTTTCACACTTGGCAATACCTGATCCATCCAATGTCTTCAGATCCTTAAATCCGTATTTGGAATATCCATTTTCAAAAAAGAACGTAGGATAATTGTTATGAAAAACGGAGGGAACATGCACTGTAATGTTAGAATAGTCATCAGGTGTAGTACCATCTTCAAGAGTATACGACCCATGCCTTCCGATTATGAACCCATCATCAACTAATCCCGTAAAATAAACATCTGTCAATTTGCTGCAATCCAAAAAAGCGGACGCCCCTAAAAAGAAGTCGCTACCTTCGATGGTAATAGACGTCAGACCCGCGCAACCTCTGAAAGTATCCAGACGACCGATGGTTGTCACACTTTTGGGAATTGTAATCGATGACAGAGCATTGCAACCACTGAATGCGCAACTACCGATAGATGTCACGCTGCTGGGAATAGTTATCGATGGCAAGCCATCGCAGTATTGGAAAGCCCCCATTCCAATAGTTTCCACGCTTTCTGGTATAGTTACAGAAGTCAGACCTACACAACCTTGGAAAGCAGAGCGACCTATCGATTTCGTGCCAGCAGGTATTACCAAGTCCTTAACTTCTACTCCTTTGATATAAAGGTGATAAGAAGGATGTACGTCCTGAAGTCCTGTGTGCCATTCTATATTTAACCATGTCTCTAAGTCTGGTACATTAATAGTAGTAACGGGACAATCGTAATCAAACAAGGAAAAAATATCGTCAGGTGGTGGGCAACTAAAGCTACCTTCTATATTAATGGTAGAAAGATTTGAAGAACCACGGAAAGCCCAAGCCCCGATTGTTTTTACACTTTGCGGTATAGTAATTGATGTAAGATTTGTACAATTTCCGAAAGCAGAATTTCCTATATCAGTTACACTGCTGGGAATTGAAACTGATGAAATGCTAGATCCAAAGAAAGCACCACTACCAATTGTGGTTACATTATATGTTTTTCCTCCTGTAGTCACTGTTGGAGGAATCACAACATTGCCTGTATATGAGGCTGTCCCCCTTCCGTATTCACTATTGTTATAAACAGCAGCCTCGTTACTCCACAATTCGTAACATATACCATCAACTGTGACAGTATTCGGTTGGGCCCTTGCTACCATTGGCAGCATCACAACGAATGTTAATAGTAATTTCTTCATAATTCTAAATGTTTTTTATATTGTTAGTAATGTTTATTTGAATTCTCTGAAATAGAAAAACGTGAGCTATTTACTTCGCTTACGCTTTCTGAGGTATCGCAAAACACCTAACTATCCTAAACGAGTAAGAGCCCACGCCATCAGGCGCGAACCATCTACTTACTATTGATAGTTTCTTTAATTTTGGCGAATTTTAGAAAGCAAGATTCAGCGGACGCTTCAACGTATATTTCTTTTCTTTGTCTTTGCTATGTCACCATAAGCAATTCGTTTTTAAGGTTACATATTATTCTTTCATTCTCTTAGCGAACTCGTCCAGTCCCATGACTCGGAAAAGTGGAAATGGAGAATTGGCTGCATCATTAAAATGAACGTCATCAGTGACGATGAAATCTGCCTGACATACGAAAGCGCAATCTACAAATTTGTTATCATCAGCATCTTGCTTAATCAGTCCAAGACGGAAATAGGGGTCTTTGCGAACAACGTTCCGGGAGCGTGCAATGACCTTCATAAACAGGTCAGCAGCCGTTGGTGATGCTTTTTGACGCAGTATTTCCTCATACTCGAAAAGGATTTCAGTAGAGACACATAATATGTACCTCTCCGCCAGTAACTCTGTGAACAGAAAATGGTAACAACTCTTTGCTCCTAGTATCTGTAACAGGCAGTTAGTATCGAGTATGATCTTCGGACGTTCCATCATCATCTCTATTTGCGATATGTTGTACGGAGGTGCTCGCCACGCAGCTGATCGAGCCTCTCCTGATTGAGCGTGCCGTCATCCCAAAGACGCTGCATCTCAGACTCAAGCCTGTTGGCATAGAAATTTCTGAGCACATCCATCAGAGCATTCAATTCCTGCTCGTCCTGTGCCCCTGCAAACGACTCAAGTATCATCATTTGCGATTCATTCATCGTATCTACTTGCATACACATTATGGTTTTACGGCGCAAATATACGAATATTTCCCGAAACGTGCAAGCATTTCGGGAATTATTTATAATGAGGAGGGGAAATGGTTACTTCTCTTCCTTGGGGAAGAGGTACTTGGGGGCGCAATGGGGGCTGGCTCCATTGCGCCCTTGAACCGATGCCTCAGTGGGGACAGTAATTATACCCTATAAGTCCACCACCGATACTTGCTACGCGGTTGAATGGTTCCAACTGTTTCATTGTGAAACGGACTACGGTAACGATGCTCATGAGCACCTGCTTTACCAATGATTTTACTTTTGCCATAACTTCTAATTTTTAAATGTTAATACTTTCGTTGTTTAAATTTTATGATGCAAAGTTATGACGTTTTGGAGCAAGAAACAACAAAATCTCTGTTTTTCGTCTCAGTTATATGCGGCGGATATATGATTTCTGCGACAGATAAGGCGCACTTTGCCATAACTGTCGCAGAGACGAGGTACTTATCCTTTATTATTTAGCCTGAGGACTTAGATCAGCTTGAGGATTTGCTTGTCTGTGGCTTTGGGGAGGAGGGTCTTGAAGTGGGCGAAGAGACGGTCGAAGGATTCCTGCGGCGTGCGGGAACAAAGGCACGCAACTCTCGCGTGATGAGACAGCCATGCTCCTGCAATGTCAGCAGGATGGCTTCCTCGCTGTGATGGATGCTATTCATTCTGCTCTTTCAAGCACACTACTTCTTCTCCTCCTTGGGAACGAGGTACTTGGTGCCTGTCTGATTCAGAAGCTCACGGGCGTAGGCATCGGGGAAACCTGGACGCACGACCTTCGCACCTCCACCGTACTTGTTGCGGAGGAATCGGCCCTGTTCGTCTGTGGGCTTCACGACGATGTCGTTGTACTTCACGATGAGGAAAAAGGCGAGCTGCTGCCAGCGGGCAATCATCTCGTCGCCCTTCTTGCAGCTGTAGTCCGTCAACAGTTTGATGCGTTCCTCAGCAGTAGGCAGCGCCAGCGCCCTTGCCTCAATCTCCGGCTGGAGCTGGTCGTAAGAGGCATCGAGCGAGTCGCGAACCTCTTTCAGCGAGGGGAACATCATGGAGTATCGCGGATAGACCATATTGCTGACCCAGTTGCACACCCAGAATGCATTGTCCATCGAGAATGTCACATCGTCAGCACCCTCGCCGGAGAAGCACTTCGGCACACGGGTGATACAGCTATACATCGGCGTATAAGCCACCATATTACCGTCATCGTTGCCAAACCAGAAGCAGGCTCCAATCTCACGGGGCAGCGACGAGCGCATCTGGGAAATGAACGACCAGGCCGTCTGCTGGGTGGAGATGGGGCGCTCGTTGAAGTATTCCACATCGTCAACCTTGAAGGACAGCGGTGACGGACGGTAAGGCATCTGGAAGATACCACCGCCGATGTCGCCCTTCTGGTCGAGGGCAAAAGGCGTACCCTCATAGTGGTCGCGCATGGCAGCACGCAAATCCTCTAAAGTGACTTTCTTATTGGGGATGATCCAGAGGGGCATCTCCTTGGCGTCCTTCTCGATGCCGGCAGCGTAGGGCACATACTCAGAGAAGTCATCTGCAAAGCGGTTGAAGAAGCTCCACACACGAGCCTCACAGTAACGACGGCCTGAGAAATCGGGCTTGGCATAGGCAGCGTTATAAGAGAAGTCTGCGTCCTTACCCTCAAACCAACCCATCGTGCGGGCATAGCTCACAACATTGTCAGAGAAGACGACGATGCTTTTGGCGTTGAGTTTCTGAGCATTGCGCTCAGCTTTTGCCATAACTTTAGGATTGAGAAGATCTTTCATCTTCACCTGCACATAGCGGCCGTCAAGGAACTTCGTGATACGGCTCTGGTTGGCGTGGGCAGCGATGGCATCGTCGGGAATACGGACTGCCACCCAGACGGTACGTCCCTGTTCCTTCGTACGATCCGGCCCACAACCCATCATCTCCAGCATCCACGCCTCGTCCTTATCTGCGACGGAGAACGTCTCACCCTCAGAGCAATAGCCGTATTCTGCGACGAGCGAAGTCATCACCTGCAGGGCCTCACGGGCCGTCTTGGAACGCTGAAGGGCGATATAGATAAGTGAACCGTAGTCGATGATACCTGTAGAATCGGCCATCTCCTCACGGCCTCCAAAGGTTGTCTCGCCAATGGTCACCTGCCACTCGTTGGAGTTGCCGATGACATTCCACGTCTCTGCGGCCTCAGGAATCTCACCCAGATACTTGTTGGTGTCCCACTCAAAGACCTTGCGCATCTCGCCAGCCTGATGCTTGGCTGCCGGATAGTGATACAGCGGCATAAAAGCACCATAACTATCAGCATTATAAGTCACAAACACAGAACCGTCAGCGCTGGCCTTCTTGCCCACGATGAAGTTTGTGCAGGCAAAAGAAGTGAGAAATGAGAAATGAAAAGTGAAAAGTATAAATAGTATCTTCTTCATATCATTTTTTCTTTCAAACTAATTCCCATAATGACTCGTAATTTCCTTAATAATTATGGTCAATTATGGGAATTCGTTTCTTATTCTTTAATTCATTATTCGCAGGCTTTAAAGCTCATGTCGAGACCTTTCACGGAGTGTGTCAGGGCTCCGACGCTGACGAAGTCTACACCCTGCTCGGCATAGTCACGGATGGTATCAAAGGTGATGCCCCCACTCGACTCCGTCTCATAACGGTGAGCAATGAGATCCACAGCCTTCTTCGTATCGGGCACACTGAAGTTATCCAGCATGATACGATCCACGCCACCATGCTCCAGCACCTGATTCAGTTCGTCGAACGAACGCACCTCAATCTCAATCTTCAGCTTCAGCCCCTTCTCGTCCAGATACTTGTGGCAACGGTCGATGGCATTCACGATACCACCTGCGAAGTCCACGTGGTTGTCCTTCAGCAGGATCATGTCGAAGAGCCCAATGCGATGGTTACAGCCACCGCCGATCTTCACGGCCTGCTTCTCCAGCATACGCATGCCAGGGGTGGTCTTACGGGTATCCAGCACATGGGTGCCAGTACCCTTCAGCCGCTGCACGTACTTATCCGTCATCGTGGCAATGCCGCTCATGCGCTGCATGATGTTCAGCATCAGGCGCTCCGTCTGCAACAGCGAGCGCACACGGCCTGTGACGATCATGGCGATGTCGCCCTTCTTCACACGACTGCCATCGCCCATCAGCACCTCCACCTTCATCTCAGGGTCGAAACGGCGGAATACCTCCTTGGCAATCTCCACGCCAGCCAGGATACCGTCTTCCTTAATGAGCAGATGCGACTTGCCCATCGCGTCATCAGGGATACAACACAAGGTGGTATGGTCGCCATCACCTATATCTTCTGCAAACGACAGATCAATCAGTCTGTCAACGAGTTCTTCTACACTCAACATAAGCCTTTATCTTTTAACCTTCTTACTTTTTTACCTTTTTACCTTTAAAAAAAGATGCCGATACCGATACGGAGGCCGAAACCAGAGTAGTCGCTGTCCTTGAAGCTGTGCTCATAATAGACCTCAGGATCAAGAGTGACATGCTGTCCCAAGAAGAAACAGTATCCCGCATGGATCTCAGGACGGAAGTCGCTGAAACTGGATTCATTCGCCTTGACATGGGCATACTTTGCTAACACACCCAAAAAGACACCGCAGTTCTCAAAATAGTAACGTGCGCCAGCACCGATCTGCGTCGTAAGAACATCGAAGTTGTTCTGGCCGCTAAACTCCACAACGCCCAATGCCATCAGGTTGTCCATAAACAGATAACCGGCCTTGGCATTGAGACCGAGTTTGAAGTCCGTGCTCTTGCTATAGGCCAACGATGCGCTCGAAGCCGAGGCATTCACATAGAACTTTCCTTCTTCGAACGGCGTTCCTGACTCATTCAGATACTGGGCGTTCACACTCACTGTCACCATCATCAGGCCGATGGCAGCCATCATCAGTTTTCTCATATTTTATTCTTTAATTCTTCAATTTTTTAATTTTATAATTTTACAATTCTTCCCTCTTCACTTCCTTCCGATACCATACGCAGAACCATACGATAGCCACTACGAGACAGACACCACCAAGCATATATCCCACATTTCCAGGCAGATGGAGCGTCTGCTTCGAGACAAAGAAGAACGTGGAGCAAACCGTCGTCATGAAGAGAGCAGGGATCAGTGAAATCCAGTAGTTCTTCTTCTGGCGCACCAGATAGACGGTGATAGTCCAAAGCGTAAACACACTCAGCGCCTGGTTAGAGAATCCGAAATACTGCCAGATGGTGTTGAAACCGTCAGGGTTCTCCACCTGCCAGATAAGCATGGCAACGGAAACGGCGAACATCGGGATGCAGATGTACATACGATTCATGATGGGACGCTGGCTCAACTTCAGTCCCTCTGCCACAATCAGACGTCCGGAACGGAAAGCGGTATCACCAGAAGTGATGGGCGCAGCCACCACACCCAGCATTGCCAGGACAGCTCCGGCCACACCCAACCAGTCGTTGCACACGAGGTTCACCACGGCAGGAGCAGACGTATGGAAACCAGCCGTAGCCTTCTCAATCAGCTCATAGCCCGGTGCAGGATTGCCATAGAAGAACCAGGAAGCGACAGATGCCCAGATCAGCGCCACCACACCCTCGGTAATCATCGCACCGTAGAAAATCGGACGACCCATCTTCTCACTCTTCACGCAACGGGCCATCAGCGGACTCTGAGTACCGTGGAAACCGGAGATGGCACCACAAGCCACCGTGATAAACAGAGCGGGGAAGATCGCATCCTTCCACTTATCCGGCTCTGTAGCAGCGCCCATATTATAGAAATGTGTCCACACCTCAGGAATCGTCGGCCAATGGAAGAACAGCCACACCATTAGAGCACCAGCCATGAACAGCAGCGAGAAGGCGAACAGCGGATATACCTTGCCGATGATCTTGTCGATAGGCAGCATTGTGGCGATGATATAATACACGAAGATAATGGCCACCCACATCATCGTATCGCCACTGATGGAGTGCAGGATCTCAGCAGGTGAATACACAAACACCGTTCCCACCATGATTAGCAGCAGCACCGTGAACACCAGCATCACCGACTTCATGGTCTTACCCAGATACCTACCGACCAGCTCAGGCAGTCCTGCCCCGTCATGACGCATGGAGAGCATGCCGCTCAGATAGTCGTGAACGGCTCCGGCAAAGATACAGCCGAAGACAATCCACAGATAGGCCACAGGACCGAACTTCGCACCCATGATGGCACCGAAGATAGGACCCGTACCCGCAATATTCAGGAATTGGATCATGAAAATCTTCCAACTGGGAAGGACGACATAGTCCATACCATCGGCCTTTGCCAAGGCTGGCGTCGGACGGTTGTCAGGCGCAAACACCCGCTCCACAAAACGGCCGTAGAGCAGGTATCCAATAACGAGCGCAAAAAGGCTCAAACTAAATGAAATCATGTTCTAAACTATTATTAATTAATTTTTGCATGCAAAAGTACAAATAAATTGTGAATTATTTAGTAACTTTGCACCAAAATTTAAGATTTAAGGAATATTTTGAAAACAATTATAAGTATTTTTATCCTATTTACGCTGGCTTTGAACGTCTCTGCCCAGTCTCCCAAGCATGAGGTGAGGGCCGTCTGGCTCACCACGCTCCAAGGTCTGGACTGGCCGAAGACCACCTCTCCGGAACAGCAGCGGCGCGACCTCATCCGCATCCTCGACCAGTATCAGCAGGCGAATATCAATACCGTCCTCTTCCAGGCCCGTGTTCGTGGCACCACCGTCTATCCCTCAGCCATCGAGCCCTGGGAACCCTGTCTCACGAACAGGCCAGGCATGGCTCCCGGCTACGATCCCCTGCAGTTCTGCATCGACGAGTGTCACAAACGCGGCATGGAGTGTCACGCCTGGATCGTCACCATCCCCATTGGCAAGACCAACAGTTACGGCTGTCAGCAGCTCCGCAAGAAATATCCCAAGCGCATCGTGAAAATCGGCGAGGAATACTATATGAACCCCGAACTGCCTGAGACAGGCGACTATATCGCGGGCATCTGCCGTGAGGTGACGCGACGCTACGACATCGACGGCATCCACCTCGACTATATCCGCTATCCGGAGACGTGGAAGTTCAAGTACTCCCGCGAGGAGGGACGGCGCAACATCACCAGCATCGTCCGCAAGATCCACCGCGCCGTGAAGGCTGAGAAGCCCTGGGTGAAGATGTCGTGCTCGCCTGTAGGCAAATACGACGACCTGAGCCGGTTCAAGAGCAACGGATGGAATGCCTATACCGCCGTCTGTCAGGATGCCCAGGGCTGGCTGCGTGAGGGATTGATGGATGAAATCTTCCCCATGATGTACTTCCAGGGCAACCAGTTCTATCCCTTCTTAGCCGACTGGAAGGAACATGCCTACGGCAAGATCGTGGTTCCCGGACTGTCCATCTATATGCTCCATCCCACCGAGCGCAACTGGGACCTCAGCATCATCCGCCGTGAGATGAATGTGCTTCGTCAGGAGGGTCTCGGCTGCACCTTCTTCCGTTCCAAGTTCCTGACAGACAACATCAAGGGTATCTACACCTTCACGAAGGATTTCAACCGGACACCAGCCCTCATCCCGCCGATGACGTGGATGGGCAAGCACGCCCCCACCCCTGCCACGATCCTGCAGATAGAACGCGGCAAGACCAGTGACCGCCTCACCTGGTATGGTGCCAGAGACCTCTCGGGTGCCAATTACCTATTATATAATATATATGCCTCCGACAGATGGCCCGTCGACACCCAGGATCCCAACAACCTCGTGGCGTGCCGCTACCGCTATCAGTCGCTCACCGTGCCCCACCAGGGCCGTGCCCTCTACTACGCGGTGACGGCCACAGACCGCTATGGCAACGAGAGTGCGTCCAAGCAGGAGTCAGGAGTCAGGAGACAGGAGTCAGGAGCCAGGCGCATCGACTTCCGCAGCCTGATTGTCGGCAAACAGACAAAGAAGACTAAAAAACAAACTCATTTCAAATAACAATCATTATGGAAAGAACATGGAGATGGTTTGGCAAGAAAGACAAGATTACCCTTGCCCAGCTAAGACAAATTGGAGTTGAAGGCATCGTAACAGCCCTTCACGACGTACCCTTAGGCGAGGTCTGGACCCGTGAGAAGATCCGCGACCTGCGCGAGTACATTGAAAGTTATGGCATGCGATGGAGCGTCGTTGAGTCGCTGCCAGTCGTAGAGACCATCAAGTACGGCGGTCCTGACCGCGACCAGCAGATCGAGGTCTACAAGGAGTCGCTCCGCAACCTTTCGGCAGAAGGCATCCACTGCATCTGCTACAACTTCATGCCCGTGCTCGACTGGGCACGTACCGACCTGGCGCACAACAACCCCAACGGCGCCTCTAACCTCTACTTCAACTATGCCGAGTTCGCCTACTTCGACATCTACATCCTCAAACGTGAAGGTGCCCGTGAGGAGTGGGCCAAGTTCAAGTTCCCCGAGGGCTGGGGCGAAGGCCGTAACGTGCTGGCAGAGTGCGACGAGATCGCCAAGACCATGACACCCGAGAAAGACCACAAGCTCGTAGAGAACATCGTCATCAAGACGCAGGGCTTCGTCAGCGGCAACTTCAGCGAGAACGACGAGGCACCCATCCAAAAGTTCCGTGAGTTCCTTGACCTCTACAAGGGCATCGACAAGGCCCAGCTGCGTGCCAACATGAAGTACTTCCTCGAAGCCATCATGCCCACCTGTGAGAAGTATGGCATGAACATGTGCGTCCACCCCGACGATCCCCCCATTGAGATCCTCGGCCTGCCGCGCATCGTCCGTACCGAGGATGACATCCAGTGGTTCCTCAATGCCGTACCCAACAAGCACAACGGCCTCACCTTCTGTGCAGGTTCGCTCTCCGCAGGTGCCTACAACAACGTGGTGGACCTCGCCCGCAAGTTCGCTTCGCGCACCCACTTCGTCCATCTGCGTTCTTGCCACATCTTCCCCAATGGCGACTTCACGGAGGCCTCTCACCTCGGCGGTCGTGCAGACCTCATCGAGCTCTGCCGCATCTTCGAGCAGGAGAACCCCGCACTCCCCATGCGTGTGGATCACGGCATGACCTTCACCGACCAGCCCGGTGGCATCTTCGACGAGTCTTCCCACGGCCACAACGCCGGCTATACCCTCCTCGGCCGTATGTTCGCCCTCGGCCAGGTCCAGGGCATCCTCGCCACCGTCGACCGCGAGCTCGGCCTCGAATACAAGCAACCCGGATTCTTCGATTAGAACTTGAAACTAATTCCCGTAATAACTCGTAATAATCCGTAATATATTATGGTCAATTACGGGAATTCGTTTCCATAAAATATAATGATATGAGATTAAATGATATTATTTCCGGCAATTTCAACGCCGCAGAGTGGGAAGCCAAAGGCTATGAGCTTCCGAAATTCGACATCAAGGCCATCCGCGAGAAGACCGCCAAGGAGCCCACATGGGTACACTTCGGCGGCGGCAACATCTTCCGCGCCTTCCCCGCAGCCATCCTCAACGACGCCCTGAACACAGGCAAGTACGACCGTGGCGTCATCGTCGCCGAGACCTTCGACTTCGAGGTCGTCGACAAGGCCTATGCCCCTTACAACAACCTCTCGCTGCTCGTCAGTCTCCAGTCTACGGGCACCATCGAGAAGAAAGTCATCGCTAGCGTCACCGAGGCCCTCAAGGCCGATCCCCAGTTCCCCGACTGGCAGCGTCTGGTGGAGATCTTCCGTAACCCCTCCCTCCAGATGATCTCCTTTACCATTACCGAGAAGGGCTACACCTACAACGAGGCCGACCTCGCCCGAGGCCTGAAGCCCCTCTTCGCCATGGGTAAGGTCTGCGCCCTGCTGCTCGAGCGCTACAATGCTGGACAGCTGCCCCTCACCGTACAGTCGATGGACAACTGCTCGCACAACGGCGACAAGGTCAAGGCCGGTGTCTTCGCCTATGCCGAGCGCTGGGTACAGGACGGCCTCGTGCCCGCCGCCTTCCTCGACTACCTCAAGGACGAGAAGAAGATCACCTTCCCCTGGTCGATGATCGACAAGATCACCCCCCGTCCCCACGAGAAAGTCAAGGAGATGCTCGCTGCCGACGGCTTCGAGGACAACGACTACATCGAGACCGAGAAGCACACCTTCACCGCACCCTTCGTCAACGCAGAGGAAGTGCAGTATCTCGTCATCGAGGACAACTACACCAACGGCCGTCCCCCACTCGACCTCGGCGGTGCCCTCTACACCACCCGCGAGACCGTCGACAAGGTGGAGACCATGAAGGTGACCACCTGTCTCAATCCCTTGCACACCGCCATGTCCATCTACGGCTGTATGCTCGGCTACACGCTTATCTCTGCCGAGATGGCCGACGAAGACCTGCGTCCTTTCATCCAGAAGATCGGCTATATGGAGGCGATGCCCGTGGTCACCGATCCCGGTGTGCTCAACCCCTACGAGTTCATCGGCGCCGTCATCAATCGTCGTCTGCCGAACCCCTTCATGCCCGATGCACCCCAGCGTATCGCCATGGACACCTCCCAGAAGCTGCCCATCCGCTTCGGTGAGACCATCAAGAAATACCTCGCCCGTGGCCTCGACAAGTCGAACCTCGTGCTCATCCCCCTCACCCTCGCTGGCTACGCCCGTTACCTGAAGGGCATCAAGGATGATGGCACCAGCTTCGAGCCTTCGCCCGATCCCATGCTGGCAGAGCTGCAGGCCATCGTTGCTCCGTTGGAGATCGGCAAACCCGATCAGGACTGGAGCTGCCTCAAGCAACTCTATTCCCGCAAGGATGTCTTCGGTGTCGATCTCTACGAGGCAGGTCTCGGCGCCCAGATCGAAGGCTACGTGAAGGAACTCTACGCCGGCCCTGGCGCCGTCCGCGCAACCCTCCACAAATACGTATCAGCCAGATAAAAATAAATCCCAGCCGATCGGCTGGGATTTATTTTTATAGTCTTCTTATCAATTACTCCTCGGTGATGGCGGAGAAGGTGAGTTTCTCGTAACCCTCGAAGTCGTCGAACTGCACTTGGAAGTTGGCGTAGAGGTAGAAGTTGCCACCCGTGTTGTGCGTGTCCTTGATGGATTTGCTCTTGGCGAGGGCGTTGAGGATCTGGTTGTAGACCTTCTTGTCGTTGTTGTCGTCGGCAATCTGGATGGCCATGGAGGTCACCACGCCGTTCTCGATCTTGTAGGTGTAGTCGCCAGCGGCATAAAGCTGGAAATTGTCCGTCTCGAGAATGGTCTCCAGTTCACCCACGGCAGCCTCAAGTTCCTCCTTGGTGGAGTTGACGAAGTTTATGGGTTCCAGATTCTCGTCGAGCTTGATATAAGTGGTGTCTACCTCATTGGTGACGTTCGTCTCTTCTGCATACATCGCAGTAGCACTCACGAGCATCATCATGCTCATGAGCATCATTTTCTTCAGTGTCTTCATCTCTTTCATCTTTAAAACATCTCTTTTCGGGTGCAAAGGTAGCAAATATTAAGATACGCACCAACTCTTTTTGGCAAAAAATCTATAAAAACGCTGTCTGCGGTGACGATTTTGATAAAAATCAAGTAGAAACCGTGTCATTATGTAATTACCTTATTCTACTCGGAGGGGACGGATGACGAAGGTGAAGCTGCGCTCCTCACGGTTGACGAGGTAGTCGGGCAGCGGCCAGGCTCCCCAGGAGTTCACACAGCCGAGTCCCATCTGGCGCTGCTGGACGTGAACCTGCGTGAGCGGACGCTCGATGAGGTCGCCAGAGTGATGACCGATCTTCTTGTCCTTGGTGGGACCATCGTCGAGGTCGGACAGGAGATAAGGCAGGGCACTGACCTCCATGGGCGCATCGGAGTAGAACTCCAGTCCCCTACCCTGCGCATCGACGACCTGGAACCAGCGCACGTCGGTATGGTTGCCAGACTCCTGCGGACGGACATAGGGATAGTATTCGTCGGCCACCTTGTTGCGATAGAGGCCGATGAACTCTGAGTTGTTACGATCGCAGTAGTTCTCCACTGGACCACGGCCGTAGTAGCATACCTGGTCGTACTGACGAGGCATCTGCAGCTGCATGCCGTAGCGGAACATCGGCGGGATCCTCACGATATCTTTTCCTTCCTTGGGAGGATTGGGCACGAAATGCTCATTGACAACCACCTCGCCGTCAGACTGGAGGGTATAGGTCATGGTTAGCACGGCCTGCACCTCAGGCATGTCGAAGGTGACGGCGACGCTGTTGTCGCTCACCTGACAGTCCTTGATTTTCATCTGCGGGTTCTTCCACACGCCGAAGCGCTGCTGCAGCCAGGCACCATAGTCGTTGTCGGTGGGCGCACGCCAGAACTCGGGCGTGATGGACTCGCGGTCGATGAGCATCGTCTGGCCATCGACATCGAGGTAGTCGATCATGCCGCTCCACTTGCCCACGGTCAGCGTGGTGCCGGCAGCATCAAACTTCACGTAGCTCTCTGCCTCCTCTTTCTGTATTGTAGCGGTCTCGCCCTTAATCTCCGGGAACTGATAGGGATTGAGGATGAACTGCTGACGGGCGACGATCTGGCCTTTGTCGATGAGGGGCTGGGCCTCGCGCGACTTGAACTGGAAGATGACGAAGATCTCCTGATCGCCGTGATGGCCGAGCACACGCTCGATGACCTTCTTCATGGCCTCGATGGTGACGACCTTGCGCTCCTGGGGTGCGATGCCGTTGACAGCGATGGTGCCGCCGTGGCCGAAGGTCATGCCCTCAGGACGGCCGGGATTGTCGTGATGATGACCGCCTGAGGCACCGCCCACGAACCACTCGAGCTCCAGGTCGTCGATGGTCTTGAAGAAGTTCTCGTTGTAGATCTCGATCTTACCGTCCTTGAGGCCCTTGTCGGTGATCCACACGTTCTGATAGTAGTAGCGCACCTCGTAGGCATGGGGATTCAGGCGACGGTCAGGGGCGATGATGCCGTTGCAGTTGAAGTTGTAGTCGGAGGCAGGATAACGGCCGTAGTCGCCGCCGAAGGTGAAGATCTCCTTGCCCGTGACCTTGCTCTTGTCGCGCAGGCCCTGGTCGACGAAGTCCCAGATATAGCCGCCCTGGAACTTCGGATACTTGCGGATGAGGTCCCAGTACTCCTTGAAGCCGCCGATGGAGTTACCCATGGCGTGGGCATACTCGCACTCGATGAGCGGACGGGGATTGTCGGTCTTGACGTATTTCTCTGCGTCGTTGTAGTCCATGTACATCGGACAGAAGATGTCGGTCTTGCCGTCGTGACGGGCCTGTTCGTACTGCACAGGACGGGACGTGTCGTAGGCCTTGATCCAGTCGTAGGCACGCTCGAAGTTAGGACCATAGCCAGCCTCGTTGCCTAAAGACCAGACGATGATGCTGGGATGGTTCTTGTGCGACATGACGTTGCCCTCCTGACGCTCGATGTGCGCCTTGGCGTAGTCTTGTCTCTTCGCCAGCGTTCCCTCGCCATAGCCCATGCCGTGACTCTCGAGGTTTGACTCGGCCGTGAGGTAGATACCATACTCGTCGCAGAGGTCGTACCAACGGGGATCGTCGGGATAGTGACAGGTGCGTACGGAGTTGATATTCAGATACTTCATGATCTTGATATCCTGAATCATGCGGTCTACCGAGACAATGTAGCCACCGTCGGGATCGAGCTCATGACGGTCGGCACCTTTGATGAGGATAGGCTGGCCGTTGACGAGCAGCTGGGCGTCCTTGATCTCGATATGACGGAAGCCGATGCGCTGGGGAATGACCTCCAGCACCTTGTCGCCCTGCTTCAGGGTCATGATGAGAGTATAGAGATTGGGGGTCTCGGCTGTCCAAGCCTTAACAGCGCCCAAAGTTTCCAGACGGAAAGTGAAGGGACCATTGTTGAACATGGTGGCGCTGGTCTGCCTCACTTCCTTGCCCTGCGGATCGATCAGTTGCAGTTCAAGGGTCTTACCCTTTGCCGAGGCAATCTTTACTTCGCCTGAAAGAACGCCTTCCTGATAGTCGTTCTTCAGGTCGGCATTGATGAAGAAGTCCTCAACATGCACCTTCGGACGGGCATAGAGATACACCTCACGGGCGATGCCTGTGAAGCGCCAGAAGTCCTGATCTTCGAGATAGGAACCGTCGCACCAGCGCATGATCTGCATGGCAATGAGGTTCTGGCCCTTCTTCAGGTATTTTGTGATGTTAAACTCAGCAGCCACCTTAGAGTCCTCGGAGTAGCCGACGTACTTGCCGTTGACCCAGAGCGTGAGGTTGCTCGTGGCGGAACCGACGTGGAAGAACACCTCCTGACCGTTCCAGTCTTGTGGTAACTCGAAGGTACGACGGTAAGAACCGGTGTAGTTGTTCGTCTTGCCGATATACGGGGGATTGCTCTTGAAAGTAGTGCTCCAGGCATAGCCCATGTTCTTGTAGATGGGGTCTCCATAGCCGTTGAGTTCGAAGAGTCCCGGCACGGGGAAGTCCGTCCACTGCGAGTCGTCGTACTTCAAACCGAAGAAGCCTTCTGGGGCATTCTGATGGTCTTTGACGAAGTTGAATTTCCACATGCCCTCCATCGAGAGGAAACGGGCAGACTTCGCCTTGTCAGCCTGACGGGCGAGGTCTTCGTTCTCAAAGGCGAAGAAATGGGCGTGACGCGCCTCACGGTTCACTTGGTTCACTTCCGGATCAAGCCACACGGGCGTCTTCTGGGCATGAACCGATACCATAGCCATGGTGGCCAAAGATAGAATTAGTTGTCTGATCATACGTTTGTTAGAGATGATTAATTGAATATTTTCGGCAAAGATACGAATAAAAAATGAAAAATATGTAACTTTGCAGCAAATTTTATCAAGTGATGAGAAAAGAAGAACGATATGCAAGGATTCTCGCCCATTTCCGCGAGCAGATGCCGGAGGTGAACACCGAACTGGAGTTCGGCAGTGTGTTCCAGTTGTTGGTGGCCGTGGTGCTGAGTGCCCAGTGCACTGACAAACGGGTTAATCAAGTGACACCCGAGTTGTTTCTCCACTATCCTGATGCCCGTTCGATGGCACAGGCTGAGCCCGAGGATCTGTTGGCGTATATCAGCAGCGTCTCCTACCCCAACGCTAAGGCTGACCATCTCGTGAAGATGGCCCGTCTGCTGGTGGAGCGCCATGACGGTGAGGTGCCGTCGGACATGAACCAGTTGCTCGATCTCCCAGGTGTAGGCCGAAAGACGGCGAATGTCATCCAGAGCGTCGCCTTCGGAAAGTCCACCCTCGCTGTGGATACCCATGTATACCGCGTGGCACATCGCTTGGGACTGGTCACCCAACGTGCCAACACTCCCTACAAAGTGGAAATGGAACTGACGAAGTACATCCCTACAGAGGAGATTCCACGCGCCCACCACTGGCTCCTATTGCATGGCCGCTATGTCTGCACGTCGCGCAAGCCACACTGTGAGAAATGTGAACTCGCAGTCCTTTGTCCGAAGCTGATAGAGGGTTCGAAACTGGCATAAAAAAAGGGGCATCATTTCTGATGCTCCCCGCGTTGTCTGTTACCCTGTCCCCAGTTCCTGAAAGCCCGGCGGTGGAACCGTTCCTCGGCTACCAGGACATCAAATACCTTAGATGGACTAATCACACTGAAAAACTTCTGATGATAGAGTTGTTGGATCTTCTTCTGTTCCAACTCATTGGCGTCGCGCCTCTCTACGAGCTTGCGACAGGCGGCATCGTCGACAGGCTTGGTAAAGCCTTCCTTCCTCACCTTCTCGAAGATGGCCCGCTGCTTCTGCTGCATCTCCCTGAACAGGGGGAAGAACTTCGCAGCCTCCTCAGGGGTCAGATTGGCCTCCTTTGTGATAAACTGCTCCATCTCTGCCTGGAACTTCTCCGGAGAGAACTTCCTAGTTTCCTGAGCCGTTAATGGTGAAAAGGTGAAAAGGTGAAAGAGCGAAAGCCATACGACCTTCATCCATACACTTTTTACCTCACACCTTATCATACGATATCTCTTCATCTTTCTTTCACTCTTTCACCTTTTTACTTTTTTACCTTTTCTCAATACTCTGACGCCAGACAGGCATAGATGTCCTGATTGTCGAGCATCATATAGTCGGCAGCCTCATCGAAGAAGGCGTCATCAGGCTGATTCTGCTTCTGCTGAAGGACTTCTGCTACGTGCCCTTGGTTCTGCTGCGACTCACCGGGAATCACCAGCCAGGCAGTGGTAGACACAAACAGCGCACAGACGGCTGCAGCAGCCCACCAAACAGGACGCATCCATACCCTCCGAGCCTTCGGACGACGGTCGGGAATCTGCTCCATCACCTTCGCGGTCAACTGCTCGAAATAGCCCTCAGGCACCGCGAAAGGATTCCTGCGGCCAAGCTTGTCTGATATGTACTTTTCTTCTTCCATCGTATGTTTGACGTATATGTATTCAATTGGTTTAATCACGTAACTTAAAAAATTCAGAGATTTTTTTCACGGCGATGTGATAGGAGGCTTTCAGCGCTCCTTCCGTGGTGCCCAGCATCTGACTGATGTCACTGTATTTCATTTCATCAAAATAGCGCAGTTGGAACACAGTACGCTGAACGTCAGGCAGTTGTGCGATAGCCTCCTGCAACAGTGCCTCGGTCTCCGTACCGTCGAAATAGGGGTCTGCCAACAATGAACTGGCCACCGAATATTCCTGATCGCTGACAGTCATACGACGTTTGTTTTTGCGCAGCAGATCGAGCGCCTCGTTGATGGCGATGCGTGAGAGCCAGGTGAACACCTTTGAATCTCCCCCGAAGGTGTCGAGGGCGTTCCAAGCCTTCAGAAACGTGTTCTGCACAACGTCGTCGGCATCATCATGGGTGAGCACGATCTTTCGGACCTGCCAGTAGAGCTGTTCTCCATACTGACGCACAGCAGCCTCGAAGCCCTGACGCTGGGTATCGGGGTTCAAAAGCATCTGTTTGATCTGCTGGTCGTCCATCATCTATTAACTAAAATATAAACTATAAACTCAAGTATTCCGCCATCTTCTTCCTAATAACCTGATCATATCGATACAGGTCTGGCCAGAATTGCATCTCTCCGGTCTCTGGATCTGGATAGGCAGTATAATAAATAATGTACACGGGCACGCGCGGATTAATATCACGATAGGTAATGACCTTGAGTGGTCTGGGGTCTTCTTCATGCTCCTCCAGATACTCGATGCCTCTGTCGGTCTCCGGCTTCATATCCATGGCGATACGGATCTTGTCGAGGGTCCACTCGTCAGCACCCTGCAACAGGAAACACGCCAACTCGAAGGGTTTCTGCACCCTCACACAACCATGCGAGAGTGTCCGCCTTTCACGGTTGAAGGCACCTCGGTTGTTCGTGTCGTGCAGATACACGCCGAAATTATTGGCGAAGCGGAACACGATACGTCCGAGGGAGTTGCCAGCCCCACCCCTTTGGCCCACACGTAGACCTCCTTCCATCAGTTGACTCTTTGTCACTTTCTTGGGATCAAGGGTATCACCCTTCGCACGGTCCACGATATAATAACGGTTCCTGGCGAAATAGGCTGAGTCACCGCCATGCGCAGACACCTCTCCCTTCACAATCGACGGAGGGATGATCCACTCGGGGTTCACCTGCATATAAGAGACTTCGCTATTCAACAATGGTGTCTTCGTAGGCACAGCCCCACAACAGATCTTCATGGGCATCACACTGTCAGGACAGATGGCCCACAACTGTTGAGCGGGGATGTTCACCACCACCTGATGGGTTATGCCCTCTGGCCTGACCATCTGCCAACGACAACGCTCCATGTTTACGATGAGCGTCTCTCGCTTGGCACTGTCTGTGGTTTGTTCCAGTTGCCTCATAAACGTCTGATAGAGGCTGTTGGTGGGGACTGAGGTCTGTAGATAGGTTATTCTGTCGGGCGATGCCAGTTTCTGAAAGGGTTCCTCATAATCTGGAGCCTTCACCTCGTAGTCAAAGAGTCTGGCATAGCCCGTGCCGTCAGTCTTATAATCCATATGGTTAAACACCTGGTCTGGCCTGATGAAACCATAGCGCTGTCCTACGGCATATCTGACATACGCCTTCGTCAGATGGTATTCCAGTCTGGGCAGTAGCTCGTTGATGTTCTGTCCCACGGAGTCAAAGCTAAGCTGATGAATGATCTCAAGGTCTGATGCAATCTCTGGCAGGAAAAACGCTTTCGGGTCCAGCCCATGTTTCGGCACTTCCCTTTGCAACTGCTCCAACAACACATCCACCTGATCCGTCACCCCTGCCCTATTATACCAAAGTGGCTCAAAGACCCGTTGTGTCTGCAGCTGTGCCACAACAGCCTGATAATACTCCCGCACCTTTTTATCTGCCTCCCACTTCGACGTGTCGGCATCTAAAAGATGCGTCAGATACTTCCCCTGTTCGGTGGTATCCAACGCATGTACGAATGATCCAAAGGCGGAAGAGTCGGCTTCGTCATACTCACGGTTTCCGTTGACACAGGAAGCCAGGAGCATGAGGACCGTCGCAAGTCCCGTGATTAACGGACGTAAACCCTGCGAACGACCTTGCCAACCTTGACGATGTAGCAACCCTTCGGAATATTAAGTTCAATCTTCTGCTCCGGACTGTCTATCCGCTTGTGCAGCACGACATTACCAGTGACGGTGACGACTTGCAGCACCAGGTCCTCTGCCCCGGTAACGGTCAGCGTGCCCTCACTGTAAACCACGTCCACCTCCTGCTCGTCCGTCAGTTCCATCACTCCGGCAAAATAGGCAGGAGCAGCACTGGCGGTCACAGGCACCAGCCAGAAGGCTGCCAAGGAGAAAGTAATGATGAGTAAACGTTTAATCATACGCATGCATATATAGTTTGGTGCAAAATTAGCAATTTTCTTTGAAACCACAAAACTTTTTCGACGGAAAATGCATTTTTTACCTAAAATGGAGGATATTTACACATCAATGACGTCCATTTCGTTCGTCAGACGGGTATTTTCAAATACGGCCTTCGCTTCTTCCAACAACACGTTCTCGTCGTTATAGCGCGAACTATAATGGCCCAGCAACAGCTTCCCCGCCCCTGCATCCCTGGCCACCATCGCAGCCTGTCGGGCGGTAGAGTGACAGTATTTCTCGGCCGACTGGATCTTGTCCTCACCGTATGTACTCTCATGGTAGAGTGTGCTCACGCCCTTCAACTGTTCGTGCAACGTGGGGATGTAACGGGTGTCACTACAATAGGCGTAACTTCTCGGAGGATCAGCAGGCGTGACAAGACGTTCGTTGGGAATCACATCGCCATCCTCTGTAGTCCAGTCTGCCCCCATCTTGATGTTGTTAATCTGACTGCGGGGTATCCCATAGGCCTTCAGCATCTCCGACCTGATATGGGGCAGCAGGGCCTTCTCCCGGATAAGATAGCCACAAGTGGGCATACGGTGCTCCAAGGGGATGGTCTCCACAGTAATGCTGTTGTCCTCGTAGACGACGGCCTGCTTGGTGGTATCCACGGGATGGAACACCACTTCAAAACCCAGGTCATGGGTAAAGAAGGCGATTTGGTCGTTCAACATGGGCCCCAGTGCCTCATGGGCATGGATATGGAGGGGAGCAGTACGACCTAAAAGTCCGAAGGTGGAGATCATCCCGATCAGGCCGAAGCAATGGTCGCCATGCAGATGGGAGATGAACACCCGACTGAGTTTGGCGAAGTGCAAATGACACTTCCGCATCTGCGTCTGTGTTCCCTCCGCACAATCGAGCATCAACAACCTGTCCCTCACCTCCACGAGTTGTGAGGAGCCATTGTGACGAAGGGTGGGAAGCGCACTTCCACACCCTAAGATATGTACCCTGAAAGGCTCCACGATTTAGATCTTATTAAACTCGTCACTGGTCTCTTCCAGTTCCAGACCGTGGAGATCCACTTTGGGCTTCGGCTTCCAACGGCTGTACTCGAAGGTCTCGGTCTCATCACGGGGCTTGCCCAGCGTCTTGTAAGCCAATGTGTCAGCACCGAGGGTCAGAATCTCATAACGGTTCAACTCTTCCTCGTCACCACCACCTTCACGCATGAGTTCGATCTCCAGCTCACCATTGAAAATCTTCCAGGTACGATAGACGATCACCGACTGGTCGATGCTCTCTGCCACACCACCCTCTTTGATGCGGATGCCGATCTCTGCACTGCCGTCGATGGGGTCTGGCATCACCCAGTCACCCATCAGCGTGTTCAAGTTGATCACGAGCAAGGCATTCTTCTTGAGAGAGTCAGCCAACACTGCTACACGATCTGCCACCTGAAGACCTCCCAGCACCTTTCCGGCCTCCTGAGCCTTGGTCAGGCTCAGCGACAGGGTGTCACCATTGTCGGTAGTCATCTCCAACGTGTTCATAGCCGTTCCATCCGTACAGACGCCATAGATAGTCTGGTCTCTGAACATGGAGATATCAGTTGCTTCCGTCTCCTGTGTCTCTTCGACCTGTGCCTGTTGTTTACCACCACAGCTGCCCAATACCATTGCCGCAGCCATCATTCCAATCCATACACTTTTCTTCATATCCTCTTTTTTATTTAACATATAATTGCCACTTAATTGTTCATATAATGCTGCGCACAGCAATTAATGGAAAATTCGTGAAATTCGTGTAATTCTTGCGTCCCTGCGGTAGCAAGCGTCTCCTTGCGTCGCCGAGCGCGTTGTCTTAAAAATTCATTTCGTTGTCTTCGCCTCCTGCCAAAGCTTCTCCATCTCATCGAGTGTCATCTCTGTCAACGGTTTCCCGATTTTAATGCTGTGCTCCTCGATATAATTAAACCGTTCGATAAACTTCCGGTTCGTCATTTCCAAGGCATTATCAGGGTTCAGCTTATACAACCTTGCGGCGTTGATGACGGCGAAGAGGAAGTCTCCCAACTCCTCCGTAGAACGTTCCTTGTCATCCTTGTTCAGTTCCGCCTCCAATTCATCTATTTCCTCACGAACCTTCTGCCAAACGTCCTCACGCTTCTCCCAGTCGAAGCCCACGTTCCGGGCCTTGTCCTGGATTCGGTATGCCTTGATGACACTGGGTAGTGCAGCCGGCACCCCCGACAGCACTCTTTCATTCCCGTCCTTCTCTTTCAGCTTGATCTGCTCCCAGTTCTGCAGCACCTGTGTGACTGTGATGACCTTTTCTCCGTCGTCAACGGAGGAAAGGTCATCAGGCACGTATGGCAGCGGTTTTGGTTCCTCTGCATCTATCTGCGAGGGATGATACACATGCGGATGCCTCGTGATCATCTTCTTCGTCAGGGAGTCACACACATCAGCCATATCAAACTGTCCCTGTTCCTCTGCGATCTTCGCATAGAAGCAGATGTGAAGCAGCACGTCACCCAACTCCTTGCAGATGTCGTGGATGTCGTTCTTGATCAGAGCGTCGCAGAGTTCATAGGTCTCTTCGATCGTATTGGGCCTCAGACTCTCGTTCGTCTGTTTCTTGTCCCACGGACAGTTCGCCCTCAACGCGTCGAGCACGTCCAGGAAACGACCGAAAGCCTTCATTTTTTCCTCTTTTGTATGCATAATACATTAATAATTGGGGCAAAGATACAAAATAATTGAGAATTGAGAATTGAAAATTAGAATTTTTATGTAATTTTGCACCGATTTTTGAAAATAATTAAACATAAAGCATGGAACTTGCAAGTAAATACGACCCAAAAGAGGTCGAATCGAAATGGTATCAGTACTGGCTTGACCACAAACTTTTCGCCAGCAAACCCGACGGACGTGAACCCTATACGATAGTCATCCCACCACCCAATGTGACGGGTGTGCTCCATATGGGCCATATGCTCAACAACACCATCCAGGACATCTTGGTACGTCGTGCCCGTATGGAGGGCAAGAACGCCTTGTGGGTGCCTGGCACGGACCACGCCTCCATCGCCACGGAGGCGAAGGTGGTGAAGAAACTCGCCGGTGAGGGTATCAAGAAGCACGACCTCACCCGTGAACAGTTCCTCGAGCATGCCTGGGACTGGACTCACGAACACGGAGGCATCATCCTCAAGCAGCTGCGTCGCTTAGGTGCCAGCTGCGACTGGGACCGCACAGCCTTCACCATGGACGAGAAGCGCTCCGAGAGCGTCATCAAGGTCTTCGTAGACCTCTATAACAAAGGCCTCATCTACCGTGACCTGCGTATGGTGAACTGGGACCCCAAGGCCCTCACCGCCCTCTCCACTGAGGAGGTCATCTATAAAGAGGAGCAGAGCCACCTCTTCCACTTGAAGTACTACGTGGCAGACCTGAAGGCCCTCGACAACGAGGAAGCCCTCAAGGCTGATGGCAATATCATCCACAAGGATGACCGTGGCTACTACGCTGTCGTGGCCACCACACGTCCTGAGACGATCATGGGCGATACCGCCATGTGTATCAACCCCAAGGACCCGAAGAACCAGTGGCTCAAGGGTCGCAAGGTCATCGTACCTCTGGTGAACCGTGTTATCCCCGTTATCGAGGACCGTTATGTGGACATCGAGTTCGGTACGGGTTGTCTGAAGGTCACACCGGCCCACGACACCAACGACTATATGCTCGGTAAGACCCACAACCTCGAGACCATCGACATTTTCAATCCCGATGGTACCATCTCCGACCAGTCACCCATCTACGTGGGCATGGATCGTATGGACTGCCGCAAGCAGATTGCCAAGGATCTGCAGGAGGCCGGTCTGATGGAGAAGATTGAGGACTACACGAACAAGGTGGGCTACTCTGAGCGCAACCCAGATACCGCCATCGAGCCGCGTCTCTCCATGCAGTGGTTCCTCTCGATGAAGCACTTCGCCGACATTGCCCTGCCGCCTGTGATGAATGATGAACTGAAGTTCTATCCAGCCAAATATAAGAACACCTATAAGAACTGGTTGGAGAACATCCAGGATTGGTGTATTTCCCGTCAGCTTTGGTGGGGACACCGCATCCCAGCTTACTACTACAACGAGAACGACGACTACGTTGTTGCCGAGACTCGTGAGGAGGCATTGAAGCTGGCTCAGCAGAAGGATCCGAAGATTACGGATGCAGACCTGCGTCAGGACGAGGATGCCCTCGACACATGGTTCTCCTCTTGGCTGTGGCCTATCTCCCTCTTCGACGGCATCAACACCCCCGGCAACGAGGAGATCAAGTACTATTACCCCACCAGCGACTTGGTAACAGGTCCGGACATCATCTTCTTCTGGGTGGCCCGTATGATTATGGCTGGCTATGAGTTTGTTGGCGACATGCCTTTCAAGAATGTCTATTTTACAGGTATCGTTCGCGACAAGCTCGGTCGTAAGATGTCGAAGTCACTCGGCAACAGCCCCGACCCCATCGAGCTCATCGAGAAGTTCGGTGCCGACGGTGTGCGTATGGGTATGATGCTCTCTGCCCCCGCAGGCAATGATATCCTCTTCGACGAGGCCCTCTGCGAACAGGGACGTAACTTCAACAATAAGATCTGGAATGCCTTCCGCCTCGTAAAAAGCTGGAAGGTGGCAGATGCCGGGCAGACGGAAGTTGGAAAGATTGCCACCGCCTGGTTCGAGGCAAAGCTCCGCGAGACCAATGCCGAGGTCGACGATCTCTTCAAGAAATACCGTATCTCCGAGGCCCTCATGGCTGTCTATAAGCTCTTCTGGGATGAATTCTCTTCCTGGTATCTGGAGATGGTGAAGCCCGCATACATCAATGGTGAGGCCCAGCCCGTAGACCGTGAGACCTACGACAAGACACTCTGTTTCTTCGAGCAGCTGCTGAAGATGCTGCACCCCTTCATGCCCTTCATCACCGAAGAGCTCTGGCAGCACCTCTATGACCGTCAGGACGGCGAGAGCATCATGCGCGACAAGTTGGAGATCCCTGCTCCTACGGCAGCAGACAGCCAGCTCGCAGCTCAGATTGAGAGCGTGAAGCAGATTGTCTCCGGAGTGCGTATGGTCCGTTCATCGAAGAATATCGCCCCGAAGGAACAGCTCGAACTGCAGGTGGTAGGCCAGAACGACTTCGAGGTCTTCAACAACGTCATTGCCAAGATGGCCAACCTCAGCGGCATCAACGTCGTGGCAGAGAAGGATCCCACGGCATCTACCTTCATGGTGGGAACGGACGAATTTGCTGTGCCCCTGGGTAATATGATCGACGTGGAGGCAGAGATCCAGAAGATGGAGGCTCAGCTGCAGCACCTCGAAGGCTTCCTCGCCGGTGTGAAGAAGAAGCTCTCCAATGAGCGCTTCGTCGCCAACGCCCCCGAGGCTGTCGTTGCCCTCGAACGGAAGAAGCAGTCAGATGCCGAAGAGAAGATAGCCTCTCTCCAGGCATCTCTCGCTGCTCTCAAGAAATCGTAACAGACCTACTTGACCATCTCGATCAGGAGCACGAGGTCGGCTGCATCCACCTTGTTGTCGTTATTCAAGTCAGCTTTCTCGTCATATTGTCCACTCATAATGAGTTGGACAAGTGACGAGATTTCAATAGGTACGTCAGCCCCTTCCGTCAGAGTGAAGGGATAGCCTGTCAGTAACCTTTTGAGCTCTCCCGCAGAGGAATAATTGACGAAGAAGAAATACTCGTCATCAGGGTTCAAGTCCTTTATGACGAAGTCCACCTCTCTCGTTTCTCCCACGGGAATAGTGGCCATCACAGACTTAGACTTGACGAATGGGCCCCCAAAGGAATAAGATGAAGTATCTGTGTTTTTATAGAGTTCCAATTCTATGATATTGTCATAATCATTCACGCCCTTATTAGTAACCTGAGCCGTCACCTTCAGCGTGGTGCCTGACAATACAATCTTGTCCTTATCAAAGTTATCTATGACCATCTTGCCAGACAGCGATTGTGGCTTGGCAGCCTCCACCGTGACCGCGCGTGACCAGACCACGTCTTTAGCTTCATAATCCGTTGAGATCTCCAAAGTCATAGTGCCTGCCTTAGTTGGAGTGAAATGCAACATGACGTCTCCCGTCTTTCCTGCCTCCACAGAACCGCAGACAACGGTCTGCTCATCTCCACACGAGAGGAACAACAGTTCCTGGAAGGAATCACCTTTGTTCGTCAGGTTGACAGTCACCTCTACAGGCTTGCCAACCTCCAACTCCGAGGGAGTATAGGTGACTTCATTAATGGTAATATTTGATGTATATTCATTTTCTGACGACTCTCTCAAAGTCAGTTTATTGCCCGAAATGACAGCATCTACGAAGACGATTCCAGGATGCATTTCGCATAACTGCCAGTCTGAAGAGCCCTCAAGTTGGTAAATCGGACGGAGCTGATATTTTCCGTCTGTCAGGTCACTGCCGAAAGAGAAGGAAGTCCTGTTATCTTCAACATTATTATTCCCCGTTGTGATAGGATCAGTAGCCCCCAGCACTTTCAGTAGATTGCCATACTGATACAAGCCCCATGCAGCCCTAAAGGTACAGGTATATTGGTCTGCCGGGATGTTCGGATCATTATATTCAAAGAACACATAACCCGGAATAACCACGTCCGTGAAATCCTCACTGGCCGCCTCACGGGTGAACACATCCTGCTCCAGGTCTTGATAGAATCCAGCATAGAATAGAGGCTTTTCCGGCTCACCGTCGTCAGGCATCAGACCGATGATGGCATGCTGCTCTGCGGAATAGCCGTCAGCACTCGTACCCCCTCCGGCTCCCACCTCGTCGGGATTAGCCAGTGAGAGCACATAATAGCCGTCACTCTTGCCACCCCATCCCCAGTTCATGTGGAAGAGACCGTTGCCGTCATAACCGTCGACGATAAACTGGTGACCACCGCTGATACTCGATCCGCCATAAAGCACTGGACGTTCTTCAGACACCTCCTGGTAGATCATATTCTCCCACACGGACGACGAATACAAAGATCTGACGACCTGCCGGGCATTCTTGCCAAACCCGAAATAACGGGCCATAATATATGGTGAAATCCCCGCAGCTGAGCCATCTATGTTATAGTCCATCTCTACAGCCTGGCCGCAATAGCGCATCAACTCGGCTACAGCTTTCGCAGCATCACCAGTCTCATCAGCTGTATAGACTGTCTTCATCATATCCCACTTGAAGGTAGTTGCGGGAAGGCCATGGAATGAGTGATCCACCTCCGTATGCTCTTCATTATATATATCATATCCATCTATTGCTTCACAGCCATCCTGGCATTGCCAATAATATAAGACCTGTGCCATCGCCGTAGCCACACAGCCCGTCATACAGCGATTATTCGCATCGTAGCCAGCTTCATCATAATCAACATAGTTATCATCAGGGCACTTCAGATTGTACGGTTCATGCTGATCCCATTTCGTCTGAATCAACGGAGCGACGGCAGGCCAACTGGCTGCCCCACGGGTCTTGGCCTTTTCTGCAGGCTTTGCAGATGTTCCCATCGCCTCCATCTGTCGAACGTAGCCATCGAGCCACCATTTCAGGTTATCCGGCATTTGCTCCATATTGAGATGGCCGGTCTTGGAATAGCCTAAGATCTCTGTGGTGCGGTCATCGCCAGAAACGATGACAAAGCCCTGATTGCCATCGGCATTGAACACATAGAACGGCTCTCTTTCGGAAGAACCGGCGGAGCGAGCGAAACTTCTGGCCTCGCCAAACTGCTTACC
>JAEEGG010006038.1_pt1 | contig 28515 bp, 25 predicted proteins | sample 9134161 | NCBI WGS metagenome assembly JAEEGG01 (sample SAMN16246543, study PRJNA631951) | gut metagenome | biome: gut microbiome; feature: rumen; material: CR-attached | host: Bos | place: Iran: Karaj | collected 2018-10 | reverse complement strand
CCTGTCTCGCTGCGGCTCGGTCAGGCGCGGCTCTGGGCTGCCACCGGCAGCCCATTCATTCCCGCGCCCCTGCTTCGCAGCCCCCAGGGGAAGGCAGTCCGCTGCGGCGGGAGACAGCGGCGGAGGGAAGGAAGCACCATCGTCAGAACTGCTGATCGTTACGCTCCCTCCGTCTTCGCCGCTCTGCGGCGAATCCACCTCCCTCGGGGAGGGAGGCTGGCCGCTGCGGCGGGGATGGAAAATATAAAGATGAGCTGAGCGGAAAACCGCTCAGCTCTCTTTGCTGTTTGTCTTTCTGCCGTTCTGCCGCGGATCAGCGGCCCAGGATCATGCGGTGGAGGATATAGCTCCGGATGCCCAGCTTCTTCCGCAGGGTCCGCTCCAGGAAAATGTAGTAATCGCACATCCGCCGGACCTCCCCGTCCGTGGGCTCCCGCAGGGCGAAGCGGGAGAGGACCACGGGCTCGCACACGGTTTCCAGGGGGTACCGGGCCCGGTCCCCGGCCAGGGCTTCGTCCGCCCGGGCGCAGAACCGCTGAATGGTATCCGAGGGCTGCATCTCCAGCCCCAGGAAGCCCAGCTGCTTCAGGATCTGGCGGTAGCACACGTCCGCCCGGGAAGCGTTATCCGGATACCTGCGGTTCAGGCGGCGGTAGAAGTTCTCCACCCGGAAGAACAGCAGGATGAACCGCACCAGCAGGAAGATCAGGAAGGCGGCCAGGTCGCAGCCCAGGATGATCAGCAGGATCTTCCCCGTATTGTCCTTTTTCTTCGGCGTCAGAGACTCGTGGTCCGTCTCCGGTTCCGGCAGCTCCGGCTCGGGGAGCTCCGGCTCCGGCATCTCCGGCACATCGGGCTTCGGCGTGGGCTTCGGCTTCTCCTCCTCCACGGGCTCGTCCCGGGTCACCAGCTCATAGAAGTTCCAGTGGGTGGGATCGAAGTCCACCCAGCCTACGCCGTAGAAATAGACCTGGGACCAGGCATGGGCGGTGGCGTTGGTGGCCACGTAGGAGGTGGTGTCCTTCACCCGGTCCGCCTGCTTCAGGCCGTAGCCGGTGACATACCGGGCGGGAAGCCCGGCCATACGGGCCATGAGGGTCATGGCGGTGGCATAATAGGTGCAGTATCCCTCCCGGCTCTCCAGAAAATAGGAGAGGAAATCCCGGTCCCCGGGAGCGTCCCCGGGGGTCTGGGTATAGGTGCAGTTGTCCCGGATCCAGGTCTCGATGGCCAGGGCCTTGTCATAGTCGTCCTCGCTGCCGGCGATGATCTCCTCCACCAGTTCCGCCACATAGGGCTCGATGGTCTCGGATACCTGGGTATAGCGCTCCGCGATCTCCTCATACTCCCTGTCCTTGGAGGCGGAAGCGTATTTCAGCAGAACGTGCATGTTCCAGTCGAAATTCTCCTGCTCCCGGTCAAAGACCCGGGTGCGGATGGAGTAGCTCAGGGCGTAAGGCGGGAATTCCAGGGCGTAGAGCTCCCCCTGGGTATTGAAGTAGATCTTGGTGTCGTCCGACCGCTGGAGGGTCACCCGTTCCAGCTTGCCCCCGGCAAACAGGGAGCGGAAGTTCACGTTCATGTTGATATCCAGGAGGGCGCTTTTGGTGATCTTGTTATAGGGCCCGGACGCCTGGTTGGAGGAAGGCTTGTCGATGGTGAAGATCTCCCGCCGCTTGCCCTTCCAGAGGGGACTATCGAAGCGGAAACGGCCCAGAGCCCAGCCGTCATACCAGCCATAGCCGTTATAGGTATCGTACACCGACCCGGCCAGGAGGATGGGGGTGTCGGTCTTCACCCGCAGCACGTTCTTGTTGTTGGGCTCGATGTTCCCTCCAAGCTCAAAGCCGTTGGGGGAAAGGCCGGAATAGGACAGATCGAAGCTTCCGCCGCTGGAAGTCCCCTCCCCGTAGAAGGAGAACACGTCCCCCAGGTCCTCCACGAAATTCACCAGGGATTTGGACTGCCACGCGCCCTCCTCCTTGGGCCCGAAGGCAAAGGCGAAGAGCACCGCCAGGGGCGCAAGCACCATGGCCGTGGTCAGCATGGCGGACACGGGGATCTTCTCCCCCCGGCCCAGCTTCCGGTTGATGCTCCGGGCATTGGTGCGGCAGATGAGCACGAAGAGGACGATGAGCAGCAGGGCCGCCACCGTGAGCATATTCTCCGCGCCGGCATAGTACAGCCATACCAGCAGGGCTCCGCTGAGGAGGATCCACACCGGCAGGAAGGCCAGGCGGCGGAAATAAACATACAGCACCAGGGTCACGGGGAAGGAAAAGGCCAGGTGGACCAGGAACTGGCTGCCGTTTTCCGAATAGGGCAGCGTATAGGGATAGGCGTCGTTGTACCAATCGATGAATCCGTTTACATAATCCAGGATCGGATCCTTCAGCTTGAAGGCCCACACGGCGCCGAAGCCCAGGATGGCCACCGCCGCGATCAGCGCCGGGGCGATCCACCACCGGCGGGAGAGGAGGAAGATCACGGACAGGTCCACCGCCGCGAAGAGCATGCATTCCGTCATGCTCACCTCCTGGCCCAGGGCAGGCAGGAGGGCGGTGCAGAAGGCGCAGCTGCCCAGGAGGCAGCAAAGCAGCTCCACGATGAGGGAGGAGGAGAATCCTTCGTTTCGTTTCTTCACGTCAGCACCCCCTCATTCCAGCGCCGCCAGCTCGGCCGCCACGTCGCAGCCCAGGGGCAGACGGATGGTGGGGACGAGCCCCGTATCCCGGCCTTCTTCCCCCACCAGCACCAGGGTCACGGCGCTGAAATACGGCTCCGCCTCGGCCAGGGAAGCCTCCAGCTCGGGGGTGAAGGAATCCGTGACCAGGATGAGGGCGCTCCGGCCGTAGGCGGACTCCGTGGGCAGGGGTCCCCGGGCGGGAGCCTCGCCGAAGGGCAGCAGGGCCAGCCAGCGGCGGATCTTCTCAAAATCCGCCATGTTCAGGGCCTCTTCTCCGGCATGGACGCCCCGGGTATCGCACAGGGCACGGATCACGGCGCTGCGGTTCCGGGAGAGGCAGTGGAGGGTGATGCAGGCCGCGGCCTCGCACACCGTATCCGCCCGGGCCAGGGCATCCTCCCCCGTCGCGCCATGGGCGCAGTTATCGATGAGCAGGGTCAGGTTTTCCCGGATGGGCTGCTCATACTGCTTCACATAGAGCTCCCCGTGGGCGGCGCTCTTTTTCCAGTTGATCTGCTTCAGCGGGTCCCCGGGGCGGTACGCCCGGGCCCCGGAGATGCTGTCCCCGCTCTCGGCATGATGCAGGAACCGCTCCCCGAAGAGCTTCTCGTCCGCCACGTCCGCGTACAGGGAGGAGGGGGCCTCGGCCCGGGGATAGACCGTCAGCTCCGGCTGGCGGTAATAATGGAGCTTCCGCATATCGAAGCGCATGGGCAGCAGGCCGAAGATATCGGTGATCCGCATGGTGGTGATGCCGATGGGATAGACCCCCCGGTAGGGCATGGAGACCTTGAAGTCGAACTCCTTTCCCGCAAAGGGCAGCAGGCTGAAGGAGATCTGCCGGTTCTCGCTGGGGGCCGCCAGCTCCACGTCCATCCGCATCATGGAGAGAGGAAAGGGCTTCTCGTTCCGAATGGACAGGTGCAGGGCGGTCTCGCTGCCCTTGACGGCCTCCGAAGCGTCCAGAGTCTGGGTATAGGAAAAGGTGCGCACGGTCCACTGATTCAGCCCCAGGATGGCCAGCACCAGCAGGATCTGGGCGATCAGGATCACGTACCAGATGCGCATGCCGGTATAGAGCCCGGCGAAAAGAAAGACGGGCATCAGCAGATAGAACAGGAAGCGCAGGACTTTCATGACACCGCCGGGACCTTGATCTCCCGGATGATGGAGGTGAGGATGCTGCTCCGGCTCTCCCCCCGGATGCCGCTGCGGCGGTCCAGGACCAGGCGGTGGGCCAGCACATGGACGGCCAGCTTCTGCACGTCGTCCGGCAGGGTATAATCCCGTCCGGCGAAGAGGGCGTTGGCCATGGCCGCCTCCGTCAGAGCGATGCAGCCCCGGGGGCTGATGCCCAGGCTGATCCGCTCGTCCTTCCGGGTGGCTTCGGCGATCTGGATGATATAGTCCAGCACTGCGTCGGCGCAGATGATCTTTTTCCGCTCCTCCCGCAGGGCCAGGATATCCTCGGCGGAGGCCACAGGCTCCAGCTCGTCGATGGGCCGGGCGCGCATGTTGCGCTTCAGGATATCGATCTCCTCCTCATGGGTGGGGTAGCCCAGGGAGATCTGCATGAAGAACCGGTCCAGCTGCGCCTCCGGCAGCGGATAGGTGCCCGTGTGCTCCACCGGGTTCTGGGTGGCCAGAACGATAAAGGGGGAGGGCAGCGGATAGGTCTTCCCGTCGATGGTGAGCTGGGCCTCCTGCATGGCCTCCAGCAGGCTGGACTGGGTCTTGGGACTGGTGCGGTTGATCTCGTCCGCCAGCACGATCTGGGCCATAAGGCCGCCGAAGCAGACCTCCCGCTCCCCGGTCTTGGGGTTGAAGGCCGTGTAGCCGGTCACATCCGAGGGAAGCAGGTCGGAAGTAAACTGGATGCGGGAATAGGTGCAGTTCAGGGACCGGGCCAGGGCCGTCACCAGGGTGGTCTTCCCCAGGCCGGGCACGTCTTCGATCAGCACGTGGCCGCCGCAGACCAGGGCCAGGAGCATCTCCTCCGCCTGGGCCTCCTTGCCCACGATCACCTTTCCGATATTCTTCTTTACATTTTCCACCAGCTGAATGGCAGACATAGGATCACCGCCTTATGGATTGTTGATAGATCAAGAATAACATTATCTGGGGGAGAATTCAATAAGCGGGAGTCCCAAGGGCTCCCGCTTACCAGATGTTCAGGTTTCTTTTTCCGCCTTCTCCGGGGCCTTGGCGCGGACCCCCAGGCGCAGCGCCCGGGACGGGCAGCTGCGGGTACAGGCGCCGCAGCGGATGCACTCCGGACTGTTGGGCGTTTTCGACGGGTCTGTCTGCATGGGACAGGCTTTGGCGCAGGCGCCGCAGCCGGTGCAGCGGGTCTCATCCAGGTGCATCCGGCAGAGGGCGACGGGGTTCAGCAGACCGTACAGCGCCCCCAGGGGGCACAGGTATTTGCAGAAGGGGCGGAAGATGAAAAGGCACAGGATCAGGATCCCCAGGGCGACGCCCAGCTTCCAGAAGAAGAGGCCGCCCACCTCCAGATGCAGCCGCTCCCCGTGGAGGAGCACCAGGGGCACGCCGCCCCCCAGGGTGCCCGCCGGGCAGAGATATTTGCAGAAGGCCGGGACCCAGTCCAGCACCAGGGCGGGCAGGCCGATCACCAGCACCAGGAGCACCCCGTATTTCAGCTTCCGCAGCAGCTTATCCCCGGGAAAGGTCCCCAGCTTCCGCCGGGGAAAGGGCAGCTTGTGGAGCAGGTCCTGCAGCAGTCCGAAGGGGCAGAGGAAGCCGCATACCGCCCGGCCCAGCAGCGCGCCGAAGAAGAGCAGGAGGCCGACGACGTAATAGGGAAAGCGCACGGGCCGGGAAGACAGGAAGCCCTGGAGGGAGCCGATGGGACAGGCCCCCAGCGCCCCGGGACAGGAATAGCAGTTGAGCCCCGGCACGCAGACGCTTTTCAGCGCGCCCCGGTTGATCTTCCCGGTGAAAAAGCCCCGGAAATCCGCGTTCTGGACCAGCGCCGCCAGGAGCTGGATCCGCAGCCTCACGTTCCCCTTACCCAACGCCGATACACTCCAGGCAGACGCGGACCGCCTTCATCAGGACTTCCTTCGCCTGCCCCTCCGCGACGCCCGCAGCGATCAGCGCCGCGGCCAGGATCAGAGTCAGAATGGTGAAACCCCGTTTCTTCATTTCAGGAGCTCTTCGATGATGGCAGCCCAGGAGTTATAGTTCCGGCTGCCGATATAGGCTTCGCCCAGGACCTTGCCGTTCCCGTCCAGGAAGATCGTCGTGGGGAAATAGCCCGTGTTCAGCCAGGGATCGAATTCTTCCACATAGCGGAGGCTGGGATAGGTGACGCCCATCTCCTCCACCGTACTGATATTGCCGGACTCATCCTCCGCCAGATACACGCCCAGCATCTGCACTCCCCGGTCGGCATAGTCCTTTGAGATCTGCTCCAGCTCGGGCAGCTCCCCGACGCAGGGACGGCACCAGTATCCCCAGAGGTTCAGGATGGTGAGCTTGTGCCCAGCGAAGCAGGCGTCTGTCCAGGTGTTCCCCTCCAGGTCCACCGTAACGAAGGAGATATCCGGCGCCCAGTCGGCGGGGAGTTCGGCGGTCTCGGGAGCCGGTTCACCCTCCGCAGTCAGGATGAGCATGGTGCGGCTTTCCTCGTCGTAGCCCACCTTGAATCCCAGGGCGCCGCCCAGATCCCGCAGCTTGAAGTAGTTGTAGCCGTCGATGTTGTACGCGGTGAGGGAGGAGTCCTCCTGACCGTTGATATACAGGGTCTGGAGGCTTGCGACCGCCTCTTTGCTCTCCGTGCCGAGGGACTGCAGCTCGCTGCCGTCCGCTGTATAGGATTCTCCGGTGACGATGTGGATGGAGTTGGTTTCCTGCTTATACTCCACGGAGAAGCGGGCCGGGGTATCCCGGAGCAGGCAGGCAACGTCCCGGAGCTTGAAATAATTGTTGTCATGGATGTTGTAGGCCGTGACGGGGGCGTTCTCCCCGTCGATGGTCAGCTTCTGGTTGGAGACCACGGCGGTATCCGCCGCCAGGGCGGCGGTGCCCAGGGTCAGAGCCAGGATGAGGGTCAGCGCCAGGCAGAGCAGGCGTTTGCGATACGCTTTCTTCATAACGGATGCATCCTTTCTTATCAGCCTTACCGGGCCGTTTTGCGAAAGTATATCACCGGGCCGGCAGATGTACAAGAAGGATGGAGGCAAAAGGCGGCCTGAGATAAAAAGGATCTTTGCCCCAGGCCGCGGCAGGGATCCTGAATCCGTTCTGATCCGGGTCGGGATCATCTTGCGTACCGCGCCGTCTCCCCCGTATCCGTCAGGCCGATCAGCGCGCCCGACGCATCGAAGGCATAGCGGAACACCTGACAGGTGCCGCCGATGGAAAAGGCGCTGGTAGCCGGGGAAAAGAAGGCGGAAACGACGCTCTCCACATCCCACTCCAGACAGGAGCCGTCTTTCACGGAGAGCTTTCCCCCCAGGGAGCCCTGCACGGAATAGAAGGTCCGGGGGGTCCCCCCTTCCGGATCGCACAGCAGCAGGAGGGCGGTATAGTTCTCCCGCACCAGAGGCGTCAGCTCCTCTTCGGTGATCTCCCAGCCGTGATCGAAGATATAGTCGAGGATCCGGGCGATCTCGTGCCGTCCGCCATTGTCGTGCTGCACGGGCACGGCGTAGGCCGAAAGATATACCTTCCCGCCGAACTCCGCCATATCCACGATATGATAGACGCAGTCCTCCCCCTCGTAGGCATAGTCCCCGATCACGTTTCCCTCCCGGTCCATGCGGAAGAGGTGGGCGTAATCCCCCTCGTTGTAGCTCCCCAGCTGCAGGATATACCCGTCCCCCAGACGGGCCGCGTTCCAGATGCCGTAGTTCCCCACCTCGGTCTGACGGAAATTCAGCTCCTTCCCCGTCTGGTCATAGCGGCTGAGACACAGATACCGCAAGTCTCCCCGGCTGATCACCCCCCAGGCGCCTTCCCCGTCGGGCAGGACGGCGGCGATATTTTCAATCTGAAACCCATGGAGCAGGGGCTGCTGCCACAGCACCTCTCCCCTCTCGTCCACACAGGCGATCCAGGCATAGGCGGTCTCCCCGGAAGTCAGGGTCTCGTTCCAGCCCCAGACCAGGATCCCCTCCGGATATCGGGCGAAATCATCCAGATAGAAGGGGAATTCCGCGGTCCAGACCGTCTCCCCGTCCCGGCGGCACTCCAGCAGGCTGGCCTCCAGGGTGTCCGAGCGGCTCTCATGGTGGGCATACCGGTAATCCCACCGGAAGCTGATCCCATCCTCTTCCGGAGTCTCCGTTCGGGTCCTTCTGTCCCAAAGGGCGGCCAGTTCCTCCGGGGAAGGCTCCCTTTGGGCGATCTCCCAGCCGGGGACGGTCTGCCGGATCACCTCCGTCGTCTTTCCGAAGGTGAAGCGCCGGGTGGTGATATCCCGATAGACCTCCTTGATCTCGCTGCGGCTGAGCCCCTCCGGGGACAGGCCGTTTTCTTCAAAAAACGTGACCGCCGTTTCATAGGCTCTGGCTTCGGCGGCGCGGGCGTAAACGGCGGAGCCCAGCGCAAGGACGACCAGCAGGCAGGCCGCCGCCATCCCCCACCGGAAGCGGCGGACCTTCGGGGCCGCGGAACGGCCCGCCTTCGCGGCGGATCCCGTCGCCTCATCGACGTATTTATCATCGATCCCGCTGATGATCTCAGAGAGCTTTTCCCGATTCACAGCGATACCCCCTCCTCTTCCAGATGCTTCCGCAGGGCCTTGCGGATCCGGGACAGACGCACCGAGACGGCGTGTTTGCTCATGTGAAACAGCTCCGCCAGCTCCCCGACGGAGTCGGCATGCCAGAAGCGCCGGACGAACAGGACCCTGCTCCCGGGATCCAGCGTTTCCAGGAAGGCATTGATGATCCCTGCGACCTCCTTCGCCTCCGCAGCCTCCTGGGGGGTCCCTGCGGCGGGAATACATTCCGCCAGCTCCTCCAGGGCGGCGTCGTAGACGCTGTTCCGCTTCCGGGCCGTGTTCGCGTGATACCGCTTCAGGGCCTGGTTGCGCACGATCCGGCAGACGTAGCTCAAAAGCGGATCCGGCCGCAGAGGCGGCACCGTATTCCACACGGCGAGATACGCGTCGTTCAGGCACTCCTCCGCGTCCCGACGGTCGTTCAGGATGTTCTCCGCGGTCCGGCGGCAGACGGTCCCGTATTTCCGGGCGAGCTCGGTGACCGCCTGCTCCGAGCGGGCGAAGAACAATTCAATGATCCGGTCGTCGTCCAAGCGCTCACCTTCCCTTCTGTCTCACCTGTATACTACGGATCCGGAAGCAAATATCTCAGTGTCTTTCGAAAATCATCGGAACCGGAGGGCCCTCCTGCCCCGCTTCCCTTGTCCCGCCGCCCTTCCTGTGATAAAATGAGAAAAAAGTATAAGGAAAGGATGGGTCCTGATGAACGGCAAACCGACAAAGGTCCTGGTGGTGGGCGCCCACAGCGAGGAGGGCCTCCGGCGTTTCCGGGCGCTCCCCGGCTGCAGTCTCGTCATCACGGAGAATTTCCGGGATATCCCCCGGGAGGATCTGCAGGAGGCGGAGATCTTCGTGGGGCTGCCCAATCCCGAAATGGTGCGGCAGATGCCCAAGCTGCGCTTCATTCAGCTGTACAGCGCCGGAGCCAACAACTACTCCTGGCTGCCGAAGGAGATCACCCTGGCCAACGCCTACGGCGCATACGGAGAATCCATTGCGGAGCACCTGCTCACCACCACCCTCATGGCCATGAAGCGCATGCCGGAATACCTGCGGATGCAGGACCGGCAGGAGTGGACTTTGCTGGACAATATCGACCGCTTTTCCGGTTCCAAGGTGCTGTCCGTGGGGATGGGGGCCATCGGCACCGCGTATCTGCGGAAGGCCTCCGCGCTGGGAGCCGAATGCTGGGGCGTGCGCCGCACCCTGCACGACCGTCCGGATTTCCTCCGGGACCTGGTCACCCCGGAGGGGATGGACGCCCTTCTGCCGGAGATGGACGTGGTGGCCCTCAGTCTGCCGGGAACGGACGACGCGGCGGGCATGTTCGACGAGCGGCGGCTCCGGCTGATGAAGAAGTCCGCCATCCTCCTGAACGTGGGCCGGGGCAACTGCGTGGTGACGGAGGACCTCCTGCGAGTGGTGGCGGAGGGCTGGTTCAAGGCCGTCTGCCTGGACGTGATGGATCCGGAGCCTCTGCCCAAGGGGCATCCCCTGTGGACCGCGCCCCGGGTGTGGATCACGCCCCATATTTCCGGCGGCTACCGCGCCGGGGTCAACTACGACCGGGTGACCGACGCCGTGATCCGCAACCTCACCCTGGTCCTGCAGGGTCAGCCGCCGGTGCACATCGTGGACCGGAAACTGGGATACTGAACGGAAAGGAACGGCAGCCATGAACAAGCTTTCTTTGAAAAAGTACACGGACTTTCTGATGAAGGAGACCGAGACCCTGCTGAACATCGACTCCCCCACCGGTTATACGGAGGATGCGGCAGCCTGGGTGCTGGGGGAATTTCAAAAGCTCGGCTTCGACGCCCGTCTCACCAACAAGGGCGGCGTTCTGGTCTCCTTCGGAGGGGAGGATCGGGAAAACGGTCTTCTCCTGGAGGCCCATACGGACACCCTGGGGGGCATGGTGGCGGAGATCAAGGGAAACGGACGGCTCCGGCTCACCAATCTCGGGGGCATGAATCCCAACAACGCCGAGACGGAGAACGTGCGGGTGGTGACGAAATTCAGCGGGGTATACGAAGGCACCTTCCAGCTCTGCAACGCCTCCATCCACGTGAACGGGGAATACAACAGCACCAAGCGGGACTGGGATACCTGCGAGGTGGTGCTGGACGAGGACGTGAAGACGAAGGAGGATACCGAGAAGCTGGGCATCGCCGTGGGGGATATCGTCTGCTTCGAGCCCAATGTGCGGATCACCGGGTCCGGCTATATCAAATCCCGCTTCCTGGACGATAAGCTCAGCGTGGGCATCCTTCTGGGCCTGGCCAGATATATCCGGGAGAAAAAGATCACGCCGAAGCGCGCGGTCTACGCCCATATCACGGTATTCGAAGAGGTGGGCCACGGCGGCTGCGGCAGCGTCCCCGAGGGCTGCACCGAGGCCATCTCCGTGGACATGGGCTGCGTGGGGGAAGGCCTGGCCTGCACGGAAAAGCAGGTCTCCATCTGCGCCAAGGACAGCGGCGGACCCTACAGCTACCCCGTGGTGAAGGGGCTCATCGAAGCGGCGCAGCGCAGCGGCGCGGATTACGCCGTGGATATCTACCCCCACTACGGCAGCGACGTGGAAGCCACCCTGGAGGCGGGCAGCGACCTGCGCCACGGGCTGATCGGCGCCGGGGTCTACGCCTCCCACGGCTATGAACGCAGCCACCGGGACGGGGCGGAAAACACCCTCCGTCTGCTCATCGCCTACGCTCTGTAGCGCGCTTTTTCAGGCATTCAGAAATCCGGCGAGCCGTGATACGGCTGCAAGCGCCTCCCCGTCCTCACCGGCGGGGAGGTCGTTCGTCCCATGGCTGCACACCAGGGGGAAGATCTCCCGGACGTTCAGCTGGCGGAGCAGGATCTTCGCCGTGGCATAGGGCCGTTTGGGGTCCCCGTCTCCGCCCCCCGCCAGGATGACGCCGCCCTTTTTCGGTCGGATCCCCGGGTCCTCGTTCCGGAAGGCCCGGGCGGAATAATAGACCTGGAACCGGCTGGCCACGTCCAGCAGCTTCCCCGTCAGCTCCGCGTAGTAGATGGGCGAGGCGACGACCACGCTGTCGCAGGTCTCGATATACGGATAGATCTCCTGCATTTCGTCCCGCAGGACGCAGCGCTTCTCCCGGCGGCAGGCCCGGCAGTCGACGCAGGGGGAGATATCCGCCCGGTAGCAGTCCACCACCCGGTATTCCCCCGCAAGGCCCTCCGTCAGCGCCCGGACCAGGGCGGCGGTGTCCCCCTGCTTCCGGGGGGATCCGTTGAAGATCAGCGTTTTTCTGACCAAAGCATCACCCATGGGTCTCCCTCCTTCATGGCGTCCCGATCCTTCAGGCCCGCCGCCTGAACCGGGACGCCGTTATTTTGCTCTCTCCCCCGGGACGGTCCCGGGATCGTCAATCGGTGAGATCGATCCAATACCGCTCCAGATCTATGTTTTCCTCGGGTTCATGGACCGTGGATTCGTAAACGCCGCCGTTCTTCAGGATCGTTCTTCTGCTGCCTTCGTTGCCGCGGATGCAGGTGATCAGCACCCGATCCAGTCCCAGCTCCCTGCATTTCGGCATGACCATTTTCAGCATCAGCGCCGCATATCCCCTGCGCCGTTCACCCGGCGCGACGGAATACCCGATATGGCCCCCGTACTTTTCCAGGTAAGGATTGAAGCAATGCCGGATCTGGATCATGCCGACGATCTTCCCGTCCTCTTCCCGCACCAGCATATACTGGGTGGACGGGACCTTCCCCCGGGGAACGGTACGAGGGTCCTTCAAGCTGTCCGAATAAGCGATCCAGTCATGCGGATCTTCAAATTTCCGGAGGGCCCCGGTGCCGTCCATGGAATCGCCGCCGGCGAGAAACGCGTTTCGGTATTCCCGGATCTGTTCTTCGTATTCTGTCGTGGGTTCGATCAGTCTCATGATCATTCTCCTTATTCTCCGAGCTGAAACCTCCGAATCACCGGCGCCGTTGAAACAGCCGGTGGGGTCCTTTGCATTCATGGAAAGCCGACCACATTGTATTCTTTCAGGACAGCGCCCGGATCAGGCCGGGGATCGGGTCGGCGCTCCCCGGCAGGCCGATCTCCATCTCCGTACTGCCGAAAAACAGGTACTGCGTCCAGACATGCACCCGCTCCTCATTTGCATGCAGAACGCTGACGCATACGGGAACCACCGGGATCCGGGCCGACCAGAGGCCGCTGTTGTATCCGATGATCCGCGCTTCTTCCTCCGGTGAGATATACGGCCGGTATTCCTCCGGGCAGCGGAAGAAGGGATGACGGGCGATCCATGCCGCGGCCCCCAGCTCCAGGAACAGGCAAAGGGCGAGGACAGCGGCGGCCGCCTTCTTCTTTTTGGTCAGGGCCAGGACGCTCAGGGCGATCGGCACGGCCGGGAGAACCAGACACAGGAGCTGCCAGAGGTACACGAAACAGGATGTCAGGAAACGTTCGATCATCGGATCATACCTCCTTCACGACGCGCCTTTCCTTCCCTATCCCATGACGGAGAAGACAAGCCACCAGGCCAGAGCCAGCAGGTCCAGTCCCAACAGGGCCAGATCCGGCAGAAGGGAAACAAGGAGCAGCACATCCCACAGAACGGCGTTTTCCTTCGGCGGATGGCCGGCACAAACCCGGACCAGATTCGCCGTCCCCAGCAGGAAACCCGGGATCGGCGGCCCCAGGAACAGCCATATGACGCCTCCCTCCGGCAATGCCGGAAGGGTCAGCCATCGGAAAAGAAAGGGAGACAACCCCATGAGGGGCAGGAGCACCGCCGCCAGGTACAGGAGGAACGTGCTTCTGCCCAGATCACGAAAGCGGCCCACGACCGGATCCTCCTCTCCGTATTCCTATGAAGGTACAGGCAGCCCGTACCGGAGCAACGCACAGATGAAGGCGCTGAAGCCCAGGAGCCCCAGATCGGGGACCAGGGATACGGCCAGGAGACCGTCCCACAGGCCCCGGTTCTCCCGGGGCGGGCGGCCTGAGAAGATCAGGATCAGGTTCGCCGCTCCCAGCAGCAGGCCGCAGACCGGCAGGACCCAGAACAGCATCCAGAGCCCGTCCGTTGTGAAGGGGCCGTGCACATGGGCGTACAGGAGGATCCCCACAAGGGGCAGGAGCACCGCTGTCAGGTACAGAAGCTTCCTGCCCGGGTTCAGCTCCCGCCAGGCTTTCATGACGCCGCTGCCTCCGGCTTTGCTCCGGGCCGGTACTCCAGCAGATCCCCGGGCTGACAATCCAGGGCGGCGCAGAGCTTTGCCAGGGTGGAGACCTTCAGAGCCTTGGCCTTGCCGGTCTTCAGAATGGACATATTGGCCATGGTGATGCCCACCTTCTCCGACAGCTCCGTGAGGCTCATCTTTCGCCGGGCCAGCATCACGTCGATATTGAAAATGATCTCGCCTTCCATCTCTCCGCCCCCTCAGATCGTCAGATCGTTCTCTTCCTGCAGCAGGGCGGCCTTCCGCACCAGATGGGAGAGAGCTCCGGCAGCCACCGCCACCGCCGCCCCGGCAAAGACCACCAGCAGGCTCAGCAGGACCACCCCGGGATGGCTCATATCCAGGAAGAGCATCGCCAGGTTGCCCAGGAAAACGTAGGCGGCGTCCAGGGCCGCCAGGACCGCGATGCTGCGCAGGAAACGGGCGTTCTCCAGAGAAAAGGAGGCGTCCCGCCCGATGTTCGCGGCGATCCGCCAGCCCAAAACCAGCACGGCATAGCAGGGGATCCCGGAGACCCAGATGAAAATGAGCCAGGGCCAATATCGGCCCGCAAACTCGGGATACTGGCTGCGGAGACTGTCCCCGAAGCTGGGGACGACCATCAGATAGACCGCCAGACCGCAGATCCCCATGCCCAGCAGGATCAGCTTCAGCCATTTGGAAAGGGTTTTCTGTTCCATGACGCACCTCCTGTTTCGGTGGCCTCAGCATAGCACGGTATTTCTTGTTTGTCAACGAATTTTTATTGCAACACGATAACATTCCGGGATATGCTCCGGCGGAGGCAGCTGCCAGGCCGCCTCCGCCGTTCCGAGCTCCCGCTCCCGGATCACCCCAGATCCAGACTGGTGCGGTCGATGACCTCGTCCTGCATGGCCCGGGAGAGGGTGACGAAATAGGTGCTGTATCCCGCCACGCGCACCACCAGATCCCGGTATGCCTCCGGGTCCGCCTGCGCCGCCTTCAGGGTCTCCTGGTCCACCACGTTGAACTGCACCTGCTTGCCGCCGTTTGTCAGATAGACCTTGATCATGGCCCCCAGCTTATCCAGGTCGGCCTCCGTTTTCAAGGCGGAGGGGTGGAACTTCATGTTCAGCAGGGTGGCCTGCATGGGATCCTGGTCGATCTTCATGGCGCTGCGGAAGACCGCCGTGGGGCCGCAGCTGTCGCAGCCGTGCATGGGAGAGGTGGTGCCGTCCGCCAGGATGGCCCCCGCCCTGCGTCCGTCCGGGGTGGCGCCGGTGAGCTGACCGCCGGGCTGGTGAGAGGTGATGGAGATGCCCGTGGGGATGGTGGGCCGACCCATGATATTGGGGATGGCCGCCACCGTATCGCACAGCAGCTTATAGCACTCCGCCACGATGTTGTCCACCTCGTCCACATCGTTGCCGTATTTCGGCGCGGCCAGGAAATCCGCCTGCATGGATTCGTATCCCGCCCAGTCGGCGTCCAGGGCAGCCTCCAGCTGGGCGAGGGTGTACTTCTTTTCCTCGAAGACCAGCTTCTTGACAGCGGCCAGGGAATCCCCCAGATTCACCATGCCGATGGGGTTCACCACGGCGCAGTTCTCAAAGGGCATGACCCGCTTCCAGGTATCCTTGCCAGATTCGATGCCCTCATACATCAGCGCGCTGCGCAGGGGATCGAACAGCAGCTCCTGGGTGATGGCCAGCTCCACGTTGTTCTTTTCGCACACCAGGCCGAGGATATACCGGATCTCCTCGCTGAGGGCGGCGAACAGGGCGTCGTAGCTCTCCCAGGAGGCGAAATCCCCCATGTCCGGGGCGACCCGCAGGCCGGTCTTTTTGTCGATGCCCCGGCGGCGGAAGATATCGAAGATCAGGGGGAAGGTCACCATGGGCACCGGGCCGGTGCGGCTCTTTCCCGGCAGGTTGCCGTCCAGACAGCCGGTCATGACGTAGTCCCGGGCGTACTCCGCCGGGCAGCCCCGGGAGGTGAAGGTGGCGATATAGCTCTTATCGCTGACGAAGGCAGGCATCCCCAGGCCCAGCTTCACGCACGCCAGCGCCTTCCGCATCAGCTCCGGCGGGGTCTTCTCATGCACCCGGAGGGTCAGGGTGAAATGAGGGGTCTTCGTGACCATGGCCGCCTCGATGAGCAGATAAGTCAGGTCGTTGGAGGCGTCCTCCCCGGTGGCGGGGTCCACTCCGCCGATGGTATAGTTGTGCCATTTGGCCATGCCGGAGTTCTTCTTCCGCAGCTCGCTGCCGGAGGTGCGGTTCAGCTCCATGTCCTTCAGACGCAGGAGGCAGATGAGCTCCAGGGCCTCCTCCCGGGTGATGCGCCCGGCTTCCAGATCGGCCTTGTAATAGGGGTACATGTATTGGTCGAAGCGGCCGCCGGGAAGGGTGGTGCTGGGACTCAGGAACAGTACCTGGAACCAGAAGCACTGGATCGCCTCCCGGAAGGTGCGGGCGGGCTTCCTGGGGACCCGTCGGCAGGTCTCCGCGATGGTCTCCAGCTCCCGTTTCCGCTCCGGGTCGGGCTCCTTCCCCGCCATTTCCGCAGCCAGGGCGGCGTACCGGTCCCCCAGGGTGATCATGGCCTCAAAGGCCATCACCACCGCATCATAATAGCGGTATTTATCCAGGGCCTCCATATCCAGGAAGCGCACCTTCGCCTGCTCCTCCCGGGCCCGGCGGATCAGCTCCTCCGCGCCGTGCTGCAGCAGCTTGTCGTACTCCGCGCAGAGCAGCACCAGGCTGGGTCCCAGGCCCAGGCCGGACTGGGCGTAACCCCCGCCCACGCCCCGCTCCTGCTCCTTGTCCTTCCAGGGAGGCAGGATCAGACCGGCCCGGAGCATGTTCAGGATGCGGGGCTCCTGGTAAAACACGTCCCCCTCCCGGCCGATGAGGGTATCCGGCTGATAGCGCCGGTTCAGCTCCTGGAGGTCCTTCTCGTCCTGAGGATCCACGAGAAAGCCGTCCTTCTTCAGGGCGTCGATCTCATTCTGGGGCCAGACGCCGTAGTCCGGGTCGATCTCCAGGCCCATATGCCTGCTGGAAGCGAGGCCGACGATCAGCTCATCCTCCCCGATGGCGATGGGCATCCGCTCCGCGCAGGCTTTCAGGATCTTGCCCCGCTGGATCATCACATGGTCGTTCTTCGTATGCTCCCGCATGTCCAGGGTGATGCGGAATTTCTCGATGCAGATGGGGTATCGGTCCACCACCACCCGCTTCTTGATCCTTTCGATGCGCTCAGCCATATCCATATCCGCCGAAGCCTCCCCGTTCACCCTTTTTGTTTTCAGTATAAATCCTCCCCCGCCGGAAGGTCAAGGCGTCCATGGGCCGGGACGCGGCCCTCTCCCCTGCCCGGGAAAAATATCCGCCGGAATTCCGGAAACCTGTGTACAACGGAACGGGAGTGTGCTATACTGCGTTTAAGGACAAGGGAGTCCGCTCGGCGGCTCCCTGTCCTTTTTTGTTTTTCCGGAGCAGCAAAGGAGGAGATCGATATGGCAGCGTTTGACAGAGTTTCGTCCGGGATCCCGCAGATGGACAAATGCTTCGACAATATCCGTCTGGGAGACAACGTGGTCTGGCGGGTGGACCGTCTGGAGGATTTCAGCCTTTTCGTCAAGCCGTATGCGGAGCAGGCGATCCGGGACGGCCGCAATCTGATCTACATCCGCTTCGCCTCTCACGCGCCGTTTTTTGAGGAAAGGCCGGGGATCAAGATCGTGAACGTGGAGCTCTCCCACCGGTTCGAGACCTTTACGGTCGCGATCCATGAGATCATCCGGCAGGAGGGCTACGACGCCTTCTACGTGTTCGACTGTCTTTCGGAGCTGCAGACCGCCTGGGCGACGGACCTGATGATGGGGAACTTCTTCCAGGTGACCTGCCCCTATCTGTTTTCCCTGGATACGGTGGCCTTTTTCCCGCTGATCCGCGGGAAGCATTCCTTCCAGGCCATCGCCAAGATCCGGGACACCACCCAGCTCTTCCTGGACGTGTATTCGGACGCGGCGCACATCTACGTCCGTCCGGACAAGATCTGGAACCGCTACTCCGAGACCATGTTCCTCCCCCACCGGTACGACCCTGGGACCGGGGATTTCCAGCCGATCCTGGACGGCGTCGCCGCCAGCCATTTCTACCAGCTGCTGCAGCAGGACGCCTCCGGCGCGGACCGGGGGAACATGGACAGCTGGGACCGCTTCTTCAACCTGACGGAGGCCATGCACCGGAGCGGCATGGACGTGACGGAGCAGTGCGGCCGCATGTGCGACATCATGATGACCCGGGACGAGCGCCTTCGGGTCATGATCAAGGAGAACTTCCGGGCGGAGGACTATCTGAACATCAAGAAGCGCATGCTGGGGACCGGGATGATCGGCGGGAAGGCCACGGGCATGCTCCTGGCCCGGAAGATCGTGGAAAACCGGCGGCCGGATATCTTCGCCAACTTCGAGCCCCACGATTCCTTTTTCATCGGTTCGGACGTGTTTTACACCTTCATCGTGGAAAACCGCTTCTGGGACCTCCGGATCCGCCAGAGATCGGAGGAGGAGTTCTTCACCCTGGCGGACGAATTTGCCCAGCGGCTGCGCACCGGGAAATTCTCCCGGGAGATGGAGGAGGAATTCGTCAAGCTGCTGGAATACTACGGCCAAGACCCGATCATCGTCCGCTCCAGCTCCATCCTGGAGGACGGCTTCGGGAACGCCTTCGCCGGGAAATACGAATCGGTCTTCTGCCCCAACTCCGGGGACCTGGAGCAGCGGCTGCAGGAATTTGAGGACGCGGTCCGGACGGTGTACGCCAGCACCATGAGCCGATCCGCCCTGGACTACCGGAGCAGACGGGGCCTGCAGGCCCGGGACGAGCAGATGGCCCTTCTGGTGCAGCGGGTCTCCGGCTCCTACTACGGGGATTACTATATGCCCTGCGCCGCGGGGGTGGGTTATTCCTACAGCCCGTACCGCTTCCTGGAGAGTCTGGATCCCTCGGCGGGGATGCTGCGGCTGGTGATGGGCCTGGGGACCTCGGCGGTGGACCGGGCGGAGGGCTCCTATCCCCGGCTGGTGAGCCTGGACCGGCCGAAGGTCTCGGCATCCGGGAACAGCGCGGAGAAGCGCAAGTATTCCCAGCAGCGGCTGGAGGTGATCAACCGCAGCGCGGGCAGGCTGGAGCAGATCACCCTGAAGGAGATCAAGCCTCTCATGCCCTATTATCTGAAGGGTCTCTTCCTGGAGCACGACTATGAGACGGAGCGGACCTTCCGGGAGCTGGGCCGGGAGCGGGAGTTCGAATTCATCTCCTGCCAGGGGCTCGTGGAAAAGGAGGTCATCATGCGTCAGATGCGGGACATCCTCCAGACGATACGGGACGAGTATCAGTACCCGGTGGACACGGAATTCACCATCAACCTTTCCCAGAATGGGGACTATGTCATCAACATCCTGCAGTGCCGCCCGCTCCAGGTGTTCCAGGATCAGGAGGAGACGAAGATGCCGGAGAACGTGGATCCCGGCTCCATCGTCTTCGAGTGCCGTCATTCCGCCATGGGGCTTTCCCGGACGACCCGGCTGGATACCGTCGTCTACGTGGACCCGGTGAAATACTACCGCATGCCCTATCGGGACAAGCCCCTGGTAGCCCAGGCGGTGAGCTCCGTGAACGGGAAGATGCGCGGGAAGGGCAAGGCCATGCTGCTCATGGCCCCGGGCAGGATCGGCACCTCCTCGCCGGAGCTGGGCGTCCCCACCGCCTTCTGCGATATCAGCGAGTTCACCGCCATCTGCGAGATCGCGAATTCCGAAGCCGGATACAATCCGGAGCTGTCCTACGGCAGCCATTTCTTCCAGGACCTGGTGGAAGCGAAGATCCTGTACAACGCCATTTTTGAGAACGAGAAGACCCTCGCCTTCCACCCGGAGCGTCTGGCGGAATGCCCCGACGCCTTCGACGCGCTGGTGGAGGACGGCGCCGGCCTGGAGAAGATCGTGAAGGTCTACGACGTATCAAAAAGCGGTCTTTTCCTCTGCAACGACCTGAAGACGGAGCACATCCTCTGCTGCTTCCGCCGGCAGTCGGGACCGGACTGAAACCGGTCTTCTGCGGTACGGTGTCCGTGTCTGCGCGGACAGCTTGATTCCCGGCCTCCCCTGGGGTATGATACGGATATCAATTGAAACGGCTCAGCCGAATCCGAACCCGGAGGTCCGCGCCATGACAGATCGCATCGCCAGAATGAAGGCCGCGCTCAAGACGGAGAAATATCCCATCTGCGCGGAGAAAGCCCGCTATTTCATCGAAGCCTGGGAACAGCACGAGGGACTGCCCGCCGTGCTGAAAAACGCCTGCGCCACCGCGAACTACCTGGACAAGCGCACCATCTACATCGACGAAGACGAGCTCATCGCCGGAAACGTCGCCTCCGTTCCCCACGGCATGGAGGCCTCCGTCTGGGGCCCCTTCTGGGAGGACGAGGATCTGGATACCATGGTGGGCCCGGAGGGCCGCTTCACCATCAGCGACAGGGATCGGGCGGAGCTGCGCAGCTACGACAGCTTCTGGGAAGGAAAGGGCCGTCAGATCTATGAATGGCAGGGCCGGTTCTATGACGACTGGCACCTCTGGCCCTTTATCCGCTCCGGCGTCCTCTGCCCGCCCTGGAAGGACAAGACCAAGGGCCGGGGCGCGGGGGGCGCGGGCTTCGGCTGGGGCATGGGCATCGGCCTGAGCTTTTTCGTGCCGGATTACGAGAAGATCATCGGCGAGGGCATCAGCAAGACCCTGCACGACGCGGAGGCGGAGCTGAAAGCCCTGACCTATCATGATCCGGATTCCTTCGACAAGAGCCAGTACCTCAAGGCGGTGATCATCGCCCTCAGCGCCATGGTGCGGATGTACCACCGGTACGGGGACGCCTGTGCGTCGAAGGCGGCGGAGACCGCCGATCCCGCCCGCAGGGCGGAGCTCCTGCGCATGGCGGACACCTGCCACTGGATCGCGGAAAATCCCAGCCGGGACTTCCGGGACGCCCTGCAGAATTTTTACTTCTACTGGATGATGGTCGCCCACGGCACCACCCCCGGCGGGCGCTTCGACCAGTTCATGTATCCCTATTACCGGAAAGATATCGACTCCGGCGCCCTGACGGACGAAGACGTGCTGGAGCTGCTGGAATGCCTGCGGATCAAGATCATGCAGTTCAATTTCGTCAACGGCGGCGCCCAGCAGCGGGACAAATGGGCGGGGATGGCCCGTTGGCACAACTTTGTCATCGCCGGGGTGAAAAAGGACGGCACCGACGCCACCAACGAGCTGAGCTATCTGATCATCGAGGCGGCCAACCAGGTGCGCGTGCCCCAATACACCATCACCGTCCGGGTGGCGGATTCCACCCCCCAGTCCCTGATGATGAAGGCGGCCGAGCTGGTGCGCACCGGCATCGGTATGCCCGCCTTCGTCAGCGACAAAAGCTATATCGGCGGGCTGGTTGCCCAGGGGATCCCCCTGGAGGAGGCGCGGGATTACGCTCTGGCCGGCTGTCTCGACCTCAACCTCCCGGGGAAGAGCCGCATCAACGCCCTGGGCATGTTCATCGTACCGAAGGTCCTGGACATCACCATGCACAACGGGGTGCTCACCTCCACCGGAGAGCAGCTGGGCCCCCGCACCGGCGAGATGAAGGACTTCACCGATTTTGAACAGTTCAAAGAAGCCTTCAAGACCCAGCTGGACTACTTCATGGGGCTGTACAACGAGGAGCACAACATCCTCTGCCGCGTCGCCCGGGAGATCTTCCCGGACGTGGTCCACTCCGCCTTTACCAGGGACGGCATCACCTGCGGGAAGGACATGTTCAACCGGAAGATGTTCTATGAAAACGCCTCCATGTTCAATCCCATCGGCATGATCAATGCGGTCAATTCCCTGGCCGCCGTGAAGCAGGTGATCTTTGATCGGCATGAGGCGGACATGGAGACCCTGTACAAAGCCGTCGAGGCCGACTGGGCGGGGTATGAATGGCTGCGGGAAAAGTGTGCCGCCGCGCCGAAATTCGGCAACAACGATCCCCTGGCGGACGAGCTGGCCGCAGAGCTCTACGGGTTCTGGGCGGCAAACACCGGGCGCTTCCGCACCATCTACGGCGAACCTCCCAGGCCTACCGGCGTATCCATCACCGCCCACGCCCCCGGCGGCGCCTATACCTGCGCCACGCCGGACGGCCGCTTTGCCGGCGAGACCCTGTGCGACGGCGTCATGAGTCCCGCTCAGGGAACGGATACCCATGGGCCCCTCGCTTCCCTCGCCAGCGCCATGAAGGTGGATCAGACGCCTTTCAACGCCGCGCTGCTGAACATGAAGATCCACCCCAGCGCCATGAAGAGCGACGCCGATCTGGAGAAATTCGTCAGCATGGTACGCACCTATCTGATGAACGGCGGAAAGCACATCCAGTTCAACGTAGTGGACAACAAGGTGCTGAAGCAGGCTCAGGAGAAACCCAGGGACTATCCGGAGCTCATCGTCCGGGTGGCGGGGTACAGCACCTATTTCACTCTCCTCACCCCTGCGGTGCAGAACGAGATCATCAAGCGTACGGAGAATCAGCTGTAAAACAACGGAGGTCCGCGGCATACGCCCCGCGGACCTCTGAAACTGTTCAGCGGTCCATCCCGAGGACCATCCATCGGTTGGCCATTCGACGGACTCTCTTCTATGGAAACATATCGGAGAAGACGCCTCCCGGCCGTCGCCGGGTGAAATTTCAACTTTCCGGTTGCCTGCTCCGGCGGCATCTTGTATAATAGATATGTTAGGCAAAAATAACCCCGCCGGGCTGCCCTTCCGGGGCAGCCCGGCGGGGGAACAAAGGATCCCCGGCTTCGTCCAAAAAGCAGAGCTTCCGGAGCGGCGGAAACAAGAGAAGGAACAGGAACCGTATGAATGCTGAGAGTTTGACTCATGGACATAAAAGGAGAACAAACATGAATAAGCTGATCTGCCTCATGCTTGCGGTCTGTCTGATCTTTGCCCTGACAGCCTGCGGCAGTACCGGATCAAATTCCATCCCTGTGCCCACGGCTGCGCCGACTGCAGCGGAGACGCCTGTTCCGGCGAAGGAAGCCTCCCTCTGGCCCCGTACGGGCTATTTTACGGACAGGGAATCGAATATGCTCTCCATCGCCTGGCTGGACGACACCGATGCGCCCGGCTGGTATGTCGGCTGTCTCCTGGGCGAGGACCAGACGGAAAATGCCTGGAGCGGCATGCTTTCCCTGAAGGGCGGCAGTCTGTGCGGCACGCTGCCTTCCTTCGGCGAGACGGAAGACCTGACCATCACCATCACGGAAGAGGGAACGGACGGCCTGCTGCTCACGGTGGAAGGCGGGGAAGCCTATCACTTCATCCCCTATCGCATGGCGGATGAGGCCATCCTGGTCACCTTCACGGCGGACGGCCAGGGCAGCATCTATTCCACCCAGGGGGAAAGAACTCCGGATTTCGATCCGGATTACGCCTGCCAGTCCGCTCAGCTCAGTCTCTCCTTCCCGGAAACCTATACCTTCGCCGCCCGGCCGGATGCGGGCAGCCGCTTCGTGAAGTGGACAAAGGACGGCGAGGACTTCTCCGCGGAAACGCAGATCACCCTGCAGCTGGCCGAGAACGCGGAGTACGCCGCGGTGTTCGAGGAGGATCCGGATTGGCAGAACCCCGTTCTGAACTACGCCGGCCAATACCGGTGCGGCAAAACCACCGCTCAGGTGGAGTGCTCCGGCAGCGACGCCGCGCAGATCCTCATTGAGCGGAGCAAGGGCTCGGAGACGACCTATTGGATCATCACCGGCCGGTTCGATGCGGACACGCTGACCATCCGGTATTCCGGCTGCACCAAGGCCAAAGTCGTCTATGACGATAAGGGCGAGGCGCAAAGTACAGATCAGGAATATGAAAACGGCGCCGGGACGATCGTATTCAGCGGCGACGGCGATTTCACCTGGCGCGAGGATCAGCCGGAGCCCGGCGAGGAGCTGGTTTTTGAGCGGCTTTCTGAGAGCGATTGACCGGAAATAACCAGAGGGAATAAAGAACCCTTGACAAGGAAACGACCGTTTACTATACTCTGTAGTAAACGATCGTTTACTTTTTTAGGGAGGACTGCCATGGGCGGAACAAAGGAGCGGATCCTGCTGGCGGCGCTGCGGCTGTTTGCCCGGGACGGCTACGAAGCGGTATCCGTGAGCGATATTGCGGAACAGCTGGGGATCACCAAAGGCGCCCTGTACAGGCATTATGCCGGCAAACGGGATATCTTCAACAGCATTCTGGCCCGCATGGAACAGCGGGATGCGGAGCTGGCCCGGGACAATCAGGTGCCGGAGGGCCCGAAGGAAGAGATGGAGAAGGCCTATCGGTCCGTGTCCGCGGAGCAGATCGCCGCCTTCAGCAAGACCATGCTCCGATACTGGGCCCAGGATGAGTTTGCCTCCCTGTTCCGCCGGATGCTGATCCTGGAGCAGTTCCGGGACCCGGAAATGAGCAGGCTCTGCCAGCAGTATCTGGTTTCCGGGCCGCTGGGGTATCTGACGGATCTGTTCGCCGCCCTGGGGCTGCCGGAGCCGCGGAAGGCCGCGGCGGAATTCTATGGCCCGATGTTTCTGCTCTGGAGCGTCTGCGACGGAGCGGACGATCCCTCCCGGGCGATCGCCCTGGGGGATGAACTGATCGACGCCGCAGCCGCCCGTCTGGAAAAAGGAAAGGAGTAACTGAAAAACCATGGAACCGTCAAACATCATCATCCGCCGGGAGACGGAACAGGACCACCGGATCGTGGAAACCCTCATCCGGGAATCCTTCTGGAACGTATACCGTCCGGGCTGCCTGGAGCACTACGTGATCCACCGGCTCAGAGACGATCCCGCCTTTGTGCCGGAGCTGGATCTGGTCATGGAGGGGGACGGGCGCATCATCGGGCAGAACATGTTCATGCGGGCGGAGATCCGCGCCGACGACGGCCGAACGATCCCCATCATGACCATGGGCCCCATCTGCATCACGCCGGAACTCAAGCGCCGGGGCTTCGGCAAACGGCTGCTGGACGACTCTCTGGAGCGGGCTGCGGCCCTGGGCTGCGGCGCCCTGTGCTTCGAGGGGAATATCCGCTTCTACGGAAAGAGCGGCTTTACCTATGCCCGGGAATTCGGCATCCGGTACCATGATCTGCCGGAGGGGGCGGACGACTCCTTCTTCCTCTGCCGGGAGCTGATCCCCGGCTATCTGCAGGGCGTGACCGGCGAATACGCTCCGCCGGAGGGATACTTCTGCGCGGAACGGGAACCGGAGGAATTTGCCCGCTTCGACGCCCTCTTTCCTCCGAAGGAGAAAAAGGTCCAGCCGGGCCAGCTCCCCCATTGACGATCCCTCCGCCGCGCCTCTGCGAAAAGCGTTGCCCTGTTCCCGATTCGATGTTATGATATTGTCAACCAAACATCGACCCGCTGCTTCGGGGACCTGCGGACACCCCTCCCGGCCCCCGCGGCAGACATTCGGAAAGGAGACGCAACCATGCAGGAGATTCTGAAAGCCCTGGATCCCAGAGGTCTGTTCAACGACGTACAGCGGGCTCCTTTGGCTCCGCGGCCGGAGACCCTGGCGGGCAAGACGGTCTACATCATCAACTCCTGGCCCGGGGATTCCCACGGCTTCGGAGAGGTGGAGAAGGCGCTGGACGCTTATCTTCGGGGGAAGTACGCCGGGATCAGGCTGGAATACCGCACCCGTATGAGCTATTCCTCCGACGATCCCCCGCTGTGGGCGGAGATGAAGGAAAAGGCAGACTGCTTTGTCTACTTTGCCGCCCCCTCCTGCTCCACCACCGCCTGCGCCGTCACCTGGCCTGCCCGCCGGATCGAACGGATGGGCATTCCCGGCCTCACCGTGCTCTACCGCTACCTGGAAAAGGACGCCCTGATCTCCCGGGAACGGGAGGGGATGCAGATCCGCTTCGCGGAGACGGAATTCCCCTGCTCGGACATCAGCGAAGCCGACATGAAAAAGCTGCTGGGAGATATCGAGGACGCTCTCCTCTCCCCCCTCAGGCCGGAGGAGCTGGTGGGCGGCGTATACACCCCGCCCCAGCCGGATCGCTTCTGCGCGGAAGGCACGGAGGACGAGCTGCAGGAATACTTCCAGGCAAACGGGCTGACGGACGGGCTTCCGGTGATCATCCCCACGGAGGAGCGGGTGGCGGAGATGCTGAAGGGCACCTCCCACGCCCCGGAGGAGATCATCGCCGCCCAGATGGCGCCGGAAGGGCGCATCGTCACCGTGGAGAAGGCGGCCATCACCGCCGTGATGGCGGGAGCGAAGCCGGAGTACATGCCGGTCATCCTGGCCATGATCGAGCTCATGGGCACGGATCAGCGCCACCACCAGACCGCGAAATCCACCAACGCCTTCAGCTTCATGCAGGTGGTCAACGGCCCCATCCGGAAGGAGATCGGCATGAACGACTCCGTCTGCGCCCTGGGTCCCGGCGGCCGGGCCAACGCCGTCATCGGCCGGGCTCACCGGCTGGCCTTCATCAATCTTGGCGGCAGCGAAGTCGGGGTGAACCTGATGGGCGTCATGGGCAACAACAGCTGCTACACCTTCGCCTTTGCGGAGAACGAGGAAGCCAGCCCCTGGGAGCCCTACTCCACCTCCCTGGGTTTCAAGGCGGGGGAGAGCGTCCTCTCCATCCTCACCGGCGGCTGGGCCCACATCGGCAACTATATGCTCAACCCCAGCCTGGATGATTTCTATAAATCCATCAAGACCTTCGAGATGCTCCACGGCATCACCATCCTCCTGTCTCCCCTGCGGGCGAAGGAGCTGCTGGAGGAGACCGGCTGCCGCACCCGGAAGGAGATCGAAGACTATTTCTGGAACAAGATCACCGTCACCGAGGGCGAGCTGAAGGGCAGAAGGCTGTATGCCCGCCCCAGGCCCGATCCTTCCCAGGGGCCCGTTACCGACGATACGGTCATGCACCTTTTCGCCAGGAACCAGATCAACGTCATCGTCGTGGGGGATCCCCAGGGCAGCAACGTGGTCCAGGGCTGGTCTCAGTACAGCCCCCACAGCACCTCCATCGACAAGTGGAGATAAGCGGTTTGAAGCAGAAATAGCAGAGAAAGCAGAGAAAGAGCCGCGGGCGTCTGCCCGCGGCTCAGACTGCAGATAAACCCGTAAACGACACGATACCGGAAAGGAAAAAAGTGTGAAAGAAACCCATCAGGGGTGTCTTTCGCGTTCAATCTTAAGTTTTTCGCACCATCTTTCCTTATTTATGTTCGAAAAACTTGCTTCAGCGGGGCGAGAAGCCTTTGTCGACACGCTGAGCCGCGGGCGTCTGCCCGCGGCTCAGAATTTATGCGATTTATTGATACACGCTCTTGAAGGCTTTGTAGGTCTTCTCCATTCCCTCCCGGAAGGGGGTGTAGGCAAGGCCCAGCTCCCGGACGATCCGGTCGCCCCGGTACAGCTCGCTCTCCTCCGCCGTCAGGGGGAAGGGCACGGGGATGTTCTCCCGCAGCACCTCCTCCACCGTCACCGGACGGGTTGCGAAGGGGATATCGCTCACCGCCGCCAGGGTCTCCGTATAGGAGCCGTAATCCAGCACCTCCGGGGCAGCCAGATTATAGATCTTTCCTCCCGCCTCCGGCTTTTCTATGCAGGCCAGGATGGCCTCCGCCGCATCCTTCACGAAGACGAACTGGAACCGGGAAGCCGCGTCCCCGGGCACGGGGATCTCCTGCCCCTGCACGATGCGCTGGACGTACCAGGACTCCCGGGGGGCATAGTTATAGGGGCCGTAGATAAAGGCGGGACGCAGGATCACGGGCTCGATGCCCCGCTTTGCGCATTCCTCTTTCAGCTCCCGCTCCAGCAGGACCTTGTTCCAGATATACTCCGCCGCGGGCCCTGTGCCCAAGGCGTCCTGCACCGGCGCGGTCTCGTCCGGGATCAGCCCCGGCTGCCGACGGTACACGTCCGCCGTGCTGATGAGGATATACCGCTTCACGGTGCCGGGGAGATGATCCAGAAGGAAGGAAACGTCCCCCGGGGCGTAGGCGCACAGGTCCACCGCCGCGTCATACTCCTGCTCCGGCAGGCGGGCAAGGCCGTCGGCGTCGTGCCGGTCGCTCCGGTACTCCCGCAGGTGGGGGTAATGGGTCATGGCATACCGGCCCCGGTTCACCAGAGTCAGCTCCATATCCTCCCTCCGGGAGGCGAAGATGCAGAAGATCCTCCCCAGAAAATAGCTTCCGCCCATTACCAGTACGTGATAGGCCATGATATTCCTCCAGTCATCCCGATGAGTACAGGCTGGGCCTGCCCGAGGGCAGGCCCAGTGTGCGTCTGCGTTGAACTGATTTCAGATATTGTCGCTCTTCTTGTCGAAATACTTCATGATGTCGAAGGAACCCAGCTCGCGGCCGAAGGCGCCGGTGATGTTCAGGCTCAGGCCGTTGTGGCCCACGCCGAAGAAGAAGCCGCCGTCGTGAAGGGTCTTGGGGTTGATGACCACCAGGCCCTGCATGCCGTTGCAGTTCTCTTCCACCCACTCGAAGATGTAGGCGTCGTCCCGGAGCTTGATGTAGTAGCAGGGGCTGGACCAGGTGGCGCCGCCGCTGTTGTCCCCCTGGAAGATGGTCCAACTGGAGCTCTCGGGAGAGCTGTACACATGGATGGAGCTCATCTTGTCGCTGTAGGCCCAGGAGAAGCACTTGCCCACCAGATCGGTGGTGAAGTGATGCCGGCGGGCGAAGGGCGGCTTGATATTGCCGTACTCCAGGGTGCCGAAGTTGACCTTGGAGCCGATC
>JAEEGG010006033.1_pt1 | contig 28530 bp, 20 predicted proteins | sample 9134161 | NCBI WGS metagenome assembly JAEEGG01 (sample SAMN16246543, study PRJNA631951) | gut metagenome | biome: gut microbiome; feature: rumen; material: CR-attached | host: Bos | place: Iran: Karaj | collected 2018-10 | reverse complement strand
CGAGATAGAGACGCGCCTCGCCAACGGCACCGTCCGCTCTACCGTCAAAACATGATTGCAAAGCAAACTAAATTAGATTGCAAAGCAAACTAAATTAAATTGCAAAGCAAACTAAATTAGATTGCAAAACAAACTAAATTAGATTGCAAAACAAACTAAATTAGATTGTAATTCAAACCAAATTAAAAATAATTGCTATGTCAAAAGAAATGAAATACGAAGAAGCTTTCGCCGAGTTGCAGAATATTGTGCGCAGGATGGAAAACGATGAGTACAGTATTGACGAAATCGCCGTGCAACTAAAGGCTGCACAGCGACTTATCACGTTGTGTAAGGACAAACTGACCAAGACAGAAGAGGCCATCCAAAAGATTCTTGACAAAGAATAGGCTCAAAAATTTGGCCGTTTCATTTTTTTGCCGTACCTTTGCGCTATGAATCTGAAAAAATAGCGTGAACGCATCATATAAACAACACAAATATGAAGAATTTAGATTGGGCAAACCTTTCATTCGGCTACATGCCGACAGATTACAACGTCCGCTGCTACTATCGCGACGGCAAATGGGGCGAGATAGAAGTATGCTCCGACGAGTACATTAAAATGCACATGGCAGCCGTGTGTCTGCACTATGGCCAGGAAGCCTTCGAAGGACTGAAGGCCTACCGTTGCAAGGACGGCAAGGTGCGCCTGTTCCGCGTAAAGGACAACGCCGAACGCCTGCAAAGCACCAGCCGCGGCATCATGATGCCCGAGGTGCCTACCGAACTGTTCGTCGAGATGGCCAAGAAGGTGGTGCGCCTGAACCAGGAGTGGATTCCCACCTACGAGAGCGGCGCCACACTCTACATCCGTCCGCTGCTCATCGGTACCAGCGCACAGGTAGGTGTACACCCCTCGAAGGAGTACTGCTTCCTGATTTTCGTCACGCCCGTAGGCCCGTACTTCAAGGGTGGCTTCGCCGCTAACCCCTACGTCATCATCCGTGACTTCGACCGTTCGGCACCTCTCGGCACAGGTAAGTACAAGGTCGGTGGCAACTACGCCGCCAGCCTCTTCGCCAACAACCTGGCTCACGAGAAGGGTTACGCTTGCGAGTTCTACCTCGACGCCAAGGAGAAGAAGTACATGGACGAGTGCGGTGCCGCCAACTTCTTCGGTATCAAGGACAACACCTACGTCACACCGAAGTCCACCTCTATCCTCCCCTCCATCACCAACAAGAGTCTGATGCAGGTGGCCGAGGATCTGGGTATGAAAGTGGAGCGCCGCCCGATTCCCGAAGAGGAGCTGGAGACTTTCGAGGAGGCAGGTGCCTGCGGTACCGCCGCCGTCATCAGCCCCATCTCGTACATCGACGATCTCGACACTGGCAAGCGCTACTCCTTCGGCGAGAAGCCTGGCCCCATGTCAAAGAAGCTGTTCGACACGCTCCGTGGCATCCAGTATGGTGAGATTGAGGACAAGCACGGTTGGACAACCGTCGTCATCGAGTAACCTCCTCCTTAGCTGAATATTTATCCGCATATTTATGTGTAATAAGGTGACCTTTAGCCCGCTAAAGGTCATCTTTTCGTTTCTAAAGACCACCTTTTCGCGGCTAAAGGTTACCTTTTCAGAGCCAAAAGTTACCCCTTTTAGGCTGCAGGGTCACAAGCCTCTAGCGCATCCTCACTTCTCTACCCAGATGCGGGCATCGACGGCGACGACATCGTTGGCATCGGCAAGCAAAGGGTTGATGTCTATCTCCTTGATCTCGGTGGCAAAGCGCAGGAGGGTACTCAGTCGCACGATGATCTCCATGAACTTGCGCTCATCGATACCCTGCTGTCCGCGCGTACCTTTCAATATCTTGTAGCCACGCAGGGAGTGTATCATGGAGTGCGCCTCGCCATAGCTCAGCGGTGCAAGACCTGACGAAACGTCGCGCAGCACCTCGACGAAGATGCCACCCAAACCGCAGAGCACAACGTGTCCGAAGCGCTCCTCGTACTTGGCACCGATGAAGAGCTCCGTGCCACGGATCATCTTCTGCACCATCACGGCCGTGACATCGGGGAGCTGCATCATGCGGTCGAACTCTGCCACCAGCACCTCCTTGGAACGGATGTTCAATGACACGCCGCCTACATCGCTCTTGTGGACGGGACCCACGACTTTGGCCACGACAGGGAATCCGACCTTCTCGGCAAAGGCCGAGAGTTCTTCCTTTGAGGTGGAGACAAGTTCGGGTACCAGCGGTATGCCGGCACAGGACAGAATCTGACGCACGAGGTCGGGCGACAGGTAGCCGCTCTCCTTGATGCCGCTGATGAGCTTATGCAGTCGCGGGATGTCGGTGCCGTAGAGCTCCACCTCGAAAGGAGCGGGCTCCGGTGTCTTCATAATCTGCGTCAGAGCGGTGGCCAGCGTCACCTCGTCGCAGAAGTTCACATGGCCGCGTTTCAGGAACTCTTGAACCTCAGCTCCAGCGGTGCTGACACTGGGCAGTATGGGGAAGATGGGCTTCCGGCACTCACGGATCTTCTTGTCGAGCACGTCGTAGACCTCGAAGATCTTCACCAGTCCGGGTGTGCCGAAAATGACCATGATGACATCAATATCGTCCATCTGCTCGCAATAGTCGATGGCTATCCCCAGATGCTCGGCCGTGCCCGTTGCCAGAATGTCGATGGGGTTGGCCACACTACTACCCGGCAGCAGCCTCGACTTCAGCTCGTCGGCCATGGCTCCCGTGATTGGCGGCACCTGCATTCCACCTTTCGACAGAGCATCGGTCAGCATGACGCCCGGGCCGCCAGCGTGGGTAATGATGGCGACTCTTAATGGAGAACTGAGAGGTGAGAACTGAGAGAGTCCTCCGTTCTCAGTTATCTTGAAGATGCACCCCACGGTGGTCAGTTCCTCGCGACTGAAACAGCGCACGATGCCGGCCTTGCGGAACAGGGCCTCGACGGCAGAGTCGCTGCTGGCGATGGCGCCCGTATGACTTGAGGCGGCGCGACTGCCGCTCTCGCTGGAGCCCGCCTTGATAGCGGCTATGCGACAGCCCTTGCGGATGAGCGACGTAGCGTGATAGAGCAGTTTGTCGGGGTCGGCGATATTCTCGATGTAAAGCAACTTCACCATGGAGTCGTGCTCAGGGTCGAAGTGCTTGTCCATATATTCCAGGACGCTCTCGATGCCTATCTGACGACCATTACCTATCGACCAGACGCTGTTGAACTGCAAGCCCTTGCTGACGGCACTCTCCAGAATAAAGACGGCTGTCGCACCGCTACCCGAGATGAAGTCAACACCCTTGGGGTTCAGTTGCGGTATAGGCTTTGTGAAAACGGAGTGATGCCAGCGCGTCAGCAGGCCTATGCAGTTGGGGCCTATCAGCGCACAGCCATAACGTTCGCAGGTGTCCAATATACGCTGCTCGAGCAACGCCCCCTCATGGGTCTCCTCGCCGAAACCGGCCGAGATGATGATGAACGCGCGCACCTGCTTCTCAGCCGCCAGGAGCTCCACATAGTCAGGACAAAAGCGTGCGGCCACCACCAGAATGGCAAGGTCCGTCGGCGGCAGCTCCTTGACGTCGTGGAACGCCTTGATACCCTGCACCTCGTCCTCCTTGGGGTTAACGACCCGCAGCGTACCCTCATAACCGCCGGTAATGAGATTACGTACGACGGCGCCGCCGGGTTTGTGTGTATTGTTACTGCCGCCTATCACGACAATACTCTGCGGCTCTAAAAGTTGCTTGTTAATCATAGGTTCGTAGGGATTATGTGTCATTTGATGTTGCAAAAATACCACATTTTGCGCAGCCCACCAATTCTTTCGGCGTGTTTTTCTGTTTTTTATGAAGAAAAATGACGGTACGGACATTCTTTTCTGTCATTTATTTGGTCATAAGCAGAAAAAAGTGTACTTTTGCACCGAAGGGAAACTTAAAACAAGAAACGAATACGAAAACAAAAAACGAAAAATGATTTGGAATCCTAACAAAGAGTGTATGAGCCGCGATGAGATGAGCGCGCTCCAGGGCAAACGTCTCCACAAGATTGTGGAATACGTCTACCACAATGTTCCCTTCTACCGTAACAAACTGCAAGCTATGGACATCCGTCCGGATGACATCCAGACGATAGAAGACATCAAGAAACTGCCGTTCACGACGAAGAAGGACCTGCGCGACAACTACCCATTCGGTCTGCAGGCCGCTCCGCAGAGCGAGATTATCCGTGTACACGCCTCGAGCGGCACCACGGGCAACCCCACCATCGTAGGCTACACGCGCAAAGACATCGGTGTATGGAGCGAGACGATGGCGCGCTGTCTGACAGCCTATGGCGTCACACGTGACGACATCTTCTCCGTGGCCTACGGCTACGGCCTGTTCACGGGCGGACTGGGTGCCCACTATGGTGTGGAGCACCTCGGCGCCAGCGTCATCCCCGCCGGTACAGGCAACACGGAGAAGCACTTGAAGCTGATTCGCGACCTCGGCATCACCGGTCTAGCCTGTACGCCGTCGTACGCCTTGTACTTGGCCGAGACAATGGAGAAGCTGGGTATCCGCAAGGAGGACATCAAACTGCGTATCGGTGCCTTTGGCGCTGAGCCATGGACGGAGAAGATGCGTCAGGAGATTGAGGAACGGCTGGGTCTGAAGGGCTATAACATCTACGGCCTCAGCGAGGTCATGGGCCCGAGCGTCAGCTACGAGTGCCAGCTGCAGCACGGTTCGCATATCAACGAAGACCACTTCTATCCTGAGATTATCAACCCCACGACGCTGGAGTCGCTGCCCGCAGGACAGACCGGTGAGCTGGTGTTCACCACGCTGACGAAGGAGGGTATGCCCGTCATCCGCTACCGCACACGCGACCTCTGCTCGCTGCTGCCCGGCGTCTGCGACTGCGGTCGCACCAACGTGCGCATGGGTCGCATCGAGGGCCGTTCGGACGATATGCTCATCATCCGCGGTATCAACGTGTTCCCGTCGCAGGTGGAGAGCGTCGTGCTCTCGATGCCGGAGTTTGCCCCGCACTACCTGCTCGTCGTCGACCGTGTGAACAACCTCGACACCTTGCAGGTTCAGGTGGAGATCCGCCAGGAGTACTTCACCGGCACCTTCGACACGCCCGCTGCCGTCGATGCTCTGGAGAAGAAACTCGCCTCGAAGCTGAAGAGCGTACTCAGCATCTCGGCCAAGGTGCAGCTGAAGGCTCCCGGCACCATCGAGCGCTCGCAAGGCAAGAGTGCCCATGTCGTAGACAATCGTAAACTATAAATAACACTATGGACAATTCATCTAAGTATTTCAACCCTGAACGCGAGACCATGACACGCGAACAGATTGAGGCATACCAGCTGGAACGCCTCAAGGAGACTGTCCGCCACTGCATGAACAACCCGTTCTACCAGAAAAAATTCAAGGAGGCCGGCATCACGCCCGATGACATCCAGACGCTGGCCGATGTGCGCAAGATTCCCTTCACGACGAAGCAGGACTTGCGCGAGACCTACCCCTTCGGCATGGCATGTGTACCTCTGAAAGACTGTGTGCGCCTGCACTCGTCAAGTGGTACCACGGGCAACCCCACCGTCATCCTCCACACAAAGAAGGACCTCGACGAGTGGGCCAACCAGGTGGCACGAAACCTCTGGATGGTAGGCCTGCGTCCCGACGATGTGTTCCAGAACTCCTCCGGCTACGGTATGTTCACCGGCGGCCTCGGCTTCCAATATGGTGCCGAGAAGCTGGGAATGCTCACCGTGCCCGCTGCTGCCGGTAACTCGCTGCGCCAGATCAAGTTCATCAAGGACTTCGGAACAACGGCCATCCACGCCATCCCCTCATACGTCACACGACTCTACGAAGTGATGAAACAGGAGGGTGTAGACCCCCGCCGCGACACTAAGCTGAAGGTGCTGGCCATCGGTGCCGAGCCCCACAGCGAGGAACAGCGCAAGCGCATCGAGGACATGCTCGGTGTGAAGGCCTACAACTCCTTCGGTATGTCGGAGATGTGCGGTCCCGGTGTGGGCTTCGAGTGCCCGGAGCAGAACGGTCTGCACTTCTGGGAGGACTACTACATCGTCGAGATTGTTGACCCCGAGACTCTGGAGCCCGTTCCCGACGGCGAGATTGGCGAGCTGGTGCTCACGTCGCTCTGCCGCGAGGCCATGCCGCTGCTGCGCTACCGCACGCGTGACCTGACCCGTATCCTGGGTCGTGGCTGCCCCTGTGGTCGCAACCATGTTCGCGTAGACCGTATGCGCGGCCGTTCGGACGATATGATTGTGCTCCGCGGCGTCAACATCTTCCCCATCCAGATTGAGAAGATCCTCATGAAGTTCCCCGAGGTGGGCACCAACTATCTCATCACGCTGACCACCGAGGACAACAACGACCAGATGACCGTCGAGGTCGAGCTCAACGAGGGTACCGACGACTACGCTAAGCTGCAGGAGCTGGCAGGCGAGCTGCGCCACCAGATAGGTGACGAGATCCTGCTGAAGCCACGCATCCGTCTCGTCTCGAAGGGCACGCTACCCGTCAGCGAGGGCAAGGCCGTCCGCGTCGTCGACAAGCGCAAGGTTTACCAATAACTTCGTCGTTATAACGACAAAACGAAATAACGTAATAACGAAATAACGACAAAACGTAATAACGAAATATCGAAAACTATGACTATCAATCAATTATCCATTTTCATCGAGAACCGTTCGGGTACACTCATTAAGGTGCTCAACGTGCTGAAACAAGCAGGTATACAAATCATCGCTTCGACCATCGCCGACACGGCCGAGTACGGCATCTACCGTCTCATCTGCTCGGAGCCGAAGCGTGCTTACGAGGAGCTGAAGAAGGCTGGCGTGGCCGTCGCCGAGAGCGACGTCTTCGCCCTGGAGCTCGACGATGAGCCCGGACGTGCCGCCGACGCCATCGCCACCTTCAGCGAGGCAGGCATCAGCATTGCCTATATGTACACCTTCCTCCTCAGGGGCAAGGGCATCCTCGTGTTCCGTACCGACAATGCCGAACTGGCTCGTGAAACCATCTTGAAGAACAACCTGAAGTTCATTGCCGAGGAGAACCTGACAGCCTGGACGTAAGAACGGCTTTGGAGCTGTCCCTGACAGCACATTATTATAGAAGAAATCCCGCCCTCGGATGTGAGGACGGGATTTCTTTCTGTACAAGGATAACGACTACTCGCCGTTATCCAGTAGGATTTTCATCATCTCGACAGCAGCCTTGGCGACGCTGGTGCCGGGGCCGAAGATGGCGGCAACGCCAGCCTTATAGAGGAAGTCGTAGTCCTGGGCGGGGATAACACCGCCGGCGATGACCATGATGTCCTCACGACCGAGCTTCTTCAGCTCCTCAATGAGCTGCGGGATAAGCGTCTTGTGACCGGCGGCGAGGGACGAAGCACCCACTACATGGACGTCGTTCTCAACGGCCTCGCGAGCAGCCTCGGCGGGCGTCTGGAAGAGCGGACCCATATCGACGTCAAAGCCACAGTCTGCGTAGCCGGTAGCTACAACCTTTGCACCACGGTCGTGACCGTCCTGACCCATCTTCGCGATGAAGATACGCGGGCGGCGACCCTCCTTTTGTGCGAACTCGTCAGTCAGCTTCTTGGCCAACTCGAAGTCGCTGTCGTTCTTTGATTCTGAACTGTACACGCCTGAAATTGTTCTGATTACTGCTTTGTAACGGCCCACGATCTCTTCGCAGGCATCGGAAATCTCGCCGAGGGTGCAGCGCAGTTGGGCGGCCTTGACGGCGAGGTCGAGGAGGTTGTTTTCACTCTTGCGACCCTCGTTGAAGTCGCGGACACAGTCGGTGATGGCCTTGAGGGCAGCCTGACAGGCGGCTTCGTCGCGGGTAGAGCGTACCTGCTTGAGGCTCTCCTCCTGCTGCTTGCGCACGGCGGTGTTGTCGACCTCGAGGATATCGATGGGATCCTCGTGCTCCAGGCGGTACTTGTTGGTACCGACGATGGTCTGAACGCCAGAGTCGATACGGGCCTGCGTGCGGGCAGCGGCCTCCTCAATACGCATCTTGGGCAGACCGGTCTCGATGGCCTTGGCCATACCGCCGAGCTTCTCAATCTCCTGGATGTGCTCCCAAGCCTTGTGCACCAGCTCGTTGGTCAGCGTCTCCACATAGTAGGAACCAGCCCACGGGTCAATCTGTTTGCAGACCTTCGTCTCGTTCTGGATGTAGATCTGGGTGTTACGAGCGATACGGGCGGAGAAGTCGGTAGGCAGGGCGATAGCCTCGTCAAGGGCGTTGGTGTGGAGCGACTGGGTGTGACCCAACACGGCAGCCATAGCCTCGATACAGGTACGGCCCACGTTATTGAAGGGGTCCTGCTCGGTGAGCGACCAACCTGAGGTCTGCGAGTGGGTACGCAGGGCGAGCGACTTCGGGTTCTTGGCACCGAAGCTCTTCACGATCTTAGCCCAGAGCAGACGGCCTGCACGCATCTTGGCAATCTCCATGAAGTGGTTCATGCCGATGGCCCAGAAGAAGCTGAGGCGCGGGGCGAAGGCATCGACGTCGATACCGGCATTGACACCCGTACGCAGGTAGTCCATACCGTCGGCCAGCGTATAGGCCAACTCAATGTCAGCGGTTGCACCAGCCTCCTGCATGTGGTAGCCGGAGATGGAAATGCTGTTGAACTTCGGCATCTTCTGCGAGGTGTACTCGAAGATGTCGGCAATAATCTTCATCGAGAATGCAGGCGGGTAGATGTAGGTGTTACGCACCATGAACTCCTTCAGAATGTCGTTCTGGATGGTTCCGGCCATCTCCTCGAGCTGTGCGCCCTGCTCAAGACCAGCCACGATGTAGAAAGCCAGAATGGGCAACACGGCACCGTTCATGGTCATCGAGACAGACATCTTGTTCAAGGGGATGCCGCCGAAGAGCACCTTCATGTTCTCCTCATTGCAGATAGACACGCCAGCCTTACCGACATCGCCGACAACGCGGGCGTTGTCAGGGTCGTAACCACGGTGTGTAGGCAGGTCGAAAGCTACAGAAAGACCTTTCTGACCAGAAGCCAGGTTACGACGGTAGAAGGCATTCGACTCTTCAGCGGTGGAGAATCCTGCATACTGGCGGATAGTCCAAGGCTTGAAGGGGTACATCATTGAGTACGGGCCACGGAGGTAGGGAGGGATACCGGCTGTGAAGTCGAGGTGCTCCATGCCTTCGAGGTCTTCTTTCGTATAGGCGGGACGCACCTCGATGTGCTCGGGGGTCTTCCAGTTCTCTACGATTCCATTGTCTTTAATCCACTTGGCACCATCCTGAGCCTTGATGCCTGCATAGATATCAATATCTTTAAATTGTTTACGCATAATTCAAGTCTCCTATTCTTTTAGATACCAAGTTTCTGATTATATTCTTTCAAAGTCTCAAGCACGTTGCACTTCACGTGGATGTAGTTCTCGATGCCAGCGGCCTTCAGGTCTTCCATGCAGGCGGGAGCACCGGCAACAACATACATGGCGCGGTTGTTGAGATACTGGAAGGCGGGGATGGCGTATTCAGCATACTCATCGTCGCTTGAGCAGATGACAACGATGTCGGCCTTAGCCTCCAAAGCAGCATCTACACCTTCCTCAACGGTCTTGAAGCCGAGGTTGTCAATAACCTTGTAACCTGCACAGGCGAGGAAGTTGCACGAGAACTGTGCACGGGCCTGGCGCATGGCGAGGTTACCAATGGTCAGCATAAAGGCGACGGGCACCTTGGCAGCCTTCTCTGTGGTCAGGCGCAGGGTTTCGAAGTCGGAAGCCAGGCGGCTGGCTTTCAAGGCGGGCACATCGGGGTCACCGGCGTGGGTAGCAACACATTCGCTACTTACCAGCGGCTCCTTGCCCTCGCTCTTCTCGGTGAAGTTGGGGAACTGGTTGGTGCCGAGGATGAACTCCTTGCGCTTGGCGGCATCGCCGTGGCGCTTCACGTTCGTGGCGTTGATGTCGGCCTGAACCGTTCCGGCCTTGACGGCAGCGAGGAAACCACCCTCGTCCTCCACCTTGAGGAAAAGCTTCCAGGCCTCCTGTGCGAGAGCGTCGGTGAGGTGTTCGATGTAGTAAGAGCCAGCCGAGGGGTCGACGATGCGGTCGAAGTGGCTCTCCTCCTTGATAAGCAGCTGCTGGTTGCGGGCGATGCGCTCGCTGAAGTCCGTGGGCTTCTCGTAGGGAGCGTCGAACGGTGTGACGACCAGCGAGTGAACGCCACCGAGGGCGGCACTCATGGCCTCCGTCTGTGAACGGAGCAGATTGACGTAGGAGTCGAACACAGTCTGGTTGTACGTTGACGTCGAGGCGTTGATGACCATCTTGCAGGCGCAGTCGCACTTCGGCTCATACTGCTTGACAATCTGAGCCCAGAGCAGACGGGCAGCGCGGAATTTTGCTATTTCCATGAAGTAGTTCTCGGAAATGCCCATGTAGAACTTGATCTTCTTGGCGGCGAGGTCCACATCGACGCCGGCGTCCACCATCTGCTGCAGGTACTCGTTACCCCAGGCCAGAGCATAGCCCAGTTCCTGAACGATGTAGGCGCCGCTGTTGTTCAGTAGGTCGCTGTGTACCATGACGCAGCGCAGGTTGGGATAGTCCTTCAGCTTCTCCACGAGCTTGGGCATGTCGGGCAGCAGGAACGACGAGTCCTTGCCCTTCATCAGCATACGCTCGATGGGGTCGAAGCCCACGCCGCCGACAATCTTCTCCTTGTCGTAACCCATCTTCTCGAAGTAGGCCACCAGCAGGTCGGCCAGCTCGAGGGCGTGGCGCAGACAAGCACGGTAGCTCACCTCCACGATGTCGAGGCGGATGTCCTTGAGCAGCGCGTCGATGTAGTCAGCGCTCACCTCATCGTGCCCCAGCTTGAAGCCGATAGAGTCGACACCCTTCATCAGCAGGTCGAGTGCCTTCTTGTTGGCTGCCACCGGGTCGCCGCCAACCACGACGTTCTGGCGGACGTACCATTCGTTAGAGTCTTTCTTGTTACCGCGTACGAACGGGAACTCGCCCGGCAGCGCGTCGGGTGTCTTCAAGTCCTTCAAGTCCTCACGGCGATAGAAAGGCTGTACGTTAAAACCTTCGTTTGTTCTCCACACAAGCCGCTTCTGGAAGTCAGCCCCTTTCAGGTCCACTTCAATCTTGTCCAACCACTCTTGCTTGGTCGGTGCGGTAAACTCGGTGAAGAGTTTCTCTCTGTTGTTTGACATAGCTTTTATTAATATAGTTGTTGTTGTAATAAATATTCTGCAAAGATACAACTATTTTTTTGAACTCGGAGAGTTTTTAGTAATAATTTAGGTTTCCAAACGTTACTATATATAAAAAAGGTATATGAAAAAGCTCATCCTCGCCATTGCTTTGCTGCCTCTGACGGTGTTTGCCAAGAGCATCGTCTACGATAACAGCGTGAAATCGCTGCAGGTCGTGGTCAACGACGACTGGCTGTCACCTCCCGTGATGTCGCTGAACAAGGGCGACGTGCTACACATCGGCTTCGACCAGTTGTCGCACGACTACCACCGCTACATCTATCATGTGGAACACTGTGAGTATGACTGGACACCCTCAGAAGAGATTTTTGAGAGCGACTGGCTGGTGGGCTTCAACGACAACCCCATCAACGACAGCGAACCGTCGCTCAACACCACCGTTCTCTACACCCACTACCAGCTGCAGATTCCCGACGAACGCTGCCGTCTGAAGATGAGCGGTAACTACCGTCTGCACATCATCGACGAGGAGAGCGATGAGGAGGTGATCCGTGTGGAGTTCCGTGTCGTGGAGCCGCTGATGAACGTTGGTCTCAGCGTCACGTCGAACACGGACATCGACGTCAACGCCAGTCACCAGCAGGTGTCGATGACCGTCAACTACAACAGCATTCGGGTGACCAATCCGCAGGAGCAGGTGAAGACCATCGTCATGCAGAACGGTCGTGAGGACACGTGGAAGCAGGAGGTTCGCCCGAACTATACGACGCCTCAGGGACTGCGTTGGGAGCACAACCGCCAGCTGATTTTCGACGGCGGCAACGAGTACCACAAGTTCGAGGTGCTGGATGTCTCCCACCCCACCTTGGGCATCGACCGCATTTCATGGGACGGCACTAACTACCAGGTCTTCCCCTTCGTGGACGCGCCACGCCGAAACTATGTCTACGACGAGGATGCCGACGGTGCTTTCATCATCCGCAACAGCGACAATATTGACATCGACCGCACCTGCGACTATGTCTACGTGAACTACAAGCTGCAGCCCGTCCATCATTACGAAGGAGCACGCGTGCTGGTGGACGGCGCATGGGCCACAGGGCCGATGGAGGACTACGTCATGACCTACGACGAGAGCGACCAGAGCTACAATGCCACCATTCTCCTGAAACAAGGCTACTACTCCTACCAGTATGTTCTCCGCGACCTTGACGGCACCACTCACAGTCTGCCCGAGGAAGGGTCGTTCTACGAGACGGAGAACCGCTACCAGGCATTGGTATATTATAAAGGTACGGGAGAACGCACCTGGCGGCTGACAGGCTATCAACAAATCGTCTTCAAATAGATAACTTCAAATGGACAGTCGATTGTCTTCAAATAGACAGGCGATAGTCGCGCGGCGTCATGCGGAACTGATGGAAGAAACTGGAAATCAAACAGTTCGGCGAAGCAAAGTGACATTCTACAGAAATTTCCTCGACTGACTTGCTGGTATTACGCAGCATCTCCTGAACCTGCATGAGACGCATGACACGGGTCAGTGAACGCGGGCTCTTATAGAGGTTCGACGAGATAATCTGGAAGAACGTACTGACGTCTGTTCCCGTCAAGTCCACCAGTTCGCGAATCGTGAACTTGCCGTTCTGCTCCTTGACGTATGGCAGCACGATGACCATCATGTCGATAAACTCCTTGCTCAGCTCTGCCTCATTGTCGCTGCTGACAGCGTTAGGATCGTAATGGGCGATGCCAATCTCCTCATTGTTATACTCGTCGCAACGCTCGGCAAAGTTTTGTATGCGACGGACCATGTCGCCCTCGTTGCTGCTACGCTGTACACGCAGTCGGGTATTGCGGTTGTAAAGGAAGAAATTGATGGCAATCAGCGCAAGCAGGAAAGTCAGCAAGCCACCAATGAGTACAGAGCGGCGCCACCACGGCTCATGGATATTAATCACCCACGTGTAGGGTTCTCCCACCCACTTATCGATGACGTTAGATGCCTGCAACTCAATGTGATAGGTGCCGGGATTGAGGTCAACCAGCGGCAAATGGAGCAGTCCGCGACGGTCTACGAGACCACCTGAGTTGTAATACGAATAAGTCTGCCAGTCCTCACCCAGTTCCCTGACCCTGACACGATAGAACGTCTGCAGCGGACGTGCGAAGTTCAAGGCCGAGAAGGTGAGGGTGATGGTGTTCAGATCGTAGTTCAGATTGATTTCACTAGTACGGGTGATGGCTTTGTCAAGGATGACCTTACCGTTGATCTCGGTACCCACATTGACATAAGTACCATTGATGAGCATGCTGGTCAGCTTCGGGTACATCACCATCGGCTGCTGTGACAGCAGGCTGTTGAACTCCGCCGGATTGAACACCAGGACATGGTCGATGGTCTGCATCACGATGCTACCGTCTTCAAGCTTCATCGCCTTGCCGTCGACAAACGCCTCGTTGGGCACATTGTCGGCACGGTCGAAGCTGGTGACGTACTTGATGTCACCGTCAGCAATCTGCATACAGGTGATGCCACAGCTTGTGCTAACCCATAGGTTGTGCATGTTGTCCTCGATGATGGCATGGATGACGTCGTTCAGCAGTCCGGAGTTGCGGTTCAGCAGGATGGGCTCGGCCTGCGGCGACTTATAGAGGAAGAGACCGGCGGAAGTGCCTACCCATGTCCAGCGTCGGCTGTCGATGAACATGACATTCGCCTTCTTGCCGTTGAACTCGTCGATGCCATGCATCTCACCCATCATGTTCGTATATCTCACAGCATCAGGATGGTCCATATTCAGCGATGTGAACGGCGCATCCAGCGGACGTGAATAGAGCAGTCCGCGCCTTTCAGTACCAATCCACATGCCGCCCTGCCGGTCGAACTCCACGGCATTGACATCTGTCGACAAGCGGCGACCGCCAGCCAACGTCAATACCGGTTCATGTGTCATCGTACCATTCTTAATATTATAGGTATAATAGCCCTCGGAGGCAGCGATATATAGGACATCGTTATGGAGAGCCATGTTGTTCAACGTTCGCTCCGACGTCTCCATGATGGTGGTCCACTCTCGCTGCTGGGCATCAAAGAAGAGCAGGATGGAACCGCCCTCGCCATTCCTGATCTGGAACACGCCTTCCTGATAATGCTGCAGCACGGTTGTGGCACCATACTTACGGATAGCCTCACCTTCATAGGCACGGCTCTGGTAGCGTTTCTTGCCAGAGTCGATGTCGTAGCACACCACCGATCCGTCCTCGTAGAACAGCAGAAGGTCCTTCTTGTTGTAAACCTCAGCATCCTGCAGGTTCAGACGCTTGTCCAGAGGAACGCGCTTCTTCATGCGGGCATCCTGAATGAAGTCGGGACCGCAGAGCCAGACGTCACCCTCCTGGTCTATGAACAAGTCCTTCACCCTGCCCTCCATACCTAACGTGGCATAGAGGCTGTCCATATTCGAGATGAAGCGCTCAGTCGTCAGGTTCACGCACGTCACGCTATGGTTGTCCTTCAGCCACAGGTGGTGCAGACGGTCATAGTACAAGTGGTAGCCGCCGTTATAGTTGTCCAGCATGTACTTATGCTCCAGATCGCTGCTGATGTACGAGAAACTGGCACCGTCGTAGAAGTTGATGTTGCCAATGGTGGTGATGGTCATACGGCCCGTCATCGTACATTTGATGGTCTGGGCCGAGTTATCCGCCAGGCCATCGGAAGCGGTATAGACACGGAAGACACGTCTATTATCAGCCTGCAGAGCTGTCACACAGGCCAGTAAGAGCACAATACTTGCCAAAAGGCGCAAATTCCTCATCTTAGGTTTTTACTTTTCCGATGCAAATTTACACATATTATTGGCAAAATTTATCATTTTCGCATTTTTTTTGCCTTTTTTAGGAAAAAAGTGCTATCTGGCGGACTGTTTGCTCCTGTAGAACCTCTCTAAGGTGCGATAGGCCGTCTCCCTTTCAGCAGAACCGACCTCCCGTGACTCCACGTCAATCTTCATCACGGGCGCAGCATCGATATTGTCCTTGGTGATGGCCGTCCACTGGGGCAGACCGTCGCCGTTGGGATTGCCCGTCTTGCAGAAGTTGGCGTAGTAGCTGAGGAAGAGCTTCGAGATGGCGTAGTCCTCGTCCTGCCAGTCGTAGTACTCGTTGGTGTCGAGCGTGCCCATGGCATACTCGATGTCGGCAGAGTGGACGGCACCGGGGGCAATGGCGGACTGCTGGGCAGCGGCCTTCTCCTCGGCGGTCTTCTCGCGCACGCCACCGGCCAGGGCGCCCACCTTGTCACCCATCTTTGCCGACACCTGCGGACGCGGGTGCATATAATGATAGCGGTAGACGGGCTGTCCCGAACGGGCGTGATAGTCGCAAACCTTCCATGTGGGGAAGCCCGTGAAGAGGTCGCTGACAAGGTCGAAGCCCTTCTGGCTCATCACGTCGCCGTCGGTCTCGATGCCGTAGGCCGTGAAGATCTCGTCGGTCATGTCGCCAAACTGCGCCCTCATGGCGTTCTTGTAGTTATCGAGTGTAGGAGCCTGGCCCTGAAGCGCCTGCATGGGATGGGCTTCCAGCGAGTTCCAGCCAGCCAGCAGGGGCACCTGTGCCTGTTGTCCCTTCTCGAAGATGTCGTCGGGCTTGTCCTTCATGAAGTAGCCGTCGAGCACCACGTTGGCCATGCCACGGGGAGGCAGGAGCTTCTCGAGCGAATCGGCACTCAGGGCCATCGCGTCGGCCAGACTGGCGATGCCCGCCTTTTTCAGCAGCTCAGCTCCAGCAGCATCGGCATCGGCCTGCGACGAGGGCACGTAGGGCAGCACCTCGGCACCCGACGACAGCATGGCACCGGCAATCAAGTCCTTGGAAAGGGGCGAGCACATCAGCAGCGAGACCGAGAAGGAGCCAGCCGACTCGCCGACGATGGTGATCCTGGCAGGGTCGCCGCCAAAGGCCGCAATATTCTCCTTCACCCACTTGATGGCTGCCACCTGGTCGAGGAATCCGTAGTTGCCGCTGCCCTTGTAGTCGCTGGCAGCCGTGAGGTCAGGATGGGCAAAGAAGCCGAACACGCCCTCACGATAGTTGGCCGTCACGCCGATGACACCCTCCTTGGCGATGCTCGTGCCGTCGTAACGGGGTTCGCTGCCCGAACCGGCCATCAGTCCGCCGCCATTAAAATAGATAAGTACGGGCAGGGCGTCGGCCGTCGTCTTCGCAGCCGTCCAGATGTTCAGGTAGAGACAGTCCTCGCTGCGCCCGGAGCCACGGAACGCCATATCGCCGAAGATATTGGGCTGCATGGGGTCGGCGCCAAACTGCTTCGCCTCGCGCACACCCTCCCAAGGCTCAACGGGCTGCGGAGCCTTCCAGCGCAGCTCACCAACGGGAGCCTGGGCGAAGGGTACGCCGAGGAACTTCTTCACGCTGTCGGCCTCGAAGCCTTCGAGGACACCATACTGCGTTTTCACCTGAAGGCCGACGGCCTCCCCGTTCTTCTCGGAGCAGCTACTAAGTACTGCAGTACAAGCGATGGCCAGCATCATCATTACGTGTTTTTTCATCTTCTTATAGTTTGTTATTGGTTTTTCAATTGCAATGGCAAAGGTACAAAAAAATCCTGTATCCGCCAAACATTACCGGCATAATTTCTTCTTATAATATGTTAAACCACTACCCTGTTTTAGGGTACTGCTTGTACACAAACAGAGCGCAGCCCCCGTACGATGGGGTAACGAAACGTGACACCCTCCCAAATTGGGATGGTGCCCTAAAGGGGGATCAGGGCGTCGCAAATCGCGACGGTGGTTTTTGTTGAAAGGAATAAGCGCCACCTATTTAGTGATAAGCGGCTCCTATTCTAAAAAAAGTGGCTCCTATTCTAAAATAAGTGGCTCCTATTCTAAATAAGTGGCACCTGTCGCACTACGCCAATCTGTCTTCTACAAGGAGTTGCATATTCTCAGATGAAAAGGTCAACGTTTCCAGTACGAAGTCCACTAACCCGGGAAAAGAGACAACAAAAGCAGAAAAGCAGACAACCTAATCAGAGAGATAAGTCAACAAAATCAGTATAATAAACAGTAATTAACAAAACAGTAACAAATCAAGGCTCTGAGGGAGTCAACACTATACAGGGAAAGACATTGAGTGTTTGAGCGATTTGTTGCAGTGTTGCAGTTGCTGCAGTTCTCGAGAAGCCCTTACCTCCCCTGAAAACACCTCTATATTTATATATATATTTATATATATAAATATAGATATTAATTTTGGCTTTCGTATGACTTGTTTGGGAACTGCAGCACTGCAGCAACTGCAACAAGTGCAGCAGGACAAACAACAAACACACGGCACCTGTCCGAAACATTACCCGAAGCTGTTGAGAACACGAACCACTTGCTCGGCCTCTGCGGATGTAATGGCCTGGTTCATCGGTATCGACAGCTCCTGCCGGTGTATCTTTTCCGTGATGGGATAGCGACGCTCACGCCACTCCTTGTAGCATGCTTGCTGATGGGGAGGAATGGGATAGTGAATCAAGGTCTGAACGCCATTCTCCTTCAGAAACGCCTGCAGTTCGTCACGGCGCTCACAGAAGACCGGGAACAAGTGATAGACGTTATTCTCATCTGGAATCCGCGAAGGCAGAAGAATCAGCGGATTATTGATATGTTCATAGTAGTAGGCGGCCAACTGCTGCCGTCTCCTATTATCCTCGTCCAAGTATTTCAACTTCACATCGAGCACGGCAGCATCCACTTCCGACATTCGGCTGTTGATGCCTACATAATTGAACACATATTTCTCCTGACTACCATAGTTGGCCAGAGCCCTGACGACAGCAGCCAGTTCGGCATCGTCGGTGGTGACAGCTCCTGCATCACCAAATGCGCCAAGGTTCTTGCCAGGATAGAAACTGTGGGCCGCAACATCGCCAAGCGCGCCAGTCCGCTTGAAACCTGAAACCTGAGACTTGAAACCACAGCCATGACTCTGGGCACAATCTTCCATCAACTTCAGATGGTGGCGCCTGCAAATCTCACCAAGCTTGTCGTTATAGGCAATACGTCCATAGAGGTGGACTGTCATCACGCCCCGGGTCTTGGCGGTAATGGCATCCTCTACCCTCTCAACATCCAGTTCCAGATGCTCAAAAGTGGGTTCCACCAGTACCGGCACCAGGTTGTTACGCGTGATGGCCAGGATAGTGGCGATAAAGGTATTGGCAGGAACAATAATCTCGTCACCGTCCTTCATCACCCCCATCTCCTTATAGCCGCGCAGGAGCAGATACAAGGCGTCCAAACCATTAGCTACGGCAACGCAATGGTCGGTACCGACATACTGAGCATAGTCAGCCTCAAACTGTTGATTCTCACGGCCTTGGAGAAACCAGCCGCTATCAACAACACGATTGACCGCTGCTTTGTATTCATCGCCATGCATGGCTGTGATAGCCTGTAAATCCAAAAACTTTACCATTGTCGTTGAGTCTTAATATACTTCAAAATGAGCGGAGGAAAGTGGGAATTCTCAGATACGGTCGACAGACTTGACACCCTTGACGGTCTTGAGCTTCTTGATGAGGAGATCGAGCCGGGCGGTGTTGTCAATCATCAGCATGAGATTGCCGCGGAAAAGTCCGTCGTGGCTGTCGATATTGACGCTGCGCAGCACGAGTTTCTCGTCCTTGGAAATGATGTTGGTGAGGTTGTTCAGGATGCCGATGTCGTCGGTGCCGATGACGCGGAGGGTGATGGTGTACTGCGAAGAGCCCTTGCCCGACCACTTGGCGCGCACGATGCGGTAGCCGAAGCGCTTCTGCAGCTCGGGGGCGTTGGGGCAGTCGGTGCGGTGAATCTTGATGCCGCCGCTGACGGTGACGAAGCCGAAGACATCGTCGCCGTAGATGGGGTTGCAGCAGCGTGCCAGCTGGTAGTCGATGCCCTTCAGGTTGCGGTCTATGACGAGCACGTCGTCGTTGGCGGGAGCGTTGGCAGCGGTCTGGTCGAAGACGAACTCCTCGGCGCTACGTGCCTGGTTGTCGCCGGTGACGGTACGCTCGCCCTGACGCAGTTCCTGGTACTTGTCGATGATGGTATTGATGTCGAGCGAGCCCTCGGCGACCTGCCGGTAGAAGTCGCTCATCTCCTTGAAGCCCAGTTTCTTGACGAGCTGCTGGATGATGGGTTCCTCGATGTCAATCTTGTGGTTCTTGAACTTGCGCTCAAGCATCTCCTTGGCGAAGAGGCCCTCCTTCACCTGCGTCTCCTTGAGTGCCAGACGGATTTTCGCCTTGGCTCGCGAGGTCTTCACCAGGCTGAGCCACTCGCGTCGAGGCTTCTGGTTGGACGAAGTCATGATCTCGACCTGGTCGCCGTTCTGCAGCTGCTGGCGGAAGGTCACCACCTTGTTATCTATGCGCGCACCCACGCACGCGTTGCCTATCTTGGAGTGGATGTGGTAGGCCATGTCGAGGACGATGGCGCCTTTGGGGAACTTCAGAAGGTCGCCCTTGGGTGTGAAGACGTAGACCTCGTCCTCGTAGAGGTCCATCTTGAACTGGTCCATCGCCTCCATGCCGTCGCTGGTCTCAAGCATCTGGCGGATGTTCGTCAGCCACTCGTCGAGTCCAGTCTCGCCCTTGACGCCCTTGTAGCGCCAGTGGGCAGCGACGCCCCGCTCGGCCACCTCGTCCATGCGCTCAGTACGAATCTGCACTTCTACCCACTTCTGCTCGGGTCCGAGGACGGTGATGTGGAGGCTCTCGTAGCCGTTCGACTTGGGCACGCTGAGCCAGTCGCGCAGGCGCTTGGGGTTGGGCTGGTACATATCGGTGACGATGGAGTAGACCTGCCAGCATTGCATCTTCTCACGCTCGACAGGGGCGTCGAGGATAATGCGGATGGCGAAGAGGTCGTAGACACCCTCGAAGGGGCACTTCTGCTTCTTCATCTTCTGCCAGATGGAATGTATGGACTTCGTGCGACCCTTGATGTGGAAGTTCAGTCCGGCGGCCGTCAGCCGTTCGCTGATGGGCTTGATGAACTTCTCGATGTAGGCGTCGCGGCTCTGCTTCGTCTCGCTGAGCTTCTCGCGGATCATGTAGTAGGCATCGTGCTCAAGGTACTTCAGAGAGAGGTCTTCGAGCTCTGACTTCAGTTTGTAGAGTCCCAGCTTGTGGGCCAGCGGGGCATAGAGGTAGGCGGCTTCGCGGCTCACCTCCACCTTGTCCTTCGTGTTCGCCGTGTCGCGAATCTGTCGCATGAGGTTCACGCGGTCGGCAATCATGATGAGGATGACGCGCATATCCTCGGCAAACGACAGCAGGAGGTTGCGGAAGTTGTCGCTCTCGACGACGGGGTTCTTATCGTAGAGCTGGTGTATGCGTTGCAGGCCGCGAAGGATGAGTGCCACGGCGGGACCGAACTCCTCGCCAACGGCATCGGCGGTGATGTAGCCGTCCTCGTAGCTGGTGTGCAGCAGCGTGGCCAGCACGGCGTCGCGGCGCAGTCCTATCTCGTCGACGACGATGATTGCCGTCTGCAGTCCCGTCAGGATGGGGTTCAGTCCGAAGGCGTCGCGACGCACCTGCTGCAGCTCGATGCTGTGCAGGATGTGCGTACGGATTTTCTCCTCGTCATCGGGTCTCAACGCCCCGCTCAGCTGCTCGCGAAGCCTGGTGTAGAGCTCCATGACCTCCTCTTTTTCGGCTGTTGAAAAAACAAACTTATCAGACATAATCAGAATATTTTCATGCAAAGATACAAATTTTGCGCAATTTTTGTGCATTTTTTGAGAAAAGTTTGTATATTTGCGGAGAAATTGACGAAAACCTATAAAAACTACTATTATGTTATCACAGCAAGACTTAGTTCAGCTGAGCCAGAAAGGCATCGCTGAAGAGCAAATCAACACCCAGTTAGGACAGTTCAAAACCGGATTCCCGTTCCTGAAACTCAAGGCTGCTGCCAGCATCGAGGACGGCATCGTGGCCACCAACGAGCAGGACAACCAGATCTTCGAGGACGCCTGGGCAAAGTACAAGGCCGAGGGCCACAAGATTGTGAAGTTCGTGCCTGCATCGGGAGCTGCCAGCCGTATGTTCAAGGATATGTTCGCGTTTCTCGACGCCGACTACGACGTGCCCACCACACCCTTCGAGAAGCAGTATTTCGACAACATCGAGAAGTTCGCCTTCTACGACGCACTCGACGCCGTCTGCCGCAAGAACGAGGGAAAATCCATCAAATACCTCATCCAGGAGGGACAATATAAAAAAGTAGTAGCCAACATGCTGTTCGAGAAGGGACTGAACTACGGCCAGCTGCCCAAGGGCCTGCTGCTGTTCCATAAGTATCCCGAGGGAGCACGCACACCGATGGAGGAGCACCTGGTGGAGGGCGCCCTCTATGCCGCCTCGAACGGAGAGGCCAACGTCCACTTCACCGTCTCGCACGAACACATGGAGCTGTTCAAGAAGAAGGTGGCTACGAAGGCCGACGGCTATGCCGAGAAGTACGGCGTGAAGTACAACATCTCGTTCTCGGAGCAGAAGCCGTCGACGGACACCATCGCCGCCAACCCCGACAACACGCCTTTCCGCAACGAGGACGGTTCGCTGCTGTTCCGCCCGGGAGGCCACGGCGCACTCATCGAGAACCTCAACGAGATTGACGCAGACATCATCTTCGTCAAGAACATCGACAACGTCGTACCCGACCGTCTGAAGCAGGAGACCGTTGACTACAAGCAGGTCATAGCAGGCGTGCTGGTGAACCTCCAGAAAATCGCCTTCAAGTACCTGAAAGAGCTCGAGGGAGGCAACGTCACACACGAGAAGCTGCGCGAGATACAGCACTTCCTGGAGCACGCCTTCTGCCGCCGTCCCGATATCGCATCGCTGGGCGACGCAGAACTGGCCGAGTACCTGAAGAAGAAACTCAACCGACCGATGCGCGTCTGCGGCGTCGTGAAGAACGTCGGAGAGCCCGGCGGCGGACCGTTCCTGACGTACAACCAGGACGGCACCATATCGCTACAGATCCTCGAGTCGAGCCAGATTGACAAGAACAACAAGGAGTACATGGAGATGTTCACCAAGGGAACACACTTCAACCCCGTCGACCTCGTCTGCGCCGTCAAGGACTACAAGGGACAGCCATTCAACCTGCCCGACTTCGTTGACCGCTCAACGGGATTCATCTCGAGCAAGTCAAAGAACGGCAAGGAACTCAAGGCACTCGAGCTGCCGGGACTGTGGAACGGCGCGATGAGCGACTGGAACACCGTCTTCGTCGAGGTGCCCCTCGGGACCTTCAACCCCGTGAAGACCGTCAACGACCTGCTGCGCGACCAGCATCAGTAAGAATTCATAACTTTCAGAGACTGTAAGAATGAGTGCAATGAAATTCATCATTGCCGCATCACTATTGATGATGGCGGGCAATGCAAAATGTGAGGAGAGTGTGAAGATAGGTAAGCAGAACGTCAGCGTGACCGACGGACGCATGACACCAGAGGTGCTGTGGGCGATGGGACGCATAGGTGGCTATGCCGCCTCGCCCGACGGAACGAAGATCGTCTACCAGGTGGGCTACTACAGCGTGAAGGCGAACAAGAGCCAGCAGAAACTTTTCATCAGACCCGTGAAGGGTGAACCTCAGCTGCTGACAACCGGCGGCAAGAGCGAGACTGACCCACAATGGATAGACAACGAGACCATTGCCTTCACTACTGGCGGCGACATCTGGGCGATGAAAGCCGACGGTACAGGGCGGCGGCAGCTGACGAAAAGTGGAGACGTCGAAGGATTCAAGTTCTCGCCAGACGGCAAGAAGGTCATCATCATCAAGAGCATACCCTACACAGGCAGCATCAAGGCAAAGCCCGACGACCTGCCACAGACAACGGGACGCGTGGTGACCGACCTCATGTACCGACATTGGGATCACTACGTAGAGACCATCCCCCACCCCTTCGTATATAATGTGGGAGACGGTTTTGCCGTTGCCGACAACGGGAAGGACATCCTTGAGGGCGAGCCCTACGAGTGTCCGATGGAGCCGTTCGGAGGCGTAGAGCAGCTGGCATGGAGCCCAGACTCGAAGCAGATAGCCTACACCTGCCGCAAGAAGACCGGCGTGCAATACAGCATCTCGACAGACTCTGACATCTACCTCTACGACGTGGCCACCAAGACGACGCGCAACCTCTGTAAGCCAGCCGACTACGAGGCTCCCGAGGTGGACGTTACCAGGACGCTGAGAAACCAAGCCGTGAACGACGGCGATAACCTGAAGAACAACGTAGGATACGACCAGAATCCGCAGTTCTCGCCCGACGGACGGTACATAGCCTGGCTATCGATGGAGCGCGACGGCTACGAGAGCGACCGCCAGCGACTGTGCCGCTACGACCTGCAGACAGGCGAGAAGAAATACCTCACCGAGGCCTTCGACTCTAGCGTCGACGACTTCTGCTGGAGCGACAACAAAGACGCACAGATCTACTTCATCGGCGTCTGGCACGCTACTGAGAACCTCTACGCCATCGGAACGAAAGGCGAACTGGTGCAGCTGACGGAAACGTGGACCGACTACGGATCGTTACAGATGATGAACGACGGACAGCACCTGCTCGCCGAGCGTCATTGCTACACAGCACCTGCCGACCTCTATCTCGTTACACCCAACACGAAGAAGCCCGCGAAGACCGTCGTCGAGCAGCTGACATTCGAGAACAAGCATATCCTCGACCAGCTCGACAAACCCAGCGTACAGCAGCGATGGGTCACGACGACCGACGGGAAGAAGATGCTCTACTGGGTGGTGCTGCCACCGAACTTCGACGAGACCAAGAAGTACCCCACCCTGCTCTTCTGTGAGGGTGGACCACAAAGCCCCGTCTCACAGTTCTGGAGCTACCGATGGAACTTCTTCATCATGGCATCCCAGGGCTACGTCATCGTTGCGCCAAACCGTCGCGGACTGCCCGGATTCGGACAGGAGTGGCTCGAGGAAATCAGCGGCGACTGGACGGGACAATGCATGAAGGACTACCTGACGGCTATTGACGACGCTGCCACGAACCTGCCATACGTCGACAAAGACAAGCTGGCGGCTGTAGGCGCATCGTTCGGAGGATTCTCCGTCTACTACCTGGCAGGCATACACGAAAAGCGCTTCAAGTGCTTCATTGCCCACGACGGCGCATTCAACCTCGCATCGATGTATCTGGAGACCGAGGAGAACTGGTTCTCAAACTGGGAATACGACGAGGCCTACTGGCACCGTCCGCAGATGCCCAACGCAAAGAAGACCTACCACGACTCGCCACACAAGATGGTGGAGAACTGGGACACACCCATCCTCTGCATCCACGGCGAGAAGGACTACCGCATCTGCTACACGCAAGGTATGCAGGCCTTCAACGCAGCCCGCATGAAAGGTATCGAGGCCGAGCTATTGCTCTTCCCCGACGAGAACCATTGGGTGCTGAAACCGCAGAACGGCATCCTCTGGCAACGTACCTATTTTGATTGGCTCGCCCGCTGGCTGAAATAAAAAGTCAGATTTGCACAGTGTTGCGGACGCGCGAGAGTGTCTCGGGAGTCATCTGCAGATAGCTGGCGATGTAGACCAGGGGTACGCGGAGTACAAGCTCCGGGTTGCGTCGCACAAGCTTCTGATAACGATCCTGAGCGCTCTCGAAGCGCAACATATCGGCGTGCTTCTGGCTGAGGATGAGCGACTCCTCAAGTATCTTGCGATAGAGTATCTGGATGTTGACGCTCTTCATGGCTACGGCCTCAAGGTCGGCCTTGGGGATGAGGTAGAGCACGGTGGGCTCAACGGCCATGATCTGAAGGTGTGTGGGCTCTTCGCGGAAGAGGCTCTCGATGCACATACAAATGGTGTTCTCGGCGGCCATGTACTCCGTGAGCTCCTTGCCGTTCTTAAAGTAGAACTGACGGACGAGTCCCTTGACAATCCAGTAAATATTGGTACACACCTCACCCTCGGCGAGAATCTTCTCGCCCTTGGCGTAGCGCTTGGGGACGAGGATGCTCTCCAGGATGTCCAACTCGTCGTGGGTCATCGTACTGTATCGGCGGGCCAATTCGCGGGCCACGTCGCGTGGTGCAAGAGTCAAGTTTATCATAGTCGTACGTTTATGAGGATTCTTAGTTTTTTGGGTTAGTCGAGTTTCAAGACGGCGAGGAACGCTTTCTGCGGCACCTCGACGTTGCCTATCTGCTTCATGCGCTTCTTGCCGCGCTTCTGCTTCTCGAGCAGCTTACGCTTACGGCTGACGTCGCCACCATAGCACTTCGCGGTGACGTCCTTGCGCACCTGCTTCACCGTCTCGCGGGCGATGATCTTGGCGCCGATGGCGGCTTGGATGGCGATGTCGAACTGCTGGCGGGGAATGAGCTCCTTGAGCTTCTCGCACATACGGCGGCCAAAGGTGACGGCATTGTCCTGATGTGTCAGCGTCGACAAGGCATCGACGGGCTCGCCGTTAAGCAGGATGTCGAGCTTCACGAGCCGCGAGGGACGGAAGGAGTCGATGTAGTAGTCGAACGAGGCGTAGCCCTTGGAGATACTCTTCAGCTTGTCGTAGAAGTCGATGACAATCTCACCCAGAGGTAGCATGAAGTGAAGCTCCACGCGGTTGCCGCTGACGTACTGTTGGTCGATGAGCTCGCCGCGCTTGTCGAGACAGAGCGTCATAATGGGGCCGATGTAGTCGGCAGCTGTGATAATCGAGGCGCGGATGTAGGGTTCCTCGATATGGTCTATCATCGTCTGGTCGGGCAATCCCGAGGGGTTGTGTACTTCCTTCACCTCCTTCTGCTTCGTATAGCACATATACGAGACGTTGGGGACGGTGGTGATGACGTCCATATTGAATTCGCGGTCCAGTCGCTCCTGCACAATCTCCATGTGCAACAGGCCGAGGAAGCCACAGCGGAAGCCAAAGCCTAGGGCTACGGACGACTCTGGCGTGAACGTCAGCGAGGCGTCGTTCAACTGGAGCTTCTCCAGCGAGGCGCGCAGGTTCTCGTAGTCAGTAGGGTCGATGGGATAGACACCGGCGAAGACCATCGGCTTCACCTCCTGGAAACCCTCGATGGCGGCGGCGCAGGGGCGATTGACGTGGGTGATGGTGTCGCCCACCTTCACCTCCTTCGACTCCTTAATGCCGCTGATGATGTAGCCCACGTCGCCGGTACGCAGCTCCTGACGGGGTATCATGTCCATCTTCAGCACGCCCACCTCATCGGCATCGTACTCCATGCCGGTATTGAAGAACTTCACCTTGTCGCCCTTGCGGATGACACCGTTCAGAATCTTGAAGTAGGCAATGATACCGCGGAACGAATTGAAGACGGAGTCGAATATTAGCGCCTGGAGGGGTGCTGACTCGTCGCCCTCAGGATGCGGTATGCGGTCGACGACGGCATCGAGTATCTGCTGGACACCCTCGCCGGTCTTTCCCGAAGCGCGGATGATGTCGGCACGGTCACAACCAATGAGGTCGATAATCTCGTCCTCCACCTCGTCGGGCATGGCGCTTGGCATGTCGATCTTGTTGATGACGGGGATAATCTCGAGATTGTTGTCGATGGCCATGTAGAGGTTCGAGATGGTCTGTGCCTGGACGCCCTGCGTAGCGTCGACAACGAGCAGCGCGCCCTCGCAAGCGGCAATCGACCGTGACACCTCGTACGAGAAGTCGACGTGTCCCGGGGTGTCGATCAGGTTCAGGATGTACTTCTGCCCGTCGCGCTCATACTCCATTTGGATGGCGTGACTCTTGATGGTGATGCCTCGCTCGCGCTCCAGGTCCATGTCGTCAAGCATCTGTCCCTCCGTCACCTGAATGGTCTTGGTATATTCAAGCAGACGGTCGGCAAGTGTCGACTTCCCGTGGTCGATGTGGGCAATGATACAGAAGTTCCTGATGTTCTCCATCTCCTCAATCTCTCAATCTCTCAAGGTATATTACTTCTTCTCGTCCTTCTTCTCGGCTTTCTTGGCGTCCTTGGCAGGAGCCTTGTAGCGCTTGTTCAGACCATTGATGACGTCCTGCGTGATGTCGTACTTCGTGTTGGCATACAGGATATTGTCACCGGCACGCGACAGGATAATGTCGTACTTCTTCGACTTGTTGTACTGCGTCAGGAAGTTGTTCAGCGAGTCGCGCAGCGCCTCATTGAACTGCTGCGTCTCGTTGGCGAGCTCACCCTCAAGACGAGCTTGAAGGGCCTGGAGGTCACGCTGCTGGCGCTGAATGGCTGCCTGCTGGCTCTCTGCCTGCTCACGACTGGTGAAGCCGTTGTTGTTCAGCTTCTTCTGGAAGTTATCGACGGCGGCCTGCAGCTGGTTACCCTTCTGTGTCAGCGTGTTACGGGCATTGGTGCTCTTGCGCTGCAGGGTAACGCTATAGTCCTTGGCGAAGTTGTACTGTGTCATCAGCGAGTCCACCTCCACATAGGCAATCTTGATGCCATCGGCACTTGCTGTGGCGGCGGCGGGTTGTTCGTCCATCTTGGGACTGGCGTTGTTGCACGATGTCATCGCAGCAGCGATGGCGAGTGCATAGAAAAGAGTCTTTTTCATTCTTCGTTTTATAATTCTAAATTCTTTAATTATTCAATCTTAACGGCTTCTTCTCTCGCATTTCGCGGTCCTGATCCATGACACAGTGGATGCCACGCTCGCGCATCGCCTCGCTATCGTGTATATGCTGTGACGAGAACGTGCCGTCCTTTCGTCCCAGCACCTTCACCAGCAGCAGGGCCATACCGACGGCCAGCAGCAGCGCGCTTATAATCAGGGTCTCTGCCATTTTCGAGTGCAAAGGTAATGAAAAATCTCGAGAAACTATCAGTCAGTTGAACTTTCTTCGCTTCTTTAATGTCTTTTAGTAAAAAAACACCGTCAGGCGAGTCATGGTGCATAAAAAAGCCGCAACCCTACAGGGGGTGCGGCTTTTCTATATTTTTAACCAAACTCAGTTCTTAGTTCTTGAAGAAGTCCTTAACGGCCTCGTTGGGAACCATCTGCTCGTCGAAGATGTAAGCACCCGTCTTCGGGCTCTTCACCATCTTGATAACCTTTGTGTAAGCGCGACCATCCTTCGAACCTTCGTGGAGGGTAGCAACGGTTTTCTTTGCCATACTTCAGTCGTTATTATTTAATTTCCTTGTGAAGAGTCATCTTCTTCAGGATGGGGTTATACTTCATC
>JAEEGG010006032.1_pt1 | contig 28532 bp, 36 predicted proteins | sample 9134161 | NCBI WGS metagenome assembly JAEEGG01 (sample SAMN16246543, study PRJNA631951) | gut metagenome | biome: gut microbiome; feature: rumen; material: CR-attached | host: Bos | place: Iran: Karaj | collected 2018-10 | reverse complement strand
TCCCTGTCCCTTCACCTGTACATACTATGGCATCACAACGCTCCATACCAATCAGCAAATCCTCTTTCAGGGTTCGTCCAGAACGCACAGGCTGGTATTTGAAAAACACGCCACCCAACAGGACTACGTCGACATCCTGCCGTATCTGGGCAAGTTTATCGGCAAACATTACATCATCCTTTGGCATGAGATGGCCGCAGACAGAATCAATCTGGACGAATCTCGCCCCATATTTCTTGGCCAGCCGGAATGCTTCCCCATAGTCGCCCACAATGTTCACGCCATAGACAGCATCAGGATGGGTTCCATGCATCCAGGCCAATACCTCCTCACAGTCTTCTGCCAATCCAGAATAGTTCTCTATCAGTGGATATACGCCATATCTCAGGTATATCTCAATCTCCTTTCTCGCCAGCTCCAATGTTGTATACTCATCGGTACTGTCGGTGTGTATCATGCCAATTAATGGCTTCTGATTACTGAACAATTCTGTAAACTTCATATTCGTCTTTTTATTATTTATGCAGCCAAAAGGGATTTGTAACCATTAACCATGAAAATGTTTTGCCATCAGCTCTACGTATTGCTCATTAACGGGATTGTAAGCGTCGTGATTATCTTTTATCCAACTACCAACGATGGCACCATCAGCTTCATAGAATGTCTCTCCAATTGTATCAATCGTAACACCAGCTCCGACAATGACAGGGAAACCGTCCAGAACCGACTTGAATTCCTTCACCTTACCCATGGGAGTCGGAATACCAGTCCCCTCACCTGTACATACTATAGCATCGCACCGTTCCTTGCCAAGAAGTAAATCTTCCTTCTGACTGCGGTTAGACCGTACAGGCTGGTACTTGAAGCGTACACCGCCTAACAAGACAACATCGGTCTTCTTCCGCATCGCCTTCAACTCTTCTGCATACTCCTCATCCCTCTCCGGATCCAGATGGCCACCGACTGAGTCTATCTGTATGAACTTGGCACCATATGCCCCTGCCAGAAGGAAGGACTCATAGGGGTCGCCAAGGATATTAACCCCGTAAACTGCTTTCGGATGGTACTCTTGTAGCCATACCATTACCTTCTCACAGTCAGCAGAGGTACCGAAATAGTTCTCGATCAACGGAAACACTCCGTACTTCAAGTATATCTCAATCTCTCTCTTCGCCGTATCCAACATATCCTCACCATGCATACAGCCAGTATGTATCATACCGATCAACGGCTTCCTACCCCCAAATAGTGTCTCAAATTTCATAACTTAATATATTTTGGATCTACATAATCCGTTAACCAAACTCCATTCCTACTAAGGAAGAATCTATAGCCGTCTTCTACCATCTTTTTTGCATCTATCACAAGAACAACAGGTTCACCATGTCTCTTTCCAACATTAATAGCAGTTTCCTCTGTCCCAGACAAATGGACATACAAACGATTGCCCTTTACAATACCTCTCTCCATAATTGAATCCAAAAATGACTTAGCCGTACCATGATACAGAGTTTCTGGTGGTAAGACTTCCTCCAGTTCCACATCCACATGGACACTATGCCCCTGACGTGCCCTGATTCGGCTCTTGTCTTCGGAGAGCTCGTAACGCTGTTTGTTATTCGTCACTACTATCTCCGTCAGTTCCTCCATCGTATAACCATGATTTTTCACCAAGTCACTTACTTCACGCCAACCATGGGCGTCAAATGGGTAACTGTTATCATGACGCAGAAGAAAGGACAGTTTCTTACCTCGTCGTATAAGTCGTATGTTGCTCTTCTCCATTTTTGTCTCTCCCAAATATTATTCCGGGACATTATTATGAATGCACCTTACTTAATTCATTAATCACTTTCTTTCGTGCCTTGAATACATCCATCGGCATTGGTTCTACACCGTTTTGTTCTGTCATGTACTTATAGAAGGCATTGAGTACACGCATGATCTTGTTGGTGTTATGTCCGTCCTCTTGGCGATAGCCTCTGATGGGCGGTGGAGCAATACCCTTATCTGCCGCATAGAACACCCAATAGGTGCAGAGGGCAATGTCCGTCCGATGAAGTCCCATGGCACAAGCGATATAAAAGTCGCCCTTGTCTATTTGCTCACAGAACTGCGGGAAATTCTCCACCATCTGCGTAATGGTTCGGACGTGATTGTCTATTGGATAGTGAAAGTACTGCAATCCATTCAGTTGACAAAGATTGGGCAACCGATTTGATTGGTCTGCCTCGCGGAGGTCAATATACATCTTCACTCCAGCCTCTCTGATGATTGGCCAAGCGTATGCCTGATGCCTTGCCGACATTGTTCTGCCACGAACGCCACCATATACTGGCGCAATGTCGGGAATTCCAGTCTGAATTATTCTTCCTATGTCAATCATATGTTTCTTTTTATTGTTTATGTAATAAAAGAGCGGAAAGTAACCATGACTCTATTTGTTTATACAGGAAACCACTCAACTTTACTTGCTTCGTATGCTTCCGGCAACACCAACTTACCCAACATTTTCTCTATGACAGGCTGTGGTACTACTTCCTCGCGTGAATAGTTCCTATCAACCAGCGTACTCCAGTCTGTTTCAAGATAGACAATACGGACACGAGCATGATACGTCTCAAAGAGGCTGACAAGCGACTCCCGCATCTGGGTTGTGATATTGGTGGCATTCCAAACGAAAGGTTGATGCTTACGCAGAAACACCCTAGCCTGCTCACGGGCAAGGTTTGCTACCTTACCCTGTTCTGCTGTAGCTGGAATCTTGTTTGTACGGCGTATATCGTCAAGCGAGATGACAGGAAGGTCAGGCAGATTATACTTAATCCAAGTATCCTTTCCCGTTCCTGGCAGCCCGCTCATCAAAATCACTTCACCCCATGTATCATCATATAATTCCTGATCCTTCCAAATATCGCGTCCAGCAAAGAATGCCCGCAGAGTATATGACGATGGGAAAGGATAGCATAAATCGAAGCATCCCTCTTCTTTAGCTAGTTCCTCGCACATCAATATCTTTTCCAGCACCTCCTGTTGGTCAATACATTTACGACCTAACATATCGGCCTTGCAAAGTATAGAGAGCATTTTTATGGAGAAGTCCGGAACCAACAAACTATTTGCAGCCATGCGGTGCAAGCGCAATCGTGGGTTATTACGTTCAATTGCAACAGGTGGATAGGAATGGTAGCGGATAAGGAGACAGATAGCCTCTCGTACTTCCATCAATTCCTTCTGCTCACACAAGGCATAGTCTTTCCACAATAGTTCCCGTACCATTCTGCTACCAGTGGGTGCATGATGGGGAGTATGCCAATCGCCATCAACGAAAATCGTTGTGGGAATCTTGCCGATGTCGTGCAACTGTGCAGCAACATAGAGTATATGCTGCTGTCGCTCATTCAACGCCTGATATTCTGACAATTGCTTCAAAGCATCACATACCATCATGGTATGGACGTATGCATCTCCTTCAGCATGATACACGGGGGACTGCTGACACCGGCGCAGACCATCCTCAAATTGAGCTAATGCCGTAGCTTCTATCTTTCTCCAATCAATCATCTATTCAAATAGTTTATCAATTGTTCCCGTTATTCTATTTGGAACAATGGGGCGGTCGAGCCAGTGCGACTGCGACTCTTCCACTGTCTGAAGAAAAGAAGCGCGTACATATTTCATCCTGTCAACCACCACACCGTTTTCCTCCACCTTAATATATATACCTTCCATCAGCCGTGAGGCATCTGTCTCACGGCACACACGGTCAGCATCCAAGCGAAGTCTCTCAGCATCCTCCCGCAGATGCTCAATATGAGTCACGGTAATATAATTGGAATTACCCAGATATTTCAAAATCTCGTCTATGCTGTTGAAAACACCGCTGGCAAGCACAGGTACGTGGTATATCGGCAAATCCTTCAACAGTTCGCATCGGGAAGGCGTATCAAGGAACTTGTCATTCTCACGGTCGAGGACATCAAACTCCATGAAGTAATGAGGCAATGCATCATAATATATGCTGTGTTTGGCAAACATCCACTCACCATACATAATATAACGGTGCCCAAGAACAGCATACAGTCTGTCCTTTTGTACGGCTCCCCATTGTTTCATCAAGTCGTAGTGACGTTCTCGATAGCCGCCCGTCAGGAAATGTCCACGGCTTTGTAAGCGCAGCTCCCCATCATCTGTAAAGGAAATGGCTGAGTTAGCCCCGTCGATCTTCTCTTCCAGCACAATATACTTTCCGGCAATATCACTAAACGGACGCTGACTCAAGTCTTCATCGCCCGGCTGTAATCTCGATCCCTGAATATGTGGTGTTCGAGGGTACTTTATGATAATATCTTCCATTTCCATCTGTCAATTCTCAATTATTATATGCTATCATCACTCTATGATTTGTCACAGACATAAATTTCACCTTGCTGCATCCATTTTTCAAGAACAACTCCTTCAGGTCTTCGTTCGTAAAGAGGTGGATATGTTCTGGATTGTCATCTGGCTTCGACGGCACTGATACGATAATATAGTTCTTAGCCAAACGAACAGCATTGCGAACCACAGCCTCCGTGTCAGGGATATGCTCCATCACCTCCAGCATTGTCACCACATCGAACGACTTGTCGGGTGCATCCCATGTACAGATGTCTTCCTGCAAAGGATGCAGATTGCTGATACCTCCATCATGAAGACATCGCAGAAGTTCCATCCGATGTGGTAATATATCAAGACTCGTCACCTCCAACTCAGGGAAATCTCTAAGTAGTGGAAACAGAAATACTCCCCTGCCACTACCAACATCCAGCAGCGACTGGCACTGCCTTGCGGGCACAATCCCTTGCAAGAAGCTCAGCACCACCTGAACTCTCGGCAAGTCTTCCTTCACCTTGAAGTAATGCATCTTCAATTCTGGTGCATTATTCTTGTCCTTGTATCTTTTCTCATATCCCCGTTTGTATGCCTCGAGAATAGTAGTCATGTGTTGATGTTCCATTTTTATATAAAATACTAATTCCAATTAAAATCATTACCTACAAAACAGCATTTTAACTCCGTTTCATTTAATGTTCCAAGGCTTCATAACTTCCCGTGCCTAAAGTATGTTTCTCGCCTCGTTCTCAAATCAAATATCTCATACTTTTAATTATTCTCATGCTTTTCAACTTCATTCCGTTATGTCCTTCTAAATCAAGAAACATTCTCCATGAATCAAGGATATACTTAATACCTCCATCTACTACTTTTATTCCTTCATCATATATTATCTCTGCTATGTAGCATCGCCTAATAAAATGTTCTTTACTAATCTTTTTCGATAAAAATTCTATATTAATTGTAAAAAACTCTTGTAATAATGGATGCGCATTTTCTGCTTTATTCTTGGCTTCAATTAATCCATCAAGAAGATGATTATAATCGGATATGCTCATAAAATACCACAATTTCTTTTTAGAATGATAGGTATTTTCAGTCTCAATCTCTCTACTTATATTGTTGCTATTAAAGCCCATATGTCCGTGTTCCACGATTTTCCAATAATCTGCATATTTATCTCTGAACTCATTTAAGTAAGTCTTAGGAACTTGTAAAACACAAGATGACGGAAAGGCGAATGGAGATATATTAACGTGATAGTTATTGATAACAACCGATTTAAGTGAGTGAGAAGATTCAAACGCACCCTCACCAATACTACTCACAGAATTTGGCAAACAAATTGACTCCAACCCATAACATCCGTAAAATGCATAACGCTTAATCTCCAATAGAGAATCCGAGAATTCTATTGACCTTAGATTCTCGCATGAATCAAAAGCATATTTCCCTATGGTCGTTACAGTATCAGGAATTCTAAGATGTTCTACTCCTCGGCTTCCTTTTATAAGAGTTTTACGGTCTGCTGAATAAGTTATTCCTAATTTATCAATATAAGTCTTCATCTATTTCTATTATTAATAATTGGATTAAACGTAACTATTTCATCTTATTACAACCACAGCCCAAGTTGTTTCATGTAAAAGCTTTGGTCGAACATTGCTTGATAAGCCCGCCGAATCAACCGCCAGACCAACCACTTTATATATAACGCTCTAAACATATCCTATTTCTATTTTTACTAAACTATTGAACGATTACAATTTGTTGCTTGTCTTACTTAACCTCTTGATGATTTCCTGACGCTCCCTAAACGTCTCTATAGACATCGGTTTCTTGCCATCCCGATTTTCCAAATAGTTATACATCGCATTAAGAGCCCTCATAATCTTATGGGTGTCAAGTCCCTTATCTTCCCTATATCCACAGATAGAAGGTGGTTTAATACCTTTGTCCGCCGCATAGAAAACCCAGTAGAGGCAGAGCGCAATATCCGTCCGATGGAGTCCGTGTGCGCAAGCTATATAGAAATGTCCCTTGTCAATGATGGAACAGAACTCTGGGAAATGCTCTGCCATTGGATTATCCAGTTTCCCTCCCCGTACGACAGGATAATGGAAATAGCTGATGCCAAACTCATCGCATCGTTTCCTATAGGCATCGGAGGTATAGTCAGCTCGTAGGTCAATAACCTGCCTGATGCCGGCATCCACCAATGGTCGCCATGCATAATGCTGCTTTGCGGCAGAAAGCGTCCTTCCGCGGAATCCACCATATACAGGTGCCAGGTCAGGAATGTGAGTAGAGAGTATCTTTTCTGTGTCCATGTCACCTACCCCAGTTGAATTAACCCCCGAATATTTTTCCATAGAAACATCCTTGTTGGATTCCTTTGTCACAGGAGTCCCACCTGTTAACTTGCTTACATGCCATCCCTCGCAAAACATGCACTTATAAGTAATAAATAGGTAACCATATTTCAGTGACATGTCTGATGCAGCCTTTTCTGCTTTTTCCTTCGTTGAGTATATGGGCTTGGACTTATTATCACTACGTCTCAGATGTGCATAGATTGAGAATGCACCCCAGGCAGACCGGTCTACTATCAAGTTGCGAAACCAGTCAGGCCGACTCAGCTGATCCTTAAGCCAACAACAAATATACTTGGGCCTTATCTTCTTCAAACTCATCACTAATGTTCTCATATTCAACTTCATAATTTTGCTATTATATTTTTTATGTGATAAAAGAGTGGAAAGTAACCCAAATACTATCGATTTATATGAACGCTCACTCCATATCAATCTCCAATAACTTCAAAGTCCTTTCATCTCTTTCTCCATCAAAGAAAGTATCGAGTACTTTAGCAAACACATCGTTTGGAGATAATGCGTCAAACAGCGTCATGCTCGACCTGACTTTCAGGGCATCTATACCTCCAAAGATTTTATTCACGGGTGTACCTTTATGTTGAAGCAAAGCATTCGATATCTCGTGGATACGGTCATTGAGAGTATAGTTCAGAAGATAATCTTCCGCTTCATCCCAATCTTCTATACCATAAAATTCAGACATCCTACTAAACCCAAGACCTTTCATCTGTGGAAATACAAACCAGATCCAATGGTTCATCTTTCTTCCATTCTTTACTTCTTCCAATGCCTGTGCATATCCATTATAGGCCGCATTCTGGGATTCAAGGAATCTCTTGACGTCTTTCCTTTGCTCGATATTTCCATTATTAGACGTTTTCCGTCCTGATTGTTTCTCGCGTATGAACTTAGCAATGAAGTCACGTTGTTCTGCGGTCTCAGGCGTCTCCCTCTTCGCAGACTTGGGACAAGCCAGAAATAGCTGTTCCAGCTTTGCCATCGTTTCATCATAACTTAACTCACACAATTCACCTAAAAGGCAACCGACAATAAGTCCTGTGCGGCCAACACCTCCCCAACAGTGAACGTACACCTTCGCATCTGGATTATTGCTCACAATCTTAAGGATGCGCTTCACCAATTTACGAACATCTTCCATGCTCTTTGGTACAGATCTATCCCTGATGGGGAATCTCTGGTAAGATGTACCGCTATATAGCATTTCGTCATAAGGCTCCAGTTCACTCTCTTCAGTCAAGTCCACAAAGTGGGTGATTCCAAAAGACTCAAACTGCTGCAACTTTAATATACTACTTTCTTGATCCTTATTACGAGGATATTCCCCTGCATATATCTGATTCGTCACCCGATAACTGTTCTCTATTGGTCTTCTGTTTCGAATCCTTTTCTCAAAAGCCTCCATGATACGGAGAAGATCCGCAGGAAGATAGTGTTCAAAACGCTTAGCAAGAATGTCATCCTCCTGATTGTTCTTGGCTGCATAGATGGAACATGCTATCGCAGCTATTGTATCAGAGTCACCTCCAATAGAGACTGCATTACGAACGCAATCTTCCAAGGAGTTACTTTCGAGGAAAGCAATAATGGCTTCGGGCACACTTCCCTGACAGCTGACATCAAACTTATAGTCGGGACGAATCTCGTCAAGCGTCCTTTCCAAATTGTAGCCATACTTTCGGAGAATTATGTCCCTGATTTCTCTTTTTGCTTCGTCAATGTCCGCTGCTTCTCTACAGATGAACACACTCTCTGCAACAGCCAATGCACCCTTCACCCCCTCTGGATGATTATGGGTAACTTTAGCTGTTGTATTTGCCAATTCAAGTGCTTCCTCCAAGGAATTGGCATAGAGAGCCACGGGACTAACACGCATGGCAGAGCCATTGCCCCAGCTGTTATATGGCTGAGGATCCTTTGACTGTAGCCATTCCCTGAACCTGCCACCATAACCGGCCTTAAAATGTCCTCTTCCAAGCTTCTGCATACACTTAACCAGATGGCTCTCGCTGTGCGAAGGGTCTTCAAGCAGCCACTTCGCCACAGCAAGCGTCATCACACTGTCATCGGTATAACGAGTACCCGGCCTTTCCAAAAGAAACACCTTTGTCTTGACATTTTTCCATTCGTAGGCACTTCCTACAATATCACCAAATACAGCTCCTAACATTTATTACTTCTTTCAAGTTTACAATTATATCATACGCTCCTTACTGAATGATTGACAATAGCTTTTCGAACTCACTTTTCAAATCTTTATAGCGGTTAAGCCCTTCAGTGTATCCGACAGGAATTCCGTTATATCCGAATCTTGCACCAAGAACTGCACCTGCTGGTGCACCATTAGTGTCCGCATCCCCGCCCTCATTAACAATAGCCACCAGACCATCCACGAAATCCGTTGGATGCCATAAAGCCCATAGTGTCGCAGACAAAGTCTTTAAAGTATATCCAGTTTTACCACGTTCATCCAACTGTAGAGCCTCAATATTTGGATTGGCTGCAAGCCGCACATATTCTTCAATACTTTCATCGTACTTTTTTCCCATCTGCAAGACCTCGTCTACACTCAATACATAATCATTATAGACAAGATTGTGGATGACCAAAGAAACGATAACAGAAGACCCAACGCAACGTGGATCATAATGCGTCAGTCTGCATACATCTGCTGCCATTTCTTCCACGTTGCCTTTCAGAACTCCCATTACAGATGTCCTCATTACTCCACCATTGCCAGCTAGACTCTTACCAGATTTCTCCCAAACAGATTTTGAAACCTCAAGAGGATCTGTCCTATATAGTGGATTCCTCAGAACCGATGCCGTTTGTATACCTACATCAGCCGGACCATATTCAAGCCAACGCCGGAAGAACTGAGCAATGTCCATCAAGTCGAAATGGCCCTCTTTGTTCAAAGACCACACAATGCACTCCATCATCTCTGTGTCATCGGTATAGTCACCTGGCATGATTTTTCGAAAAATGCTGTACTCGATGTCACTATAATGGCGAAGGCCATTGGGATATTTGGAAGCAACACCTTTCTTATCAAGAAACTCTGCTCCCATTCCCAATGCATCGCCGACAGCCTGGCCAAACAATGCTCCAAACACTTTATCTTTTGTTCTATCATCCATAATGTTATCATTTACATTTTAGTTACTTCTCCACGATAGATGTCATCTGCCATGTGGAGAATGACATCGTGGAGTTCCAATTCATCCTTGAATTTCTGTGGAATAGCATCATAACCAACGGCTGCACCAAGGATGTTTCCTGTGATGGCACCTGTACTATCGCTGTCACCTGCATGGTTAACGGCAGCAATAAGCGCCTGTTCAAAGTTGTCGAAGTGCCTAACTGCACAATAGAGTGCAATGGCAAGCGCCTCTTCACCAGTCCATCCACCACCTATTGACTCGATATTTTCCAAGTCAGGTCTTGTGTTGCTGGCCAACATAAAAGCTTTATCACATAACTCTCCCATATACTTCACGTCTGAGGGGTACTGAGGATAGAGCTTTTCCATTGCTGCCATACCTTCATGGATATATCTCTCGAACAAATCCCTATTGGGGGCTTCATCCAATGCGAGTCGGTAAATGATATGTGCCACTAATGCCGCTGGAATAAATCCAAGTGGATTCTGGTGAGTAATCTCAGCAGCATCTCCTGCCAAGCGAGCAGCATCAGCAATCGACATTCGGTTATCAACCACTGCATAGAGCGGTATTGGAGCCACACGCATTACACCACCATCACCTTTACTATTATTAATAGGGTCGTATCCCTTGTAAATAGCATAAAGCGAAGATATGCAGGTATTTCCAGGACCACGCCTATGGTTCATTTCTGGAACACGAGCTATCCAACAGTCCTTATATCTGTTATTCCGCTTTCCAACCTGAGTAAGATACCATTCTATGTAAGCTAGACAGATCCCATACCTCATACCGATCCTCTGACGCTTGGCATTCAGAATACCATTGGCAGTGAAAAGTGTCATTTGTGTATCGTCAGAAATAAGAGCCTTATCATACTTTTCTCCATCTACTTACCATGGTGGGGTGAGTTTTGTGATACCATTCTCACCATAAACATCCCTTATTTTCTTGAAATCTTTCAAGAACTCCACAGGATAACCTAATGCATCACCTGCTGCACCGCCGATGAATGATCCTCTAATTCTGTCTTGTAATGTATTCATAATAACTGCTACTCATCATTTGTTAATTTTATGGGATGTCTTCCACACATCTCTATCCATCGAGCACTGTGCCTGCTTACCATAAATTCTATAGTACGGCTATTCTTGCTAATGTTTATGTCCTGTATCAGAAATTTGTCACCTTGCCCGAAATCAACAAACAAATCTTCGACATCTTTCGTGGAAAGAATATCCTTCAACTTTTTCACGATTTCAGTATCATCCTTTCTAAGAATAATCCGCAACTCCTTATCCTCTTCTTTATTATTCTCTTTCATATCTTCAAGTTTTTATCGTTTATTTATTAATGTAATCCATAACAGAAAAGTAACCATAGAATAACTCTATTATTAAAGCTTACGTAAGAATACGTGCCATCCTTTCCTATTCAACATCTTCTAATATAAGATTGATGTCATCTGTATCATTCGACATTTTTCTTATCGCCTTCCCCATTGCTGCGGATTCGGCTGGCAATCCTATCACTTGGGGCAAGAGAGAGAAGAGATGACCTTCTTTATCAACACCGACATGCCAAGCAGTCCTATCTAACCAGTCCTCCTCTTCAAGTAATTCACGAACCGGGAATCCAAGTTTCGTATCTAAGCTCTTCCTTGCTATATCGACTACCGTTTGTTCTTCATTAAAAGAAATATTTAACAGACTATTACCTACCCAAGGAGAGAATATTGCCTTTGCAGGAATATGCAATAGGAATATCTGTGTGACATTTCCCTTCTCATATATGTCCATCACTTTTAAATATGAGTTATAATGAAGGATATGCAAGGGGTAACGGTCACCTGGCATAACTAATGATGCTGCATGTGAAGATGCAATAATGTACCTATATCGGTGCATGGGTTTCCCTGCATACGGACTTACATCGATGAAAAAGCCAGCCCTAACAACATCTCCTATATTAAAAGTATTAATGACATCCAATGGCGTATCTGTGTCTCTATAGAATAGTTGTAAGCCAGGCAACACCCAATTCATAATACTCTCGATATTCGCCTTAGAATCATCCTCTCCATATTTGAATAAATCAATGATACCACCATCACTGTCTCGTATAATGAAGGGATGCCTATTAATATAACCCACATGTAACGATGCTCCTCCGTAGAAAGGCTCTATGGTATCAAATAAAGGCTGTGTTATAATATCTCCATTATCTGCTTTCAATCCAGCCTTTTCTTCTGAATAATATATTTTAGCCATATTCTATGAACTATTAAATCAATTTATTCCCATATTTTTCTTCAAATTCTCTCACTACATTCTTAAAATGTGGAGTAAGATATTCAAGTCCTTTGTCATACAGATCTTTTGGTATGCCATAAAATGCTTCAGCAATTGAACCTGTTATGCAACCGAGAGTGTCAGAGTCACCTCCTATACTGATGGCATTACGGATGCTGTCCTCAAAATCCACACCATCAAGAAAGGCTACTATTGCCTGTGGAACTGTGTTCTGACACAAACCTCCCCATTCATAGGTGCCGCGTATTCCATCACAAGTAAAGTTGAGATCATAACCGAATTCCAACTCAATGGCTCGCTTTATCTCTTCTTTACTTGCTCCTTGACGAGCCAACAAGATGCATAGAGCCGTTGCCTGTGCACCTTTGATACCCTCTGGATGATTATGGGTGGACTCAGCTGAATACTTCGCATGTGCAAGTATCTCTTCTTTCGTATTATATGCCCATCCAACAGGGCCAACACGCATGGCACTACCGTTTCCACAGCTGTTATAAGGCGAGAAATCGCCATCCTCAGCTCTGCGTACCCATTGGACGAAGCCGCCGCCATAGCCACCCTTCGGACGTTTATAGTTAAAAGCATAGCGGAAATAGTAGCTGCCACTATCATTCTGGCTTCCACCCTCCAATATCCACTTGGCCGTTGCTATCGTCAGAATACTGTCATCTGTATACCCGCACCTCTCCGAGAAGAGCGGAAAATCCTTTGTCTTTATATTGTGGAATTCATAAATGCTTCCCACGATGTCACCAATAATACTTCCCAACATATTGCTCAAACTTTAAAAAAACTTACTCTATTTCCACTCTCTTTTATGTTTTATCTTTCGTGAATAAATCTTCTCCGACTTGTGTACTCTGTTATGCGAATGAAAGCCAGGGCCAAGTATCTCCATCTCTGCCTCACGACCGCCACGTCTCATCGCCTTTATAGCATCAAGAGTCGTCGGCTGTAACTTCTTCTTTCTAATCTTCTTCATTTTTATTGTTAATGTGATAAGAGAATGATTAGTAACCAATTTATATTAGTTTATTAACACAACATGTCAACTTTCATTTACTTTTTATTAGACCCGTCTCATCTGCATTCTGATATGGTAAATCGTCTACACAATTAGGTACATGAACCCATTCCCCTCTAATAAAATAGGTCCGCTGATCATGGAGCTTACGTATTCGCTCCTCTTCTTCTTTTGTATAACACTTGCTCCTCATATAATACAACCCTATTTGTTAAAACTCCAATCTGAAACCTTTTTGCTTCAATTCATCATACTTCTCATGGTTGAACTTGAAGAGGAATGCCTCCTTCTTAGGGGAGTTAAACACCGTTTCGTCCAACTGTGTGAGTATTTCCAAATGCATCATCTTATTATAGAAGTTGCGCCGGTCAAACTTCACATCGAGGATGGCTTCATAGAGTAGCTGTAGTTCCTTGATTGTGAACTTCTCAGGCAACAACTCAAAACCTATTGGCTCGAAATGAATCTGCTTGCGCAGCTCCTTCAATGCCATCCGCAATATGAGGTCGTGATCAAATGCCAACGACGGCACTTCATCCAAAGCAAACCACTCAGCCTTAGCTGCATCATCACCACCTTTCACATCCTGCATCCTCACAAGAGCATAATAAGCAACGGTCAACACCCGTTCCCGTGGGTCACGATGAGGGTCAGAAAAGGTGTGGAACTGCTTGATGTAAGCACCACCCAGTCCCGTCTCTTCTTGCAACTCCCTTAAAGCGCCATTCTCTGCAGACTCGTCCATCTTCAGGAATCCGCCGGGGAATGCCCAGCGGCCCTTGAATGGTTCTATGCCTCTCTCTACGAGCAACACTCTCAGTTTTGTCCCGTCAAACCCAAAGATGACACAGTCTGTTGTGACACTTGGATGCGGGTATTCATACGTATAAGTTCCTTTTGTCGTTTCCATTGTTTTTGTCAAAATTCTAAATCCCTCAAATAGTCACGTACTTCCATCAAAGCACAGCCCAGCAGGTTCTCGCCCTGCCATTGCTCAACTGTGCCTTTCATCGCAGTTTCCCTATCAAGCCCTATGCCCCATATCTTATCGAATGGACTGGCTTCGACCAAAATGGCATCACCAGTAGACAGAAGAAACTCCTTGATGTCTGGATTCTGCCCGAACTTGGACTTATTCCCTTCTACGACAATTTCAGACTTTCTGGCATCCCAAGGCTCCAGCTCGAAATTACGGACCTTCCGTCCCAACTTTTTGTAGTCGTATGGATTGTTTGCCGTCATTATCTCATTATAGACTTCATTGTCTCCAAACAGCTTAGCCTTGCTGGCCATCATATACTGCTCGGTAGTGTGGTATTGCACTCCATCTACCTCGAAAAAACAGTCATACCACTGACTCAGACATGCAGCAGTTATCTTCTTCGGATTAGGTGTGTGACCCCAAAAATAAATTATCGCCGTTTCTGGTTTCTCACGAACGATTTGCTTGATTTTGTCAATGTCGTACTTCATATTAATGTCTCCTTTTCTCTAATTTTCATGATGATTTTACCTAAATGATTCTCCCCTTGCCAACTATACAGATCTACACCCCAGAAAGTCTCTTGCTTACTGTTTCCATTTATCAGAATCCGGTTACCTGTTTCCTTCAACTTTTCCATCAGAGCTGGATTCTGTTCGAACTTTGCCTGCAAGATAGACTCCATGATACTAATACGTGCAGTTTCCCATCCTGAGTATGGAATCTGTTCCTTCCCCCTCAAAGCAGCCTTATCTACTGAACAACTGGCATAAACCTTTCGTTCTGCCTCGTCCTCACACTTGGAGGCTTGAAAAGCAGCTTCTGCACTGCCATACTTCAGTCCTTGCCAGACGAACCGACAATTAAAGCGGTTGCTCAAGAAGTCATACTCTCCTTTGAATTGGTTTATCACATCAGGATAGTCTGATGGAGTAAACTCCTTAAACATCTCCCATACTCTAGGGCATAACATCTCCTGACAACTCTCTCCTGACAGCATCCGTTTCCTGATTACTGAAGAACTAATTGAACTTATTCCATCTGGTTGGGGCAAAACTACAATCCGATTCAGATAACGGGACAACAACTCATGATTGTTCAGTGTTTCTTCAAGCATTCCATTCTCTCTGGAATAAAGAACCACACTGAAAGCATCCAAGAATGCTCTCCTTTCCGTCAAATGAACCAGCAAGTCCAACTTGTCATCACCCATCACGAAGTATAGATCTGCATTGGGATGATCTTCTTGTAGGGCTAGCAGTGTTGGCATAGTCCTAGCTTCAATAGTACCAATTTCCTTCTCGCACACCCGCATTCTGCCATCAGTACACATCGATTGCAGCATCCTGACACGCATCTCCTCTGACAGTACAACTGGTGGATGACTGTGTCGCATCTTCCTCTTCAGATAGGCATCACTCACTGGAACGAAGAAACCTATATCTGCATCAAGCGCATCAATAGCCTCCTTCATCAACCTGTAATGAGCTAACGTCGGCGGGTTAAAACTCCCACCCATAACAACAATCTTTTTCTCTTCTATTTCCACGCCTTGTGTAATTTTTACGCAAAGGTATGAATAATATTTCAAATTTCCAACTTTTTCTGCGTAAATTTTACACAAGAATACATTTTTTCCTATTTCTTCCACGAAAATGCATCATTTTTATAAATAACAATAGATTTTGGTTACTTTTCTCATACGATTCGCATCAATGAAAAAGAGCATATCACTACGGCTCTTTGTTCGGTGAATAAGATTTTAAAATTTTGCAACTAATATAAAGGTAAAGTATATGTTTCACAAAATTATGATAAGTTCTATGCATCATCTTATACAACTATAATTTATAAGAATGATGAAAAGAACAGAAATGAAATTCAAATCAAAGGGTATCAAGGGGTGTTATCTCACCCGCCGCCCTAGAATGGAGTACGACCGCAATTACGTGGCCACTCACTTTGTGGATGTAACACATCTCCCATTTTCCCGCACTTCAGTCTGCGATAGGGGATGCCGTGATGACAAGCGTCTCTCACGCTATCTGAAGAACTGGTTTAAGAAACAGGTGGGGAAGTCCGTTGATGACGTTTTCCACAATTTCAAGAGCCTTGGATGGGATAACACCAACGACATGTATTACTATTGGGAGTGGTACGTTCGTCTCTATGATCGACGGTGGGACTATTACGCAGATGAGAACGGTTGTTTGACTGCTTGGTCACAAGATGAGATCGAATCCTCACCAAAGGAGAGAGAGGAAGACGAAGATGGCGAAGATTTCAAGCCCAAGGAAAAACGGCCAAAGGCTTCAGAGAAGCGCCTGACACGAAAGCAACTGGAACACAACGATTCTGTGAAGGTGCCAGACATGGGAGTGCGCAATTCACATGATGTTCATCCTGAACTGATGGGCGAGTTCTATATTGAACACCACAACAAGGTCATCAAATGTCCCGTTTATCATATTAAATTTCCTCCGAATCCTGAATACAAGACTTTCTCAGGTTATGGTTCATATTATGCATGGTCAAATACTCTTTGGCGTGATTATATACCCGTAAAAATCAAGGGACTCTACCATGAGGATCGGAAGTTTGTACAGCACCACTGGGAAACAAAAGTCGTATCGAAGTTCAATACAAAAGAACAGATTCTTGAAGCAGAGATTATCCATAATGACAATGGCTATGGCAAACTTCAGCCATGTGTGAGAAGAGAGGATGTTAGGTACATAGTTTAAGAGGTCGCCACTTGGTGACCTCTTTTTCACAATAAAATCCAGTTATGTCCATATCTTTGTTTCCTGCCAGAATCCCTTAAGAAAGGGAGATAATCTGCGAGGCGTTCCCCCATCCCGGAAGCCCATCCTCTATCCCGTGTCCATATCGGCGGTGTTACAATGACTATCCGGCAGGTCATATCACTGTCACCAAGCCAAACCCTTATAGGGCTTATACCGATACGAGGATCCATCCACGGTAGTGGGTGAGATAATCTATCTTTCCCCACATTTTAATACCAATGATGGCTCCCTTCGACACGCGCAAGCTCTTACTACTTGCTTTCACCTCACCTACGCGAGAGAAGCTTTTCAGAGCCTTTTCCTCTTCGTGTTTCTTTGCCATGTTATTAATAAATTAAAGATCACTCGTTTCGACGTACAATTTCAAGGACGAGAAAACCCCTTACTTTTGTTTTCTGTTGCAAAAGTAAGGGGTAAGTGTGCAGCTTTATTGCGTAGTTAATAATAATTTCAGAAAGGTATGCTTTTTTCTATAATATTATTTCAAAAGCCATGTCGCCAACGGGTTGACAACGTCTTGAAATACCGACGGATTGACATCTAACGAATGCTTGTCAGCAACGATGCAAATTGTGTAGCATGGGTCGGCAACAGGAAATAAACCTGCGAACTGAATCTGTTTACCAATGGGAATCTCCTTCTCTTTATCCCCAACAGCATATACCATTTCTTCTGTGGCATAGCCAAACCAGCCTGTCTTTGGTGAGAGCCAAGACAACTGTAGGAATTCCTGACCTTTAACTTTCAGGACATCTCTCAGATTATCAAGAACAGATGAAGAAAAAACTTCGTTCTCAATATTAACGCTATCTGCTTTCATAGTCGGGATAATCATCGAACCATCATTCGCAAGGCTATTGTAGCCTACCGCAATGATAAATGGACTAGTCGAAGGATTTTGTGTGTCAGTCAACTGTTGCCATTTCCTTTCTGCCACCTTCCTGCGATAGCCATTCTGGATCGCATGATACATTACATCGTTGTTGAAAGCTTCAATACCTTGCCGATAACTAACGCCATTGCAGACACTATCTAGTGATAAACCTTCATTCTCCAAAGCCATCACTGTATGGAAAGGTTTTGTCAGTGAACCCGAACATGAATGTGCAAGTAACTTACCTGCGTCTTCTTTCTCCATATTTGCATCTAACGCAATCCATGCCTTCAGACAACCGGACTTCGCATCCAATATAACGATTTGTGCATTTTCCATCTTTTGCTGTTGAATGAATGCCTCAAGCAATTTCTTTGCACGTTTTACAATCTTCTTGTCAATCGTAGTGCATTCTTCTAAAGAATAAACTTCATCAGGATCATCCATCCAAATTGATAAGATATCGTTTGTTGATTCAGAGACACCTAGAATGCCATGCTTAATACCTTTCTTAGCGTAGAACATACTTATGTTAGTACTATCTTCAGATTCTGTTTGCCGTGAATAGCCCAACTCGCGGAATTCTATCTCCGTAATGTTTTTATGCAATATCAAATCATAGATGCCCTTCTTCCCGTCTTTCGTTACAATAGCATATTGGGGATTGTAGCAGATGTCCACCCAGTCAAATTCCTTAAGATCGTACTGAGTAATTCTTAACGAATCATCATCTTGGTTATCTAAATAGATGGTGTCACTTGCAGTCCCTCCATCTTCAGTTTCGTAAGTTTCTATTATCATCCCTTCATAAGGATCCACTTCGACACTGTCAACTACGTCTTGTGCAGACATAAGGGTTGGTACCAGTAATAATACCAGCACCAACCACTTCCTGAAAACTAAACTCTTTGCCATTACTTCACCTATTTTATGATTTCGCCTTTACCATTAACAACAACATGGTCGCTATTGCTCACCTCACAAAGATATAAATCATAACCAATTGCAGAAATATCTTTATATAGCGGCATTGTTACAATATGACCATCGGCGTTCATAAGCCCCTCATAGCCATCACCTGCAACGTATGCTCTCATTCGAGCTGTAGCTACTGGATGGTAAGATTCAATTGTTGTCTCTATAACATTCCCCTCGTCATCCGTTGATTTGTCGGTTCGATACAGCACCTCGTCTTTCGTGTACTCTAAGGTTCTTACACCGGCAATATAGAAGTCGTTAATGAGATTGCCTTGTAAGTCGTACTTTCTCATGGTATGATCCGGCATAGTCAAATCTACCATATTGTCACATACCCACAAGGTACATTCTGTCAGAGGTATAATTGGTTTTAAGTCTTTATCAAGCAGGCCATTCTCTTTCCCCTTGGTAATTCGCCACATCTCAAGATCGTTCGTTGGGCTAATAGAACTGTACTCTTTAGCCAGGACAGTCTTTCCTGACTTATCAATAAGACCACATAGCTCGCCATCATCTGTATCTACTACACAATAGCCTGAGTGGAACACATAACCCTCCATATTGTGGATATATGGCATCTTTTGGTCAATGACAACCTTTCCAGTACCATCAATAAACTTGATGAAACCATTCTCCTCGACACTGGCCAATCCATCAGAGAACACCCATGCACGATCATACTTCGGTTCAATAACCACCCTGCCGGTATTCTTACTAAAGTAACCACGCTTCTTTCCATTACTGAAGCAGACAAGGCTGTCTTTACCCAAAGGGTTCGCAATCCAAGCGATGTGCTTAATCAGTTTCTCGCCCGTACGCTTATTGTAGACATATCCCTTTCCATCCTCCGTGTTATGGAAATAGATGTCGCGATTTACATACTCCGAGTGATAGCAATACTCAGCATCACAATCATGACCCTTAAAGCACTTCTCATACACAGTTTCACAGATAGCGCAGATAATGAAAAACGCAAAGAATGCCATTAGTAGTGATCCACTTACAGCAAACAATCCCCAAACACACTTGGCAAACTTGCCGTCGCGCTTATAACCAAATAGGCCAAAGAACCACACTAATGCCTGGCATATCCCTCTCCACACTACAGTGAAGAATACTTTTGCAGATACTTTCTTCATATTTCAATCTCTTTAGAAAGGAAGTGGGTTATGTTTTCCAGACTGCCCACTCCCGACTTTTTGTCAAAACACTGGTTAAACTTAATTATTTGTGACAACTCTTCTTGTGACCACAATGCTTACAATACGCCTGTTTCCATACTTCAGCATTGGTTATTGGAGAGAAACCGGGACATGAACATCCAACAATTCCATTACAATGCTTTCCTTTTGTGGTAAAACCTTTATAATCATTAGTAGGACAAGTCCAGGTCTGGGTAGCACCGTTAGGGTAAGTAATAGTATATCTGTCACCCTCACACCATTGCCAACGCCATGGTGTTGTTGGACCTAAGTATAGCCCATTCCCAGGATAAACGGTACAAGTCTCACTATTTCCATCCCTTCTTAAGGGACTATAAACAGAGCCTCTAAAAGTCAATGCGTATCCCGACTGATTCTGAAGGAATAAGTATAGCCTGCCATCATTGCCATAGCTAAACCCCCCAGTCATTTGGGCGTAAGCAGATATGTAGGATATACACAAAACGAATAATACAACATATTTCTTCATACTCAGATACCCTAATTCGTGCCGGGCGCAACTTCTAGTTATTATTGATTCTTTATCTGTTTATGTACCTATCACGACAGAAGTAACCAAAACTACTCTTATTTTTCAGACAATTTCCATTTACATATATGGCGTCATACACATCAGGAATATTTCCTTAATGGAATCTTGTTTCTTTTTCAACCATGACTCGTTCTTTATAACAGTTGCACCACCATTTTCATCTACGTATTCGGCACTCATAGCATGATGATCTTTGTCGTTGTTGTCGATGTTCTTGTGGATAAACAACTTATTGAATAACTTTTTGACTGTTTTCATAATCCGTACACCTTATTGTGAATGACACGCCTTCTTGAGAAGAGCCATAAGCTCATTGTACACAGATGAAGAAATCCTTTGGTTGTCACGAGCATCGTTTATGGCATCATAAACCTTATCACCTGAGTAAGAATCCAAACCACCCCATAGTCTGTCAGTATAAAGACTGCTGGTATAAATATGATTTGAATTGAGTTTCGAAATCAACGTGGATTTTGCCAGGTTTCGAGCATCCACATCTGAAGCAGCGCCAAAAGAAATGTCATGACCGTAATTAGAACTATGCCCATCTACGCCATCTGCATCCAATGCAACCTTCATTGCTTCTTTAATCTCATCGGCGCTATACACCGACAAGTCTACTCCAGAATGTTCCAAGCCACTCACAAAGTCATTATGACCGTCATGACAATAATTCCCACCATCAGAGAAATAGTCGCCAATTCTCTCAATAATATCACCAAACATAGTCTTCAATATTTTATTCGTTATTACTTTTTTTTCTGGTTCTTGAAAGCCTCACGGAATATTTTCCCAAGCTCATCTTTCGATAGTTTTGACTTACCAAGATATTCCCTTTGGAAGTATTCCTTGCTAGTGGCACCAATAGCCCATGCAAAGGCAGCAGAAGTGGCAGCATCAAGTGCGACGCCTGCGCCATACCCCAACCCAGTAGACTCCATTAGGGCAGAAAGAATCTTTGATCCAACATTCATAGAGAGGAACCATAATCCTGCACTGAGAACAAACTGCTTTACAAGTTTCCATCCCTCATCTTTGGTCAGTTTAATGTCGTAGCAAAGACCAATTGCGATAACACCTGCTCCCATAGCAGAAGCTGTAAGTGCCCAATTAACATGTGCTGGCACGAGAGCAGTTCCAACTACTGTTGCCATCATTGCATTAATGGCTTTGTCTGCCTTTTCATTACAAATACTTACTGATGTAGCCATAATCATATACCCTAATACGTACCGGGCGCAACTTTTAAATTATTACTGTTGTTTGTCTATTTATGTTCAGAATAAAGCATAAGTAACCAAGAGATTTCATTTTTTTGCATTCTGGAGTGCATTTTCCGCTTTCCGCATATAGGACTTTGCTTTGTCTCTGGCACAATCGGCTTTCTTTTTATAAGACTCCGCCTTATCAGACGCATCTTTCGCTCTGCGCTGATAATTCCTTACCTGATCATACTTCTCCCTCTTTGAGTAATACTCTGCTTCACGCAAATACCCTTGAGCTTGACGATTGTAATATGCGACCTCTTTGTCGTAGCCTTGTGCTTGCCTTGTATAATACTCCGCTTCGCGCTGGTATGACCTTGCTTGGCGCATATAGTAGTCACTTTGTGTGCTTAATGATATAAAGCACGTTAAGAATGATATAAATAGTAACAAACTTTTCATAAGGTTTGAAGTTTAAACATGAAGTATTCTGATGCCATGTACATTGTTTCCAGCATATGTTTTACTATAGCTGCTGCTGTTACCCCACCAATAATTTTATAGTCATATCTCATTGAAACACTCCCATTTTTTTGAAAAAAAAGTTTTATATATTTTACCTCTCTATTAGCATCGTTAATTGCCTTTTCCAAGGAATCTTGATTATATTTGCCTGTTTTTGTAATATAAGGTACAACAATTTTAATTGTATCGCTGTATGGGTCTGGTATATTTACAAACTTCATATGGCGATACATGAAGCCTATCCATCCGTTTTTCAAAATTACAACTTTCCCACACATTCGTTCCAGCTGTTCTACAATATCCGCGTTATTCACTTTTCATATCCCTTTTTCGTGTCGGGCGCAACTTCTAATTGATTACTTCTATTCTTTTATGCAGAAATGCATTATGAAGTAACCATTAGGATCAAAAAAAGCCGCCCTTGCAAGGACGGCCATCTATGAATTAGAATAGAAAAAACTACTTATACAAATTATATAACGAATCAGCTTGCGCCTTAAATTTACTATCGCGTTGACGTATCCCGTCAAGAATGCTCATTGCCTCTTCGGTACGCTTAAGACCAAATAAAGCATACGCCTTCAACAAGTTCAATTCATCCATTTGTATTTCATGGACTTCCTTCAAATACACATACTCTTCTCCATCAATTTTACTTTTATCTTTTTCTATTTGCAAGTTTTCGGATACCTCTTTCTTGGCTTTCTCTTCAATCTGTTCCAATGCCAAATTATAATTACCATCATTAATAATTTTAGCAACATCAGCATTATCCTTAGTACTCCTTAAACTACTAACATTTACATATATAGGATGGTCAGAACTTCCGCTCTTCTCAAAAACAATTGGTGAAAACATGAAGAAGCCAACAACAAAAATAGCTGCGATTCCTGAAATCCAATACAAATAACGTCTCTTTGACGATTTAGGTTTCAATTCAATCTCAGTCTGAGGTCTAATACTATAATCATATCCACTCCCCGTAGAACGATATTCTTCTTTCTCGAGACTCTTTTTGGCTTTATAAGCCTCTTTCCACTCCTTAATCTGAGCAAGTCTTCTATTTCTGCCAACAATGGCTTCTTTGACATTCTTTGTGAATTCAAATTGTTCTTTTAGGTCCCGGTTATTTGCAATTTCGTTTTCAAAATTTTGGGAATCCTGTTGAGACATCTGTCCCAAAAGATATTTATCTATCCTATCTTGATATTCCTGATTCATACTCATAATACATTAAATGAAAAAACTATTGTATATTGTTTTTACAGAGCCCCGTAATGTTTTTAGGCACTTGTTTTTCTTTGTCTTCAATGCATCTTTGCTTTTATAAGTTGGCATGATCTCTAAAATCTCATCATAATCTTTCTCTTCATAATAAAATAGAGTCAATATCTGATTACAGCGCTCAGACATTTTACTAATACAGTCTGCAATGATAGACAACGTCACATTTTCTTCATCATCATATAAAATGTCCTTATATAAATCTGCGTCATTCAAAAGTTTGTGAGTTTGGCCTGTATCAATATCAACAGAAAAACCTATAGGAGGTACTCTGAAAAATTCTTTGTATTTTAGGTAGGCAATACCCATAAAGTAGGTGGTCAAGCTACCTGTAAACGATTTCCCATTTTTTCCTTTTAGCTCTCCATCCTCTACAAAAATTTTTCGATTTTCAATCTTTTCCAAAAGAGTTTCCAGAGAATTCTGGAAGATATCATCTTTATCATAATCGTTTACTGGTTTAATTGGGTGGAAATGCCCCTTGAAATAGTCTAGGCATACTTCATACAAGGCAGTCCCCATTTTATTGTCATGCCGAAAGACACCATCAACTATAGCGATAGCCTCTTCGTTTGATATTTGATCTTCTTTTGCCATTACTTTAAAAAATCTGATATGTTATACTTATCTACTTCGCCAGTTAAAACAGGGGTCTGTGGATATGGACCCTTGTTCTGTTTTATAAAATCTTCTATCTTCCACATCTTAACATTTTCTTTTCTTGATATGGTATACAATGCATAAGATAGTATTCCAACATGTGGATTATTCAATTCTTGGTTGACTTGAAAACTTTTACAAGCACTCAAAGTAATCCATTGCTCTGGCGTTTTAATTGTTCTTCCCATTTTTGTATATGGAATTATGAATGGATCAGAAACTCCTCTTGTTACAATTTCGCTATTATAAGATGCGATTTCACCATTTAGAGAAAATCTCACCATCCCAAAAGAAGAACCTCCAGAATGGCAGGCATCCGCAACTACTAAGATTTTTCCACCTGAACCTATTTTCTTTCTGATTTCTTGTAGAAATACATATATTTCATCATCAACCAGATGTTTCTCTCCTTTATCATAGATTCCATATTCTCGATAAGCGTCATAAGGAATCCAAGATTCATCCCATCCATCCCTCTCATCTCCATCTACATCCGTTACTCTTTGACCATGACCAGAGAAATGAATATACACAATATCGCCTTTTTTACATACTTTCCCCAACTCAACAAAAGCTTTAACAATATTTGCCTTTGATGCCTGCTCGTTTACAAGCGAAATAATGTTTTTCCTATGATATCCAGTACTTTGCAGCATTTCTTTTATATAGAAGATATCCTGATCTCCGTTTATCTTTCCCCAACTACTATCTTGTTGTTTACCAACTCCAATAATTAGAGCCCTTCTTGTTTGGCCCACAATGTTCAGACAAGAAAACCCCAAAACAAGGAATAATAAAACTCTAGAAATCATAAACCTTTTCTGCTTTAGTTCATTTTAAGAATTAGAAGTTGAGATAATGAAATAATTACAATTCAAATTCATCTTTTTGAGTAACATTACCATCATCGTCAATAAAGTATCCAACTCTATCTGGAGACTTATACAAATTATCAAGATATATTTCAATATCATCGCCTTTTTTATAATTTCCAAGCGTTACAGAGACATGACTATCAGAGTACGCTTTTATTGAAGCTCCTGACGTTTTGATGAGATTAATACTTGTATTAACATTGTGATGGAAGTCATAAATCTTCCCTGTTGTGTCTTCTACAAAATCATTCCTGATATACTTCACCCCAAGATATGAATGAAAATTAAGGCGATTAAACTTCATTTGTATAATCCAACACTTATAGCCTGTTCCCGTTATAACCTGAGATGTCCAGGAACTAGCATACGAGTCTCCATCCTTAATCTCGGCCTTGTTTTCTATCACCTTCCCATCAAGCTCTTCAACACCAGTTAGTGTGACAATATTGCCATTTTCATCAACATATTTAACCTGGGGGGTAACAAACTTCAATAAATCTGGAGACATAGTAAGCGTATAATTTATACTTGTCTCGGCTTTCACTTCTGAATCAATACTCGTATCATCATCTTTACAACCACTTATAATAGCACTTGCCAAACAAACAGAAGAAAGCAACAACAATTTCTTAAACTCAATCATAATAATGTCTCCTATTTTTATATGTTCAAATATTTGTCAAATAAGTATCATGCGAAATAACTACAAGGGAAAATCGTCTCTCCTCGTAACATCTCCATTGTCATCAACATAATAGCCTGCCTTATCAGGATTTGCAGTTAAGTTTCGAAGGTATTCCTCGACATCGTCCCCTTTGCGATAATCTTTTAAAGATATTGAGAGGTGAGTGTCAGAATAAGCTTTAGAATCAACCGATTGTGTACTCCCAAAAAGAGAATGTTTTTCGGTTATTGTCGACTTTAGAGCAATTATACTTGTATTGATAGAATGATGAAAATCGTAAACCTTGCCACTAGTATCCTCAACAAAATCATTTCTCAGATATTTGACGCCCATATATGAATGGAAGTTCAAACGATTAAATTTCATTTGGAAGGTCCAGCATTTATATCCCGTACCTGTTACTACTTGTTGCGTCCAACCACTGGCGTACACTTCGGTGCCTCCGCTTTTTTGAGATATTTCCGCTTGGTTTTCAATCACTTTCCCGTCAAGTTCTTCAACGCCTGTAAGTACAATAAGATTTCCGTTCTCGTCCACATAGCTAACTTGCGGCGTAACAAATTTCAACAGATCTGGTGACATCGTTAATGTGTAGTTGATACTAGACTCCGTTTTAACATCAATGTCTTCACTACACGCAACAAGTGCAAAACTAACAATTAATGCTAATCCAAACGAAAGAAATTTATTTATATTATACATATTACATTTGATTTTATAAAAGCAAAGACATCATTCTGCACCAAGCATAGAATAATGCCTCTGCTAATATTATTAATACTATAACGAGAAGTCGTCTCTTTCTGTAAACTTACCGTTGTCATCAATATAAAAACCTACTTTATCTGGCGTATTGACTAAATCGTTAACATACTTTTCTACTTCACCACCTTTATAAAAGCAGTTTTTTGTAAAAGAAATATGATTTTCGACAAGTGCGCCAGAACCATATCCAATTGTTGTTTCAGGACTTTTCCATAAACTTGATTTTGTCGTAACAGTAAACTCAGAATTCACATAGATTGTTGTAGTAAAAATGCTATGATGGAAATCATATACAACTCCTGTAGTATCCTCCACAAAATCGAGCTTCTTATATTTTACACCCATATAAGAGTGGAAAGGGCGATTCTTAAAAGACATACATAGATTCCAGCATTTATAGTTAGTCCCTTTAATTGTTTGAAGAGTCCATACGCCAATACCTGGTGTATATGCAAAACCTACGTGAATAAGACTATCGAGTTCTTTTACACCAGATATCTTGTGTACGTTGCCATCTGCATCTACATATGTTACTTCTGGATATACAAATTTTAGCAAATCTGGTGACATTGTTAACAAATAACTGATGCTAGTACTCTCATTGGGGTATCTTTGCACATCCTCCTTCTCACAACCTACAAGAGTGCTACCCCAAATAGCAGCAAGCATCAGAAGAACAATATTTCTTAATTTTTTCATAACTCCCTATTTTTCGTTTTCAATCTTTGTTATCTCACCTTTCATGTCAACAGAGCCACCCCTTGTGACTGAAGAAGTACTAAGACTTTTGATAAATTCTTTGAGAGCATCAGCCTTAACTGTTGTCTTTTGTGACGGGGTTTCTGGAATGATAGTATGATTATTCCGTCTGCCATCTCCATCCTCCTTAATCGTTATAAGGCAACTAAGGTTATGAACGCTTTCGAAATCAGACTCGTCTTGATAGCTTATGCCTGTTTTAGGGACATATCTAACAGTTGCAGTACTGTACACATTTAAACTGTCATAATGTACACTTTGCTTCCAAGTCTTATGTCCATTACCTTCCCACATACCACTCTCTATAGGAATGGCACGCTGCATCCCTTTAGCATCAGTAAAAGTCACTTCTGGTGTTACATACTTCAATAATGCTTCTGAACATGTCAACTCATAACTAAATTCCACATCAAGTTTGTGCTCTGGAATTTCTGGAATGTCAGAATCAGAGCATGACACTAACACTCCTAACGCCAATAATAAGAGGCATTGCCAAAAATTAATTCCTGTCGTTTTCATATATTCTGTATTAATAAGTTTCAAATCTAAATCTTACACCAATACCAACCTCCCAGCAATTGAGCGCAGAGCATTTTGGCACATACTGATATCCAATATGTGGGCTAATGTATAATCGTTCTGTACCAGATGAAAAATCAAAAGGTATAGGTATATGGAATGTCAGCTTAGGCTTCATTATAAAGTAATTTTTCTTTTCGCTATTCGAAGAAGAAGTATATACAGATTCATAATTATAGTTGTATTTTGCAAAGACATTTCCCAATCCACAATCTATAGAAGCATAGCGGAGATATACACCTGGTGTTGCCATCAAATACCAATACTTACCCCTCTCTAAAGTAGATGTTGCAAAATTCGTGTGTTGTTTTGTAAGAAGTTTGTCCTCAGAAAAATTCATCCCATATTCTACTCCAATATTGAAGTACGAAAAATTCGTAGATATGCCTATATTAAGCGGAAAATGGCTTGAATATCCATAGGAAACCTCTATAGGGTGTTCATCCAGCAGATCACTAAGATCAGCTTTAATTTTCTTTTGTCCAAAAAGGTTAACAGTTTCTACATGATCTTCAACTTTATTGACTTT
>JAEEGG010006029.1_pt1 | contig 28537 bp, 15 predicted proteins | sample 9134161 | NCBI WGS metagenome assembly JAEEGG01 (sample SAMN16246543, study PRJNA631951) | gut metagenome | biome: gut microbiome; feature: rumen; material: CR-attached | host: Bos | place: Iran: Karaj | collected 2018-10 | reverse complement strand
ATGTTTGGCGACTGCAAAGTAAATCAAAAGGGCTGAATCCACAAAGGAATCAGCCCTGATTTTTACAATCTCTCACGCATGCATATACGCACACGCGAGAGCAGAAATTTTAGCGGACACCAATAATTATAAACAGCGGACAACAACGGACTTTTCTTGCTACACGGAGTTTGCCCGCCAGATTTATATGCAGCGGACAACAACGGACTTTTTTGCTACGCGGTGTTCGTCCGCCAGATTTATACGCAGCGGACAACAACGGACTTTTCTTGCTACGCGGTGTTCGTCCGTCAGATTTATATGCAGCGGACAACAACGGACTTTTCTTGCTACACGGTGTTTGTTCGCCAGATATAATATGCAGCGGACAACAACGGACTTATGCAGAGGGAGCCCGTAGGCCACCCCTCCATTTTCATCCATTTTCAGGGGAGGGAAAGGGGTGGGTGTGTTGACTGTCCAGAATGTATTGTCTGTCCTGCGCTTCTCTCAGCGGATAGGGAAGATACTGACCCCACCCCTACATGGGAGGGGAGTGCCTACGGACTCCATGCATAATATACTGGGGGCGGCAGTATAAGTCCGTTGTTGTCCGATGCAAAACAAGGGGAACTGCAGTATAAGTCCGTTGTTGTCCGATGCAAAACAAGGGGAACTGCAGTGTAAGTCCGTTGTTGTCCGATGCAAAATAAAGTGGGAGGGCGGCAGTATAAGTCCGTTGTTGTCCGATGCAAAACAAGGGGAACTGCAGTGTAAGTCCGTTGTTGTCCGATGCAAAATAAAGTGGGAGGGCGGCAGTATAAGTCCGTGTTGTCCGTTGCAAAGCGAAGTGGAGGACTGCAGTATAAGTCCGTTATTGTCCGATGCCAAATAAATGTGAGTCCGTTGTTGTCCGCTGCAAAAAAAGTGGCGGGCGTAGCATCAGTCCGTTGTTGTCCGCTGCATGACAGATAAGTCCGTTGTTCTAGTCAAGATGAAAGTCCCTATATATACGCGCGCGTGAATGAAAGGTGCTTGCACCACTTGCACCACCATCGACCTCCATCGATTATGCACGGCCTGGCGAAGAGACAGGTGTGAGCAGAACATCTCTATTTGTCTCATGCTTTTCTGTATGTTTCATCCTGCATATTTATTCACTTTGTGCGTATATTTATGCATAATGGCGTGCCGCTGACCCACGATGGTGTGATTCTCCCACGGGGAGCCGCCCGATGAAAAAATGGAGGCCACTTTTTTTCACCGCGCGGCCACTTTTTCTCACGGGACGGCTCCACAGAAATGTATATTTATGCACTTTGTTATGGGGGCTAAGAGTCATCCTGTGGTGCAAGAGGTGCAAGCACCAAACGGTTACGCGCGCGTATAAATCGCGCGCGCGAGTTTTCCACTAACGAAACTCAATCATGGGGCAGTGGTGGGGTGATGCCTGCCCTTGCCCTGAGAGCGTTGTTAGACAAACAGCTGTGCATAGACGTTGAGGGCATGGCGCAGCTCACTCAGGCAGATGTACTCGTTGGCGGAGTGCGACCGCGCCGACTCGCCCGGCCCCAGCTTGAAGGAGGGGAACGGCATCTGTGCCTGGTCGCTGAGCGTTGGCGAGCCGTAAGGCTGCATTCCCATCTGCAGGCAGCGCTGTATGAGGGGGTGGGCAGTGTCAATCGACGAGGAGTGCAGGCGGAAGCTGCGTGCCTTCAGGCGGCATTTGCGCATGCGGCTCACCAGGAAGTCGTACACCTCTTCATTGCGGTACAGCTCGTTGGTGCGCACATCGAGTATGAAGTGTAGCACATCGGGCACCACATTGTGCTGCGTGCCGCTCTCCACCACCGTCACCGTCATCTTCGTAGGTCCTAACAGCGGGCTCACGCGCTCAAAGCGGTAGTCGCGCAGAAACAGCAGGTCGTCGAGGGCCTCGTAGATGGCGTTCACTCCCTCGTTGCGGGCGGCATGCCCGCTCACACCGTCGGCATAGCCGTCAATCACCATCAGTCCTTTCTCGGCCACGGCGGGCTGCATGCCCGTTGGCTCGCCCACCACCGCCACGCTGATGGGTGGCAGCAGCGGAAGGGCGCGGGCCACTCCCTCGCCGCCGCTCACCTCTTCCTCGGCTGTGGCCAGGAACACATAGTTGTATGGGGCAATGCTTCCATCGTGCCTGTCGCTGCCATACTTTTCTACGGCCTTCCTGTAGGTCATGAGCAGCGTTACGAGTCCGCCGCCACAGTCGTTGGCTCCCAAGCCGTAGAGCCGGTCGCCCTCTATCGTTGGCTCATGGGGCTGGCGTGTCCAAGTGCTCACCGCTTTCACAGTGTCTATGTGTGCGTTGAGCAGTAGGGTGGGTCGTGTGTCGTCATATCCGGGACCCACCGCCCACACGTTGTTGCCCACACGATGGGGCTGCAGCCCCCACTCCTCCATGCGGTGTAGCAGCAGGCTGGCGGCGGCATCCTCCTCTCGGCTCACACGCGGCGTGGCAATGAGCTGCCGGAGCAGCGTCACCGCTTCGTCGTAATACAAAGTGCTCATGATAGCAGCCGTGCGGCCATGGCTTGGCCTAATGCCCTGCACTGGGCTATGGTCTCGGGCGTCAGTGCTTGCTTTATCTCCACGGGTGTGCCCACGGGTTCGTAGTGCAGACGCTCGTCGTTCCACCTCTTTATCTCTGCTACAGCCTTTGAAGCCCAGCCGTAGCTGCCGAACCACCCTAAGAGGCGCCCTTTGATGTCCTTTTGTGACAGCTCGTCGAGCAGCACGTTCATCTCGTGGTAGAGGCCGGTGTTGTAAGTGGGGGCTCCAACGATGAGCGCCTGATAGCGGAACACGTCGCGAATGATATAGGAGTGGTGGGTCTTCGACACGTTGTGCATCACAATGTTCTTCACGCCGGCTTCGGCAGCAGCGGTGGCTATGACCTCTGCGGCGCGCTCGGTGTTGCCGTACATCGTGCCGTAGCAGATGACGAGCCCCGGCTCGGCTTCGTAGCGCGACAGCCGGTCGTAGATGCCTATCACCTTCTCCACGTGTTCGTGCCATACGGGTCCGTGGGTGGAGCAGATGTAGTCTACCTTCACACCTGCCAGCTTCTTCAGGGCCATCTGCACGGGTGTGCCATACTTGCCCACTATGTTCGAGTAGTAGCGCTCCATCTCGTCCCAGAAGTAGTCGCAGTTCATCTGCTCGTCAACGATGGCTCCGTTCAGTGCGCCGAAGCAGCCGAAGGCGTCGCCAGAGAACAGCACGCTCTTACAGAGTGTCATCATGGTCTCTGGCCAGTGCACCATGGGCGTAAGCACAAACTGCAGCTGCTGTGAGCCGAGTGCTAGGGTGTCGCCGTTTTTCACCTCCTGCAGTCCGCTCTCTATCTGGTAGAAGCCGCGCATCATGTCGAAAGTCTTTTTGTTGCCCACTATCTGCACCTCTGGATAGTACTTGCGCAGCAGTGCCAGCGAGCCGCTGTGGTCGGGCTCCATGTGGTTCACCACGATGTAGTTGAGGGGCCGCTCGCCTAGCACCTCGCGTATATTCTCAATAAAGGGCATGAAGAAGTCCACCTCGACGGTGTCTATGAGGCATGTCTTCTCGTCATCGATGAGATAGGCGTTGTAGCTCACTCCAGCGGGCAGTGGCCACAGCCCCTCGAAAAGACTCTTGTTGCGGTCGTTCACGCCTACATAATAGATGTGTTCTGTTATCTTTTTCATTTTTTAATGAGTAATTAGTAATGAGTAATGAGTAATTATGATTACACTGCTGGGGCCATTGCTGGTTCCGTTGCTGGTTCCGTTGGTGTTCTCATTGTTATACTCATTGCAATACTTGTTGTTTACGTTGTTTTTACTGTTTTTGTTATACTTGTTAATAATTTGATTATTTCTTCGTTGTCGGTGTTGATGGATTTGAATTCTTTTCCTGTTAGTATGCCTCAGCATTCATCCAGCAAATGTAATCATAATTACTAATTATTAATTACTAATTACTAATTAATTTCCCGAACTCAGGACTGACGTAGTTGTCAATGCTCTTGCACACTTCGGCCGAGAACTTTTGGGCACAGGCAATGAGCTGATCCCACTGCTGCTCGGAGAGACCGTTGAGGATGTTCTCTCGCGTGATGCCATATTTAATAAGACCATACACGAAGCCGGCATTGAAGTTGTCGCCAGCGCCAATAGTGCTCACCACGTTGGTTAGCGACACCACGGGGTACTCCTTTCTCAGTCCACCCTCGGCGCGTAGCTCCACGGGGTTGGCTCCCTGTGTGCAGATGAAGTTATGTGTGTAGAAGGCTATCTGCGACCGGTATATGGTGTCGGGGTCTTTCTTGCCGAACATCACCTCAAAATCCTCTGTTGAGCCGCGCACCACATCGGCATACTCCAGGTTCTCCAGGATGTTGGGCGTCAGCTTCATCACCTCGTTCTTGTGGCTTGCGCGGAAGTTCACGTCGTAGTAGAGAATGGCTCCCTTTTGGCGGGCATAGTCAAGGAATCCAGCCACCTGCGGGCGTATGACGGGGTTGACGGCATAGTAAGAGCCAAACACCACGACGTCGTCGGGCTGTATCTCTGGAAAGGTGAACTCCAAGCGGTCGTTGGGGTGGTCTTTGTAGAAGATGTATTCTGCGTCGTTCTGCTCATTGAGAAAAGCCAGCGAAAGCGGTGACTTCGAGTCGGGATAGACATACACCGACGAGCCGTCGATGCCATTCGCCTGGAGGAAGTTCTGTATGAGGCGTCCCACGCGGTCGTTGCCCGTTTCGCTGATAAACGCAGCCGGCACGCCCGCTCGCCCTAAGGAAATAAGACTGTTGAACACTGACCCGCCCGGCACGGCAGCCGTGGGCTGGTCGTTCTTGAAGATGATGTCGAGCACGGTCTCTCCGATGCCAATAACCTTACGTTTCATAGCAATAACAAAAAAACTGCTGCAAAATTACGAAAAAACAGGAGAAAAGCCAAATGATATGAAAAAAAATTGTTAACTTTGCGCCCAATAAAACAATTGTCTAAACCTAAAAAATTAATTAGCTTATGTCGTTTCTGATGATTATTCAACTGCTCATCGTGTTGCTGGCCCTGTGGGTAGGCTCGCGCTATGGCAGTCTGGCCTTGGGCGCCATCTCTGGCATCGGCCTTGCCATCCTTGTGTTTTGTTTCGGACTAAAGCCGGGCACTCCGCCCACTGACGTCATCTACATCATTATTGCCGCAGTGACCTGCGCCGGCGTGCTGCAGGCATCGGGCGGCATGGACTGGATGATACAGATAGCGGAGCGCATGCTGCGCAAGCACCCCGACCGCATCACCTTCCTGGCACCGCTCACCACGTTCTTCCTCACCGTGCTCGTGGGCACCGGCCATGTGGTATATACGCTCATGCCCATTATCTGCGACATCGCCCTGAAGAAGGGTATACGCCCTGAGCGCCCCTGCGGCGTGGCTTCCATAGCGTCACAGGTGGGCATCACGTGCTCGCCCATTGCTGCAGCCGTGGTGGCTTTTGCCGCCATTTCATCGGAACATGGGTTTGAGGTGAACAACCTGCAAATCATCATGATTACCATCCCGGCGTGTGTCATCGGCCTGATGGCAGCCGCCCTTGCCAGCTATCGTCGCGGACTGGACCTGGACAAGGACCCGCAGTTTCAGGCTCGTCTGGCAGATCCCGAGCAGCGCAAGTTCATCTATGGCAACAATGCCACCACGCTCGACAAGGAGATAGCCCCGGAATCGAAGCGGGCCGTATATATCTTCTTGGCTGCCCTCGGCATCATCGTCTTCTTCTCGCTGGCACAGATGTTTGGCGCCAATCTGCTGCCTGAGTTCAACGGCAAGCCATTGGCCATGAACATTGTCATTCAGATAGTGATGATTTCGGCAGCGGCTTTCATGATTATCTTCTGTAAGGCTCAGCCCAAGAAGGCCGTGGCCGGTGCCGTATGGCAGAGCGGCATGGTGGCCGTGGTAGCCATCTATGGCATTGCCTGGCTGGCCAACACCTACTTTGGCAACTATATGAGCGAGATGGAAATGATGCTCACCGACCTCGTGTCAGCTTATCCGTGGACCATTGCCATCGCCTTCTTCCTCGTCTCCGTGCTCATCAACTCGCAGGGAGCCGTCGTGGTGTCGATGCTGCCGCTGGCCTATACCCTCGGCATTGAAGGATGGGTGCTCCTGGGCGTGCTGCCTTCGGTCTACGGCTATTTCTTCATTCCCAACTATCCCAGCGACATTGCCACGGTCAACTTCGACCGCTCAGGCACCACCGTCATTGGTAAGTACCTGCTCAACCACTCGTTTATGATGCCGGGACTCATCTGTGTCATTACCAGCACAGTAGTGGGCTATCTCTTGTCGTATCTCATAAATGGATAGTAAATGAGGAAACTGCTCGTTAGTTTATTGTTGTTGGGGAGCCTGACCCTGGGTCACGGCGTGCTGGCGCAGCCCAACCCCATACTGCCCGGCTTCCATCCCGACCCAAGTGTCTGCCGCGTGGGCAGCGACTACTATGTGGTGAACTCGTCGTTCCAGTACTTCCCCGGTGTGCCCATCTTCCACAGCACCGACCTGCACACGTGGCAGCAGATAGGCAACGTGCTGACGCGACCCTCGCAGCTGCCGCTGAAGGACGCCACTTCGTGGACGGGCATCTACGCTCCCACGCTGCGCTATCACGACGGCACGTTCTACATGATTACGACCAATGTGGGGGGCGGCGGCAACTTCATGGTGACCGCCACCGACCCCCGCGGCCCTTGGAGCGAGCCCATGTGGCTGCAGCAGCAGGGCATAGACCCGTCGCTGCTCTTCGACGGTGGCAAGTGCTACATGGTGAGCAATCCCGACAACACGATAACGCTGTGCGAGATTGACCCCGCCACTGGGCGCCAACTCACGAAGAGCCGCGGCATATGGCAGGGCACGGGCGGGCGCTATCCCGAGGGGCCTCACATCTACAAGAAAGACGGCTACTACTATCTGCTCATATCCGAGGGCGGCACCGAGCTGGCCCACAGCATCACCATGGCGCGAGCAAAGAACATATACGGTCCCTACGAGCCCAATCCGAAGAATCCCATACTGACACACTGCAACATGAAGGGGCAGGGCAGTCAGGTACAGGGCACGGGCCACGGCGACCTGGTGGAGGATGCCGAAGGGCAATGGTGGCTGACGTTCCTGGCCTATCGCCACTATAACGGCTCCTACCACCACTTGGGGCGCGAGACCTTCCTCGCCCCTGTGGAGTGGCCCAAGGGGGGGTGGCCTGTGGTGAATGGCGGACAGCCCATAGAGCCAAGGCAGCGGCAGCCCATCAGCATACACGAAGAGTTCGACCGCCCATTAGGCCCGCAGTGGGTGCACCTGCAGACGCCCGACACGGCCTGCTACCTGGTTCACGACGGGCGGCTGCGCCTCACGGGCGGCATCTACCAGCTGAACGACAACAAGACTCCCACCTTCGTGGGACTGCGGCAGGAGTCGCCTGCTTTCAGTTTCGACACGAAAATGACGTTCTATGACTTGGCCGACGGCGATGAGGCGGGCATCTGTGTCTATCAGATGCACGAAGGCTATGTGCAGGCCTGCCTGAGCAACAGCAGGGGAGTGATGCACATGAAGCTGCGGCTGAACCTGAAGAATGTGAACGTGTCGCTCTACGACAGCGAAATGGCTGAATATCCGCAGCTGTGGCTACGCATGACCAGCGACTCGAAGAACTATCAGTTCTACTATTCTACCGATGGCAGCCGCTACCAGAAGATGGGGCAGATAGACTGTTCGCTGATGAGCACCGAGACGGTGGGCGGCTTCACTGGCGTCACCCTAGGGCTCTATGCTTTCAATGGCAGCACACGCTATCAGTCGGGCTATTCGTTTGCCGACTTCGAGTATGCTCAGTACGAGGAGCACAGCATGACGCCCGAGTAGATGCGGCCCGAGTCGATGCCCAGACGGCGGGCAGAGAAATAGGTGTCGGCCTGCTTGAAGGTGCAGATGGGAGAGACAGCGATGCTACAGGCGGGGATGCCTGCAGCAAGCAGTTGCAGCCGATTGCATTCGGGCAGGTTGATGTGCCACTTTGAAGGCAAGAGTGCAATGGGGGGCGTACCGCCTTTACTGCCGCCGTTGTTTGCCGGGTATTTTTGGCTGATGCACTCCATAGGGAAGCCTTCGCTGGCAAACGCTTCATACACTTCGTCGCCCACCTCAAAGCTCTCAAGGCTGATGCCAGGACCTATCTGTGCCGCTACGTCACAAGGGCGGGTGCCATATACTGCAGACATCTTTGCCACCGTCTTCTCAACGATACGCTGCACCGTGCCCCGCCATCCGGCATGAATGGCGGCAACAGCCCGATGAGCCTTGTCGAACAACAGCACGGGTATGCAGTCGGCAGTGGAAACACCGATGCACACTCCTGCTACGTTTGTCATCAGCGCATCTACGCCCTCCAGTATGGCAACACGCTCTTCAGCCGAAAGTCTCATCATGTTCTCGTCTACTACAACGCTTTTCGTTTGATGTACTTGGTGGCCCATGAGCAGACGGTCGTCGTCAATACCTAAAAGCAGGCAAAGTGCTGCGCGGTTCCGGCTTATCGCTTCCTCGCTGTCGCCGCAATAGCGGTTGATGTTGAACTGTGCATGGCGCCCCTCGCCATAGCCTCCCTGCCGCGTGCTGCTAAAGGCTGTCACGCCCTCACCCAGATGGTAGAAGGTAAGTACGGGGGTAGTGCTCTCGTTACACATGTTTGCTGTCATTGTTTACTCAGGAAAGTACCTGCAAAGGTACGAATAAGCGAGCGAAAAACCAAATGAATTTGAGTTTTTCCGAGCGGAAGTGCCTTCGAGCGCAGGTCAAAGGTACGGGTTTTCTTCGGTTTTTCGTTATTTTTGCCCGTGTTTTTGCTGAAGAAAAGAAAACGAGACAAAAGAAAAAGCTATTTCGCTCATTTTTTCGTACCTTTGCATCTCTATACAATATCATGTTCTTAACCAAGCCATCATTATGAAACGTAGCCTTCTATCCATCATGGCGCTGATGAGCCTCGCCACCACTCCTGTGGCGGCGCAGACAACGCCAGCCGCCAACTACAAGGGTATCAACAACAGCAACCCTATCAGCCCCTGTGTGTTCTGTGCCGACCCAACGGCTCTCGAATACAAGGGACGCCTCTACGTCTACGGCACTAACGACCACCAGCAGTTCATAGTCAAAAACAAGCAGGGCAGCAACGACTATGGCAGCATCAAGTCGCTCGTGGTGTTCTCCACCACCGACATGGTGAACTGGACGTTCCACGGCACCATTGACGTGGGCAAGGTGTGCGGCAGCTGGTGCGGCAATTCATGGGCACCGTCGGCTACGTGGCGTACCACCGCCGCCGGCAAGGACGAGTTCTTCATATACTTTGCCAATGGTGGCGGCAGCGTAGGCGTCATCAAGGGCGATACACCCGTAGGGCCGTTCCGCTCGCCCAACAGTCAGGCAATGATACGCCACGGCATGCCTGGCGTTGACCCCTGCAACTGGGTGTTCGACCCCGGCGTGGTCATCGACGACAACGGCCAGGGATGGATAGCCTTTGGCGGCGGCGACCCGCAGCCCACCGGCTCGAACCTCATGCCCGGCAACTCGCGCATAGCCAAGCTAAGACCCTCGATGACCTCCATCGACGGTTCTGCCGTCAACCTGCCCGCACCGTTCCTTTTCGAAGCCAGTGAGCTGAACATGATGAATGGCCGTTTTGTATACACCTATAACACGTCGTGGGGCAATCACCCCGAATGGTCGCAATACCCCAAGCGCAACGGGCAGCCAGCCCCGTCGTCGTGCAGCATGTGCTACATGGTGACCGACAACCCCCTGGATCCCGACTCGTGGGAGTATCGCGGCGAGTATGTGCCCAACGAGGGTAACTTCGACATGGGCTGGGGCAACAACCACACCCACCTGCAGAAGTTTCAGGGCGAGTATTATCTGTTCTACCACTCCACCTATTTAGAGTCGCTCATGAAGACCGGCGCCTCTGGCTTCCGCAGCATCGGCGTAGACAAGGCTACCGTCAATGAGGAGACGCAGACCATCAAGAAGATGACGCTCACCAAGACGGGAGTGCAGGCCATAGCCAACCTCAACCCCTATGAGGAGCAGCAGGCCGAGACTATGTCGACGTGCGGCGGCGTGTCTTACGAGAACTTCATCAACATATCAAAGAACTCCAGCATCAATACGCTGGGCAACGACGCCTCGCGTAACCTGCTGGTGAAGATGGCGGCGGGTGCCTGGACGATGGTGCGCAAGGTGGACTTCGGCAGCGAGGGCGCCACCTCCTTCCGCCTCAGGGCCAAGGGCACGGGCACGCTGGAGATTCGCTTCGGCAGCAAGGCGGCCAAGTCGTCGGCTGTTCTTGAGTTCTCCTCAACACAATTCACCAACCACACCGTTACCCTCGACCCAACGGTGTTTACAGGCGTGAAGAGCGTATACTTCGTCTTCACCTCTTCCAACAACGTGATGATCGATGCCTGGCAGTTCTACAATGCTGAGACCGAAGGCATCAGCGACCCTTTGCGTCTAAGCGATAAAGAACAGAGGATAAATGTTAAAGCCGTCTACGACCTGCAGGGCCGCCGCCTGAGCGATGCCTTCCGCCATCGTGGCATCGTGGTTGAGCAGTACATTGGCGACGACGGGCTGGTGCACTTCCGCAAACGCTTTGGAGCAGGGAATTAGGAGCAGGGAGCAGTAGTGGTGCGTATACATCGGTGTCCATCTGTTGCTTCATTCATTCGTTAAATTCGTCTACGGGTAGTTCTCATGCTTGTTTCTTTCAGCTCGTTGCTGGTTGTGTCGCTGCTTGTGGGCTGGCTGCTCGACCTGCTGCTGGGCGACCCGCGCTGGCTGCCCCATCCTGTTGTGGGCTTTGGCAAGATGATAGCCTTCGGTGAGCACCGGCTGAACCGTGGCCGCTATCGCATGCTGAAGGGGGGCGTCATGGCCATAGGCCTTATAGCCCTCGTGTTTTTAGCCACGTGGCTGCTGCGCCACCTACTGTTCAGCATGTGCAGTTCGTGTGATTCGTGCAGTTCGTGTTTGTATAATTCCTTATCGTGCTATTCGTGCTCGGTTTTCGACGCTATTGTCATCTTCTTCTGTCTCGCAGGCACCACCCTCATACGCGAGGTGAAGGCAGTGTTTGCCGCCGTCGACCGCTCGCTTGAAGAGGGACGGCGCCAGGTGGCCCGCATCGTGGGGCGCGACACCGCCCAGCTCTCGGCGCAGGAGGTGCGCACGGCAGCCTTGGAGACACTGGCAGAGAACCTGAGCGATGGCGTCATAGCACCGCTCTTCTGGCTGGCACTGCTGGGCACGCCGGGCATGCTGGCCTACAAGATGGTGAACACGCTCGACTCGATGATAGGCTATCGCTCGGAGCGCTACCGGCTCTTCGGTTGTGTGGCCGCCCGCATCGACGATGTGGCCAACTATATTCCTGCGCGCCTCACCGCCCTGCTGATGATTGTTGGCTATAAAATCATGCACATTGCACCATGCACAATACACCATAGCCAACGGTCAACGGCCAACGGCCAACGGTCGAAGCTTATCTCCTTTGTCCTTACCCACGGCCCGAAGCACGCCAGCCCTAACAGCGGGTGGCCCGAGGCAGCGCTGGCAGGCATACTAGACTGTCGCTTCGGTGGTCCTCACAACTACTTCGGACAGCAGGTGTACAAGCCATACATTGGCACCAACGACCGCCTGCTCACCACCGCAGACATGCGCACTGCCACGCGGGTGAACCGAACAGCCGAGGTGCTCATGGTGGTGCTCGTAGGCGCAGCGCTGGCCGCATATACCTTTATCACTTCAAGTTAATAAACAGTACATACGCGCGCGCGTCGCGCGTGAAAGCGAAAGTTCGTGCTACCAGTGCTACCACCCCCTGCGACAAGTGCTGAGGGGACGCTCACCGGGAATTGCATAAATATACAGAAACAGGAGAGCCTCCCAGTAAAATTTGGCGGCCACTTTTTCGAAAAAATGACCGCCAAATTTTTCTGGGAGGCCTTCCCGTGCTGAGAAAGCGGCCATAGCCACATTCGGGCAGCCACTCTTGCATAAATATTCACTCAAAGTGTATAAATATGCACGATGAGACAAATAGAAAACACCACTTTTCTATTTGTCTCATCGTTAGAGCAACCGAGGGTGGTAGCACTGGTAGCATGAAACGGTAGCACTGGTAGCATGAAACGGTAGCATTGGTAGCACGAAGCGGTAGCACTGGTAGCACTGGTAGCACGAAAAAAAAACTCACGCGCGACACGCGCGCGTTTAACGAAAGGAACATAGCATCCTATAGTGGTGTGTCATCATCCGTTTCGTATGCCGCATTGGTTGCAATACGAAGGAAATAACTTAATAATGTTTAAAAAATAAACAGTATCTCCCTTTGTTTAAAAAATAAACACTATCTTTGCGCAACATTATCTATTAACGGATGCAACAATAGCGTATATGACAACTACTAATCACGGTACTACAGCAAGCAGCGAACTTGACATCATCGCCCGCACGCGCGGCGAGGTGATGGGCAACAGGGAGCCTACGGGCGAGAACCTCTTCCTGGCGTGGGGCTATCCTACGGCCATCGTGCTGATGTTGGAGTTTGCTACACTCATGATATGGCACGAAGATTGGTGCAGCTGGCTTTGGTTAGGCATCCCCGTGGTGGGTGCGCCGCTGATGGTGCACTTTCTGCGCAAGGACTACGACCGCACAGGTCACCGCTCGATCGACTCGAACGTCATCCTCCAGATGTGGATCTACGTGGGCTGCGTGAGCTGCATCGGCGGCATCACAATGGGCTTTGCCGATGTATTCACGCAGTGCTACTGTGCATTCCAGGGGCTGCTCATCAGCATGGGCTGCTTCCTCACGGGCCTAATCCTGCGCTTCCGTCCCAAGACCGTTTGTGGCATCATCGGCACCGTCCTGTCGTTTGCCGCTCTCTTCTTCCAAGGCGACCTGTGGCCATGGCAGCTGCTCATTGCCTCGCTCATTGCCGTTGTAGCCTTCATCATTCCCGGTCATTTATTCAAACAATTCGTCAAGAACTATGGCATTTAAGTTTCCCGTCATCAATCCGCTACTACACAACGAGCTGCGGCTGAAAATCATGGTAGCTCTCGACAGCTTAGAGAGTGCCAACTTCATGTACCTGTGTGACATCACCGACGCCACGCGAGGCAACCTGAGCGTACAGATAAAGACGCTACAGGAGGCTGGCTACTTAGAGGTGAGCAAGAGCGGTTCAGGGCCTTCTGCCCGTTCTGTCTGCCGCATCACCCGAAAAGGAATGGAAGTCCTCCACGTCTACGAGCAAGGGCTGCGCCGACTCTTCTCAGAGCGCGTGCCCGGCGATAAGGAGAGTCTGCAGAAGATAGGATAAATGCAGCTTTAAGTCCCATCTCGGTGGGATAACTATACCCATAATTGTTTAAAATTTAAACCTAATACATTATTATATTATGAGAACAACAAGATTACTTCTATCGAGGGCATACGTTGCGGACAAATTCAAGAATCTGTCCCTACGCCTCGTCGTGCTCCTCCCCCTTTGGGGGCTGGGGAGCCATGCTTGGGCTGAAGGAGGCACCATCAGCGGCTCCGGCACAAAGGACAGCCCCTACCTGCTGGAGGATGCTGCCGACTGGGCAACGTTTGCCAACTATGACAACCGCGAGACCTACTGGGCCAGCGGCGTGTATGTGAAGATGGCAGCCGACGTGGGCACGGCTGAACAGCCAGTAACGACGATGGTGGGTCATAGCTACTATTATTATCAAGGCGTCTTCGACGGCAACGGCCATACGCTGACCGTCGCCATGACGAGTACCAACATATCCACAGGTGCGGCTCCATTCCTTTATGTGCAGAATGCTTCCATCAGCCGGCTGACGACGGTCGGAACGATTACGGCAGGTGGCGCTAACCACAAATACCTGTCTGGAATAGTGGCACAGTGTAAAGGTGCGACCATCAAGAGCTGCGTCTCGGCTGTTGACCTCCACTGGCCGTCAGGAGCCTCTCCCGACACCAGGTCTGCAGGTATTGTCGCTTACACAAGTGTCGGCAACCTCGTCATCAGGAACTGTGCCTTTACGGGCAGTTTCAGCGTGGAAGGAACCGATTCGCCAACGATGACAAATATGGCTGGCATCTTGAGTTATTATTATAGCGGCGAAGTTGTTATCTCAAATTGCCTGAACGCCGGTACGTTCCCCACGGAGAACCTCTGCAAGATAGCACGCATAGGCAATAATGGCACCATCACCAACTGCTATTCCACCACCGATGCCAGCAGCAACGGCGACGGCTACGACGACCGCGGCACCTATACCGAGGCAACGGGGGCAGCCCTTGCCGCTTTGTTAGGAGATGCCTGGACGGTGAGCAACGGCCAGGCTGTGCCCGACATGGACGAGAGCCACCTCACTGCAGGTCCCCTGAGTGGCTCCGGCACACAGGCCAGCCCTTACCTCTTGGAGGATGCTGCCGACTGGGCGGCGTTCACCAACTTTGAATTTGCCGACCTCTATTGGGCCAGCGGCGTGTATGTGAAGATGACGGCCGACATCGGTACTACAGATGCTCCTGTCACCACGACGGCTGGCAACGGGTACACCCCCTTCTGTGGCAACTTCGACGGCGACGGCCACACGCTGACCGTCAACTACTCGGTGAACGTAGACTATTTGGCTCCCTTCTACAAAATCAATGGGGCTACTATCCACGACCTCACCGTGGCGGGCACGGTCAGTACCAATGGCTGGGATTACAATGCCGGTCTGGTAGGACATGCCTGTGGAGACGCCAACACCATCAATACCATCAGTGACTGCAACGTGACAGCCACCGTGGGCGGCGGAAATTTCATGGGCGGCATCGTGGGCTATGTTGACGCTTACACCACGCTCACGCTGAACAACTGCGTATTCAGCGGAACCCTCAGCATCTATAAGTATAAATATGCTGCCGGAATGGTAGGGTATTGCAGCAGCCAAGGCTATACACTCAACATCAGCAACTGTCTCTTCAAGGGCAGTTATAACGAACTGGGGACGAGAACCTCTTTCAGCCCCATTGCTATGAAAAACTTATATGGCAGTGTGACGGTCAACGCCAGCAATTGCTACTATACGGAGGCTCCAACGCTGGAATCCAGCAGCTCCTACTACGTTGCCGTAGGCACGCAGGTCTATACCACAGTTCCAGAAGGCACGGTCTATCGCACGGTGACGGCTGCCGACGGTGCTGACTACTACGGTCCCGTCGCCGTCAGTGGCGTGGCCGACACCTACAGCTACACTGGCTCACCCATCGCCTTCAGCTATACGGTGACCGATCCCGACGGTACCACGGTGATGACGGAGGGCAACGGCTACACTGCCGTCACCGCCCTCTACGGTTCACCCGTAGAGACCATCGCCGACAAGGGCACCTACACCCTCACGCTCACCGGCACGGGCGACTACAACGGCACTACGACAATCAGCTTCATCGTGCGCCGCGACATGCTCAACGGCTCGGGCACCGAGGACGCCCCCTACCTCATAGAGGATGCTGCCGACTGGGCCACGTTCTGCGCCGAGAGCAACTATGATAAGCTCTGGGCCAGCGGCAAATATGTAAAGATGACCGCCGACGTAGGCACGGCGGTCTATCCCGTGACCACGATGGCAGGCACAAACAACCACTACTACTACGGCAACTTCGACGGCGACGGCCACACGCTGACTGTATGCTACGGCTCTGCCGACTCACCCCTGTCTGCGAATTATGTGGCACCCTTTGCCTATATACAAGATGCCAGTATCAAGTATCTGCACACGGCGGGCCACCTCTATACGTCTGGCTATTATGCCGGCGGCATGGCAGGCTATGCCTACCGCACGAACACCTTCAGGAACTGCCGTTCCAGCGTTGCTATCATGTCAAGCTATAGCGGCAACTGCCAGAGCGGCGGATTCGTGGGCTACCGCAACGGCGAAGGCATGCTGTCGCTCATACACTGTCTCTTCGACGGTGAACTGCAGGGCACCAGCAGTTCACAGTGGGGAGGCTTAGTGGGCTATCATAGCTCAGGCTCTCAGACCTTCACCACCTTTACCAACTGCCTGTTCAGCCCCAAGGCTGTGAACATCGGCGGCAGCAACAGCGGTACGCTCATCAACATCCATTCATCCTACGTCGGTAACGCTACCTTCATCAACTGCTACTACACCACTGCCCTGAACACCTTGCAGGGAAAGGATGCCTCTGCCATGGACGACGTCTTGCTGGCCGCCACCCTCGGCGGATGGTCAACCGACGGTGGCCTGCACCCAGTGACGGGCGACAGCAACCTGGGCACCACGGTGGCCACCGGCGTGCCTTACTATTATCTGAACGACGGCACCGTACACCAGCCCAAGCCCACCCTCACCGACATCAAGGGCAACGTGCTCACCGAGGGCACGGACTACACCCTGGCATGGAGCGGCGACGGCACCACATTGGGCACCTATACCGTGACCGCCACGTGGCAGGGCACCTACACTGGCAAGGCCACGGCCACTTACACCGTGACCGAGGGCGTACCCGTGACGGCAAGCACCACCTTGTTTGAGGACACCTATGTCTACAAAGTGTATGACGACGTGACCATCAACGACCGCATCACCGTGCTTGGCGAGGTCATCCTCGTGCTCGGCGAGGGAACGACGCTCACCGCCAAGAAGGGTATCACCGTGGGCGAAGGCACGAAGTTGACCATCCAGGGCAGCGGCACGCTTACAGCCACGGGTGTAAATGAGTATTCTGGTATCGGAAGTAACTACAACAATTGGGATATGCCCTCGACCGGCACCATCATCATCAACAGCGGCACCATCAATGCCACCGGCGGCTCTGGAGACGCAGCCGGCATCGGTGGCTCCCGGTATAGTGCTGCCGGCACCATCACCATCAACGGCGGCATCGTCACGGCCACGGGCGGCGGCGTAGGCTGCGCCATCGGTGGCGGCGGCTCACCTTACGACAGCAGTACCCCCGGCGCGGGCGGCATCATCACCATCAACGGCGGACAGGTGACGGCCACCAGTGCCAACGGCTATGGCATCGGCAAGGGCAAGAATGCAAGGGGTGAAGAATACGACGGCGCCGACGGCACCATCACCCTCGGCTGGACCGACCAGGACAACGACTTCATCCTCTCCACGTCGTTCGCCGGCAATGTGACGCTGACCAAGACCTTCTTCTACGAGGACGGCGAGACGGGCGTGACGCTCGACAACCTGGCCGCCCACGCTGGCGAGAAGCTCATACCCAGCACTGTTCAGACCGACAAGAACCTGGCCTACGCTACCATCAGCGGCGTGAACACCAGCTATCTCTACACGGGCAATGTCATCGCCATCACGCCTACTGTCACCGACTTCCTCGGCCGTGCGCTCACACTTGGCACCGACTACGACTTAGCCATCACCCCCGCCACGGTGCAGGAGCAGGGCGACTATACGCTGACCATCAGCCCCAGCACTGGCAGCACCTATACGGAGTCGCTGACCATCGGCTTCACCGTCACCGACTATCTGCAAAGCGACGGTGCGGGCGGCTACTACGTGAACATGCCCTTCACTGGTGCCAGCGAGGTATCACTCATTGATCACGACATCGCCAAGGTGTACGACGACGGCGGTAGTACACACAACTTCAGCAGCAACGCCGACGGCACGCTGCTGCTCCTCGCCCCAGAGGGCACCGTCATCCATCTGGAGGGCACCGTTGACGTGCGGTGGGAGACACAAATTCTGACCGTCTATGACGGTGCAACCACTGATGCCAACGTGCTCGGCACCTACAATGCCGATGCCACCATCAGTCTGTTCAGCACCGGCACACAGATGCTGCTCCACTTTGTCACCAGCACCGCCGGCACATCGAAGGGCCTTGACCTCACGGCGATAGCCAAGCCGCAGATGGCAGAGAGCGAATGGAACCTCCTGCAGACGGCCTACCAGCAGATGGGCAGCGGCGAGGGGTGGACCAACACATGGAACTTCAACACCGAGGGCCGCAGCGAGCAGACACTGCCCGGCGTCACCACCTATCAGGGCCACGTGACGAGCATCGACCTCTCTGGCAACAACCTCAGCGGTGCGTTCCCCGTCGCCCTGCTCACCCTGCCGCAGCTACAGTCGCTCGACCTCTCGGGCAACCAGCTCACTGGCGATGTGGGTGAGCTCAACGGTTTCCCCGCTGAGCCCTCCCTCACCTCGCTCAATATCAGCGGCAACCAGCTGTCGGGCAACATCGGCGTCTTCGCCGCTAACCTGCCCAACCTGACCACGCTTAACGCCAGCAACAACTGCTTGACGGATGTCGACCCGATGATTTCCCCCAACGTGACGACGCTGAACCTGAGCCAGCAGACCATGGCCAGCGTGGTCAACGTTGACCTCGCCTCAGCCGCGTCCGACGGATTCCCCGACGGATTCCCGAGCATCCTGCTCTACAACCACGGTCAGCAGAAATACGCCACTTCGCTCAACGCGACGGGCACTGCCGCCGACGGCAGGAAGGTATCCGTCTATTTCAGAGACTCCGGTGTCACCCTCAGCGGCATCAACTACACAGGGGCAAACGATGCGAACATCTACTACGGCGCAAGCGGCGACCAGCTTCAGCTGTCTGCCGAGAACGCTTATTGCTCGCTGCCAGGAGTCTGGAATAAGACCTCCACGTTTGGCATGAAGCTCTCCTTCGCCCCCGGCGATGTCAACTTCAACGGCAAGGTGGATGTCACAGACCTACAGGGGCAGATCAACTTCGCCTTCGAGGAGTACGGCTTCCTCGGCTACCATCTCTTCAACTTTACTGCCGCCGACCTGTGGGAGGACCAGATCATCAACGTGCAGGATGTGGTGAAGATGGTGGACAAGCTGTTGCAGATTAACAATAACGCTTCATCCAGCCGGATGCTGACCTCTCACCTCTCACCTTTCACTTCTCAGTCCGACCAAACTTATCTGGCCGATGTGTCTGTTCTCAGCAACCGCATCGTTGTCAGCACCGAGACCCCCATTACGGCCTTCGAGCTGACTATCGTGGGCGATGCTGTCGACAACGTGAGCAATGCCCTAAGTCGCCTGGGCTTCTCCTTCAAGACCAACCGTGTAGGAGAGACCACGCGCATCGTGGGCTACTCCATGAACGGAGCCGCCATACCGGCTGGTGAGACAGAGCTTTGCACCCTGCACACTGGCAATGCCCGCATTGAGCAGGTAGTACTGTCGGATGCCAACGCCGAAGCCATCCCTGCATCCATTGGTGGCATCACTTCTGGTATTGAAGATACAATGTTCAATGTTCATTGTTCAATGTTCAATGCCGACTGCTATGACCTGAGTGGACGTAAGGTAGCCAACCCCAATAAGAAGGGTGTTTTCATCCTGAATGGAAAAAAGATTGTGAACAAGTAACTAAAAACGCTGACGAGATATGAAAATGTATAGAAATATAATCAGATGTATGCTCATCCTCGTGCTGGCTTGTCTGGCCACGGGCATGAGTGCGCAACAGCGGCGCAACGTCCTTAGCATTCCCGATGCCACCGTGCAGATAGGTCAGGTACAGTTGCCCATCGTCATTGAGAATACCGACGAACTGGTGGCAGCGCAGTTCGACATCACACTGCCGGAAGGTGTCACCGCACAGTACACGTCGATGAGTGGCTCGGCGATAGCTTCTACCGCCCGTGCCGCAGGGCATACGGTGGTGCTGCGCCATAAAAGCGGCACTTGCTACCGCGTGATGATTTTCTCTAGCGAGAACCAGCCCATTCTTGGCAATACGGGAGTCGTCCTGAACCTGCCCATCACCATTCCCGAAACTTTCGAGGCAGGCAGCGAACACACGATACAGCTGACCAATGTCTCGCTGGCCCTTGCCACAGGCGAGAACGTGCTTACCGAGGTACAGGCAGGCAAAATCATCGTGGGGCAGCTGCCCGACCTAGCACCATCAGCCCTCACCATCGGCCAAACGACCTTAACCCCAGAAGAGCAGTATGTGGTCTCATGGAAGGTGAGCAACGTTGGTGGCATGGCCGCCACGGGCGGATGGAGCGAACAACTGGTACTCCTCAATGCGCAGGGAACGGTGCAAAAGCTCCTCACCACTGTTTATTATACGCAGGACCTTGCCTCAGGTGCTGAGGTTTCCCGTCAGGCCGAGATCACCATGCCACAGCTCATTGGTATCGATGGCACTGCCTATCTGCAAGTGGTTGTCGTGCCCGACAGCAAAATGGGTGAATCGACTACTGCGCAAGGCAACAACACGTTTACGTCCGACACGGAGCTAACTGTGCAACGCCGCCTATATGTAGAGCCGTCGCCTGTCAGCATCGTGGAAGGGCGCACGAGCCGCGTGAGCATCAAGGTGAGCCGCAGTGGCGACTGGACCAATGCACAGACCTTTACCCTCAGTGCGCCCGACGGTTCCCCCGTCGGGAACCGCATCACCATGCCTGACGAGGTGACCATTCCCGCAGGCCGTTCGGCTGCCTCTGTCTATATGACCATTACGGATAACCAAGAGATTGACGGCGACGTAGTGGTAACCATCACGGCTACCGGCGAGGGCTATCCCGATGCCACGGGGCAGCTCACCATCGAGGACAACGAATATCCCGACCTCACGCTGACCGCCTCGAAGAGTGCGCTCACCGAGGGCGAAAGCTTCCAGCTGACGGTGACCACCAGCAGAGTGGTCCAGGGTGTACCCCTCGAAGTCACACTCTCCAGTGAGAATACGAAGCGCTTCACCGTCACGGAACGCTTGGAAGCGTTCCCTACTACAGTGACGATACCCGTAGGAGAAACATCTGTAACGGTTGATGTTGCCACTATCGACGACGATGTACCGCAGCCCGACCTCTCCAATAAATTCACCGCCCAGGCACCGAAGCACAACAAGGCAGAGGCCATCGTCATTTTGAACGACAACGACCTGCCCGTGCTGCAACTGGAGATTACGCCGACCACCGTCAGCGAGAGTGCCGGCCCGGTGGCTATTTCAGCCGTGCTGCGTCGCACCACGAACACGAACAGCAAAATAACGGTGCGCCTTACCGACGATGCCGACGGCGGCCTCTACTTCGGCACTCGCTCGTTTACGCTCAACAAGGGCGTGGAGGAGGTGCGCTTCAACTTCGGCCCTGTGGATAACGGCAATGTCGATGGCGACCGCACCTATACCATCACCGCCGCCGTGTGGATGTCGGCGTGTGGCTGCGGTGCTTCGGGCGAGTCGGCAGGACATGTGGAAGCCCAGCTTGAGGTGCTCGACAACGACGGCCCGGCCCTGAGCCTCAACTCATCGGCAAGCACGGTGAAGGAGGGTGGCAAGGCTACATTCACCATCAGCCGCAACACCACTGATACCAGCAGCCCGCTCACCGTCGCGCTGAGCAGCAACTATGAGGAAGGACTGAACTACGAGCACAGTGTTACCATTCCCGCAGGCCAGCAGCAGGTCACCGTCGAGGTGACCTCAGCTGCCAACGACGTGCAGGGTGACTCCCACTCCGTGGTCTTCACTGTGAGGGCCGACGGCTATGCCACCGGCACCTTCGTACTGATGGTGACCGACCAGACACTGCCCGATGCCCGCCTCAGCAGCATCACCGCCGTCAGTATGCTCGACGGCTCTTCCGTCGAGAGCCAAGAGGTTGGCACCGACGTGCAGCTGAACATCGTCGTGACCAACGACGGTGCTGCCACGCTGCCCGCCGAAGTGCTCGTGAAGGTGTATCGCCGGGGTGGGGGAGCTGCTTTGGCATCTATCTATACCGACGAACCCATCGCCATCGGCGGCAGCCTGACGCTCACACGTACCGTCACCCTGCCTTTGGTCGTGGGTACCTACAGCTACTATGCCGTGATAGATGAAGACCACAAGGTGCAGGAACTGTCGGACAACAACAATACCTCGCCCGATGTCAGCATCCAGGCTGTCGCGCCCTTCAGCGTGACCGTCAGCACCGATAAGACCGCCTATAGCCAAGGCGAGAAGGTAATCTTCACCGGCCAGCTGACGGGCAATGGCACTGCCAACACCGATGTTGACCTCTACGTTATCTTTGAAGGTACACGTCAGGTGGTGGGTGTCGCCACCGATGCACAGGGACGCTTCACCTACGAGTGGTCACTCTACGAACGCCAGATGGGACACTTCGACGTGGGTGCCTGCTATCCTGGCGAGGGTCTGAGGACGGTGATGCACTCGTTTGACGTGTATGGCCTACGCCGTAGCAGCTACAGCAACATCACCTGCGACGTGATTTGTGGCGACACATATAATGGCTACTTTGAGGTGGTCAACCCTGGCAACCTCCCCTTGAGCAATGTTCAGGTGGAACTGCTTGAAGTACCCGCCACCTGTGAGGCCGAAATCAGCATTGCCCCGACCATTGCCGGCGGCGAGACCACCCGTGTGAACTACTCCCTGAAAGCCCTCAGTCCGACGGAAGACAACAGCTGGGAAGAGGTGAAGGCACGCATCACCACCGCCGAGGGCGTGACGCTCGACCAGATCATCTACTTCTACAGCCGCATGGCAACGGGCAAATTAGTAGCCAGCACGAGGAACATCGTCACCACGATGACCAAGGGCCAGAGCCGTGAGTACAGTCTGCAGGTTACCAACCAAGGCCGTGGCAACACTGGCAGAATCAGCCTTTCCCTGCCCGACTTCATCAAGTCACTGGCTGGCAACACCCTGCCCGCACTGAATCAGAACGACACGCTGACCATCGCCCTGAGCCTCACGCCCACCGATGAGATGCAGCTCAACGTGCCCGTAACCGGACAGTTGGGCATCAACTGCGAGAATGGTGACGGCACCTCCGTCAGCTTCAACATCACGCCGGTGTCGGGTTCAACGGGTACGCTGGTGGTCGACGTGACTGACGAGAACACCTACTATACCCAGGAGGCTCCCCACTTGGCCAATGCCGAGGTGGTGGTGCGCAACCCCGTCACCAACGCCCTCGTCACACAGGGACGCTCGGGAGAGGACGGCAAGTTCACAGTGGAGCTGCCCGAGGGCTACTACAAGCTCAGCGTCACCGCCGACAAGCACGACTCCTATACCAATAATATATATGTGGACCCGGGCGTAGAGACCCTGCAGACCATCAACCTCAGCATCAATGCCATCAGCGTGACCTGGGACGTAGTGGAGACTGAGGTCGAGGACGAGTATGAGATTGTGACCACCGTGAGCTACGAGACCAATGTGCCCGTGCCAGTGGTGGTGATGAACCTCCCTGAGCGCATCGATGGCGACAACATGCAGGAGGGCGAGTCGGTGCTCATCAACGTGCTCCTCACCAACAAGGGCCTCATCACCGCCAACGAGGTGGAGGTAGGACTGCCCACCGACCTGACAGAGTTCTCGTTCTCCGCCCTCTCTTCCACCTACGTGGGCGACCTGCCCCCACAGCAGACGGTGACCGTGCCTGTGGTCATCACGAAGCTGGCCACGCAGGCCAGTGCACGCTCGTCAGCACCCATGAGGTCGGCAGCCGGCACCATGAAAGACTGTATGACGGGTATGGCCTTGCGCTATAAGTGGATTTGCGGAAAGAAAGAAGGTGACCCCAGAGGAAACATGAAGTCTAACAGTTCGGTGTACAGAATGGCCCTGAAAGACTGTGCCACTGCTGCCGCTTTTGCTGCGCTTGGCGACATAATTATCGGTGGTGGTGGCGGCGGTCTCTACGAAGGCTGGTTCGCCGGCCCAGGTGAGAGCACCCCCGCGCAGCCCAATGAGAATACCAACAGCTCCTATACCGACAACACCAACAAGCAGCAAATCAACACGGAGGCCAAGGCTCTCTGCGATCCCGAAATGTCCAGCCGCGCTGAAACCATAGTCAGCGGACTGCCTGGCTTCCTGCCCTCAACAGGATTGTTTATCTCGGCTGCCGACTGGGCGGCTAATGCCACACAAGAGAAAATCGACGATGGCAAAGTCAGTTTCAAGACATGGCTGGGAGGTGCTTTTGTCTTAGGTGGAGAATACATCCCCAACGATCATGTAGGCACTGGGATAGGCTTGTCATCAATGATTGTTCCTGACTATATTCCCGACTGGTTCGGAAATGCCCGGAGTACAGCCCCCAGGCGAACAGCCAGCTGGATGCAAGCCTACGATGTCGTTGCCAAGCGCTACTGCGATGAGCTTTATGCTTCCGACAAGATTCTCAACACTGTGTTTGGCGACCCTGTATGGTATTCGACCACCGATGCGGAGATAACCGCCTTCTTCAATCATCTGAACACCCTTTCCGACACCGACCTGCCGCTGAGTGTGGAGGCATTGTCGGCTTACAAGCCGGGATGCGTCTCCAACACGCAGTTTGCCAGTCTCATTGCCCGCATCAACGACCTCTCGGTCATCGACTACGAGGGTATCAGCGAGGCGGCTGAACTGATAAGAACCATTGAGGGGGAGGCTGTTGCCGACGGCTATGAGTCGATGAACGACAAGTTTACTGCTGCCTATACAGCATACGAGCAGCAGTTTGAAAACTCGGCCAGCGTCTGCGCCACCGTGAAGCTGGAAATCAAGCAGACGATGACGATGACACGCCAGGCCTTCCGTGGCACGCTGACGCTGAACAACGGCATTGATATGGCTATGGAGAACGTGAGGCTGACGCTGAACGTGTCGAACAAGGCCACTAACCAAGTGGCTACCAGCCACGAGTTCCAAATCAACGGCGAGAGCCTTGACGGCTTCGACGGCGACGTGGCACTTGGCAGCAGTTGGAACCTGGCAGCCAACTCCACGGGTACGGCCACCATCCTCTTCATCCCCACGAAGTATGCTGCGCCCGAAGAGCCGGTGGAGTGGTCGTTTGGCGGTACGCTGAGCTACGACGACCCGACGACAGGCTTGGAGGTGACCCGCGAGCTCTACCCCGTGACGCTCACCGTAAAGCCCTCGCCAGAGCTTGACCTGACCTACTTCATGCAGCGCGACGTGTATGGCGACGACCCGCTGACACTCGACGTGATAGAGCCGATGAAGCCCGCCGAGTTTGCCCTGCTCATCAACAACAAGGGCTATGGCGATGCCACCAACGTAAGGATGCAGACCGAACAGCCCAGGATTATCGAGAACGAGAAGGGACTGTTCATCGACTTCGAGCTGATCAGCTCACAGGTGAACGGTGGCGACGCTGCCCTGTCGTTTGGCCAAAGCATAGCCAATGACTTCGGCACCATCCCCGCCCACTCGCAGATGTATGCCCAGTGGTGGCTCACGAGCACCCTGCTCGGTCACTTCACCGACTATAACGTGCAGGCCAGCCACATCACCAGCTATGGCAATCCTGACCTGTCACTGCTCGACCAGGTGACCATCCACGAGCTGATCCACGGCTTCGACATGCCCGCCGCCGTGCCCGGCGCTTCTGCCGCCGGAAGAGCCTTCTTAGTGAACGACATCGTGGATGCCAACGACACCCCCGACCGTCTCTACTTCACCAATGGCGAGATTGCCGACGTGCAGGAAAGCCTGTCGGCCACCATCGAGCGCACGTCGACCACCACCTGTCTGCTGACCATCACCCCATCGCAGACAGGCTGGAACTACGGTTCGCTGACCGACCCCACCTACGGCTATGCCGAGCTGAAGAGCATTGTGCGCCAGAGCGACGGCGCAGAGCTGGGCAACAGCCGCTTCTGGCAGACCGACCGCACGCTCATCGACAGCAAGGACTGGCTCTATGAGTACCGCCTGCACTTCGTCGATGAGTTCGCAAGCGATGGCCCGCAGACCTATATCCTCACCTTCGACCCAGTGCCCGAAGTGGTGCTGCAGGTGGCCTCCATCGTTACGGTGCCCGAAGAAGGTCAGATTGCCGAGGCGCCTATTGAGACACTCACCGTGGACTTCAACAAGCCCGTTGCGGTAGGCGGTTTCCCCACCGACGCTATTACCTTCGTAGTGCAGGGCGTGAAGCAGGATGCTAACCAGATTGGCATCAGCACGACGGACAACAAGCAGTTCACGCTCGACATGAGCACCATGAACAGCACCCTGCCCAACGGTTACTACACGCTGACCGTGCAGACCGCCGGCATCACCGATGCCGAGGGCTTCAAGGGAAAGGACGGCAAGCAGGTATCATGGATTCTGTTCCGTGGCGGACTGGTGCAACTGCTCACCTCGGCCTGGCCGCTCAATTCCGGCACCATCGACATGGTGACAGAGACGGCAGGAACGCGGGCAATGAGTCCTCAGCGCTCCCCAAGCGACAAATCGGCACGCTACGGTTCCGTCGTCACGTTTACTGCCACCGCTGAGAATGGCTATGAGTTCTCGAACTGGACGCTCAACGGTGAGGTGGTAGGCACGCAGCCGACGTTCACCACAACGGCCCTCAGCGACATGAACGTGGTGGCCAACTTCAAGCCTAAGTCCTATCGCGTGGAGATAACAGCTACCGTCGGCGGAAGCGTCAGCGGGGCTGGTACGGGCATCTACGACTTTGGCACGGAGCTACAGCTCACAGCATCACCCCAGATAGGCTATCGCCTGAAGGAGTGGCTCATCGACGGTGCCACTGTGCTCGGCGCTTCTCCGTCGAGCCCCCAGCCCGCCAACCCCCTCACCCTCACCGTCGATGGTGCCAAGACTGTGCAGGCCGTCTTTGAGCCCAAACCTGCTTTCATCCCAGGCGATGCTAACGGTGACGGACAGGTGACTACCTTCGACATCACCAAGGTCGTGAGCTACATCCTCACGGGCGATGCCGAGGGCATCAACCTCGAGGCCGTAGATATGAACGGCGACGGCAACATCACGACCTTCGACGTGACACAAATCGTAAAGCTGATAGTATTCTAATAAATCGTAAATAGTAAATCAGTAAATCGTATATCAATTATGAAACACTACAGGATTATAATCATGTTTGTCAGTCTGATGGCGGCACTGGGCATGAAAGCCCAGTCGCCGCTGGCACTCACCATCGAGGACTTCACCATCAAGGCTGGTGAGACAAAGACTGTTTATGTAGCCATGCAGAACGAGGGCTACGAGGTGATTGCCATTGAATTCAAGATGCAACTGCCCGAAGGACTATCGCTGAAGAGCAAACCCACGCTGACAACAGAACGCATAGGCTCGCTCACCGACGACTTCGGCGAGGTCGTGGCATCGGGCAAGACGGTAAACGCCGCGAAGAATGCTGCCGGCTACTGGATCTTTTCCATCTTCTCCCAGACCGATCAGGTTCCTTTTACAGGCACAGAGGGCAATGTCATCGCCATGAACATAGCCGCTGATGCCGACATAGCCATCGGCGAGACATCCATCCGTCTTTACGACATTGAACTCTCAACAAAGGACGCGCCTTACTATCCGCAGGAATACAGCAACAGCGTCACGGCCTATCAGGAGAACGTCATCATAGCCATGGCTCACGACCGCCGTACCTTCAGTTGCGCGCAGCCCCTCGACTTCACCAACACCGGCCTGAAAGCATACGTTGCCACCGACTATCAGGACGGCAAGGAAACGCTCACCCGCGTAGCGAGTGTGCCGGCCTGCACAGGTCTCTTCCTAGTGGGTACAGAGGGCGAGACTTACACCGTGCCCTATACTGCTACGCCAGAGGCCATCGGCACCAACATGCTGAAGCCCGTACTCAAGTCGCAGCTGGTGCCACAGACCGAGGACGACTACACCAACTACCTCTATGGCGAGGTGGATGGCGTGATAGGCTTCCACAAGTCTTCTGGCAATGGTGCCGTTACTGCCGGCAAGGCTTACCTGCAAGTGCCCACGTCGGCAGCAGGCGAAGCACGCAGCGTAGACATCGTCTTCAGCGACGAGATGACCGGCATCGATGCCAACCGCGTAACGCCAAGCGGCACCCACGAGGTATACGACCTGCAAGGCCGTAAACTCAATGGACAGTCGCCAGCGGTGAGTGGTCAGTTGAAGAAGGGCATGTACATTGTTGACGGCAAGAAAGCTGTAATCAAGTAGTAAGTAAAACAAACAGATAGTATGAAGAAAACATATCTGCAGCCTATGGCGGTGGTGATGAATATTGCCACCGCACCCATAGCCGTTCTTTCTAATCCCGAAATCAAAGAGAGCATATATAATGATGAAATAGATGGCGATAAGGCTTGGTCGAGACGAAGAAAGAATCGCCGTAATGCGTGGGACGACGAGGAAGAGGAAGACATAGGCAAGTAAGGTAGCAGGCATCAAATCGAGTAGGAGGAAAACGAAGTAGTTTTCTTCCTACTTTCGTTTTCCGACCTCTCACACCACCGTACATGCGGTTCCGCATACGGCGGTTCTTAACACGGATGCAACTTCACGTAATAATCCATTAGGCAAGGGTAGCCTGCACGTTTCAGCTTCTCTGCTGTTGCGACACG
>JAEEGG010006027.1_pt1 | contig 28544 bp, 23 predicted proteins | sample 9134161 | NCBI WGS metagenome assembly JAEEGG01 (sample SAMN16246543, study PRJNA631951) | gut metagenome | biome: gut microbiome; feature: rumen; material: CR-attached | host: Bos | place: Iran: Karaj | collected 2018-10 | reverse complement strand
ATGGCGTTCGACGAGTTCTGCCTGGAACAACTCAAGGCGGACGAGCCGGTTTTCTACCTGTGGCAGAACCGGCCGTCCGTCATTATTGGCCTGAACCAAAGCGCGTACGCGGAGGTCAATCTCCCCTTTCTGCGGGAAAAGGGCATCGTCCTGGCCCGGAGGGTGACGGGCGGCGGTGCCGTCTATCACGACCTGCAGAATCTCAACTACACCATCACCGGACGCATCCGCGACCTGGAGAGCGACTATCCGGCCTACGTGGAGACGATGGCCCGCGCCCTTCGCGCCCTGGGCGTTCCCGCGGAAGTCTCCGGGCGGAACGACATCCTCGTAGAAGGCCGCAAATGTTCCGGCTATGCCAAACGCATCTCCAAGGACCGCCTGATGATCCACGGCACGCTGATGTACGATGTCGATCTGGATACGCTCACGCAGGTGCTGGCCACCCCCGGCAGCAAACTGTCCGCCGCGGGCGTTTCTTCGGTCCGCAGCCGCGTCGCGAACCTCAAGGAATATCTTCCTCAGTTCAGGGACATCCAAGCGTTCCAGGCGGCTTTACAGGCCCTTCTCGCCGGAGATGACGGAGAAATCCGCCTGACGGAGGCGCAGGTCGCACAGATCGAGGCCGATGCGGCGGCCAAATACCGGACCTGGGATTGGATTTACGGACACTCCCCCCTCGCGGCTTTCCGTGTCAGCCGAAAGTTCGCCTGCGGCAGCATCGAGGCCACCTTCTCCCTCAAGGCCGGCTGCATCGACGGTCTTTGCTTCAACGGCGATTTCCTGGGCAACCTGCCTCCCGACCGCATCGCGACAGCCCTGCAGGGCTGTCGCTTCACGCGGGATGACATCCTGGAAGCCTTGCGCAATCAACCCGTCAGAGACTGTTTTGACGCCATGACACCAGAGGAACTGGCCAACTTCCTTTGTACGAACTGATAACCCATCCGATTATGAGACAATGGACCATCGCCCTTCTGATCCTGTGCTCCCTGAATATGTGCCTGTATGCACAGAACCCTTCCCGTACGGGACATCCGCAGGATTCCATCTCCTCCCCTATCCTTTCCAGCGCCGATCCTGCCGCCGATGAGGCCGCTTTCGCAAAAGTGCGTGCGCGCATGGACTCCATCCGGCAGTACCGGCCCACGGTGGGTCTCGTCCTCGCCGGCCCAGTGGGGACCGGAATTCGGCCCTTCCCTCTATGCCTCCTTCGGCTTTGACTTCTGACGGGAATCACCGGGGATCCGACTCGTGCAGGCTGGACACCGTCACCGGGCCCAGCAGGCCGGAAGGCAGGAGCGGCGAATCGGCCGTGTACCAGTTGAAAGCGGTGTAGGTCCATTTCCGGGTGGCATCCGGCTGCAGGTCGCCGATGATCCGGTTGGGCCAGAGGTTGATCACTTTCACTTCCAGGTCGTTCGTACCGACCTGCAGGTACTCCGCCGGGACTTCCACCCGGAAGGGAGCCTTCCACACGACGCCCAGGTCGTGCCCGTTGACCTTCACGCGGGCCAGGTTTTTCACCGAGCCCAGGTCGATCTCGAACGACGCGGCGTCTTTCATCTCCTTCTTCGAGAGAGTGAAGGAATTCCGGTAGATGACGGTGCCGGAGTAGTACCGGATGGCCGGATCCTTCGACTCCGTGTAGGACATCAGATGGTCGAAAACCGCCTTGGAAGGGGCGCCCAGGCCTGATTCGAAGGAAAGTTTCCAAGGACCTTCCACCGTCCGGATCGGCAACTTCCTGGGGTGGAAGACCGGAACAGCCTCCTCACGGGCCTTGCCGATGACCACGAACAGGGCCTCGTCCGCCTCCAGGTCCATCTTGAAGAACCGGTAGCCGTCCGGCGAGGTGGAGCCGTTGATCCGCCGCACCTTTCCGGTGGCCGGGTCCAGCACCCGCGGCTGCCCTTCCCCTCCCCGGACCAGGATGACGGAAGACGCCGCCTTGCCGGAGAAGTTCCGGAGCCACCAGATATCTTCCCGGTCCGTTTCCCGGTGAACATAGGCCCAGTCATCGGGGATGATGCAGTCCGGTTCAATTCCCTTCGCTTTCAGGGCTTCTTCCACGGACATCTCCAGAAACAGGGGCTTCAGTTGGAGCAGGAGCAGGTCGAAGGCCTCCTGGTGGTCCGTCAGCGTCGCGCTCCGTTCCGGAAGCGTCCCGCAAACCGGAATTCCCGCCTTGGCCAGGTACACGATACGCTGGAGGACCGCATAGGACATCGTCTTGCAGTTGGGGCCGAGGACGAGCAGTCTGTAACTCATCCCCGACTCGGTGACCAGGTTTCCGTCGATGGGGAACACCATACGCTGCAGTCCGTACGGGTTGATGAAATCGTAGGCATGGCCGGCCGGGATGTCGGGCAGTTGCTTTCCGAACAGGCCCGTGATGCAGTTGTCTTCGCCGTAGTAGTAAAGGATGTCGGCCTGGTAATGGCCCTGCTGCAGCAGATAGGAACTGCGGGCGAGATAGTCCATCCAGGGGCGCGCTTCCTCCGCCCAGGTATCATGGCGGTTGAACCACTGGCCATAGCCCAGCAGGTCCAGGCCGGGGCGGTGCGTGTCGTCCGGCTGATGGGACGATTCATGGATCACGAACCGGTTCAGACCGCAGGAAAGGGCGATATCGGCCGTGTTCTTCATGTTTTCCGGGCAGTAGGAATAGTTCTTTCCGCCCACACCGCTCGTGGTGAAGGATTCCGCCGCGACGATGTTCTGCCCGAAGATATGGGCTACCGAGGCCGATTCGCGGATGTCGGCCATCGCCATCGGGATGGACGATCCGGCATTGGCGTTGTCCATCCAGATCGCGGACATGGGGATGTCGGCCTTCCGCTTCAGGTCCATGCCGTCGCCCACGAACACATGGCCGTTCTCGTGGGATTCGGTATAACGGCCTTTCAGGCCTGCCTCCCGGGCGATGGTGCCGAGCCGGTCGTAGTTCTCCGCCATGAGTTCACCCAGCGTGCGACGCCAGTCAAAGAGGAACTGCTCCGTTTCGGCCGTCCCGCGCAAGATCTCGCCCGTAAGGGCCGGAAGCCACGGGAACAGCGAATAGCCCCGCCGTTCCTTGAATTCCTGGAACATGTTCCGGGTCCAGGTCATCTGTCCGGCCTCGTAACTGTCCGTGAGCACGTAATCGACCGGAGCGCCTTCATAGATGCGGAAGAACTCCTTGAAATAAGCCTCCCAGGCCTTCGGATCCAACTTGTCCACCTCCAGGCCCGTCGCCTCGGGCGGGGCGGGATGGTTCTTCTTTCCCGTCAGGGACACGCCGAAGCGGTAGATGCGCCAGCGGCCGACAGGGACGTCCCAGATCATCCGCCCGTTGTCGTCGATGAGGCTGAGGTCTTCGACCCGCAGCACCGGGTCGGCGGAATCCGGCGTCAGGTAGTCGGCGAAATCGTGCGGGGCGGCGAATCCGGCCTTGTCCTCGGCGTGATTGACCTTGACGACACCATGCAGCACGAACTCGGGGATCTTCGTCCCCGCAGAGCCGGATGGATTGAGGACCATCAGGCGGAAGTACCGCGCCCGGGTAGCGGGAATGTCCATGGTCAGGACCGGCGTGATGGACGACGGGATATCGCAGACATGTCGCCAGGAAAGGCCGTCATCGCTGGCTTCGAGACGGTTCTCATACGTGGGAGGATCGTTCCGCCAGACACTGCGTTTCTTCCCGCCGCACAGCGTCAGGGCGCGGATCATCTGGGGCATGTCGAAGGAATACTGGATCCAGGCATAATCCCCATCCGTCGCCCGGGGAAGTTCCAGGGCATCGGAATAATCGCCGTTCGTCAGTTGTTCGACCGTGAAATGGCCGCCGGAAGCAGTCACTGTCGCCCCCATCTCCGACAGGGTCCGCTCCGCATTGGGGAGTTTCACCGCCAGCGTGGCGACTTGCTCGAACCAGGGTTCCGTGTCTCCCCCATCGGGAATATTCTGATAGGTTCCGGGCGTATTGAAAAGTGCCGGTATGCGGATCAGTTGGACCGTGCCCCCGGTCACCTCGACGGTCCGCCAGGTGAGTTTCTTCATCGCGTCCTCCGGTTTCACCCAGGGGCCGCCCGTGGAACTCCAACCGGGCGCGGAGGCGACGGCCGTCTCCATGCCTTTGGCCGCAGCCAGTTCCATGGCGTAATGCATCGCCACTTTCCACTGCGGCGACTGGTAAGGCATCGTCTCGTCCACGATCGGACGCATGCCGATGCCGCCCGCATCGAACTGATGGAACCCGCCGATGCCGACCCGGTCCATCCACTCTATATCCTTCTGGATTCCGTCCAAAGATACGTTCCCGTCCATCCAGTGCCACCACACCCGCGGCCGCGCCTCCTGCGGCGGATCCGCGAACTCCTCATACAGCGACTGGGCACCGGCTGCCTGGGCGAGCGCGAGAACCGCCAGGCAAAGCAATCCTTTTTTCATATTTGCAAAGTTAGCCATTTCTTTGAAAAACTGCCGGGATTTCCTATCTTTGTATCCCGTATTGAAAAAAACACTTATGAAATACGGGTTCGACAACGCTAAGTACCTCAAAATCCAATCGGAACACATCAAGGAACGCATCGCCACCTTCGGCGACAAACTCTACATGGAGTTCGGCGGCAAACTTTTCGACGACTATCACGCCAGCCGCGTGCTTCCGGGTTTCGAGCCGGACAGCAAACTCAAGATGCTCATGCAGATGAAGGACGATGCGGAGATCATCATCGTCATCAGTGCCGTCGATATCCAGAAGAACAAGGTCCGGAGCGACCTGGGCATCACCTACGACGTGGATGTCCTCCGCCTCCGGGACGAGTTCATGGACCGGGGCCTGAGCGTGAACAGCGTGGTCATCACCCATTTCAACGGCCAGTCCAGCGCTGAAGCCTACCGCCGGCGCCTGGAAGGGATGGGCATCCGGGTCTATTACCACCACACCATCGAAGGGTACCCCCACAATGTCGCGCTCATCGACTCTGACGAAGGATTCGGCCGGAACGACTACGTGGAAACCACCAAACCGCTCGTGGTCGTCACGGCGCCCGGTCCCGGCAGCGGCAAGATGGCCGTGTGCCTGAGCCAGTTATACCAGGAGAACAAGCGCGGGGTCAAGGCCGGCTATGCCAAGTTCGAGACCTTCCCCATCTGGAACCTCGCCCTCACCCACCCCGTAAACCTCGCCTACGAGGCCGCCACGGCGGACCTGGAGGACGTGAACATGATCGACCCGTTCCACCTCGAGGCCTACGGCGAAACGGCGGTGAACTACAACCGCGACGTGGAAATCTTCCCGGTGATGAACGCCCTGTTCATGGACATCTACGGGGAATCCCCGTACAAGTCCCCGACCGACATGGGCGTCAACATGGCCGGCTATTGCATCTGCGATGACAAGGTGTGCCGGGAGGCCTCCCTCCAGGAGATCATCCGCCGCTTCTACACGGCCGTCTGCAACTTCGCCGACGGCAAGGCGACGGAAGCCGAGGTGAACAAGATCGCCCTCCTGATGAAGCGGGCGGGCATTTCCACCGCCTACCGGCTCTGCACCGTCGCCGCCAAGGACCGGCTGGACCGTTCCGAGTCCTGTACGGCCACGGCTGCCATCGAACTCGAGGACGGAACCATCCTGACGGCGGAAGGAAGTCCCCTGCTCGGTCCCAGTGCCGCCCTGCTCCTGAATTCCCTCAAGCATATCGCCGGCATCGAGCACAATGTCAAACTCATCCCCCAGACCATGATCGCCCCGATCCAGAAGACCAAGGTGAACTACCTGCACGGACACAACCCGCGTCTGCATACGGACGAGGTCCTGGTGGCGATCTCGATGATGAGCCTTCTCGACGAGAACTGCAAACTGGCCCTGGAGCAACTGCCCAAACTGCAGGGTGCCCAGGTGCATTCCACGGTCATGCTCAGCGAAGTGGACCGCAAGACCTTCCAGAAACTGGGTATTGGCCTGACATGCGACCCGGTGCGGAAAATCAAGAAACAGCACCGGATCGTGGACGAGGAATCCTAGCCCTTCTCCTCCACGTCATCCTTCATTCCTTCCCGACGGGATTCGGCGATGGAAATCATCAGGTTCCTGACCGTGAACACGATGGAGAACTGGCCGATGGCCAGCACCCAGTCGTGCCGGACCAGGCCGTAGGCGATGATCATCACCGAGCCGATCACCCCCAGCACCCAGTGCCCGAGCGGCAGGATGGACCGGTGCCGCTTGTAACTGTACACCATCTGGTACACCGTCCGCATCTCGTAGGTGAACTGTCCCATCACACCGAACAGAAGCAGTCCCAGCGGCACTTCCTCATTGTTCAGGAACGTATCGATGAAGGTGTGGAAGTCCCGGGCGATGAGGGCGAGGATGACGAGCGGGAAAAGGGCCTGGATGACGATCAGCACCCGCGGGACCCGCTTGTACAGGCCCATCACGCCGATGTTCCACATGTAGATGTAATACCCGACGCTTTCACCGAAGATGATGGAGAAGTCCTTCCGGAGCCATCCGTACACGTACAGGATGACCGCACCGATGCTGCTCAGCACCCAGTAGATGCCCGGAGATTCCACCGAGTGGGATTTCTCCGACAGGTACCATTGGATGAGGATACGGACACCATAGATGCCCATGCCCGCAAACCCCAGGAGATATACCCAGAAAGGACTGTCCATACGTGACTAGGGACGGGGTTCCTGGTAGAACCGCATCCAGACGGCATCCTGCAACTCATCCGGCAGCCCGCGCAGGACCGCGCGGGTCGTGTTCTTCGGGAAATCACTGTAACGCAGGAAGATCAGTCCGTCCAGGCTGTCGCAGAAGAGCGGGTCCACATTGAAGCACACGAGTCTCGCCCCGCAACTGAAATACTTGCGGACCAGCACCGGCAAGCGGTATTTCCCGTCCGAAACCGCCAGGAGCGCCCGGTCCAGCGCATCGATGTTCCCGGGGGCGATGTGCAGGTCGTCCGGATTCACGGCGAGGAAATCGGGCTCGAAGGGATGGGAAGGAAGGGCGATCCGCTCCGCATCGGGCATCGGGTAGTTCCTGGTCACATAATCGATGATGAGACTCTTGTAGAAATGCGGGATGTCGTTGCTGATGCTCACGGGGCCGGAATAATACTCCAGGTCCGGATCCTGCAGCATCGAGACGGCCAGGCCGGTGAGCAGCAGCCGCAGCGACTGGACCTCGCGCTGGTATTTCTGGACGATGAAGGAGCGGCCGAGTTCCATGGAGCGGGCCAGCAGCGGTTCCGCCTTGTCTCCGTAGCGGACAAGGCTGTCGGAGTAGAAGCCGGGACGGCCTCCGTGCTCTTTCATGATTTCCGGACCGAAACCGAGGCGGTAGGCGCCGACGATTTCCCGGTTCGGGATGTTCCAGAGGATCATCTGCTTGTAATAGGCATCATATTGGTCCGTATCCATCGCCTGACCGGTCCCTTCACCGATGGCGCGGAACGTTTCCTCCCGGAGCCGGTACAGTTCCCGCATCACGACCGGTGCTTCCGGTGCGGGAATCAGATAGGCACGGTAGTTTCCGATTTCGAAGAGTTTCAGGTGATCCAGTTTCTCCATCTCGGCAGCGACCTCGTCCGCCGGTACAGCCTCGGCAACGGGGACCTGGGACGCTTCTGCGGAAGGGGGAGCAACCTGCCGGCACTGGGCTTCCAATGCATAACAGCGGCTGCGGAGGAACCGGCCCAGTTCATCCACTTCGAAGCCGGCGATTTCCGATGCGGGGATGGGCTGGCCGATCCGGACCTGGATCACGGTCCCGCGCTTGTTGAACACCTCGTGGATAAGCCGGGCGGTGCGGAGCCTGGGATGGATCCGGCCCAGGACATGGAAGGACTTCGAATTCCCGCCCTCGAAATAGATGGGGACGACCGGGAAACCGGATTTCTTAATCAGTTTGACGATATTCGCGGCCCAGGGAATGTCCTCGACGACCTTTCCCTCCCGGAGGGCGGTCCTGTTCTTCCCTTTCTGCCAGGTAGCCACTTCTCCGGCCGGGAACAGGCCCAGCGGGTGCCGGTCACCGATGTGACCCAGCGCGGCGCGAATGCCGGAGATGCTCCGGGCGCCGCCGCTGGAGAAATTGTCAACGGGAATGAAACTGTCCTTCAGGCTCGGGATGAGCGACAGGAGGAAAGTCGTCAGGATCTTGTAGTCCGGACGGCGGGAGCCGACCAGGGTGCTCAGGATCATCCCGTCCAGGCTGCCGTAATGGTGGTTGGAGACGGTGATGAAGCCGCCCTCCCGGGGGATGTATTCCAACTGTCCGGGCGGGACCTCATAGCGGATGCCGACCTCCTCGAGGACATGGGCCGAGAATTCGGGGCCCGTGCTCTCATGGAACTTCTCATGCACCCGGTTCACTTTCTCCAGTTCCAGTGCCCGGTAAGCCGCCTTGGCGATCCATCGGCCCAGAAATCCATTGATACCCAGGAGTTTCTGGAGTTCATCGACCTCCAGGACAGTGGTTTTGGTTTTGGTTTCGGTTTCAGTATGCTGTTGTTTCATCTTACAGGTTCACATCGACCCGGACCGGGAATACATAGGAGAGGTCTCCCCGCTCCCGGAGGGTTTGACGCATGACGGCCGGTGAACGGGTGACCTTGCCCTCGAAGAGCACCTTGTCCCCGTACACGATGCGCACCGGCTTGTCCAGGTCCATCATCCGGTCGTTCAGGTAAACGGTCGCGGCGGTATAATCGGAGGAGAGGATCTCCACGGTGTTTCCCTCGGTCCGCGCCTCGATCTTCTTGCCCTTGGCGGCCTGGGAGGAGGGAACCCCCAGCCAGTAGAAGGCGGATTTCATCTCGTCGCCCTGTACCCAGACCACCTTGTCCGGGCAGGGATTCCGGCGGTACCGGGCCATCCACGGCACGGCGGCCTTATCCTCCAGGTCCATCCAGTGCTCCTTCCCTTCCACGATATGCCCTTCATACACATAGCCTTCCGGGTCCGCCTCGTGGAGCGCGGCCATTTCCTCGATGCGCTTCGCACATTCCTGGTTCCGGTTGTAGGCACCGTCAAGGGCGCCGCACCAGATCATGAACGGGAGGTTGCGCAGGCTCTCGAGCCGCACGTCGCCGGGGTGGCCGGCCATCATGGAAGCGGCAGCCCAGTGGTCCGCCATGCGCGGCGCCTCGCGCCAGACCCCGTCACCACCGGCCGAATAGCCCATCAGGTACACTTTGTCAGGATTCACATCCAGGAAGGCCACGGCCATCCGGATCACGTCCTCGTAGAAGCCGTCGGACTCGGGACGGAAGTGGAGGTCCCAGGTATCGGTAATGCCGCGGGGGCAGAGGTAAACCCCCTCCTCGGGCTGGTACAGGCGCATCTGGTTCGCCCACTGCTGGTCGTTCACCTGCGAAGGGGCGCCGCCACCGCCATGAAGGGAGATATAGAGGGAGCGGCCATCGGCCGGGGCGCTGCCGAAGACGGTCCAGTCCATCCGCATCCTGAGGTTCCCGTGCGTCAGGACTTTCCCGTCGAAGGAAGCCTGCAGGGCGACCTTCACCGAGTCTTTCCACTGACGTTCCAGAAAATCCGCATATTCTTCCGTCTGGGCCGCGGTCAGAGACGCTTTCCCGGCCAGCGGAGACTGTGACGACCCTTCTGATTTACAGGAGAGTGCACTGGTCATGAGCCATAACGCAACGATAAGATACCTCATATACTTCATATTGAATTTCAAATATACGAAATAATCCCGAATTTGCATTATCTTTGCCCCCGCTATGCAGCATCTTGGTGAAATCATCTCCCTTGCGGTCGCCGTTTTCTGGACGGTGACGGCCATTTTCGCCGACAAGGCGAGCCATCGGCTCGGGTCGATGACGACCAATGTCCTCCGCCTGTCGATGGCATCCCTGTTCCTCGCCACCCTCCTCTGGTTCACCATCGGCCGGCCCTATCCCCTTTATGCCGACGGCAAGGCCTGGCTCTGGCTCGGTCTGTCCGCCCTGGTGGGCTACGTGTTCGGCGACTGGTGCCTGTTCAACAGTTACCTGGTCATCGGCGCACGCTTCGGCCAACTGTTCATGACCCTCGCTCCCCCGATGGCGGCCATCGCCGGATGGGCGATGCTCGGAGAGACGCTGACCTGGAAATCGATCCTCGCGATGGTCGTGACCCTCAGCGGTATCGCCATCTCTATCCTGAGCAAGGGGGAAGGTCACAAGATGAAGTTGTCGCTGCCGCTCAAAGGCGTCCTCCTGGGCCTGGGCGCGGGTGCCGGCCAGGGCGTGGGCCTCGTGCTCAGCAAGATCGGCATGCAGCACTACGAAGCGGCGGTTCCTGCCGGTGCGCCCGAGATGATGGATACGATGCTGCCCTTCGCGTCCACGATGATCCGCGCCCTGATCGGCGGCGCCGGCTTCCTGTGCCTGATGGCCATGCAGAAGGACCTTCCCCGCCTGAAAGCCGCCTTCCACGACCGCAAGGGGCTGACCTATGTCGCCATCCTCACGCTCTTCGGACCGGCTCTCGGCGTCTCCCTCTCCCTGATGGCCGTCCAGTACACGGACGCGGGCATCGCCTCCACCCTGATGGCCCTGACGCCTGTCCTCATCATCCTCCCCTACGCCATCATGTACAAGCAGAGAGTCCGCCTGAAGGAAATCATCGGCGTGACGGTGAGCATGGTGGGTGTGGCGATGTTCTTCCTTCTGTAGCCTAATGCGAGAATCTCCGGTGGCCGGAGAAGAAGCGCTGCGGCAGTTCCATCGCGAGGATGATGCCCAGAACGATGGCAATAGCCACCTTGCCGGCCAGGAAACCGGCCGCGCTCGACTGGTCGATCTGGCTTGAAATCAGGTAATACGTGCACCAGAACACGCCGGCTCCCGGGACGAGCGGGAAGATGCCGCAAAGCAGGAAAACGGCGGCGGGGCACTTCTCGATGACCGCGAACACGCGCGACAGGATTCCGATGAATACGGTGGAGATGAGCGTCGAAATCGCGGCGGAAAGGCCGGCGTGGCGGAACAGGACCAGATAGAGGAGCCAGCCCAGGGCGCCGACGATGCCCGAGGGGATGTACTGTTTCCGCGGGACCCCGAAGAGGACGGCGAAGGCCGTCGTGCCGATGAAGGCCGCCAGTGTCTGGATGGCCAGGCCCGCGGTCTCCGGATTCGCCCAGACGCCGTTCAGTTCGATGATTCCGTGGAAGATGGACCCGTCCACGATGAATCCGACGCTCACGCCGATGGCGATGCAGAAAAAGCCCAGGAGGGCATCGGTCAACCGGGTGAGACCGGCCAGGTAATCCGCATTGGCCAGGTCCCGGACGCCATTGACGAACGGGACGCCCGGAATGAGCGGCATGATGGCGCCGATGATGACATTGGCGAGGCTGTTCCCGAACCCGATGCGGTGGCAGGCGACACATAAGAGCGTGGCAACCAGCGCATTGCAGATTCCGCCGACGATCCGGGACATATACCGGCCGCTCACCAGGAAGATGAACAGGTTCAGCAGCAGGCCTACGACAAACGCCGCGCCGCAATCGATGAATCCGCCGCCGAAGACGGCACAGAAACCGGCGGCGCCGAAGGCGGATCCGAGCGTCTGCTCCCACATGGGTTTGGCCGGCGTATGGCGGATCTTCTCCAGCCGCTCCCGCGCCTCCTGCAGCGTACATTTCCCCGCGGAGATATCATAACTGAGTTGGTTCACCTGGACGACCTTCTGGAGTTGGATGGGCCGGATGGGGATGAACTCCACGTTGGCATAGGTCGATGCCTGTCCGCCGGCCTTTTCCACCTTCCCGGCGCTGCCGGTGGTGAAAATGCCGTTCGAGAGGACGAAGAAGTTGCCTTTGTCCACCCCGAAATAGGTCGATATCCGGGCCATGATATCCTCCACGCGCGAAATCTCCGCTCCGTTCTCGAGCAGGATATGTCCGGCAATCGAGGCCACCTCGAGGACCTCGGAAAGGTCGTGCTGCTGTTCCATGGTACAAAGATACGTTATTTCTCGAAATGCTGGTAGTCCTGCACCGAGCGCCAGGTGCCGCCCCAGGAGAAGCCATGGGCGCGGAACAATTGGTAGCAGAGGTCCTCCTTGTCGATCTTGTGCGGGAAATCCCTGGCTCGGTCCGCAAAGGCGGAAGCGCCGGAGGGACGGACGCGGGAGGGACGGACGTAGGGATTCTCGAAGGGGTTGATATCCACCGCCAGGCCCAGGGCGTGCTTGGAGAGTTCGCGCATGCCGGTCTTCTTCCGGTAGTTGAAGCAAGAGGTGTTGTCGGCAGCCATCGAGGCTTCGTCGTCACCGCCGAAGTCGTCGATGAGGCGGATGCTGCGGATGGGATAGCGCGCTTCGTACAGTCCCCGGAAAATGGCCACCAGGTCATCGGCGATGGCCTTGTTGCAAACCAACTCCCCTACCTGCTCATGGCCTTCGAAATCGACATAGGAGAGCCGGAGGTAGCGGAGGTCGGAGAGGCTGATCCCGGCGTTTTCCGGATAAGAGACACCCCGCATCCGGGTTTCCACGGCCGCCGGGATGGGTTCCGCGGAAAAAACGGGAACGAAGGCCGCCTCCGCCGCCACGGGTTGCACGGGCTCCGCCGGCACACTCCCCTGCCGGCACCGGCAGCCGGCCAGCAGGCATGAAACCACGAGAAGTCCGATAACTTTCTTTTCCATTTGCATCTGCAAAATTAGCAATTTCCCCGCTAAACCGCTATATTTGTGGGTTAATTGGCGTTAACCTATGGGACTGCTGCTCATTTTCCTGTTCGGAGCGATGGCGATTTCCTTCCTGTGTTCACTGCTGGAATCCGTCCTGCTCACCACCCCCATCTCCTACATCTCCATGAAGGAGGAGGAGGGTGACAGGAACGCCATCCTGTTCGCCAAACTCAAGGACAACCCGGACCGCCCGCTGACGGCCATCCTGTCCCTGAACACCATCGCGAACACGGTCGGCGCGGCGGGCGTGGGCCAGGAGGCCACCCTCCTGTTCGGCAGCGAGTGGTTCGGCCTGGTTTCCGCCATCATGACGCTCCTGATCCTCATCTTCTCCGAGATCATCCCGAAAACCATCGGCTCCTACCATTGGAAGAGACTCACCTGGCTCTCCCGCATCATGAAGGGACTGATGCTCCTCATGTATCCGGTCGTTTGGCTCGTGGAGAAGGTCCGCACCCCCATCGCCGGCGACGAGCCCGACAACAGCATCTCCCGCGAGGAGGTGTCCGCGATGGCGAACATGGGCGAGGAGGAAGGCGTCCTGGACAATTCCGAGAACAAGGTCATCCAGAACATCATGAAACTGGACGACATCAAGGCCTATGACGTGATGACCCCGCGCGTGGTCGCCGCCATCGCGCCGGAGAACATGACCCTCAAGCAGTTCTACAAGCAGGAGGAACTCTCGCACAACTCCCGCATCCCCGTGTACGCGGACTCCCCGGAATTCATCACCGGCTACATCCTCCGCTACGACGTCCTGGAGAACCTCGCTGAGGACAAGTTCGACACGCGCCTGCGGAGCATCAAGCGCAAGATCGCGGCCTTCCACGAGGAAACCACCGTGAGCGACATCTGGGAATCCCTCCTCAAGACCAAGGACCAGATCGCCCTCATCATCGACGATTACGGCTGCTTCCAGGGGATCATCACCCTCGAGGACATCATCGAGACCATCCTGGGCATGGAGATCATCGACGAGAACGACACGATCACCGACATGCAGCAATATGCGCGGGAACGCTGGCTCAAGCGCAAGAACCAGTACAAGCAGATCGTCCTCCCGGACGAGGATGCCGAATCATAGGACTCCCTTCATAGGATGCGGAAAGTCGCCGTCATAGGAGCCGGTGCCGCCGGCTGTTTCTGCGCTGCCGAACTTCGGCGACTGCGGCCGGAGTTCCGTGTCGATGTCTATGAGGCCGGCCCCCGGCCCCTCGCGAAGGTGGCCGTCACGGGCGGCGGGCGCTGCAACCTGACCAATTCCTTCGAAGGCATCCGGAACCTGGCGGAGGCCTATCCCCGCGGCGACCGCCTGATGAAGCGACTTCTGCGTGTCTTCTCGCAGGAAGACACCTGGCGCTGGTTCGAATCCGCCGGCGTCCCGCTCGTCCTCCAGGACGACCACTGCGTCTTCCCGCAGTCCCAGGATGCCAAGGACATCGTCCGTGCCCTGCTCCGCCGCATGGACGGGGTGAACCTCCGGCTCCGCACGCCCGTGCAGTCGGTCCGGCCCGGTCTTCTGGTCGATGGAGAGGCATACGACGCCGTCGTCGTCACCACCGGCGGGGCGCCGAAGGGTTTGCCGATGCTGGACGCGCTCCAACTGGAATGGGTGACCACGGTCCCCTCCCTCTTCACCTTCACCGTCCGGGACGATGGGCTTCGCGCACTGATGGGCCTTGTCGTGGACGCGTCCGTTTCCATTCCCGGCACGCCGTTCAAGGCCGAAGGTCCCCTCCTTATCACCGACTGGGGCCTGAGCGGTCCCGCCGTCCTGAAACTCTCCGCCTATGCCGCCCGGCACCTGCACGAAGTGGGCTACAAGGCTCCCCTTTCCATCAACTGGCTCCAACTGAACGAGGCAGACGCCCGGACGCTCCTGCTGGAAACCGCCGGGGACAATCCCCGCAAACAGGTTTCATCGACCCCTCCGGCCGGCCTGCAAGCCCGGCTCTGGAGCCATCTGATCGACAAGGCCGGACTCCGGCCTGACATCCGCTGGGCCGAGGTGGGTTCCAAGGGGCTCAACAAGTTGGTCGGCATCCTCACCCGGGACGGGCGCGAGATTGCCGGAAAGACGAAGTTCCGCGAGGAGTTCGTCACCTGCGGCGGGGTTTCCCTCGGCAACATCGACCCTTCCACCCTCGAAAGCAAACGCCATCCTGGACTGTACTTCGCCGGTGAAGTCCTGGACATCGACGCCATCACCGGCGGATTCAACCTGCAGGCGGCCTGGACCACCGGTGCCGTCGTCGCCCGGGCCATCGCAGCATCATGAAAGAGATCCTCCTCATCGTCGCACCCGTCGCGGTCGCGCTCCTGATCATCGCCATCCTCGTCACCTGGCTCATCCTCAAGTCCCGCTACGGGAAGCAGGTGAACGCCGTGGAAAACAAACTCATCGCCGCCGAGGGCGAGGTGAAGTCCCTGCAAGCACTCCGCGAGAACGACCTGGTTTCCCACGAGAAGTCCGTCGCCTTACTCCGGGAAGCGCACGATACGGCCCTGAAACAGCAGATTTCCGCCATCCGTGCCGAGATGACGGCGGAGACCGAGCGGCTCCTCAAGCAGCGCGAGGAAGAACTGTCCCGCAAGGCCCAGGAGACGTTCAGGACCATTTCCGGGAGCCTGGACAAGGACATGCAGGAGATGAAAAGCGCCTTCGAAGCGCAGAAGAAGAGCCATACCGAGAGTTCGGCCTCGCTGAAGGAGCAACTGGAGGGCGCCGTCCGGAACCTGGCCGCGCAGACCCGCGACATCGGCCAGAAGGCCGACAACCTGGCCTCGGCCCTCAAGGGGCAGAACAAGATGGCCGGCTGCTGGGGGGAAACCATCCTGTATAACATGCTCGTGGACGAGGGGATGGTGGAAGGCCGGGACTTCGACAAGGAAGAGACGCTGCGGGACGCCATGGGCCTGATCGTCCTGAACGAAGACAGCGGCAAGCGGATGCGCCCCGACTTCATCCTGCACTACCCCGACAAGACGGAGATCATCATCGACTCGAAGGTCTCCCTGGACGCCTATTCCGACTGGGCCGCCGCCCGGACCGAAGCGGAGCGGAACGATGCCGCGGTCCGCAACCTGACGGCCATCCGGACGCAACTCAAGTCACTTTCCGGCAAGCGGTACCAGGATTACATCCGCGAGGGTTACAAGACGCTGGATTACGTGGTCATGTTCATCCCGAACTACGGCGCCCTGCAACTCGCCAAGACGCTGGCACCGGACATCTTCCGCGAGGCCTACAACCAGGGAGTGCTCCTCACCACGGAAGAGACGCTGATGCCCTTCCTCCGGATGATCCGCATCGCCTGGACGAACTACGACCAGGCCCGGAACCAGGAGAAGATCGTGAAGGCGGCGCAGGCGATGATCGACCGCGTGTCCGACTTCGCGACGGCCCATGCCGCCATGGGCAGGAAACTGGAGGAGGCCGTGAAGGAATACGAAAAATGCGCGGCCAAGATCGGAGCATCCGGGCAGAGCATCCTCGTGTCGGCCCATCAACTCGTCAGACTCGGGATCCCGAAGAATCCGAAGAAGCCGCTTCCCGAAATCGACGAGTGATTCCGGCCGTGTCCATCAGGACGAACGGCATGCCGCAGTTCGCGGCGAACTCCCGGTCATAGTCCGAATCCCCGAGCATCAGGCTCCGTTCCGGAGCGATGTCCGGGAAATCCCGGCAGGCAGCCAGGAACATGCCCGTCTGGGGCTTCCGCATCGGGTGCTCCGGCGTCAGTTCCGTGCAGGTGTAGACCGCGTCGATGCGGCCGCCGGCGGCTGAGATTTCCGCCAGCATCCGCGCATGGACCGCATCCAGTTCCTGCTGCGTCATCTTTCCCTTGCCTACGCCCCGCTGGTTGCTCACGACGATGATATGCCGGAACCTGGCCGCCCATTTCCGGAAGCATTCCAGGATACCGGGAAGGAACGCGAACTGGTCCCACGTACGCACATAATCTCCAGGCAGCCAGCGGTTTATGACGCCGTCGCGGTCCAGGAAAAGGGTGTCCGCCCCGGAGGCCAGGACGGCATCCGAAGCCTGCAGGACCGCCTGGATCTCAGGCAGTTCCCGCTGCGCCCGGGCATAGTCTTCCGGAACACCGATGTCGATGAAATACCCTTCTTGCCGGACGCCTGCGACCAGGCCGTAATCGGCCAGCGGCTCCAAGACTTCCCGCTCGAACGAGTAGGTTCTCGGGAACAGGCTCATGTCCAACTGGGAACGGTCGATGGCATAGACACCGCCGTTGATCAGCCCCTCGTCGCAATGCCGTTTCTCGCGGAATGCGGTAACGAGGTCCCCGTCCCACTCCACGGCGCCGTACCGGTCGAAATCCCGCATCGGCTTGAGCGCCAGCGTCACCGGTGCGGTAAAGTCCAGCGTATCCAGGTCCACGTTGTAGAACGTATCACCGTTCAGGACATACACCTTCTTCCCCCGGCACTTCTGCAGGGCCAGGCGGATGCCGCCCCCGGTCCCCAGCGGCTCTTTCTCCACGGCATAACTGATGGCGAAGGGCCATTCCCGGGATCCGACGAAATCGACGATCTGTTCCCGCAGGTAGCCCACGGAAAGCACCACATGGGTGAAATCGAACCGGGCCAGCCACTCCAGTTGGTACTGGAGGAAAGGTTTCCCGTCCACGGGAGCCAGGCATTTCGGGATTTCGCCGATGACGCCGCGCAGGCGGGTTCCCAGACCGCCGACCAGGATTACCGCTTCCATTGCTCGGGGACTTTGTCCGTCTCGTACACACGCCAGGCGTGGGCGCCGCGCTCGGTGAACTGGAAGGGCACCACCTGCCCGGGAAGCGCCTCCAGGGCACGCACGACAGCCATTTTACGGGTGGGCGGGACCATCAGCATGATGAATCCGCCGCCGCCCGCACCGGAAACCTTTCCGGCCACGGCCCCGGCGGCCATCGCCGTGTCGAAGGCTTCCTGGATAACCGGGTTGGTGATGGCGCCGGCCATCTTCTTCTTGTCCTCCCAGGCCTGGCCCAGGATCCGGCCGAATTCCGCCATGTCACCCTTGAGGAGGGCCAGTTTCATGTCCGTGGAACTCTGCCGGATGCGGTGCATCGCCTCGATGGCGACGGCGTTGCCGGAAGAGGTGTTCTTCTGCTGCTCGCTGATGATGGCGGCGCTGGAGCGTGAGCGACCGGTATAGTACAGGACCATGGACGATTCCAGTTCGTCCACGATCCAGGACTTGATCTTGAGGGGATTGACGATGACGATGTCGTCCCGGTGGAATTCCATGAAGTTGAATCCGCCGAAAGCGGCCGCGTACTGGTCCTGCTTGCCGCCGGCCAGGGCGAGGTCCTTCCGTTCGATCTCGTACGCGAGACGGGCCGTTTCATAGTCTCCCAGGGGCAGGTTCATCCATTCGGCGAAGCATTTTAGGATGCACACGACCATCGTGGAGGACGTGCCCAGGCCGGAACCGGCCGGCGCGTCGTTATAGGTCGTGATGCGGAACGCGCCCGGAACAGGACCGTAATCCTTCACGATGCGCTGGTAAACGCCCCGGATGAGATCCGGCGCGGACGCCAGGGCCGCGTCCAGGGGGCATTCGACGTGCGCGTCGCAGTCGTAGGCATCGACCCGGACCGTCTCCCCCGGCTGCGTCTCGATAGTGCAGTAGGCGGAAAGGTTGATGGTGGCGTTGAGGATCTGCCCCCCGTACAGGTCGCTGTACGGCGAGACGTCGCTGCCTCCTCCGGCGAGGCCGAGCCTGAGCGGCGCTTTGCTGCGGATGACCATGGTTTCGTGTTTCTTTGTCACAAATTTAACTATCTTTGTCCAAATTTCAAACGATGCGAGACGGACTGCAAACCTACCTGGAGACGGAGATCATCCCCCGCTACCGGAACTTCGACAAGGCCCACCGGGAGGACCATGCGCGCAGCGTCATCCGTCAGGCGCTGGAACTGGCCCGGTACTATGACGTGGACACGGACCTGCTGTACACGGCGGCCGCTTACCACGACACCGGCCTCGCCGTGGACCGCGCCACCCACCACCTGGAATCCGGGAAAATCATCCGGGCCGATGCCCGTCTCCGCGACTGGTTTACGGAGGACGAGATCGAAGTCATCGCCCAGGCGGCCGAAGACCACCGCGCCTCCGCCAAAACGGCCCCGCGGAGCATCTACGGCCGGATCATCGCCGAGGCCGACCGCCTCATCGACCCGCTCACCATCATCCGCCGCACCGTCCAGTTCGGGCTGTCCCATTATCCGGAACTGCCGCCTCAGGGCCACTGGGAGCGTACCCTGGCGCACCTGCGGGAGAAATATGGCGACGGAGGGTATCTCCAACTCTGGATTCCCGAATCGCCCAATGCGGGGAGACTCGAAGAACTCCGCAAGATCATCCGGCAGCCGGAGACCTTGCGGAGCATCTTTGAAACCATTTATGCGGAAGAAACCGCTACTGGGCGAGCGTAGCCATCTTTTCCCGGACGGCGTCGAGCCGTTCCGCCGCGCCCGGCCAGCCCGTCTCCTGCGCCTTGGAATAGTACAGGATGGCCTTCTCATACATCTCGATGGTCAGGGACTTGACCTTGGCCTTGTCCTTGCGGCGGGAGACCGTCGGTGACTCATCCCCCAGTTCCTCGAAGTCCTGGCCGGCCTGGAAGAGCATGCGGGCCTGCTCCTGGACCGCCTTCTGCAGGTTCTCCTGCTGGGCGGAGATGGTCTCGTTCTGCTGGACGATCGTACCGTGCTGGGCGGAGATCATCTCGTTCTGTTCGTTGATGGTCCTGTCACGGGCCTGGATCTCGGCCTTCAGGTCCTCGATCTCCTTTTCCTTTTCGGCGATGACGCCCCGCAGGCTCGAGACCAGTTTCCTGTACTGGGCATTGTCCTGGGTGAGACGCTCCAACTGGTCGAGTTTCTCCTTGATCTCGCCGATGCTGTTCTCGATCATTTCCACCTGGTTCAGGCGGGCAGTCCCCTGCTCCACGTCGGTGCGGAGGACGGCCGTCGAGCCGGAGACCTGGGACAACTCCTGGAGGATGTTGTCCACGGCGGCCGCCTGTTCGATATAACTGTCACGGGTGGCTTCGGCACTGACTTTCAGTTCGTCATAGGCCTTGACCACGGCATCGTAGTCTTCCTTCGGAACGAAGTTTCCGGAAGGGAAATCGCAGCCGGCGACGAGGGCCGCCGCCAGGATGAACGGGATTATCGGGAGAGTTCGCATAGGAAATTCGTCTTTTCGAACCGGATGGTCGTGAGTTTGAGGTCGGAGCGGTAGGAAATCGTTCCGGTACCGAGTTCATCGGAAGCGACGGTCCCGTCCTCCCCCACGGTGAAGGAGTACACGGTAGGACCATAGACCGTCACCCGGGCGATCTGGTACTGCCGTTCGGCAACCTTCTTCACGGAAGCGGTCGCATAGCGGGTTTCTCCGTCCGAGGTGAACTTCATCGAGTAACTGCCTTCGAGGTTGCCGACCTTCTGGACGTCGGGAAGGAGACTGACCTGCTGGACAGAACGCCCCGCGCAGCCGCCGAGGAAGGCGGTGCAGGCAAGGATGAGAAAAGCCAGACGGAGGGGTTTCATATCGCTTCTTTATTGTAAAATCGCATCGGCAAGGGCTTCCAGGGCCGGGATGTCGCTCTCTTTCATCCGGCTGCGGAGGGTGACGGGATCGCCCACGATCTCGACGTCCTTCATCGCACCGAAGAGTTCCTTCATCACTTTCCCGGCGGACGGAGCCCAGGTTCCGTTCTCCACGAGGGCGACTTTCTTCTTCTGCCAGGACTTCATCTGCAGGGTGTGGATGAAGGTGTAGGCCGGCGTGAAGAGGCCACCGTCATAGGATGCGGCGCAAAGGACCATCTTCCCGTAGCGGAAGGCGTCTTCCACCGCCTCGGCCTGGTCGTCGCGGGTGAGGTCCGCGAGCGCCACCTTCGGACAGCCCTTCGCCAGGAGGATTTCCTTCATCTTCTCCGCTGCAACCATCGTACCACCGTGGATGGAAGCGCAGGCGACGAAGACGCCTTCCGTCTCCACACCATATGTGCTCCAGGTCTGATACAGGTCGATGTACCCGGCGAGGTTCTCGCGGAGGATGGGGCCGTGGAGCGGGGCGATGACCGCCGGTGCGAGCGGCAGGACCTTCTTCAGGAGCACCTGCACGGGAGCGCCGTACTTACCGCAGATGTTGAAATAGTAACGGCGGGCCTCGCAGGCCCAGTCATCGTCTTCTTCACCGAAATAGCCGCACTTGGAAAGGGCGCCGAACTTGCCGAAGGCATCGGCCGCGAAGAGGACCTTGTCCTTTTCGTCGAAGGTAACCATCACTTCCGGCCAGTGCACCATGGGCGCCATGATGAACCGGAGGGTGTGGGCACCGAGTTCCAGGGTGTCCCCTTCCTTCACGGCGACCGTATTGAATGTCTCCCCGTCGAAGAACTGGCCCAGGAAGACGAGCGCCTTCGCCGTGGCGACAATCCGGATGTCCGGATACTTCCGGGCGATTGCCAGGATGGATCCGGAGTGGTCCGGTTCCATGTGCTGGGCCACCAGGTAGTCCGGTTTCCGGCCGCCGAGGGCCTCTTCCAGGGCTGCGAGCCACTCGTCCGTCTTCCGGGCATCGACCGTGTCCATCACGGCCACTTTATCATCCAGGATGAGGTAAGAATTGTAGGACATACCTTCGGGTACGACATACTGGCTCTCAAACAGGTCGAGGTCCAGGTCATCGACGCCGATGTACTTGATTTCGGGAGAAATGCTCTTGATCATGTGTTTGTGGTTTATCATACAAAGATAACCCTTTTTTCCGGACGAAAAAAGGGTTGTACAGGGAATTGAGAGGGCTATTCGCTATAGTTGTGGTCCACCGTGACAAGGACCGTTTTTCCGGGTAGGAGGGCGGTCAGTTCCCGGGTGATTTCCTGACTCAGCGCCGTCTCGTCGTGGACCGAAAGGTCCGGGACGACATCGACGGTCACCAGGTCCGCTTTCTCGTCATAGAAGAACCCGTGGATCTGGTCCAGGTCCTTGCGGGCAGTGAGCGTCCGCAGCACCAGGGACTGGATTTCCGCACGCTGGTTCTCGCCGGTCGCGACGGCATAGACGCCGACGGTCATCACGATGGCATGGTCCCGGTACATCTGCAGCGTGATCTTGCGGGAGAGTCCATGGATGTCCTGGGCGGTCAAGGTGTCGTCCACGCTCACATGGAGCGATCCGATCATCACTTCCGGGCCGTAGTTGTGCAGGATGATGTCATAGACGCCATGTACCTCGTCATAGGCCATGACTTCTTTCTTGATTTCAGCGACCAACTCCGGAGACACGCGCGAGCCCAGCAGTTCCCCGACCGGGGAAGCCAGCATCTCGACACCCGCCTTGATGATGACGGCCGATATCAGCGTGCCCAGGATGCCGTCCAGCGAGAAGCCCCAGATGAGCATCACCCCGGCCGAGACGAGCGTCGCGAGCGTGATGACGGCATCGAAGAGGGCATCGGAGCCGGAGGCGATCAGCGCATCGCTCTTGAGCCGGGTCCCCTGCCGCTTCACATACCAGCCCAGCAGCAGTTTCACGACGATGGCCACGACGATGACGATGAGGGTGGTGGCCGTGTAACTGGGCTCGGTCGGTTCGATGATCTTCTTGACGGATTCGATCAGGGAAGTGATGCCGGCCGACAGGACGATGACGGCGATGATGATGGCGCTGAAGTACTCCACCCGCCCGTAACCGAACGGATGCTTGCGGTCTGCGGGACGCTGCGACAGTTTCGTGCCGATGATGGTAATGACGCTGGACAGGGCGTCGCTGAGGTTGTTGACAGCGTCCATCACGATGGCGATGCTGCTGGACAGGAAGCCGACGAGGGCCTTGAAGGCGGCCAGCAGGACGTTCGTGACGATGCCGACGATGCTGGTCCGGATGATTTGCGCGCTACGGTTCATGGATGCAAATATACGGTTTTTATTTACTATCTTTGGTCTCCGAAATGAAGAGAAGATCCATCTTAACCTTATCCTGCCTCGTGGCAGGCCTTTCAGCCGGGACCGCTTCCGCCCAATCCCGCCCCGAATCCATCGACAGCATCACCGTCACGGCGACCCGCGTGCCCGTGGCCCTGCATAGTACCGCCCGCATCGTCACCCTCCTGGACAGCATGACCATCGCCTCGGCCCCGGCCGAGACGGTCAACGACCTGCTCAAATACGCCCTGGGCGTGGACGTGCGCCAGCGCGGCGCCATGGGCATGCAGACGGACATCAGCATCCGCGGCGGCACTTACAACCAGGTCGCCGTCCTCCTGGACGGGATCAACATCACCGACCCGCAAACGGGACACAACTCGTTCGACTTTCCGGTGAACCTCTGTGACATCGAGCGCATCGAGGTCCTCGAAGGACCGGCCGCACGGGTCTATGGGACGTCGTCCCTGCTGGGCGCCGTCAACATCGTCACGCGAAAGGCTCCGGAAAACGCGGTGACCGCCAGCGTGGAAGGCGGTTCCTTCCGGTCCCTGGGCGCCACGGCATCGGCCGAAATCAGGCACCGGGGCGGTTTCAACGGCATTTCGGCCGGTTATCAGCGCAGTGACGGCTACAGCCGGAACGCCGCCGGTGGACTGAACAGCGACTATGGCGCCGTCAAGGCCTTCTGGCACGGCGCACATGATTTCGGGCGCCGTGACCTCACCTGGCAGGCCGGCGTCAGCAACAAGGACTTCGGCTCCAGCACCTTCTACAGCGCCAAGTTCGACGATCAGTTCGAGCACACGCTGAAGACCTTCGCTTCCGTCAAGTCGGAAGGGAAAGGCGCCCTGCACTTCACCCCCGCCCTGTACTGGAACCATGGGGAAGACCGCTTCGAACTGTTCCGCGGCGCCCCGGAAAAGTATCCGTTCAATTACCACAAGACCAACGTCTTCGGCGCAAACCTGAATTTCCGTGTCGATACCCGGCTGGGACAGACCGCCTTCGGTGCCGAGGCCAGGCACGAGCGGATCGTCAGCACGAACCTCGGCGAGAAACTGGCCGCCCCTCGGGGCGTCTATGTCTGCGGACTGGACCGGACGGCTTTCAACCTGTTCCTGGAACATCATGTCGTCCTGGGGCGGCTGTCCGCATCGGCCGGTCTCACGACCGTCTATAACACCGGCAACCAGGAGGGAATCCGCCTGTTCCCGGGCATCGACGCCAACTTCCGGATCACTGACGCCGTGCGGCTTTATGCCTCCTACAACACGTCCTACCGCATGCCCACGTTCACGGAACTGTATTATTCCGTGGGCGGTCACCAGGCGGATCCCAACCTGAAGGCCGAGAAACTCCGCGCCCTGGAAGGCGGTCTGAAATTCCTCGGCCGGGGCGTCCGCGCCACCGCCACCGCGTACTACAACCGGGGTTACGACTTAATCGACTGGATCATGGACACATCCGCCGGCGACGATGCGCCCTGGATGTCGGTGAACCATACGCGGCTGAACACCTTCGGACAGGAAGTCTCGCTCCGGCTGGCCTGGTCGGACCTGCTGGGAAGGCCCGGTTTCTTCTTCCGCTCCCTCAGCCTGGGCTACAGCCACCAGTCCCAGGACAAGGCGCTGGAAGCGAACCTGCGGTCCATCTATTCCCTGGAATACATCCGGAACAAGGTCGTCGCGCAGGCCGATTTCCGGTTCTGGGACAGACTGGCCGTGGACCTCTCCTGGCGCTACGTGGACCGGAACACGGGCTCGGAACTCCTGAAACCCTATTCCCTCTTGGATGCCAAAGCCGGCTACGATTTCCCGCGGCTGAACCTTTACCTCCGCGCCAACAACCTGCTGGGCAGGACCTGGTACGATTTCGGGGACATCCCCCAGCCGGGCCTGTGGCTGATCGTCGGGGTCTCCTGCAAACTCCCCTACTGAATCAGAACGGGATTTCCAGTTTGAGGGCGATGTTCCGCCCCATATTGTAGATGCCGATGTCCTTGAGCCGGCTCAGATGCGGCACATAGACCGCGTCGGTCAGATTCGTGCCGATCAGGTACAGGGACAGCCGTTTCTTCCCCCGGATCACCACATCCGTTCCGGCCGATGCGCCGAGGAGTACATACCCCGGCGTAGCCGTTTCCGTCGCATCTTTCCCGTAGAAACGGTCCTGGCGCATGGTCCAGTCCACATTCAGGGAGAGGAAAGCGTTGTTGAAGAGCCGGCCGCCGTGCGAGATCTCCCACTTGATTTCCGAGAACAGGCGCGGCGCGGGGATCAGCGGCAGATTGTCACCACCGGCCTCGCGGGCGAATACGCATGAAAAGGCGCTGCTCACATGCAGGGAATGGATGGGGTGCAAATCGAAGCCAATCTCGCCGCCGTGCAGACGGGCGAGGCCACTCTGGAACACATACACCGGCAATCCTTCGTCGGAAAGGGCACCGTTCTTCGCAGAAAAGATGTAGTTGTCAATACGGCTCGCGAACAGGGCAGCCTGAACCGACATATGCTTTGCATTGAAATCCAGGCCGAGGTCCCCCTGCAGACTGTATTCCGGCTTCAGGTCCTTGTTCCCCACCTCGAAACGGAAGGTTCCCTCATGCTCGCCGTTGGAGCCCAGTTCAGCCAGATTCGGGGCCCGGAAACCGCGGGCCAGGTTGGCGCGGAACGTGAAATGCCCACCCAGGGGCCGGACGGCGCCCAGGCTCGCGCTGAAGCCCGGGAAACGGCGGCTGAAGGCATCGAACCGGCCTGCCAGCGCATCGCTGCGCAGCCAGCGGACATCGGCCCGGACACCGCCGGACAACGTCCAGGCACCCAGGGCTTTGGAGGCCGTGGCAAAGAGACCGGCATCCAGGAGGCCGTAGGACGGAATCAGGTACTCGTCTCCCAGGTTGTCGCTCTTCTGGGCCATGCCGGCCACGCCGAAAGCCGTTTTCCAGTCTTCGTCCACAGTTCCCTGCCAACGGAGGTCGTAGTTCAGGGTGTTGAGCCGGAAATCCAGCCCCGGCTCGTCCGGTTCCTCCTCGTATTCCTGCCGACGGTTCTGCTGCCAGCCGAGCAGGAGTTTCACGTTCCCGGAACCGGCATGGAACGTATTGTCTGAAACGACCTTATAATGCCGTACTTGCTGGAATGGCAATACGGGCGTGTAGCCGAAATGGTCACCTTCCCCTTCGATCATGCCCGGTGTCAGATGGAAATAACTGAGACGGAGCCGGGAATAGCCCCATGTGGCGTTCCGGCCCAGCATGGCCGAGGCGGCACGCTGCCGGAAACCGGAGTTGGCCACCGGTCCGTTGGCGGCATTCCGGTAGGCATGGACATACTTGTCCGAGAACCGGCCGTTCCAGATCCAGCCGCCCAGGTTTCCGTCCGCCGCCAGGGAATAGGCCGCGAGGCCGTTGTTCGTCTGATATTCCGAAGAGAGGGTCCCGCCGATTTCCCCCGGGGCCCGTACGGGTTCCGGATGGAAGATGAGGATGCCGGCCAGCGCGTCCGAACCATACATCAGAGAGGCCGGCCCTTTGAGGATTTCGACGGAATGGACCCCGGCGCCGTCCACTTCGATGCCGTGCTCGTCCCCCCACTGCTGCCCCTCCTGCCGGATGCCGTCGCTGACCACGACGACGCGGTTGAAGCCCATGCCGCGGATGACGGGCTTGGAGATGCCCCCGCCGGTGGTGATCTCGCTCACGCCGGGCTCCGCGGCGATGGCGCTGATGATGTTTCCGCCGGCCCGGGCGGCCAGATCGGCCGGACGGACTACCGAGACCGGAGCCGGCATCTCTTTCATTTTCGTGTCACCGGCCAGGCCGGTGACCACGGTTTCCTCGATCTCCAGGTGCTTGTAAAACACATCCGTGGAGTCTGGATGGCTCTCCTGAGCCGTCGCCGCCCCATATACGAGGAGCAGCGACAATGTAATCATTGTCTTTTTCATTCTGCAGGGTTAATTGTTCGCGAAAAAAGGAACGTGTACACGAAAGGAACGTGAACACTAACGGCAGAATGAAACGGGCGGTGCGCGGGGAGATGAAGGATGGAAGGTTAAGAGGTCGGCATCTCCGGGAATCGGAAGGACATTCGCTTCCGATTCCGTCGAATACGACCGGATGACCGTGTTCTCGGCAGGGACATACTGCTGGAAAAGCAATTGACAGACAAGGCACTCCCCCGTCGCCGTCCCTGCGGAGAGATGCCCGTGATGGGGAAGATGCTGCGAACAATCCTCGCAGAAGACATCTTCCAACTGTCCCGGGTCGTGATGGTGAAAAGGCGCAAGGAACACCATCGGAAGGACGACCGACAGCAGCCAGGCGGAAAATATGCGTCTTTTCAAGGACATGACGGGGCAAAGGTACAAAAAAAAGAATTATTCCGTATCTTTGACACGATGGGTGCGATCTTGCATAAAAAAGCGTTTCCCGAACTGACGGTCGGGGAACTCTACGAACTCCTGCGGGTCCGCAGCGAGGTTTTCGTCGTGGAGCAGGACTGCGTGTATCAGGATATGGACGGGGATGACCAGGCGTCCATCCACCTGTGGCTCACGGAAGGCGACAAGGTCGTCGCCCTGTGCCGGATATGCCCCGCCGGGACGCACATGCGCGAAGTCTCCATCGGACGGGTGGTCACCACCGAACGCGGCAGGGGCTACGGCAAGCGGATCATGCAGGAAGGAATCGCCGCGGCCCGGGAAACCTTCGGTGCGAAGGTCATCGACATCGAGGCCCAGGAATACGCCAAAGGCTTCTACGAGCAGGTCGGTTTCCGCCAGTCCTCCGAGCCCTTCCTGCTCGACGGCATCCCGCACATCCAGATGACTTGGAAAGAATCTAATTAAAGCGATATGAAATTAGCAGAAGCATTGAACCAGCGGGCGGACCTGCAGCGGCGGATCGCCCAACTCCGGGAACGTCTCTCCAACAACGTCAAGGTCCAGGAGGGCGACCAGCCGGCGGAGAAGCCGGAAGACCTTTTCATGGAACTGGAAGCGGCCCTGAAGCAGTTGAAGGACCTGATCGTGAGCATCAACCGGACCAACCAGGAGACGGTCTGGGAGGGAAAGACGCTCACGGAAATCATCGCCCAGAAAGACGTCCTGTCCATGCATCTCGCCGCCCTCCGCGCCACCCTGGATGCCACCAACGTCCGGAATGACCGGTATTCCCGCAACGAAATCAAGTTCGTCCGTACCATCGACGTGAACGCACTCCAAAAAAAGGTCGATTACCTGTCCCGGGACCTACGGGTGCTGGATTCCAAACTCCAGCAGGCGAACTGGACGACCGACCTCAAGTAGCACAGGCCGAGGCAGGGCGGGCACACCTCCGGACGGGAGGTAAAAACGTCCACCCTTCACTTCAGGTGATCGGAAACGGAGCCATTCCATTGTTCGGTATTGTCCGGCTCAGCACCACGTACAGGCGTACAGTTTAAGGCGTACTTATCACTACCGAGTGCCGACTGCCAAGGCGACCTCCCCTTCGGGGGAGGTTTTTTGTTCCCGTGACGGTCCCGGGAAGGGCCGGGCGCCATCCAGCCTGAATCGTTCCTTCCCTTGCACCATTCCGTCTATGGTCTTCCAACGATTCCAGGAAAGCGTATTGAGCCAACCTCGAAAACCTTGGAAACACTTGTCATGATCATCGGGAAGCCCCTGCCGTACACGCGGGTTTTTTCCTGGTATCCGTCTTCGGTCCCTGCTTAAGGACGAAATTCTCCACATACACCGCCGCGCAGGCAAGGATGTAGTAAACGACCCCCTGGATGCACAGGGCGCGGAGCTGCGGAGCGACGACCGGGAGCGGAGCGCCCGCCGTGTTCAGGTTGATGAAAGCCTGACAGCCGAAGGTGGACGGGAACAGG
>JAEEGG010006025.1_pt1 | contig 28546 bp, 26 predicted proteins | sample 9134161 | NCBI WGS metagenome assembly JAEEGG01 (sample SAMN16246543, study PRJNA631951) | gut metagenome | biome: gut microbiome; feature: rumen; material: CR-attached | host: Bos | place: Iran: Karaj | collected 2018-10 | reverse complement strand
AATTCTGGTCTCTGAAGCTTACCCTGCTCTCCGGTTCAACGGAAGAGGTGATGAACGCATTGGATCCGATGACCGCATCGTGTCCGATGACAGTCTCTCCTCCGAGTATCGAAGCTCCTGCGTAAATGGTAACTCTGTCTTCGATGGTAGGATGGCGCTTCTTGCCCCTTAGGCTCTGTCCGCCCCTTGTGGAGAGAGCACCGATGGTAACCCCCTGATAGATCTTCACATAATCACCTATGATGGTAGTCTCACCGATAACAATGCCCGTTCCGTGATCTATGAAGAAGTACTTTCCGATGGTTGCTCCGGGATGTATATCTATTCCGGTTCTGGAATGTGCATGCTCTGTCATCATCCTGGGGATAAGTGGAACTCCAAGTACGAAGAGCTCGTGTGCAAGTCTTGCGGTGACTATGGCACGAAGTCCCGGATAGCATAGTATGATCTCGCTGTGGTTATATGATGCGGGATCCCCGTCAAAGAAAGCCTGTACATCAGTCTCAATAAGTGCTCTTATATCCGGAAGCTTCAGCATGAACTTCTCGGTGATCTCTTCGGAAGCTTCGACCCTCTCATCATATGATGCATTCTCATACTCCGGCTTCTGTATGAGGGATATGGCAACCTGCTTTTTCAGGTTATATATGATATCCTCCGTAAGCACCGTAAGACGGCTGTTCAGGTTATAGAATTTGTAATTCTTCTCACGGAAATACCCGGGGAAGACCATCTTCATAAGCTTGTCGAGTATCTCAACGACCTTATCCCTGTCAGGCTGTACCGTGATGTCCGTCCTGTTTATTATCCTGTCTTCTTTGTAATCACCCAATATTGAGTTTACTATACCGTCGATGTTCATTTTTCACTGTCCTTATTCGTATATTACGGCGCGCAAAATGCGTGCAAATAGTCCATTTAATAATAATCTAAATCAGGCTTTTTTACAACGTCTCAGTACACCTTCACCAGCAGAAGCCTTCCTTCCTTTACGCAGACCTTCGCGGTTTTTCCCGGAAGAACCTCATTGCTGATCCCGTACTGGTATTCGGGAGTAATCTCACCGTTTTCCAAGGGGTATTTTGCACCCGTGATATCTATGCCCTTGGCGGTTCCGGATATGTTCAGCAGGGAAAAATACGAATACGAGTCATCTATGTATACCGGCTCATCCGACACTATCAGCATCTCCGAATAATCATCGATGATCATGCCATTTTTACCATAGGAATCCAGATACAGAAGGATAGAGATATTGCCCATGGTATGATCGAACCTGTTACCCACAACGCCTATAAGCAGAAACTCCTCATATCCACGCTTTATGGCTTCTTTTACCGCAAAGTATGTATCGGTATCGTCCTTCTCGCAGGGCAGGGTTATAGTCTCGACATCCATATGCGGATCTTCGTGTGAATCAAAATCCCCCACGATCAGTCCGGGCTTTCTGCCAAGCTTCTCCATATGCTTAAGTCCGCCGTCACAGTAGATGAAAAAATCCTCATCTCTGATCTGCTTCTTTATATGTTCATAACCGCCTATATCGGCGCCACCGACAATAACGCATCTTTCCATCCGTCAATCCCCATCTGTATTCTCGCAGTTATAGCCTATCCGCTATCCGGTCCGTCTATTCCGCACCTTATTTCATATGCCGTGTAACGGCACAGCGATCTGCATGTGGTCATTCATACACACTTTATGATTTTACCATGATATTGGCATTTCCGCCCCGCACTTTACAAATCGGATGATCTGTTACAAAATATCTATACGTTTCTGTCGAATGGCAGATCCATTCCCACGCGAAGGTGAAAGGTTTTTCATCCCATATGCTTACAGATGATGAAAAAAAGATGACAAACTGCATAAAGCTTACCGAAGATGAGCGGTTCATGAAGGAAGCCATAAAGCTTGCCATGAAGGCTGCTGATGCGGGTGAAGTTCCCATCGGCTGTGTTATCGTTCACGAGGGAAGGATCATCGGACGCGGATATAACCGCAGAAACACGGATCATTCGGCCCTTTCCCACGCAGAGATCACTGCCATCAGGAAGGCCTGTGCACACCTGAAGGACTGGCGCCTTGAAGACTGCACGATGTACGTAACTCTGGAACCTTGCCAAATGTGTGCCGGAGCAGCTGTTCAGTCCCGCATTCCAAAGGTTGTCATAGGATGCATGTCTCCCAAGTCGGGAAGCGCCGGAACAGTTGTCGATATACTGAACAACCCTGCATTTACTCACAGCTGCGAGATAGTGACAGGCGTACTTGCAGAGGAGTGTTCCGCTGTTCTCAAGAATTTCTTCATCCGCATGAGAGCAATAAAAAAAGCGCTGGACAGCGCTTATAAATGATCTGTCGCTGCATCCCACATACAGATGCAGCTGCCGTACATGCATATGCAGACTCGTGTACGCACATATATAAATATGCCTAAAAAAAACCGGCCTTCCGCATAGCACGGAACGCCGGTTCATTTTTTATCTTCCGGGAAGCTTCTCGGGTTCGGGATACACCACTCCGAAGGTGTCCACCGTAACTGTCTTCATAACCTGGGGAGTAAGAGGTCTGTCCCTGAAATCGGTGGGAGTCTCTGCGATCTTATTGACCACATCCATTCCCTCAACAACCATTCCGAATGCCGCATAATCTCCGTCGAGATGAGGAGCATCCTTGTGCATAAGGAAGAACTGGCTTCCTGCCGAATCCGGGAACATGGAACGTGCCATTGAAAGAACTCCTGCGGTATGCTTGAGGTCGTTCTTAAATCCGTTGCTTGCAAACTCGCCCCTGATGCTGTAATCGGGACCGCCGGTTCCGTTTCCGTCGGGATCTCCGCCCTGGATCATAAAGCCGGGGATTATCCTGTGGAATCCGAGACCGTTGTAGAATCCTTTTGATATAAGAGAGATAAAATTGTAAACTGACTGTGGAGCTATCTCGGGATAAAGCTCTGCCTTTATTACAGAGCCGTCCTCCATTGTGATCGTTACTAAGGGATTTCTGGTTTCTGCCATTTTTGTTCCTTTCCAAATCATGATTATCCTGTCCCCTCATACCGGGGACTCATGCACCGGTCCTCAATGCCTTGCGGCAGCCGATGTACCCCAAGATTATAACACGGAGCCCGCCCATATGAAATATCTTAAGAGAATCGAATATATCACAGGACAGATGCCTCCGGAGCCGGAGGAAGGATGCCTTTACGTTCTTTCCCCGGGTACATTCCTACGTGAGAAAAAATATCCGGATATCCCCTGTGTCCTGTACAGGGACAGTGCAAAGGAAGGGAGTCACTTTGCGGACGGCATAAAGTATGTGCTGGAAGGCGAAGGCCCCTTTGATCCGGAATCCTTTGATGATGACTATCTTGAGAAAATATACCGCAGGCTTCTGCGCATCCCCTGGGACATACTGGAAACCGACAGATGTGTCATAAGAGAGACCACCGTCTCTGACCTTGATGCCTTCTATGAGATCTACTCCGATCCGGAGATCACCAGATTTCTTGAGGGGCTGATGGAAAGAAGCGAAGAGGAAAAGTACACTGAAAATTACCGCGACCTTATCTATGATATCTACGGGCACGGCATCTGGACCGTACTGTTAAAGGATACAGGCGAGGTGATAGGGCGTGCGGGACTTGACGAACGGGCAGGCTTCGATACTCCCGAGCTCGGATTTATGATAGGCAGAAAGTGGCAGAGGCGCGGACTTGCGCTGGAGGTATGCGAAGGAATCCTGCACCGGGCTGCGGAGGAAGGCATGGATACAGTGATGAGCCTTACGGAAAGGGAAAATGCCGCATCCGTACATCTCCTGGAAAAGCTGGGCTTTTTGGCGGAAGATACCGTGGAAATATCGGGTACAGAGCTGGTCAGATATCTGAAAAAACTGTAAATATCATGGTCTCAGATGGTCTTTTGCCCATGATCTGCTGATTCAGAGCATTTGCGGTTGTTCACAATTTGTTTACAAATAGTTTTCTGAATGTTAAAGGCAAAAACATTTTCTATACACCTTTACAAAGTATATTATAACCAAGAAGACAACAGATTACTTTTTATCCTTCGTATACTTAATCTTTTTCATAATAATGCCGGGTATCATAAGATACCCGGCATCCTCCCATTTTAGGGGCTTTTTTCACACTACATATCCTTCGTACTGAGCAGGTCACGGGCCACTCTTATGTCTATGGCACGGTTCACATTCCTGATCTCAGCCCTGTTATGCTTTCCGCCGTCTTCTCCGTCCAGTGTCCACGCAATGCTTTCATCCGATGTCACCGTGATCTGTCCCGAGGTAAAAGAGACTATCCTGTCGGACAGGTCATATCTTCCCATGGCAAGAGCACCCAGCAGCTGCTGGAATTCGATGGGAGTCCTCAGTTCTTTTATAAGATTGACCTCAAAGAGTCCGTCCGCAAGATCCACGTTGTCACCGGTGATCCCTCTGATGCCGCCCACACTGACAGAATTGGTGATCATTCCGTAGATGAAATTGTCCTCAATGGATTCACCGTCATGCTCTATCTTCATGTGATGAGGTCTTATATTCATAAAGCTCTTGATACCTTCAAGGATATATGCGGAGTGACCGATGGCATTCTTCATATCCTGATCCGTGCTGTAGCTCACCTCGGTAAATGCCCCGAAAGCCGCAACATAGATAAACGCATCTTTATTGAAAAGGCCCACATCCACAGCCTTATCCATTCCGTCTACGATGATCTCTGCAGACTTGAGCATATCCTTGGGAAGTGCAAGGGAACCTCCGAAGTCATTGGTGGAACCTGCAGGAATATAGCCCAAGGGAGTACGCCCCGGATTCTGCATCATACCGCGCACGGTCTCATCAAGAGTACCGTCGCCCCCGCAGCATACGACAATATCGTATTCCGCTTCTCTTTCTGCCGTGATCCTTTCCGCATCGCCGTTCTTCCTCGTGGGAGCAATGGTGATCTCATAGCCGCCTGCGGCAAAAATATCAAGGATATCCGCAAGTTCAGCGCGTATCCTGCCTCTTCCCGCTTTTGGATTGTAGATAAATAACATTTTCTTCATACGCTGATAATAGCATAAATGCCGGATCATGAAATAAAAAAGATGTGGAATACTAGTATTCCACATCTCCGGTTATCCTTGTATTTATATTCTGTTTCCCAAAACTGACCTGATTCCTTATGCCTCTGCGCCGGTGAGGAACTTCTCAACGGTATCGATGGCATCGCCTTCATCAGCGCCGTCACACTTGATCATAAGCTCATCGCCCTCATCAAGAGTGATGCTCATCATTCCCATGATGGACTTGGCATTAACCTTCCTCTCTCCTGCTTCAAGATAGATAATGCTGTCATATCTGCTTGCTTTCTGTACAAGAAGAGCAATGGGACTTGCGGACAGATTCTTAGGAAATTTAACGTTTACGGTTCTGGTAATCATACAATGTTTCCTTTCTGACACCACCCTTCCCCAAAGATCGCGTCAGTTCCATAATCACTATTCCCCAATACCATAAACAGCTTCCCCATGCCGTTTTAAGGTCTTTTGCTCCGAGCTATCTCGCTCAGCTTGGCAAGTCTGTGGTTGATACCCGATTTTCCCACCGGAGGGTCCATCATCGCACCGAGCTCCACAAGAGTCGCATCGGGATATTCAAGCCTCCCGTATGCTGCTTCCCTGAGCTGATCGGGCAGGGATGCGAGCATCCCGTGTTCCTCCAGATATCTGATATCCTCAAGCTGCCTTGATGCGGCAGTCACAGTCTTCCTTATATTCGATGCCTCGCAGTTAACCCTTCTGTTGATGGTGTTGCTGACATCCTTATATATGCGGCGGTTCTCGAACTCCATGTAGGAATTCTTCGCTTCCATCACACTGAGAAGCTCGCCTATCATCTCGCCTTCCTTGACATACACCACAGTTTCCGAACGTCTCACCGTCTTACGTGCGCATATATCAAAATCGGAACACACTCTTACTATCTGATCCGCCTTGACATCACTGTCACATACGAACTCCAGATGATATCCCTTATCGGGGTCGCTCACAGATCCGGATGCCAGGAAAGCCCCTCTGAGAAAGGCTCTTCGGCAGCATGGATTCTTAAGAGTAAGTTCAGGCACCGATGTATCTATGTCGCCGAGGCTCTTTATGAGGGAATCGAACTCCCCGTCAGTTTTCTTAAGCGACTTCCCTATATTAAATGTTATTTCAAGTAAAGTAAAGCCTTTTTTTATAAGAGCGTTTCCATTTGTGTTAAATCCGATGGTCACACTTCCGTCTGCCGAGATACCTATCTGTCCTGCAAGGTGCATGATGGCAGAGATCTCAGCAATCCTGCAGTGCCTTGCGGGAGGTATCACTCCGGCCAGCTCTTCCTTGACATCAGATGAAAAGGACATATCTGCCTCTCATTCTTTTCTTCTAAGTTGCGGTAACATCCCTGTGGATCATCTTGAATCCGAAATCCTTCCTGGTACTCATCCTCGCATAGAGGCCTTCCGCAAGGGTGACGGATCTGTGCTTTCCGCCTGTACATCCTATGGCGATCACAAGATTGTACTTGCCTTCCTTCACGTAATTGGGCATCAGGAAATCCAGCATATCCTCAAGCTTATCCAGGAATTCACCGGTCTCCTTAAACTGGCACACATAATCCCTGACCTCTTTATCCAGACCGGTCTTCGTCTTAAGCTCATCGATATAAAAGGGATTGGGAAGGAATCTCACATCGAATACCAGATCTGCATCTGCGGGGATACCGTACTTAAATCCGAAGGATTCAATGGTCACATTGAGATTCGAATACTGCTCGTTCTTACGGAATATCCGGTCCAGTTCAGCCTTGAACTCCCTGGTAAGGAGATTGGATGTATCTATGATGTATGTAGCCTGCTTCCTGATGGGAGCAAGTTCCATCCGTTCCTTCTTAATGCCTTCCTCGATGGAGCCGTCCCCGGCAAGGGGATGGAGTCTTCTGGTCTCCTTATAGCGCTTTATAAGAGTCTTATCCGATGCTTCGAGGAAAAGCACCTCAGTATCATGACCGCTCTGCTTCAGGTTCTTTATTACCTGGGCGAAATTCTTCATGGACCCTGCCGTACGGATATCGATACCCAGAGCCACCTTATTGTATTCGTTTCCGGGCTGGGCAAGGAGTTCAACAAACTGGCTCACAAGTCCGGCAGGCAGGTTGTCTATGCAGTAGAAGCCGATATCCTCCAGCATCTTCATGCCGGTCCTCTTACCGCTTCCGCTCATTCCGGTTATGATAACGATACGCATATCTTTCTCTCCGATCAGTGTCCGCTTCCCGGACCTATTATGGTGATCTCCGGTTCAAGCCGTACGGAATAATCCCTGTATACGGTTCTTCTCACCTTGTCCATAAGATCGATGATATCGGTAGCTGTGGCATCATCGGCATTTACTATAAAGCCGCAGTGCTTGTCTGATACCATTGCGCCCCCCAGCCATTCTCCGGCAAGTCCCGCATCCTGAATGAACTTGGCGGCAAATCCCTCCTTGGGATTCTTGAATATGCATCCCGCATTGGGATAATTGAGCGGCTGTTTGCTCTTTCGTTCCTGTGTGTACTTCTCTATTTTCTCATTGATGACATTCTTGTCACCTTTTTTAAGTTCAATCACCGCTTCAAGGATGATGTATTTCTTGTAGCAGAAAATACTGTGACGGTAGTCAAAATCCATCTCATGAGGGTGGAGGACCTTCTCCTCTCCCGCACTGTTGAGAACCTTGACTCTCTTTACCACATCGGACATCTGGGATCCGAAGGCTCCCGCATTCTGCCTTATGGCGCCACCGACAGTCCCGGGGATACCGCTTGCGAACTCCAGTCCGGCCAGCCACATCTCAGCCGACATGCGTGCCGCTTTGGGAAGCGATGCTCCGGCCCCGCATATAACTTGATTTCCCCTGATATCGATATTGCTGAAATCTCCGATGAGCTTTATTACGACACCATCATATCCCTCATCTTCCACGATCGTATTGGTTCCGAATCCGAGTATTACATAGGACAGTGATCTCTTCCTCACAAAAGTAAGCACCCGCCTGAGTTCGCCGATGGTGCGGACCTCGGCCACGCACAGCGCATTGCCGCCGGCTCTGAACGAGGTATATTCTGACATCGGCTGATCCGGATGGATATACTCCGGCTCCAGATACTCCGATAAAAGAAAGGCAATCTCCTGTCCTGTCATTTGGTGTCTCCTATCACGTACTTTACGAACATAATCTTTATGCGAGGATCATTCCCGCACAGCCGTAGATACCGGCGTCATTTCCAAGCTCGGCAAGGGCGAACTTCGCACCCTTGCAGGGAGGGAATACATACTTCTCGAATTCCGGCTCCACAAAGGAAAGAAGGATCTCTCCTGCCTTGGATACTCCTCCTCCGATAACGAATACCTCGGGATTGACCACATCTGCCACACTTGCAAGCCCCTTGCCGAGGTACCTGCCGAACTCCTTCGCTATCTCGATGGCAACCTCATCGCCTGCCTTGACCGCATCAAATACTGCCTTGGCATCAAGCACTTCAGCGCTTCTTAAGACGGATGCCTTATCATCAGCCTCAAGTCTTCTCTTTGCAAGTCTTGCGATACCCGTTGCGGATGCGAACTGCTCAAGGCATCCGGTATGTCCGCAGTTGCACTTCAGTGTCTCTTCATCGTCAACCCTGATATGTCCGATCTCTCCCGCAGCTCCTGTAGCACCGGTGATCAGTCTTCCGCCGATTATAACGCCTCCGCCCACACCGGTTCCCAGTGTTACGGCAACAACATTCTTATGGCCCTTTCCGCCGCCCTTAAGCATCTCTCCGTATGCAGCGACATTGGCGTCATTTCCCGCTACCACCTTTATGCCGTCAAGCTTTTCTTCCATGGTGGTCCTTAGATTGAACACATCCCATCCAAGGTTCACGGCTCCGCCTGTCATGACACCGTCTTCGTCAACGGCACCGGGAGCGCCGACTCCCACACCCATGACATCCCCGGCAGTAATGCCGCGCCCGGAGATCTTACTCTTAATGCTGTCGCACACATCTCCCACGATGTTCTTTCCCTTGTCGGTCTTGTCAGTGGGAATCTCCCACTTATCGAGAAGCTCACCCTTTTCATCAAAAAGTCCAAGCTTTACGGTGGTTCCGCCGATATCAACTCCGAATACGTATTTCATCTTATATCCTCTTAATCCGCACCGCGAAACGGTGCCTGTATTTTTTCATCCGGGAACAGCTCCGGGATTATTCCGCATCTTCATCGGCGCGCTTCTTTACAAGAGACTCCTGAACTCTCTTATAAAGCTCCTGTGCCGCATTGTAGCCCATCTGCTTCTGACGGTAGTTGACCGCCGCAGTCTCGCATATTACCGCAAGATTTCGTCCGGGTCTGACGGGAATATTGTGACATACGACTCTTACTCCGAGATACTCCGTGAAGTTCTCTTCAAGTCCGAGTCTGTCATAGTCCTTGTCCTTGTTCCAGTCTTCAAGCCTGATGACCAGATCCACCTGCTGGGAATCCTTGACGCTGGAAGCACCGAAAAGTGCCTTCACATCAACTATACCGATACCCCTGAGCTCAATGAAGTGCTTCGTAATGTCAGGAGCCGTACCAACAAGCAGCGTATCGGAAAGCTTTCTCAGCTCAACCGCATCATCGGTAACAAGTCTGTGTCCTCTCTTGATCAGTTCAAGAGCCGCCTCGGATTTACCGATACCGCTCTCACCGGTTATAAGTACGCCTTCACCGTAACAGTCCACGAGAACTCCGTGTACGGAGATCATGGGAGCAAGCTGCTCATTGAGCCATCTGATAAGCTCTGCGGTGAATCCTGAAGTTGCTTCATTGGTAAGGAGCACCGGAATACTGTACTTTCTCGCAAGCTCCATGAATATATCGTTGGGTCTTAAGCCCCTGCAGAATATTATGGCAGGCATTGGGTGCTCAAGGAACTTGTCATATGCCTCATACTTCTGCTCGTCGTCGAGAGCATTCTCCATGTAGGAATACTCGACATATCCTATGACCTGGATACGCGCCGGGTCAAAGTATTCGAAATATCCGGCAATCTGAAGAGCGGGTCTGTTGATATCTGGCTGCGTTATGCGTATGCGCGATACATCGATCTCAGGTGTGAGATTGACCAGATCCATCCTCTCGATAACCTTAGTCAGTTTGACACTTGCCATCAGATGTTCTCCTCGATCCACTTTTTGAATTCATCGGGTGATGTGGCACCGACCTGCTGTGAAACAGCCTGTCCTCCCTTGAAGATGATAAATGCGGGAATGCTCATGATGCCGTACTTCTCGGCAATGGCACCGTTATCATCCACATTGCATTTGCAGATCTTGATCTTATCCGCAAGCTGCTCTGCAAGAGCATCAACAACGGGGGACATCATCTTACAGGGGCCGCACCAGTCTGCATAGAAATCCACAAGAACGGGAAGAGATGCACCGAGTACCTCTGTCTCAAAATCATTAACTGTTACAAACTGTGCCATAAAAGCTCCTTTCATATATATCTGTTTAAAGTATCGTTCCACACGGACTTAAGGTGCGCCCTTTGCAGGCCTTAAGTCACTCACGGGAAATAACATACTTGCAAATGGGATTTCCCATGCTTGAGAACTTCTCCTCGTATTCGGTCATAACATTATCCTTCACCAGTTCAGCATCTGCATGAAGGTCATAGGTTATAAGATCCGCTTTCCATCCGGATCCCGGAAGCTGCTCCACCGCCCAGTCAAAAAGCACCCTGTTATCGGTCTTGAACTCTATCCTTCCGTCCGCTCTTAATATTCTATCATATCTTGCAAGAAATTCACGTGATGGAAGCCTTCTTTTTGCATGTCTGTCCTTGGGCCAGGGATCGGAGAAGTTCAGATATATCCTGTCCACCTCTCCGGGACCGAACACCTCAGCGATGATCTCGGCATCCATCCTTATGAACTTAAGGTTTTCCTTGGGTTCCTCCTCCATCTTCTGGACGGCTCTTAAGAGCACCGCGGAGTACTTTTCAATGCCTATATAATTGATATCCGGGTGAAGAAGGGCCATTTCATGGATAAACCTGCCCTTTCCCATACCGATCTCGATATGAAGCTCTCCGGGCCCGGCAAAACTGCTCTTCCAGCTTCCCGCCCTTTCCTTAAGCTCCTCCTCGGGAACCACATATTCACTCTCTGCTATCCTCTCCCTGCATCCGGGAACATTCTTAAGTCTCATTTCTTTCTTTTTCTTCCCCTTTCGGAAAATAAACTCTTATCGCTTCCCTTTCTGACCTTTTCGGACAGATAGCTGTGCCTTCGTTCCTTCCTGTACTGCCTTCTCCAGTTAGGATGCACCTTCCTGTAGCTGCGGTACAGTCTGATGATTCCGTAGATGAGGAGAATCCCTGCCGCGATGCAGGCACTTATCGCCGCCACCCTTACGATATTGATGAAGACAAAGGGCTTCTTCTCCGGTATATCCTCCGTATGAGTCTCCTCACTTACGGTGCCGAAATCATAATTTTCAGCCGGTTCGCCGAACAGTATCGAGCACTTGCCAAGATATATGCCGCCGTAGGAATATATGATCCTTGCAGCCTCCCTGTCGGTGACATTGTCGTAGGTGATATAGCTGTCGAGATTCCCGAAATCCACCGTAAGAGGCAGAAGCACCCTGTCGCTCTTATCCAGTGACAGCATGGGTCTGGAATCCCCCATGATATCGATGGTCCCGTAGGAACCGATCTTGGAGCCTATATCATACGATGTCTCGTTCTCTGATGCATTGACCATTGCAAAGTTCGAAAAACCGTAATTGAACAGTGCTATGGCATCCTTGTATCTTTCATCCTTGCCGTCGTTCATAAGGACAGCGATAAGTCTTACTCCGTCCTTCTCCGCACCGGCTATCAGACAGTACCCGGCTTCTTCCGTATAACCGGTCCTGGCACCGATCAAGTACTCATATTCATATGTCCCTCCGGGAACCATCCCCAGAGAATTTCTCTCGATGATCTCATCCTTCTGTCCCTCGGAAGGGTACAGATGAAGGGTCTTCATCAGGGAATATTTGCACAGAAGCTCATTATTGAAAAAGTCTCTTCCGAGCAGCGCCATATCGTACGCCGTGGTATAGTGATCCTCCGAGTGAAGGCCCACGGGATTGGAAAAGGATGTGTCCCTGCAGCCGCTCTGGGCAGCTCTTGAGTTCATCATCGCAACAAAGGCTTCCCTTGATCCGCCGCCGATATGCTCCGCAAGTGCAAATCCGCATTCTGCCGCACCTCTTATGAGTATGGCCTGCAGACATTCATTGACGCTGAGTGATTCCCCCACATCGATGGCGATATTGACGGTGCCGGAAGGCACATCATATACCGCTTCGCGGGAAAATACCACCCTGTCGTCAAGATCACACATCTCTGCAGCCAGCATGCTGGTAACAACAGCGGTCATGGCGGCAGGATACGACCTGTCCCGGGCGTTCTTCGAATACAGCACCGCTCCTGTGGAGGACTCCATCAGCAGGGCAGACGATGCTCCCGTTTCGGGGGCTTTGGGCCAGTTCGGTATGGAGGATGTCTCTATGTCGGCCCCCGGCGAAACAAGCTGTATGGTGCCGGAAGCTGCGTTAACTGCAGGTCCAAGGGAAGTTACGACAAGCAGAAAAATCACAAGAGGCAGAGTCAAAACTCTGCCCTTGCTGCATAAAAACCTTAACTTGTTACCTGTCCGTATCTTCATATAGATCAGAGCGTATGATTTGAAAAGATCCCTACATCTTCGGAAGGTCCGTCGCCCGGATCATCTTCCTTTGAATAATAAACGCTGCGTCCGTCATCACCCTGAGAGCCGCCCTCTGCGTCATCTCCTGCAGATTCCCTGCTTTCGCTTCCGGCTTCACTGTCAGAGCCCTGTGATGAACTATCTTCCACTGCATCACCTTCAGGTGCCTGCCCTGCTGACGATGCCTCAGCCGCTTCGCTTCCGGTTACATCCTTCTGCTCCTCTTCAGGCTCGGGCAATCCCTTTTCCTGTCTGAAGATCTTCATGAACTCCTTGCCTGTGATGGTCTCTTTTTCGATAAGATACCCGGCAAGCTTATCCATAAGGTCACGGTTCTCGGAAAGGAGTTCCTTGGCCTTGTCATATGCCTTCTTGAGCATTGCCACGACTTCCTCGTCAATGGCTGCCGCAGTCTGGTCGGAACAGTTAAGGGATGTACGTCCTTCGAGATACTGGCTCTCAACCGTGGCAAATCCGGCAAGTCCGAACCTCTCGCTCATTCCGAAGCGGGTGATCATATTCTTGGCAATGGATGTTGCCTTCTCAATATCATTGGCAGCACCTGTTGTGACATTGCCGAATACTATCTCCTCTGCGGCACGTCCGCCGAGAGCGGAGACGATCATGTTCTCAAGTTCCTCCTTGGAATTGAGGTACTTCTCTTCCTCGGGAACCTGCATTACATATCCGAGAGCACCCATTGTCCTGGGCACGATGGTTATCTTCTGAACGGGCTCGGAATTCTTCTGGAGAGCGGTGATGAGAGCATGTCCCACCTCGTGATAGGATACTATCTTCCTCTCCTCCGCACTCATGATGCGGTCTTTCTTTTCCTTGCCTACAAGCACCTGCTCAACGGCATTGAAGAGGTCCTTCTGGCAGACATACTCCCTGCCTTCCTTGACCGCATTGATGGCCGCCTCGTTGATCATGTTGGCGAGGTCGGAACCGACGGCACCGCTGGTTGCAAGAGCTATGGCATCAAGGTCAACGCTCTCATCCATCTTGACATTCTTGGCATGAACCTTGAGTATCTCCACACGGCCCTTAAGATCCGGCTTGTCAACGATTATGCGTCTGTCGAATCTTCCGGGTCTGAGAAGTGCCTTATCAAGTATCTCAGGGCGGTTGGTCGCTCCGAGTATAAGTATACCCTTTGATGAATCGAAGCCGTCCATCTCGGAAAGGAGCTGGTTGAGAGTCTGTTCTCTTTCCTCATTTCCTCCGCCGTACTTGGAATCACGGCTTCTTCCGATGGCATCTATCTCGTCTATGAAGATAATACAGGGAGCATTCTTGGTAGCTTCCTTGAACAGATCTCTTACTCTGGATGCACCGACACCGACATACAGCTCGATAAAGTCGGAACCTGTCAGCGAGAAGAAGGGCACATGCGCCTCGCCCGCAACAGCCTTGGCAAGTAGTGTCTTACCGGTTCCGGGAGGTCCCACAAGAAGAGCTCCCTTGGGAAGTCTTGCACCGATGCCTGAATACTTGCCGGGATTGTGAAGGAAGTCAACGACCTCCACCAGTGATTCCTTAGCCTCATCCTCACCGGCCACATCCTTGAAGGTGATACCTGTCTCCTTCTGTACATAGACCTTGGCATTGCTCTTTCCGACATTAAGAGGACCGCCGCCTCCGCCCATCCTTCTCATCAGGAAGGAAGCAAGGAGCCACAGCAAAAGTACGGGAAGTACCACGCCCACGAAGATCTCGGTCAGGATTCCGGAAGATGTGCTTACAACTCTCTGTCCGGATACGCCGTGTGCCTCGAGCCTCTCCATAAGGTTATCCATGGATTCCATGAGCCTTGTGGTATATACGCGCTCATTCTGGAGCTGTACATAATATGCATACTGTTCGAGCCTGTTGGAATCCGCACCTCCGCTCTCGGAATCTGATTCCTGCAGTACTGCGGAGAGCTTGAGGGTTACGGTAAGTTCCGCATTCTCCGCATCCAGTTCAACAGCCTCAACCCTGTCGTTTTCCAGGTCATTGAGGAATTCGGTATACTCCTTGGTCTGGGTCGAACCCTTTCCGCCAAAGAGCATATTGTAGAACAGGAAGATGACCACCACCGTACAGAGCAGGGCGAGGATCATCATCCATGAGTTGTTCCGGCCGGGGCCGGGACGCTTGTTGTTTTGATTTTGAGAATTATTATCCAATTTCAGATCACCATATCAGAAAAAAATAGTTAACTGTTAAGACATCAGACAAAATCCTTGCCGCGCTCATACTCGGGAGTACATGTAAGTCTTATTCCGAGCTTGCGGTATACATTCTCATCAACTCTTGAAAGAATGACGCTTGAATGTGCCTCAGCACCCCTTAGGCCGGGAAGGCAATCCAGTGCAGCCTTGGCAATGGGATTGGTCGATGCCGAGCTTGAAAGCGCTATGAGCATCTCATCTGTATGAAGTCTGGGGTTACGTGCGCCCATATAGCTGGTCTTCAGAGTCTGTATGGGTATAAGGGTCTCCTCACTCATTACCTTTACTTCATGAGGGATACCTGCAAGTACCTTGATAGCATTAAGAAGGCAGGATGCAGCCGCTCCGAGCAACGGATTGGTACGTCCGGTGACGATGGTTCCGTCGGGAAGCTCTATGGCTGCTGCGGGAGTTCCGCTCTCTGTCTGTCTCTCCATGGCGGCAACAGCAACCTTTCTGTCCTCAGGCGTAATTCCCGCCTGCTTCAGAAGAAGCTCCTGCTTGTAAAGCTCCGCCTTGGGTGCATCTCCCTTTTTAACAGAAACGGCGCTTGCATAATATCTTCTGAGTATCTCCTGACATGACGCATCGCGGCATGCCTCATCATCGGTAATGGCATAACCTGCCATGTTCACGCCCATATCGGTAGGGCTCTTGTAAGGGCACTCTCCGCTTATGGCTTCGAAAAGTGCACTGAGCACAGGGAATATCTCCACATCGCGGTTATAGTTCACAGTGGTCTCACCGTAAGCTTCCAGATGGAAGGGGTCGATCATGTTGACATCGTCAAGGTCGGCGGTTGCTGCCTCGTAAGCGATGTTGACAGGATGACGGAGAGGAAGATTCCAGATAGGGAATGTCTCGAACTTGGCATATCCCGCATTGACTCCTCTCTTGTGCTCATGGTAGAGCTGTGAAAGACATGTAGCCATCTTGCCGCTTCCGGGTCCGGGTGCGGTGACGACCACAAGGGGTCTTGTTGTCTCGATATAATCGTTCTTGCCATATCCGTCATCCGAAACGATGAGAGGGATATTGGAAGGATATCCGTCGATGGGATAATGCAGATAGCTCTTGAGCTCGTGGGCATCCAGGAGCTGTCTGAAGCGGTCCGCTGCAGGCTGTCCGGAATACTTGGTGATAACTATGCTCGATACGAGGAATCCGATCTCCCTGAACACCTTGACCAGACGGAGTACATCCTGATCATAGGTTATACCAAGGTCGCCTCTGACCTTGTTCTGTTCAATGGCATCGGCGCTTATAACGATGACGATCTCTGCCTGATCCTTGAGCTGTTCCAGCATGAGGAGCTTGTTATTGGGAGCAAAGCCGGGCAGGACTCTTGACGCATGGTAATCATCATAGAGCTTTCCGCCGAATTCCAAATAAAGCTTTCCGAATCTGGAGATCCTTTCCCTTATATGAGCTGACTGCAGCTCCAGATATTTTTTGGAATCAAACCCTGTCTTTTCCATTTCTCCTCCAGGCATAAAAGCCGGCCGTCTCAGGCGCTTTCATTATTGAACATCAAAACACAAAAAAACACATACACTTCGATATAATAACACGATTTCGGGCTTTTCACTACTTATAATCCGTTTTTTTCGCGCAGCTCTTTGAAGAAAGCGGCGATCCGCGCCGCAACATCCCCGGGAATCTCGGGCAGCTCTGCCAGTTCCTCCTCCGTGGCCCCGGCGATCTCGGATATTGTCTGGAACCTCTTCATCAGAGCCTTCTTACGGGATGGACCGATACCCGGTATCTCGTCAAGCAGGGATCTGGTCTGGGATTTAGCCCTTAAGGACTTATGGTACTCAACCGCGAATCTGTGAGCTTCGTCCTGGATCCTTGTTATGAGTTTGAAACCCTCGGAATGAGTATCTATGGGAAGCTCCAGATTATTGAAGTACAGTCCCCTTGTCCTGTGGCGGTCATCCTTGACCATTCCGCACACGGGAATGTCCAGTCCCAGGGAATCGAGCACCTCAAGGGCTATGTTCACCTGGCCTCTTCCGCCGTCCATCAGCAGGAGATCCGGCAGATGTGAAAAGCTCACCGTTTCGGAGCCTTCACCTGCACTCTTTAATCTTCCCGCCTCCTCCATTCCATGGGTAAAGCGCCTTGTCAGAGCTTCCTTCATGCATGCGTAATCATTGGGGCCCTCAACCGACTTGATCCTGAACTTCCTGTAATCGCTCTTCTTGGGTCTTCCGTTTTCAAATACCACCATGGATGCCACATTTTCGAAGCCGTTGGTATTGGATATATCGAAAGCCTCCATCCTCACAAGGCCCTCTGTCTTCAGAATGCTCTCTATCTCCGCGACAGCCCCGGAAGTCCTTGCCTCTTCCCTCTTTATCTTCTCTCCGTCATTGTGGAGGATGATACGGGCATTTTCCTCGCTCATCTCAAGGAGCCTGGCCTTGGTCCCTATCTTGGGCACCGTAAGGGTGATCTTATGACCGCTCTTTTCGGAAAGCCACCCCTCTATAAGCTCCATATCCTCCGGGGCGTTTCTTATCATTATCTCTCTGGGAATAAACGGGGTTCCCGAATAGAACTGCTTGATGAACCCGCCCATGACATTGCCGTCACTTTCCATCAGACTGTCCGTCATATGGTAATGCTCACGTCCCATGAGCCTTCCGTCCCTGACAAAGAAGATCTGGATAACGATATCCTCACCGTCTCTTGCCATTCCGATGATATCCCTGTCCGTTCCCACATTGCCGCTCACCTTCTGCTTCTGGGCAACGCTCCTTACGGATTCCACCAGGTCCCTGTATCTTGCAGCCTCTTCGAACTTCATGTCATCCGAAGCTTCCTGCATCTTTCTCTCCAGATCCTTTATGATGGGACCGTAATTGCCATTCAGAAATTCCAGCGCTCCGGCTACCTGTTCCGAGTACTCCTCCCTTGAGACATATCCCTGGCAGGGTCCGGTGCACTGACCTATATGGTAATTAAGACATGGCCTTTCGAGACCGATATCCTCCGGAAGCTTACGGTTGCAGGTCCTTAACCTGAATATCCTGTTGAGGAGCTCTATGGTATCCTTCACCGCCTGGGCCGAGCTGTATGGACCGAAGTATCTGGATCTGTCCCTTTTCATTGTCCTGGAAAAAAGTATCCTGGGATAATCCTCCCCTGTGGTGACCTTGATATACGGATAGGTCTTATCATCCTTGAGAAGGGTATTGTACTTGGGCGAATGCTCCTTAATGAGATTGTTCTCGAGAACCAGGGCTTCAAGCTCGGAATCCGTCACGATGAATTCAAAACGGTCGATCTTGGATACCATATTGTCGATCGCAGGTCCCCTTCCGATATTGGATCTGAAATACGATCTGACGCGGTTCCTCAGATTGACAGCCTTTCCCACATACATGATGGTGTCATTCTCATCACGCATGATATATACGCCGGGCTCTGTCGGCAGTTTTTTCAATTCTTCCGAAAAATCCTTCATCCAATCTGTCTTTCCTCATTCAGCAAGGGAAATCTTTTTCCGGAAAATACACAAAAAAGTCTCTTGTAGCATCCGGAAATGTGATATAAAATCATGTGGCAATATAGAAACGAAAACCACATGTTGTGAATAATTTGCCATGAGAACAAAAGAGGACATTGAAAAAGAAATACGAACGACCGGCAGTGACATACTGGATTCCGAAATGTTTGCCAGGGGCTTTGGTCAGTCCCATCATTTCAGATCAAATATCAGCGATCATTCTCTTCATGTTACCAAGACGGCACTCCGCATGGCGGGACTTTTTAAATCGGTTGACCGCGATGCCCTTATAAAGGCATGTCTTTGCCATGACATGGGGCTTATCGGAAACCGCAAGGTAGTCTACACAACAGGACGCATGTGCATCACCCAGCACCCGATCGATTCTGCCTCAAGAGCCGAGGCCATAATCGGTGAGCTTAACGATACCGAGAAGGATGTGATACTGCATCATATGTATCCTCTCGTGCTCAAGGCTCCCCACACCAAGGAAGGCGTGCTCATCTGCATTGCGGACAAATACTGTGCCCTGTACGAGCCGTTCACGGTAAGGAGTTCATCCGAAAAACTTCATGAAAGGCTCCACATCCACGTAGGAAACATTGCCTGACGCAGGAATTCCTCCGGGCTTACTTGAAATGTTCATCAGTCTCCCTTATCCTCGGGAATAGGCCCCGAGCTGCTCTTAGGGGATTTCTTTACCGCAGGTCCTGCGGTATTGTTTTTTCTGTATTCACGTACCTTGTTGAATTTCTTCTCAACAACAGCCGCTTCCTTTTCATTGACAAGACGCAGAGTCTTAACCAAAAACACTCCATCCGGTGAGGTGCAGGGGTGCATTATTATCTTGCCCTTCAAAAGGCCGTGTTCGTCACATTCTCCGAGGCAGTAATATTTCCTGTCGCCCATAGAGAACCATCTTATCTTTCTCTTAGCCTTTTTTCCGCACAGATAGCACTTTGTGGAAAGCGAATCCCTGTCCTTAAAAGCAGCATCTCTGTCCTTAAAAACCCTGGATATCCACTTTTCATATGTCGGAAAGACCATGGATATCTCATGTGCCTTGTCAGAAGGCGGATATGTAATGTCGTAGGATACGAATTTTATGACATCTCTGTCTTTTTCAAGAACCTTCTTAAGGACCAGCGTGGTGTAATACGCATCACTGAATGCCCTGTGAAAGGGGATATCCTTCTCTATTCCGAAATGATCGACTGAATATTCAAGGTTTCTCCTTGTCTTGCGGTCTTCCTCGCATGTGAGCATGAAAAGCTTCTGGGCATCTATGTAGGCTACAGGACCTTCGCTGATAAGGGGCTGTCCGAAATACTTAAGGTTCTGCTGCAGTACAGTAATATCGCCCGGTCCCCATGTAACAAATATGGGATCACTTCCGCACCATTCAAAAAACCTCCGGGAAACATTCTCGAAGGTATCACCCTTTTCAAGCTCCTCCATCTGCAGATGAACGAGCTTGCTGGTAAAGTTATGCATTTTCTTATAGACCCTGGGTCTGATAAGTTCGCTGAATTCCGAGACCATCTTGCCGTCTTCACTGTACTTAACGGCGCCTATCTCGATGATCTCAAAAGGCATCACTGAGATTTCCGGTTCCGAACCCGTAGAACTCTGGTTCCACTCAAGGTCGATGACGATCATGTTCATTTTTCCTGTGTACGCCAGGGCTCCTTGCCCCTGAGATCAGCCTTTACCGTGAGCGGATAATTGGTCTTCAGCCATGTGGTGCAGAGCCCAATCCATGTGGAGACCGACGGGTAATCCTCATTACCGTATCTGCTGAGCGACAGCTCGTTAGCCAGTGAAAGACCGTGCCATCCCTGTGAATATATATGGAATTCCGCCGGGATATTCTTTTCCCTGAGGGCTGATAAATACAGAAGCGAATTATCAACGGGAACTGTGTTGTCCAGATATGTATGCCATATGAATGCAGGAGGTGTATCGTGGTTCACCGCTTTTTCGAGGGACATCTTCCTGCGGAGCGTCTTATTGTCACCACAGAGATTGTCAATTGAACCGGTGTGGGCATATTTTCCGGAGGAGATAACAGGATAACAGAGGATCTGTCCGTTCGGGCGGAGAACCTCTGATGAACCCTTAAGTCCTATTATCTCCGCAATCTTCGGATCATTCCAGTAGCACGCATAGCTTGCTGCCAGATGTCCTCCTGCGGAAAATCCCATGATAAGAACAGCATTCTTATCGACATGCCATTTTGAAGCATTCTTACGGATCATCCTGAAACAGGATGCAGCTTCCGTGAGTGCGACGGGGTATTTTGCGGGAGCGCATGAATAATACAATATCCCTACATTATATCCTTCAGCCATCAGCTTATATGCAACCGGCTCAGCCTCCCTCGGAGAGGTGTAGGCATATGCACCGCCGGGACAGATGACTATCATCGGTCTCTTCTTTACAGCAAGTTCCTGTGCGGGTTCCTGGACGAAGACTTCGAATCTCGCATAATCCAGGGAGCCCGGACAGTCCATTTTAATAATTTCGTGGATCATTAATAAGCCCTTCCCCAGTAAACCATCTTCTGTGCAGGCTTTCCGCAGCATACGCACACATCGGAAAGGGTCTCCTGCTCGAAGGGGATACATCTGGAGGTGACGGACAGGTCAGCCTTGATCTGTTCCTCGCACTCTTTGCATCCGCACCACATAGCCTTTACAAAACCGGATTTCTCGGCGAAGACCTTCTTAAATTCATCATAGGAGGTTGCGGTATAGGTATGTGCATCTCTGTGAGCCCTTGCTCTTTCAAGCATTTCCTTCTGCATGGTCTCTAAAAGCCCCGGAACCTTTGCAGCCACTTCATCAAGAGCTACCTCAATCTTCTCTCTGGTGTCTCTTCTTACGAGAACGCACTTGCCTGCTTCAATGTCCTTGGGTCCGATCTCAAGGCGGAGAGGATATCCTCTCATCTCTGCCTCGGAGAACTTCCATCCGGGAGTCTTGTCAGTATCGTCAACCTTAACGCGGGCAACCTTTGAAAGTGTCTCCTTAAGCTCGTAAGCCTTGTCAAGAACGCCCTCCTTCTTCTGCTGGATGGGGATGATGCAGAGCTGGACAGGAGCTACGCGGGGAGGAAGTACAAGTCCTTCATTGTCTCCGTGTACCATGATGATGGCACCGATGAGTCTTGTGGTAACACCCCATGAAGTCTGATACACATACTTGAGGGTATTGTCCTTGTCGGTGAACTGTATGTCGAAGGCCTTGGCGAAGCCGTTGCCGAAATTGTGGCTGGTTCCTGACTGGAGTGCCTTGCCGTCGTGCATGAGAGCTTCCACGGTATATGTAGCCTCGGCTCCTGCGAACTTCTCCTTCTCGGTCTTCTGCCCCTTGATAACGGGTATCGCAAGGAAGTCCTCGAGGAAATCCGCATAGACATTCAGCATCTGTACGGTGCGGTTCTCGGCGTCCTCAGCGGTGGCATGAGCGGTATGGCCTTCCTGCCAGAGGAATTCCCTGGAGCGGAGGAAGGGTCTTGTCTCCTTCTCCCAGCGGACAACGGAGCACCACTGGTTGTATACCTTGGGAAGATCCCTGTATGAGTGTACATCGTTCTTGTAGAAATCACAGAAAAGGGTCTCGGAAGTGGGACGCACGCACATTCTCTCCTGGAGAGGTTCAAGCCCTCCGTGTGTGACCCATGCAACCTCGGGTGCAAATCCTTCAACGTGATCCTTCTCCTTCTCAAGGAGCGATTCGGGGATGAACATGGGCATGTATACATTGCGCACGCCTGTCGCCTTGAATCTCTTGTCGAGCTCTGCCTGGATGTTCTCCCAGATAGCGTATCCGTCGGGCTTTATAGCCATGCATCCCTTGACGGATGTGTACTCGATCAGCTCAGCCTTACGGACTATATCCGTATACCACTGGGCAAAATCCTCGTCCATTGAAGTGATCTCTTCAACCATTTTCTTGTCTGCCATAACATTAACCTCTTGAAATATTTTTCCGCACCTGTGGTGCATAAATAACGATCTATTCATTTACACGGGTTCCGAACCGCGTCCCGGGGATCATGTGATATCCGTGATCCCGGAATATTCAGACAGATCCGGTAATAAGCCTGTAAACCTCTTCAGGTGTATCGCATATAACCTTCGCACCATGATCTTCAAGGAATGCTCTCCCTCTGAAGCCCCAGGATACGAGGATCTCGTCAAGTCCCGAATTTCTGGCGGTGAGAATATCCGTATCGGAATCGCCTATGTAGACCCCGCCTTCCGGTCCCGCATGCAGCTCCGCAAAAATACTGTTGCACATATCCGGCGCCGGTTTGGTCCTCTGTCCTTCCTTATCACCGATCGAGGCATCGAACAGTCCGTCAAAATACGTCCTTACCAGATCCTTAACAGCCGCGTCCGGTTTGTTGGATACCACAGCGGTCCTTACGCCTGCTGCCTTAAGCCTTTCAAGCAGCTCTCTTATCCCGTCATAAGGCCCGGTCTCATCCGCGCTGTGTATTCGGTAATATCTTAAAAATTCTTCCCTCACCTTCGCCTGGTCATCCGGCGGAGTCCCCTCCGGAACAGCTCTTTCTATGAGCTTGGCCATTCCGTTTCCGACAAAGAATCTGACTTCATCAATGGAATGCTCCTTATATCCGAAGGCTCTCAGAGCGTGATTCGTGGCATTTGTAAGATCCGTCAGGGTGTTAAGTATGGTGCCATCCATATCAAACACCGCAATTTTATAACTCATTTATAATCCTTTTGTCTGAATACATAAGCATCCGGTACCGATAGATCAAAGCCCAATCATCAGAATCCGTGGTGACCGCCGCCTCCATGATGACCGCCGCCTCCGGAATGTCCGCCACCGCCGCGGTGTCCGCCACCGCCGCCTCCGCTGCTGCTCTGGACAGGCGAATAGGTTCTTGACTCTCCGGTCTTTATAACTCTGGGAGTGGTAAATCTGAGGCTCTTATATGCACCGGAAAGCATCTCCGCGCTTCCCGTATTCTGTATCTTGGAAGCCTTGTTGATGATGATGAAGTTAACAAGCAGCGAAACCAGGAGTCCCATGAGAATACTGCATATGTACTTCATGGGGCGGGCTATCTTCTGTCCGTTAAGAACGGTATAGATCTGCTCAAAGCCCTTGGAAGCACACCTGTAATATTCACGGTTTGTTGCATACCTGTATATGTTATCGGTTATATCGTATCCGTATGCATCCGTTATGACCCTGTGAATGGAACCGTCAGAGAAGATGGATATCTCTCTTACATCCATGTCTATGATCAGCATGATGGCGTTATCATCATCGTCAAAGAGCTGATAGAACAGAGCCTCGGAATATCGCATAATGTCGTTATAGTTATTCTGGTCGGTCGACACAAATGCGACATCGCCCCACTGGGTGATACCGGACATATCCTCGGCGAGCTGCTTCATCTCGCTCTCACTCAGAAGATCCGCACCGTCATAGATTATCACCCTGTATCCGGTGTCGGGATTCTTCTTGTCAAAATCCGGGATATCTTCATCCAGAGGATTATATGCAAGCGCCGTAACAGGGATCATCATGATGCCTGCAACAAGAAGGACTATGGTAAGTAATACCTTTATTGCATTTGCTTGGATATTCTTTTTCATCATTCGTCACCTCCCCTTTTATCAAACTGAGGAAGCTTTCTGGTCGCAAGATCGTTGTGCAGCTTTATGATATCCCAGAAGGAAAGGAGCACCGCAACGATACAGATGATCGCGGAGATATAATAGTATTCATCCGCATTTGGTGTAAACAGGAGCACCCCGAAAGAGATCACAGCACCTATAAGAGGCTTGAGGCACAGAAGGAATTTCTCGTGTGCAGGCGCCTTTCCGTTAGTCACGGTTCTGGTGTCAGCGATCTTCTTGCTCTTCTTATTCCTGAAGCTGTTCATAAGCGGAACAAGCACGCACAGGCAGATGACAACACCGATGGGGCCGGTGCAGATGCCCAGAATGATGCTCACGATCACGATCATCGAATAGCCAAAGCCTCCGGAGGAATCCTTATTGACTTCCTTCACCTGCGGCTGCGGGGCGGGAGCCGGATTCGGTATTCCCGGATCCTTCAGGTCCGCCTGTCTTGCCTTATCACGTCTGTAATTGAGCCCTATATCATCCAAACTGTTCTCACGGACAAAGATCCTGTTTTTCTGAGAGCATATGATCACCATGCTGGCGATGGCAAAGACAAGGGACACCACCACAAGGTAGACGGGTCTCATTATGGGCAGCAGCGCAAAAAGTGCTGCAAACGGAATGGTAAGGATAAGGGATGCGATCAAATACTTCTTGTAATCAACCGGAATATCCGTTGCAACCTCACCGGTCTGTCCGTTTATCACCGCATAGCTTATACGGTCCTTGTGCCTGCAGGAGAGGAACCACACAGGAAAATATCCAAGTTCTGCAGTTGTGAATTCGGGAGTGAGATTGGAACTGCTGTCCTTCCTGAGAGTTATCTTCCTGACTTCAGGATTTCTGGCAATATTGTTATATATCTCATTCGTTACGATATTCCTGGCGCGTCTTTCGTAAAGAGAGCTGTCGGTATCGGCTGCATCCGCATAGAATCCGCTCATGTACGAAGTGTTGAACGGAACGGCAGCGTTGTACTCATAGGGAGCTATGGCCTCGCTGAGTGTGTCCGAGAACTGGCTCGATGCATCATAGGAAAGGCCCTTGTACTCGGCATCGACGTCAACATTGACATCGAACTGCTCATGAATGATGTAATCGCCGCTCCTGTGGTCCCTTGTCCCGCGAAGGCTTGCGGGACGCTGTTCCTTGAAATCATATACCCAGTATGGCATATAGATCCCGCGGAACTTCTCTATGGTGGTCTCATCCTTCATGTAATCGGGAGCAAAAAGTGCCTTGGATACAGCCTTTTTATACAGCTCCCCGCTCTGTTCCTTGGTGATCTTGAAGGGAATGATGCATTCGGGAGCTCTCTCCTTGCCGACCCTGCTTGAAAGCACGGTTGAGGCACCGCAGTAGCTGCAGAACGTAGCCACAGTGTTGTCGTTGGCAAGTATCTCACCGCCGCACTCCTTACATGTGTAGATGGTGGTGGTGTACTCTTTATACCCCGACTCCGAGCTCTCATCGGCTTCGGACTCAGTGTAGGTATGCTCCTCGGCGTCGTCCTTCTGTATCACCGAATCCGGCGAAAGGTCGGTGTCACAGAAATCGCAGTGAAGCAGCTGCTTTCCCGGGTCAAAATTGATATTGGCCCCGCAGTTGGGACATACAAACATTTCTCTCCCTCCTTATTTTTCCCTCAAAAATACCCTCTAACACAAATATAAGGCGGCCCCCTCTTTACATGGGAGCCGCCTGTTACATCCAATCACTTACGGAATCTGTTAACGGCCTTGGATGCGATCATCACCTCACCGTGTTCCCTCAGTGTCTCGTCACATCCGGGTCCCGCACTGAAGAGCTGTGAGAACTCAAGTGCCTGAACACAGCTTCTGCTGAAACGGTCATAGGAAGCGCCGCCCCTTCCGATGCGGAGGAAGTAGCTCTCTCCCATCTTATACAGCGTCGATTCAATACGTATTCCCCTTGGGAGTCCCTGGGCATATTCAATAAAGTCTGACAGGAAATTGAACATGAACACCGCCTCGGTCACATCCATTGCCGGGTTATGCTCACCGGTTCCCTTTTCCGCAGCAGACATGGAAACCTGTGGTGTGGGCAGTGCAAGCCCGCCCTGTCCGAGTCCCGGAAGGGCACCCAAAGGTCCCGTGATCCCGCTCTGCTCACTCTGAACATGCTCGAGAAGCTGCTTAAGTGTGTCGATGAAGCCGCTTATCTTGTCGGCATCCACTCCCATTGCAGGATCCTTCTCGGAAAAAGTAAGGACCATTCCCTGTTCGGGAACCATCATTATCTGCATCTCAAAAGCAATCTTCGGGGGCTGATATCCCACCTCCGACTTGGCCTGCTCGATTATCTCTCTCAGAAGTCTCTGGGCATTCTCGCTCCTGGAGATAAAATCGCTGTAATCCACCTTATAATATGCCAGTTCATCCTTGGTCAGATAGCATTTGATTGTCTTATCGTCTATTCTCTCTATTTTCATTGCAGTACCTCACTTTCCCGGTACCTCATAAAAAACACATTTATTTGAAGTTTATTTTATCATGATTCGTCCAGTTTGTATAGACTGTGGGCGTTGTGCCAGGCAGCCTCCAGGACCTCTTCAACGGGTATTTCCTTAATCCTTGCGATCTCCTCCGCAACAAGTGTCAGATACCCCGAATGATTCCTCTCTCCCCTGTGGGGAACGGGTGCCAGGTAGGGACAGTCTGTCTCCAGGACTATGTTGGAAAGAGGGATATATCTGACGGTCTCTGCAAGCTTTTTGGCATTTTTAAAGGTAACCACTCCGCCTATGCCAAAGTAAAAGCCCATGTCCAGAAATTCCCTTGCACTCTCCTTTGTGTAGGAATAACAGTGGATCACACCGCCGATACCGGATGCGTTATGTTCCTTCATAATATCTATCGTATCCTTGGCCGCATCTCTTGAGTGTACGACGATGGGTTTTCCCAGCTTTCCGGCAAGTTCCATCTGATTTCCGAACCAGAGCGCCTGAACCTCCTTCGGATCGTCATCCCAGTGATAGTCGAGACCTATCTCACCTATGGCAACGCATTTGCTTTCACTTTCGGCTTTTTCGCAGAGCCACTTCCAGCTCTCCTCATTTATCTCCGAACACTTTCCGGGTATCACGCCCAGTGCGCAGTACATATTGTCGTGCTTTTTGGAAAGCTCCAGCGCAGTCCTTGAGCTTTCTATGCCGGCCCCGATATCGCACACCTTCCTGACTCCCTGCATTCCTATCAGGGACAGCACCTCTTCTCTGTCCGCATCAAAGGCTTCATCATCATAATGTGCGTGTGTATCAAAAATCCTTAACATAACACTCCGTAACGATCATCCTGTAAAAAAAACGGATTGCTGCGCTGCTACGCAGCTCCCGCAATCCTAACGGGCCACCGATGCTCATGACCCTGTTTTTTGCAAAAAGGAAAAGGCCACAAACCCGCTCCATGGCAAGCCTGCGACCTCGCGTGGACCGCCAGGGGCTCGAACCCTGGACACCCTGATTAAGAGTCAGGTGCTCTACCAACTGAGCTAGCGGTCCTTTTTTGTGCAACAATGGGATATTACCACCTATTAATAAGAAAATCAACAAGAATTTTATTTTTTTTGTATTTTTTTATTTCGGGCGGATATTTAGGGTATCCGCCCGCCTTCAGTCTTTATTCCGGAGTTATTTTCTTCTTCCGGGTTTTGACATCTTCTGCTCATACATTCTGGAATCGCTCACCTTGAGGAAATCTTCTATCTTACCGAAAGAATCCGTTTCGGTGATATATGCGCCTATACTGAAATCCAGCTGATAATCCCGCTTATTCGACTCATTATACTCGGCAACATACGCCTTCATATGTCTGATGAACCTGTCAAGACATGTCTGGGAATAATCGGGAGCAAAGACATAGAACTCATCTCCGCCGGCTCTTCCCGCAACCTCGCCAAGGTCGCAGCTCTTCGTGATACTGTCACCCAGCGCCTTGATGGCACGGTCACCCTCATAATGTCCGAATACATCATTGATCTTCTTAAGACCGTCCATATCTATGACCATGGTGCAGACGGTTTTCCTGCCGGAAAATGCAGAGATCACGCTCCGGGTCTTGTCATCGAATCCGCGTCTGTTGAGCATGCCGGTAAGTCCGTCGGTAATGCTGAGACCCTCAAGCTTCTTGATCAGCTTATTGATATGGTCGCTCTTCTTAAGTCCGTCTATGGAAAGACCCAGGGTGTGCAGCCAGACATTATAGAATTCATTGAATATATCCTTGCCGGTCATCTCAACTATGGAATAACCGAATATCTTGTCCGCATAATTCACCACCATGACATAGTAGACATGGCTTCTGTCCGATGA
>JAEEGG010006022.1_pt1 | contig 28549 bp, 30 predicted proteins | sample 9134161 | NCBI WGS metagenome assembly JAEEGG01 (sample SAMN16246543, study PRJNA631951) | gut metagenome | biome: gut microbiome; feature: rumen; material: CR-attached | host: Bos | place: Iran: Karaj | collected 2018-10 | reverse complement strand
CTGCTGCTGGTACTTCGGGGCAAACAGCTCAAGGATGTTGTCAAAGGCGCCGTAGCGGCTTACCACATTATTGACAAGCTCTCTTTGACTCAAAGTCAGTTCGCATCCTGACGGCTTGGGCTGCAAGTTCGTCATCCCTTGTATTACTTCTCCAATTGTTTGTTCCATTGTTGTGTTGTTGTAGCGGGAAAAGCCCTTTCCAGTTGTTCGCCATGGACTGCTCGACAATCCTGGCGGCGACTTCGGCATTGCCTCCCGAGAGATTCACGAGTCTGTTGTAACAGGCCTTGAGCGATTTCTCGTTCTTGTAACTCTCGCCTTTGCTCTTCTTGTAATCAACCCAGTCGAGGAAGGCGGTGGCGTATCCGGCATCAACCCAGGCGGGTGCGATTTCAAGCGTTTTGTCGGGTTGTTTCTTGGGCTGCAACTTGGGTTGCTTGAGTTGCGGCTTTTTGACAACATCGCTTGAAAGACAAATGGTTAGAATGGTTTTGCCTTGGGTTACGGTCTGGGTTAGTTTGTGGGTTGAGATAAGGATGGACTTGGCTGTCCTCACCTCTTGGCGACCCATGCCTAAAACATCGGCAAGACGGCGCTCCGACGCTTCGACATGACCGCTGTCGTCGGCAGTGAGCATCAGATGCAGCATCAGCCTGACGGCATTGGCACTCTTGTAACCCTCCCAGTCAAGCATCCACCTCAGGTCGTTCGTTGACATAGAAAATCGGCATTTTGTTGATGTCTTGCCTGAATGTGATGCGCCCTTCCGAACAAAGCTCGTTGATGGCCATCTTCACGTCTTCCAAGATGGCGTCACAAAGTTCCCTGTACGGAACGCCGTTGGGCTCAAACCTCTTCTTCTGCTCAAGAAGGACTTTGATGGTGTTTAAGATATATTCGGTTCCCATTGTCTTACTCGATGTATGTGTCAAACATCTGCTCAAAACCCAGCTCGTCGGGCTCGGGCAAGCGGCACTCGAACTCGGTGAGCGCCCACGCCTTGAACTTGGTCAACAGGTCATTCATCTGCTCGACACTGAACAGGTGTGTCTCGTAGTCGAACAGCTCGGGCTCGTTGGTGAGCGGGTTGATTTCTTCATGCTGGCCGAGCAACGCTCGCTTCACCCATACCTTGCACCGCTCTGCACTCGACTCGCCGATGCAGTCGGCAAAGCACTTTACCCACAAGTGGAAAAGGCCGTTCTGCGTGAGCGTCCTGCGGCGCTTCTCGGTGATCTCGACGCTCGTGGCGCCTTTCTTGATAAGCGAGGCGAGGTAGGTACGCGCCTTCCCCGCCTGACGCTCATCGCTAAGATTATAACGCATAGGTTATCTAAAAGGGCAACCCATCATTCTGCGGCTGGTTGAAGTCGGGCTTCTGCGCGGGCGCGGGCTGCGGTGCTGCAGGGGTCCTTTCGGGAACGGAGTCGGGCATGGAGAGACTGATGAGACGCAGCGTGGTAATGTACTTCTCGGTTCCGTCACTGGACTGGTAGCTGCGGCCGCTGATGCCGAAGCGCACGGTGACTGGCTTGCCTTCCATGCCGACGTAACGGTCGTAGTCGTTGACGAACCTGCCGCCGGTCTCGAAGGCGAGGATGTTCTCGCGGATTTCTCCTGTCACCTCGTCAACACTTGAGCAGTCAACGACGATGATGCGCTTCTGGAAGGTGTTTCCACTCTTGCCCTGGATGTTCTCAATAGGGCGTACCTGTTTCAATGTTCCTTTAAGTTCCATATCAGTAAAGTTTGATTTTGATTGATTCACTTGCTTGTTTCTTCTCTTTCTTGTACTCTTCCCATATCTCGGGATGCTCGGCCTTGAGTCGGTCAAGGTCGATGGTGTAGGATGGTCCTCCGCTCGGGATGACTCGCGTGAGCATGAAGCGGTCACACTTGAAGGATTTCACTCCGTGCTCCTGCATGGCAAGCAAGAGACCGGCACGCAGTTCTCCACTGCGCTCTTTCATCTCAGCAAGCGTGTGCTCGACATTGGCGACCTCGGTGATGGCGTCCTCGGTGAGCGACAGGGCGTTTTCTTGTGCAGCTACGGGAGCGGCATACCTGCGTCCTTCAATCTCGGCACGCATCAGACCCTCAACCTCTTCTTCGTCACGGATGACTTCCTTGAACAGGGTAGGCTTGCCGTACATCAGCTTGGGTAGCCACACGGTATAGATGCTCCTGACCCTGCCAGCGAGGTGCGGGTTGGTGATGTCGAACAGCTTCTTGCAGACGCTGCCCTGCCAGGACACGTAGTCACCGTCATGCTTGCTCGTGGTCTTGATGTCGATGATGGCGAGAAAACCTTCTTTGTCGCTGGCAAGCACGTCGATGGGTGTGGCGAAATGCTCAAAGTCGGTGACGATGTACTCGTTGGCGATGGGCTCAAGGCCTTCGTCGAAGAGCAAACGGCGGTAAGCCTGATACAGCGGATCTGGATTATCGTGGTCGCCGAGGCTGTCACACAACTCGATGGTGCTGTGCACCGACGAGCCGTACTCTGCCGCACGGTCGAGGACGTACTGCGGGATGCCGTCGTACTTCTCGGGGAACAACTGGCTGCCGATCATGCCGGTGATGCCCTTGAGCTTCTTGTCGCCGAGCATATAGGTGTGGCTGTGTTCATTGAACACGACGCCACTGGGATTAAGCTTTATTTCCATCCTGTAACTCGTGTTTGCGCTGACTGAACAGCTCTTTGTAACTCTGGTCGCCCGTAATCTGGGGATTGGCCTTCCAGATGTCGGACAGCTCGTCAATACTCTTGGCGGACTTGATCTGTTCGACAATAGGGTCGACAGCGTCTTCCTTGCTGTTGTCGAGCATGTCATAGTCCTCATTGTCGGTGTTGTCGATGATGAACAGGCCACACAAGGCGCACTTGCGGGCATAGCTGCTCGACATGCCTGTCACCTGCGCGTCGTCGCTCTTGGTCTTATGCTCGGGCTCGCGGGCCCAGCCGTCGGCCTTGTAGGTCTCGACACCGTTGGAGAGGATGGCGGTGGAGTGCATGTAGAACCTCTCGCCGATCATCCTGACCTCGTCGTTGAGCATCAACAGGACATCGTGCTTCTTCAACAAGGGCTTGACGGCGGCAAGGATGTCCTCGTAACTGCGGAACATGAAGCCACCGAACTCGTTTTTTCGGTCCTTTTTCGACTTGAGCTCCTGCTGGATGGCAATGAGCTTCTGCGTCAACGTGAACCCTTTTTCTTCTATCTTTGCCATATTATATTGTTGTTTAACGTGAATACGAATGAAAACCTCCGTGTTTCGCAACAGGGAGGCAAATAATTGATAAATTGTTCTATATGTGGTTATCTAATTGAAAAGAAATAACGTTAATTGCCGCACATGCGGGAGTCGAACCCCCATGTGCGCGTGATAGTTTAATGTGCCCACTTAACCCCTACGCCCTCAGCCGCTACAACCTTACTTCTTTCAGGTCGATTACCGCGCGCATCGGCTTGCTCGGGTATCTCTCGCACCACTCCCTATTTGGGGGATGCGCCAGTCGCCTCTCACGGGCGCTACTGGATTGGCGGGTTTAGTACCGTGACCCCGCATGTCTGTCACGTCGGGCTGACCGTCAGCCCATGATGGCGCGTTCAATCTCCTCGCGGCTGAAAAGCACCTTGGAGTTAGCGGCTGCGCCTTGCCTGTGGCCTTCAATGAGGCCGAGTTCGATGAGGTTGTTGATGACGGAACGGCCGTATTCCTTCTCTGCCTGTCTGCGGCTCAGCAACGGCATACGCGCCGCCCTGATGCCCCTGGCAACGGCCCGTTCGAGCAATGAGTCAAGCTCTTCGGCCGTGAGAACGATATACCTGCTCCCGTCTTTCATGCCACCCTCGTTACACTCGTAACTTGTACGCCGCGCTGCTTGCGGACCTTCCACTCGCCAAGACTGGCCTTTTTCAGCTTGCTGGCGACCTTGCGGATGTCCATCGACGCGATGGTCTCCTCGGCGATGTATTGCTCATCGTTGAGGGGTAAGGCAAGCAAGGTTTCCCTGATGCTTACTGTTTTTTTCGTCACTATGTTTGCTAATTTCAACATTTCTTTCTAAATTTGTCGCCGAAATGATAGATGATTTTGTCTATCTTTATCGTTTCGGTGATGCAAAATTAGATGATATAATCTAACTGACCAAAAATTTTGGCAAAAATTTAGACGTAATCATCTAATTTAGAATTGTTCTAAATGTATTGAATTGTGTATCAATACGTTACGTTGGTATGATGTGGAATTGAATTATGTAAACTATTGGTAATCAAAGGTTATTATTGTGATTACTTAGATGAAATCGTCTAATTGAAAAGAAAAAATGGAAGAAGAGATTAAAAAGAGATTGAAGAAGTTCATCCAAGGTAAAGTTGGTTCTGTGCGTGAGTTCGAGAGAGGCAATCGCTTGTCGAACGGTGCGGTCAACAACGCCAAGTACAAGCTGCCTGACATGGTCGAGTTCGTCAGAGGTATATACCCAGACCTCGACACGAAGTGGCTGATGTTCGGCGATGAAGCGACAAACGATGTGCCGATCATCAACATGTTCGCGTTAGGAGGATCTTTGACCGAGCAGTTGGATTCCGCATCGGTCTCGACGCTTGAGCGCGTCCAGACGCCCGTCAAAGGCGCTCAGATGGCCATCGAGGTGAGCGGCGACTCCATGGCACCCAAGTACCCGAGTGGATCAAGGCTGTTTTGCCGACTTGTTGACGACCCGACTTTTATCGAGTGGGGCAAGGTCTATGTCCTCGATACAACCCAGGGCGCTATAGTCAAGGAACTGCGGCCCGGTTCTTCTTCCGACAGCGTGACGTGCTATTCGGTCAACGACAACGAAAAGTACGCGCCGTTTGAAGTGCCGTTTTCTTCTATTCGCGGAATCTGGAAAGTTTTGGCTGGACTTATTTTGGAATGATGCTCGCTTCATATAAGTACACATCACCCCCTTCTCCCCATAATATATATTGTATGGGTAGTGGGTTGAGTTCTGACTACGCCGTCCGTTTCCGGGGCGTCCCTCTCAGCAGAGGTGTCATTACTCGTGGCAACTGCGTATCGCTGTCTCCCTGCCGCGTTTCCTTCGCCACCCCAGAGTACCAACAATTCCTCATTGGGTTTGAGAGTTATGGGTCGCCTGTTGTCGGGGTGTGGGACAGAGCAGGGCCTACCTCTGGAAATGGTATAATACCAATTACCGACCGCACCTTTATCTCGTCGGTACTCGACCGACCCGGTGGTGCTGGATGCTACCGGTTGTCGTATGGGCATAAAAAATCAGCCTGCGTTTGGTTTGATTGGGAAGCCGCGACGCAAGCTGAAACTATATCTACCAAGAAGGTAGTGATGTCTTCGAAAATGTCTTACGGCTTCCCCAAACCGCGACAAAGGTAGAACAGGAAGGCACCGTTTGTCAAATCGCGTTAAGGTTCATTAACGAGCCGAAAACGCAGAAAAGTTTTCACATAGTTTTCAAAAATTCAACAAAAATAACGTAACTAACTGAGTGGTAGATAGAGAGTTTCACATTCCCAAGCTGAGGGCCGCGGGTCCGAGTCCCGTCTACCGCTCAAAATCAGACCATAGTGCGCTATGGTCTGATTTTTTGATTTATTATATTAGTAGTGCCATAATTTGGCACTTTGTCATCCTACCTTTGCAGTGTAAAAACTGATATAGGGAGGAAAGACAATGAATAAGAACATCATCAACATCGTTAATTACGGCGACCGCATCTGTGCCTCGCTCGAGTGTAATGGTCGCCGTCTTGCCAGCATCAATGGCAGTTGCTTTTCAAGTCTGGATGCTGTCAAGAGTGCACTGTTGGAGTTGGCAGGTCGCTATGTGGGCATGGCAGTGCTCACGGTGCGCAACTGCACTCAGGGCTGGCGTGACGTGACCGCTATGGCTACGATGCGCCGCCCGGTTGTCGCCAATCAGCCTGCAATGGCCACTGCACCAAGCATGGGTTCGCAGTACCTTATCCCTTGGTCCCTTTAAAATAATGTCACCTGAAGTGTGCCCAATTCGGTAAAATAGTAGTATATTTGTAAACTCAAAAACACATTTTTGATTATGAAAGGAATTATTGGAGCCATTGCCGGCGATGTGATCGGGTCGTCATATGAGTTTAACCCTACGCGTGACCACGACTTTGAGTTGTTCACACCCAAGAGCTCGTTTACCGACGACACCGTGCTCACTATGTCCAACGCTTTGTGGCTGATCGATGACGAACAGCACACGCATGAGCGTTTGGTTGAAATCATGCTTGACCTGTGCCGTAGGTACCCCAACAGAGGCTATGGAGGCCGTTTCGCCAATTGGATTTGCGATAAAGATCCCCAGCCCTATAACTCGTATGGCAACGGGTCGGCAATGCGTGTGAGTCCTGTGGGCTATTATGCTCAATCGTTGGAAGAGGCTTTGGCATTGGCCAAGGTCTCGGCCGAGGTGACGCATAACCACCCTGAGGGCATCAAGGGCGCCCAGGCCACTGCGGCTGCCATCTTCTTGGCAAGGTGTGGAAAGTCCAAGCAGGAAATCCGCGACTATGTGGCCCAGACCTTCGACTATGACCTGTCGCGCACACTCGACGAGATACGTCCGACATTCACCTTTGACGAGACGTGCCAGCGCACGGTGCCCGAAGCCATCACCTGCTTCATGGAGGGTAAGGATTATGAGGACGTGGTGCGATTATCGGTAGCACTGGCCGGTGATGCCGACACGATTGCCGCTATTGCCGGGTCGATCTCATCAGCAGTCGATGAGGTGCCCAATGGTATCACGCAACAGGTGATTGCCCTGTTGAGTGAAGAATTTTGTACAACCCTGCTGCGGTTCAACGAACTTGTGGCTAAACGTGAACAAGAAGCCTTATGATGGACATGAACAACGGCATCCTCAAGGTGGTAAGAAGACTGACTGCCAAGAAATACCGTGACGACGAGGGACTGTTTGTCGCCGAGGGTACCAAGTGCGTGCGCGACACGTGGCAACACTTCAATTGCCGCTGGCTCATTGCCAAACGCTCGTGGTATGAACAATGCGGAACGGCAGAGCACTACGACAAAATCGTGTTTGCCAACGGCCAGCAGATGGCGCGCATCTCACAATTTGACACGCCCAGCGACGTCATTGCCGTATATGAGAAACCTGTGGACTCTATCGATGAGAACCTTGTGGCATCGAGTTTGAATATTGTCCTTGATAACATCCAGGACCCGGGCAATCTGGGAACCATCATCCGTTTGGCTGACTGGTTCGGAATACGGGATATATTTGCCAGCAAAACTTCGGTGGATGTCTATAACCACAAGGTAGTGCAGGCTACGATGGGGGCTATTGCACGTGTCAAGGTGCATTATGGTGACTTGGAAGCGTTGTTCGAGAAATACCCTGACTTGACCGTCTATGGCACCTTCCTTGACGGTAAAAACATCTATACTAGCGAGCTAGGCAAACAGGGTTTCGTCGTTTTTGGCAACGAAGGTCAAGGAATCGGATCCAAGGTCGCCAAGCATGTCGATAGCCGTTTGCTCATCCCCAAGGCCAAGACGGCAGGCAGCGAGTCGCTCAATGTGGGCGTTGCCGCTGCTATCACTATCAGTGAATTTTTCAGGAGGTAAACTCTCTCCAGTCCAGATACTCCAGCTATGGCAAAACAACAAGTCAAGACCACTTTCTTCTGCAAGAACTGCGGCAACGAGTCGCCCAAATGGCTCGGAAAGTGCCCCGCATGCGGTGAATGGAACACCTACATTGAGGAACCTAAAGTGCCCAAAACCACATCAGCGCGCTATACGGGTGCTGGAGAAACCAGCCGCAAGGCAGCCGAACCAGTCAAAATCTCGGAAATCCATGCCGAGGATCAACCCCGCATCAATCTGCCCAGCGGGGAACTGAACCGTGTGCTTGGTGGTGGCCTTGTGCCTGGCAGTATTGTTTTGTTGGGAGGTGAACCGGGCATCGGCAAGTCAACGCTGGTTTTGCAAAATGTGTTGCGCATCCGCTCGCGCCGCGTCCTCTATGTCTCGGGCGAGGAGAGCCCACAACAGCTGCGTATGCGTGCCGACCGCATAGCAGGCGGCCGCATGGACTGTGAGTGTTACTTGTTGTGCGAGACATCTCTGGACAACATCTTTGCGAGCATCCGCTCGTTCCAGCCCGGACTCATTATTGTGGACTCGATCCAGACCATTGCCAGCGAGCAGCTAGAGAGCGCTCCGGGCAGTGTGACCCAGGTGCGAGAGTGTGCCGCAGCATTCCAGCGATATGCCAAGGAGACCTATACGCCTGTCATCCTCATCGGTCACATCAACAAGGAGGGTAGCATCGCTGGCCCCAAGGTGCTCGAGCACATCGTTGATGCCGTTGTCCAGTTTGAGGGTGACCGCAACTATATGTACCGCATCCTGCGGCCAATCAAAAACCGCTTTGGCAATTCCAATGAGATAGGTATCTATGAGATGAAGGAGGATGGCTTGCGCGAAGTGACCAACCCCAGCGAATTGCTGCTGGGCGACCGTGACGGTGAGTTATCGGGAACAGCCATTGGCGTGACTATCGACGGGATGCGTCCTTTCCTCATCGAGGTACAGGCCCTGGCGAGCACTGCCGCCTATGGTACCGCCCAGCGGTCGGTTACCGGTTTTGACCAGCGACGCATGAACATGTTGCTGGCCGTTCTTGAAAAGCGGTTGGGATTCAAGTTGGCGCAGAAAGATGTCTTTCTCAACATCGTGGGAGGTATCAAAGTCAATGACCCCGCTTTGGATTTGGCGGTAATCAGTGCCATTTTGTCATCTAATGTGGATATGGCAATCAACAACAGCGTATGTTTTGCCGGTGAAGTGGGGCTTTCAGGCGAAATTCGCCAAGTCACCCGTTGTGAGCAGCGCGTTGCCGAAGCCCAAAAACTCGGTTTTGAAACCATCATCATACCCAAAAACAACCTCAAAGGTATCAAGCGAGATACCTGGACCATTAAGGTTGTCGAGGTTGCCCGCGTCGAAGACGCCTTCCGCTACCTCTTCGGCTAACAATCCTTGGTTTTCATCAATTTTTGCTAATTTTGCAGGGAATTATGATATCGAGCACTATAAAAGAACGGAATGTGGGGATTGATGTCCTGAAGTTTCTGGCGATAATACTGATAACCAACTCGCACATGGAGCTACTCTATGGCAAGTATAACGCTTTGGCAACAGGTGGCGCGATTGGTAACGCATTGTTCTTTTTCTGTTCTGGCTTTACATTGTTCTTGAAGCCTATTAACGGCATTAAGGATTTCCCGAATTGGTACAAACGCCGTTTTAACCGCATCTATCCCTCGGTGCTGGCTGTGGCGTTCGTGTTTTGCACGTTCTGGGATGTCCACTGGGATATCAATCATGTTATTCTGTACGGCGGACGCTGGTTTGTGAGGCTCATCATGGTGTACTATGTCTTCATCTATGTGATTGGTGTATATTTCCGTGATAAGCTCAACTGGGTATTGGCCTTTGCATCGTTGGTGTTGCTGGTGTGGTACTATTGCATGAATTTTCCTTTCCCGTTCAGTCTTTATGCTGGTGATGGTGCCAGCAACAAGTGGTTTGTGTTCTTCATTTTCATGTTGTTCGGCACTAGGATGGGTACGATGACTCACACAAAGCAATTGGATCATCAGTGGCGGAACCTGCTTTTCGCTTTGCTGGGTGTTGTCGTTTTCTATGTCATGCAGGGTATAACGCTCAGGTATCAGCAGTTCGCATTCCTGCATCCATTCACGTTCATCCCGCTGCTTGTATGGCTGTACTATATTTACCTGTGGGCCGACGGCGCGTTCATGCGTTCAGTCTATCACACCAAATGGGGATACTTCCTCATCAGGTTTATTGGAGGGCTTTGTTTGGAAATCTACCTCATACAGAACCGCTTGTTCACAGATGCACTGAACTTTATGTTCCCGCTTAATCTGGTCATTATCTTCTGCATCATTGTAGTGGCAGCCTATCTGTTAAGATGCTTTGCACGGTTCATCTCACAGACCTTCAAGGATGCACCTTATGACTGGAAGTCGATGGTGAGCATCTATTAGAGCTTTTTACACTTGCAATCCTTGCCGCAGCCGCAACCGCAGTCGCCCTTGCCCCGTGTGGTCTTGAACACGCGTCGCAGCACATATACCAGGGCCACGGCTACGATGCCGAGAGCCACAATTGTCTGTATAATCGTTGAAGTTGTCATAGCAGTATGGCTATATGGTAGAAGATGAACGAAACGAGCCATGCCACCGCAGTAGTGTAGATGATCTCAAAAATCATCCACTTGGTGCCTGCCTCGCGACGGATGGCGACCAATGCGGCAATACACGGGAAGTAAAGCAGGATGAATAGCATGAACGAGTAGGCGACAATCGGGTTGAACACGGGTTCGCCATTGGGCTTCGTGGCGGTTTGCAGCTTCTCCTTGAGTGAAGCGCTCTCTTCGTCGGCATCGGCTTCGCCAGTGTAGAGCACGCCCATCGTCGAGACGACAATCTCTTTGGCTGCCGCACCGGTCAGCACACTCACGCCCATCTGCCAATTGAATCCCAGCGGTTCCACGACGGGCTCGATGGCTTTACCCATCATGCCCATATAGGAATTCTCGATTTGTTCCTGCGGGGTTTGCCCCTCGTGGCGGGGAAAGTATCCCAGGGCCCAAACGATGATTGAGGCTGCCAGGATGATGGTGGCCATCTTTTGCAGGTACTGCTTGCCCTTGCTCCACATGTGGATTGTGGCATTGCGGGCAGTGGGTTTGCGGTATGGCGGCAACTCCATCACAAATTGTGTCTTGTCATGCTTCAATACCGTCTTGCTCAAGACGATGGCTGTGAGTGCGGCCACCAGGATACCGATCAAGTAGATGCTCATCAGGATCAATCCCTGCTTGGCGGTAAAGAAGGCGGCTACCAGCAACAGATAAGCCGGCAGGCGTGCCGAGCAGGACATGAAGGGAATAGTCAAGATAGTCACAATGCGGTCGCGACGGTTTTCGAGTGTGCGAGTTGCCATGATGGCAGGGACACCGCAGCCGAAGCCGATGAGGTAGGGGATAAACGACTTGCCGTGAAGCCCCACGCGGTGCATGATGCGGTCCACAATGAATGCCGCGCGCGCCATGTAGCCGCTGTCCTCCAGCAGTGAGATAAAGAAGAACAATATCAGAATCTGGGGCAGGAACACGAGCACGCCTCCCACGCCGCCGATGATGCCGTCAACAATCAGGTCCCTGAGGATGCCGTCGGGCATGGCTTTGCCGATCCATTCTCCAATCCAGCCGATGCCACTCTCGATCCACTCCTGCGGATAGGCTCCTAATGTGAATGTCGCTTCAAACATGAGCCACATGAGCACAAGCAGGATGGGCAGCGCCAGCCAGCGGTTAGTCAACAGCCGGTCCAGCGAATAGCCGGGTTTGGTCTCGCCCGTGGCGCGGTCGGGGTTGGGTGTGAGGGCTTCGGCCAATGCGCCGCGCACGAATCCGTATTTCAGGTCGGTGATGATGCTCACGATGTCATCATTGTAGTCGCGCTCGATGCGCTGGCGCAGTTCGGCTGCAGTCGATTTCACTTGATCGGCATTTGACTGGTTGTTGAGCAGCAGCAAGGCATGCTGGTCGTTCTCAATGATTTTGAGCACCGTGTAACGGTCCAGCTGCGGGCACATTCCGCTCAATTCCTTGATGCTGTCTTCAATCAGTGCGCCGTAGTTCACGTTGTGGTGACGGGTTTCCTGTTCGCTCTCGTCGATGGCGTCGATTGTGGCTTGCAGCACTTCTTTCACGCCATGACCGTTAAAGGCTGTCATGGGAACCATCCTGGCGCCAAGCAGTCGGCTCATCATCTCGATGTCCAGATGGTCGCCGCTTTTCTCCAGCTCGTCCCACATGTTCAGTGCGATCACCATGGGAATATTCATGTCCATGACCTGGGTGGTCAGGTACAGATTGCGTTCCAGATTGCCGGCATCAACGATGTTCAGGATGGCGTCGGGATGGTTGTCGCGGATGTAGGTGCGCACATACATCTCCTCGGGCGAATACTCGGTCAGCGAGTAGGTGCCGGGCAGGTCCACCAATTGCACCTTGCGGCCGCCTATGTTGAACCATCCTTCTTTGCTGTCAACGGTCACACCGCCGTAGTTGCCCACTTTCTCCTTGGCTCCAGTCACATAATTGAACAGGGACGTCTTGCCGCAGTTGGGATTGCCCACTAGGGCTACGCGCAGCACATTGTCGGCCATCGGGTCGACACCAGCCACGGTGGTCTCTACAATGCCGTTAAAGGCATCCTCCATGTCACAGAATTCAGCATCCTGATCGGTGACTTCGACTTGGGCGGCCTCGCTGTGTCGCAGTGAGATGTGTGCTCCAAGTATCATATATTCGACAGGGTCTTGCAGCGGTGCGTTTTTGAGCACTGTCACACGTGCTCCACGCACAAAGCCCATTTCCAGCAGACGCTGGCGGAAGGCGCCGTCACCCATGACCCTCACCACTTGAACGGTCATCCCGACGGGTTCGTTGTCAAGCAGTCTGGTGATCTTGTTATTATCTTCGTTTGATATCATCTCGTGTATGTATTTTATTTCAACTTGCAAATTTACTGGAATCAGTCAGTACGTACAATCCCTTTTTTATATGTTTTATGATGGATTTTATCCCCATTTATGGGGATATATCATTAAAAATAGGGACCAGAAGTATTAAGAAATGTTAAATATCACAATGTGATTAAACTTTTTCGTTGTATTTCAGTCATTATTACGACTTCGATGAAGAAATAAAGCTTCAAACGAATTAAACTGACTTTTTCATAATAATAAAACAATTCAACCTTGTGCCGAACTGCTGACGAAGCATCACTAGACACAGAACATATAGGTCCCGCTTGACATTCCATAGTCTCGGGACTTTTGTTTTTGTATTAACGTGCTGATTGTTAATGCGAAAGAGAGGTCACCTACATTTTTAGGTAAAAGGCGCCAGTGAGTTCGATATACTCGCGGGTGAAAGTGCCATCACGGTGTGCGATGGTCAGTTCATTCTCTTCATAACTGATGTTGTCATTTTTGGATAGCAGCCACAAAGTGCGCTTGGGGGCCGCACCCTCGACGGGTATGACACGCGTCATCTTCTTTACTGGCAGTGAGGCAAAAGTGGCCGCTTGGATGATATCGGATTCAGCCTCGATGGGGGAGATGAGTGCCAGTGCGCCGTTGTCGGTAAGACGCTTTGCCGCTCCGTCGATGAGTTGGCGGTAAGTAAGCGATTCCGTGTGCCGGGCGGCTGTTCTGGCAGCTCCACTCGGCAATACTCCGTTGGAGAAAAAAGGTGGATTAGAGACGATGAGGTCGTAAATGGGCTGCGTGGTCATTTCGTTGAAATCGCACTCGGTGGCTGACAAGCGTTCGCTCCATGGGGAGTTGGCGAAGTTGAGGCGTGCCTCGCCGGTGGCATCAGTATCAATGTCGATGCCGTCGATGATGGCAGTGCTGTTGCGCTGGGCTATCATCAAGGCGATCACACCGCAGCCTGTGCCTACGTCGAGCACCCGACTGGCGGTCACCACAGGGCACCATGCACCAAGGAGGACCCCATCAGTGCCCACCTTCATTGCCGTGCGGTCGTTCAAGACGGCAAACTGCTTGAAACGGAATACTTTTTCTCGTCCCATAAATTGCAGTGCAAAGGTAAACATTTTTTCCAAAAGGTGCGTATCCTAATGCTGTCATGGTGCGCGCGAGGGGCGCTGGCACGGTTTTTGCCCTAATCAAGAGGATTATAAAGTGAAAAATCGGGCATTTAGCATTTTTTCACTGAAAAAAGTGAGCCCTGTGTCCTTTTACTTTATAACTTGCAACGTTTTTCAAACAGTTTTATTCATACAACTTAAACTTTTTTAAAAGTTCGTGGTCTAAAAGACAAACAAGATTTAATAATAACTTTTTAAACGTAATTGAACTATGAAGTACCGTATTTTAGGATTATTGGGCGTGATGGCCTTGACCGCCGGATCGCTACAGGCCCAGGACTATGACGACATCTATTACGATGCGTCAAAGGCCCAACCCACGACCAAGACTAAGGTTAAGGTCGAAAAGCCGGCCAAGACGGTAGCCGTCTATGGCGATGTTCCCGAGAGATATAAGCTGGTTGTCAAGGATAACTATCGCGAGGAGCGTGATGTTGACGAGTACAACCGTCGTGGTGCGTATGAGCCCAAATATGAGGTCGACATCAATGGTGATACCATCTATTTCGATGGTGACTCCGTCATGTATGATGATGACATGTTTGCCAACACGCGCCGCATCGAGCGTTTCTACAATCCCGACATCGTTATCCTGAGCGATGATGATGACCTGGTGGAACTCTATTATGACGAGTCTCCCACCATCAACCTGATTGTAGGTAGCGATTGGGCTTATTCATCCTATGGATGGTCAAGTTCCTATTACCCCTGGTACACAGGGTGGTATGAGCCTTGGTACTCCGACTGGTACAGTCCCTGGTACTATGGCTGGTACAGCCCTTGGCGCTACGGTTGGTACAGTCCCGTCTATTTCGGTTATTGGCATAGCCCTTACTACGGTTGGTGGGGTCATCACTGGCATAACCACTGGGGATGGGGACCCCACTATAATGATTGGGGCTGGTCCAACACTCACTATGACTGGACTACTCATCGTCCTAACAGACCCCATACTAACGTAGGCGGCAGCAGTGTCGGTCGTCGTGCCGGACTCGCAAGCAACCGCAATGGACGTGGCCGAGTTGATGCTACAGGAGGCCGCAATAGCGTCTCGGCTCGAGGAACCAGTCGCAGCGGTTCTGCCTCTGCCGGTATGGGAGGAAATCGCAACCGTAGCGGAATGGCATCATCGCGCAGCGGCAACATGGGATCCCGCAATAATTCTGGCATTACCACACGCAGCGGTGGCGCATCATCACGTGGCTCGTACAGTGGAGGCCGTTCCAGCAGCGGTGGCTCGTACAGCAGCGGCAGCAGCTCACGCAGCGGTGGCTCGTACAGCAGCGGTAGCAGCTCACGCAGCGGCGGTTCGTACAGCAGCGGCAGTTCACGCAGTGGCGGTTCGTACAGCAGCGGCAGCAGCCATTCCAGTGGTGGCGGTAGCCATGGCGGTTCGTCAGGCGGTGGCGGACGACGTCGCTAATGAACACCTTTCTTGAACACACACTTTAAGTCGAACCAATTCTAATAATTTGACAATATGAAGAAGAAAGTTTTTGCCCTGTTGTTGTGCGGACTTCCTCTGATGATAAACGCTCAGGACGCTTTTGATGTCCTGCAGTTGTCACAAACCGAACTCCGAGGCACCTCGCGCTTCCAGTCGATGGCGGGGGCCTTCGGAGCCCTGGGCGGCGATCTCTCGGTGCTCACTCAGAATCCTGGCGGTATCGGCGTCTATCGCAATTCCGACCTGGGAGTTACTCTCAGCCTGGATTTCAACAGCACTTCATCTGGCGTGGATAAGATCAACGAGACCAAGTTTAACGTGAACAACGTGGGTTACATCGGTGCTATCCGCCTCGATAGCGAGGTGGTACCCAACCTGAACTTCGGTTTCACTTACAATCGCATTCAGTCCTTCAACCGTCACTATATCGGTGGAGTAGGAAATATCGAGAACTCGATGAGCAACTATATCGCCGACGGCTTTGTCAACATGGGAGGTTATACTCATGACGATCTGTATTGGCGAGATGGTTTCAACCCGTACTTTGACGGTTATGCCCCCTGGGCAGCTATTGTCACCTATGACATGCCTACCCAAGATGGCGGCTATACCGGTATTATCAATAATTTCGCTTTGCCTAATGAGCAAGGAAATTATGAGTATGATGAGTATGGCTATTCAAAGAATGGATCACTAGTCCAAGGTCTCTATGGCCAGGGTACTGTAGGCAATGCTTACTATGAGGTGGACGAGCGTGGACATGCCGATGAGTACAACATCGCCTTCGGCGGTAACTTTGCCAACAAGTTGTACTGGGGTCTCGATTTCGGTATCTTGGATCTGGATTACAGGAGTTTCCAGTCCTATGAGGAAGATTTGGATTATGCCTATATCAGAAAAGATGTCGGTGATGTGATGTACCCTGAGATCAACAATTTTGGTAATACCCGCGCCGAATGGGGCCTGTACAATTACCTGCACACCGAGGGCACTGGCGTGAACTTCAAGTTCGGTCTTATCTGGCGTCCCACTCAGGCGCTGCGCATCGGTGCCGCGTTCCACACACCCACCTACTATGACATGCGCGACACCTACTACGTGAGTGCATCGCTCAAGGCCTATGAGAACAACCAGATGCTCTATCGTGCCGACAAGGGCAGCAATGACGGCTATGACTACTCAAGCAGCTACACGATTTCAACTCCATGGCGCTTTATGGGCAGTTTGGCAGGTGTCATTGGCACCCAAGGCATCATCAGCCTCGATTATGAATATGTGGGCAACCAGACTATGCGCGTAGGTGACACCCATGGTAACAACTATCCTGATGTGACCTACAATGTGAAGAGTTATTTCAAGCCTTCACACATCGTTCGCCTGGGTGCTGAGTACCGCGTGAATCCCAACCTGAGCCTGCGTGCTGGTTACAGCATCAAGACGACACAGGTCGATAAGGGTGTTGACAACTACGACTATCAGGTTGTCACTGTAGGTACCAATCCCACTTACCAGTTTGACAACACCGTCCACAATATCACTTGTGGCTTGGGCTATCGTTATCAATCGTTCTATGCCGACTTGGCTTACGTGCACAAGATGCGCAATGGCGTTTATAACGCATTCTCGCCCATCAACGACGAATATGGTTATGAGCCTAGCGTAAGTGCCGACGCGAAGGACAACAACAATCGCGTCTCGCTCACATTGGGCATGAGATTCTAGAAACAATTTATTGATACCCGGAAATTGCGTTTTAAAGTTATATTAAATTATTGTCTTGCAGCACGCGGTGATCGCATGCTGCAAGACTTTTTTGTGACATTAAGTATTGACTAAACAATGAGGACTGTTTCCCCAAAAGGAGACAGTCCTCAATTGTTATATGTTTTAGTTGCCTTATTTGACGGCGGGAACGTCCGGGAAGAGCTCATCCAGAGTGTTTTGGAAGATGACCAGTTGTTCCCTGATGGACTTGAGCTGGGCAATGGCGTCAAAACGCTTGTCAACACCGTCACGGTTGTGGCGGATTTGGGCTTGGGCAGCATCGAGCTTCAGGCCCTTTTCTTTGACGAGATAGTACACGCGGCTAATCATCTCGATGTCGTGAGGCGTGTAGTATCGGATGTTCTTTTTGTTGCGCTTGGGCTTGATGATGGTGAACTGACTCTCCCAGTATCGCAATGTGGATTCTGGGATACCAAGTATCTCGGATACATCACCGATTTTATAGAATTTTTTGTCCAGTTCCTGCATGGTCTTGCACAGATTGTTAGAATTGATTATCTTTGCGGTTTGATTATAGCACTGCAAAGGTAAACAAATAGTTTAGACTTTGCAATAAAAATCGAACATTTATAACATATTAAGATAAAATATTATGCTGACTGCAAAAGAAATCCGAGAGACGTTCAAACGTTACTTCGAGGAGCGCGGCCACCACATTGTGCCTTCGGCTCCCATGGTAATCAAGGACGATCCAACCCTCATGTTTACCAATGCTGGTATGAACCAGTTCAAAGACATCATCCTTGGCAATAAAGAGGCCCAATGGCGCCGTGTGGCCGATTCGCAGAAGTGCCTGCGCGTCAGCGGCAAGCACAACGACCTGGAAGAGGTGGGTCATGACACCTACCACCACACCATGTTCGAGATGCTGGGCAACTGGTCATTTGGTGACTATTTCAAGCACGAGGCCATCGATTGGGCATGGGATCTGCTGGTCAATGTCTATAAACTGGACCCCAAGAACCTCTATGCAACCGTTTTTGAGGGCGATGAGGGAATCGGTGTGAGCCGTGACGATGAGGCTGCAAAATTCTGGGAGGCTCATCTGCCTCAGGACCATATCCTCAACGGCAATGCCCATGACAACTTCTGGGAAATGGGCGATACGGGTCCTTGCGGCCCGTGCAGCGAAATCCACATCGACCTGCGCAGCGAGGAAGAGAAAGCTGCCCTGCCCGGTGCCTCGTTGGTCAATAAGGACAACCCGCTCGTGATTGAGATTTGGAATCTCGTGTTCATGCAGTATAACCGCAAGGTGGACGGTTCGCTGGAACCGCTGCCCAACAAGGTGATTGATACCGGTATGGGCCTCGAGCGCCTGTGCATGGCCCTGCAGGGCAAGAAATCCAACTATGATACCGACGTTTTCCAGCCCCTCATCGGCAGGTTGGGTGAGATGTGCGGCAAGAAATATGGCGAGAACAAGGATGTGGACATTGCCATGCGCGTTGTGGCCGACCATGTGCGCACCATCGCATTCTCGGTAGCCGACGGTCAGTTGCCCAGCAATGCCAAGGCCGGTTATGTGATCCGTCGCATTTTGCGTCGCGCCGTGCGTTATGGTTACACCTTCCTGGGATTCCGTGAGGCCTTCATGTATCGTCTGATCGACACTTTGATCGAAAGTATGGGCGAAGCCTATCCCGAAATCAAAGCCCAGGCCGACCTCATCAAGCACGTTACCAAAGAGGAGGAAGATGCTTTCCTGCGTACTCTGGAGACGGGTATGAAACTCATCGAGAAGGTCATTGCCGACACCAAGGCTGCCGGCAAAACCGTTGTCGATGGCAAGGAGGCGTTCACCCTCTATGACACCTTCGGTTTCCCCTTGGACTTGACCGAACTCATCTTGCGTGAGAACGGCATGACCGTCAATGAGGAGGAGTTCAATGTCGAGATGCAGAAACAGAAACAGCGCGCACGCAATGCCGCCGCTGTCGAGGCTACCGACTGGGTAGAACTCAAGGACGGCGTGACGGAATTTGTGGGCTATGACCTCAGCGAGTGTGACGTGAACATCCTGCGCTACCGCAAGGTGACCCAGAAGAATAAATCGTTCTATCAGATCGTGCTGGACCGCACTCCCTTCTATGCCGAAATGGGTGGTCAGGTGGGTGACCGCGGTACTCTCAAGTTGGGTGACGAAATCATCGAGGTGACCGATACCAAGCGTGAGAACAACCTGCCGGTTCACATTACGGCAAAATTGCCCAGCGACGTGAATGCGACACTGCACGCATCCATCGACCTGAAGGCACGTCATGCTACCGAGTGCAACCACACGGCAACCCACTTGCTGCATGCAGCCTTGCGTCAGGTATTGGGCACTCATGTGGAGCAAAAGGGCTCCTATGTGGACCCGGTTTCACTGCGTTTCGACTTCTCGCATTTCCGCAAAGTGACGCCTGAAGAGATCCGTCAGGTCGAGCATTTGGCAAACCAGATGATCCGTTCGGCCATCCAGCGCGAGGAGCATCGCGAAATGCCCATCGACGAGGCCCGTCAGATGGGTGCGATGGCGCTCTTTGGCGAGAAATATGGTGACCGTGTGCGCGTCATCAAGTATGGCGACTCGGTTGAGCTGTGTGGTGGTACCCACGTGTGCAACACGGGCAACATCGGCATGGTGCGCATCGTCAGCGAGAGCAGCATCGCAGCCGGCATCCGCCGTATCGAGGCCGTTACGGGCGAGCGTGTCGAGGATATGCTTGACAATATCCAGGATACGCTATCCAAGGTCAAGGAACTGCTCAACAATGCACCTGATGCCATTGCCGCATTGCAGAAGTCACTCTCAGAGAATGCAGACCTCAAAAAGCAGGTGGACGACTTCATGAAACAGCGCATCGCCATCTTGTCAAAACAGCTCAAGGACGAGGCAAAACAAGAGAACGGCATGACAATCATCACCCTGACAGGTGTACGCGTGCCCGACGTCGTTAAGGGCGTGGCGCTCACCATCAAGGCCGATTGTCCGACGGCAACGGCATTCCTTGCCGCTACCGAGTTTGAAGGCAAGCCCATGCTGACCGTCATGCTCAGCGAGGATATCGTCAAGAGTGGCAAGAAGGCAGGCGATATCGTGCGTGGTGCTGCCAAGTGCATCCAGGGCGGCGGTGGAGGCCAGCCTCACTTCGCTCAGGCAGGAGGACGCAATCCCCAGGGCCTGAACGACGCGATGGCCGCTATGCGCCAGGCATTGGGCCTGTAAGCCTGATAGGGATAGATTGACTTAATGCCCGTTTTCACGCGTTCCAGACGTGAAAACGGGCGTTTTTTGCATACCTGGCACAAAAACCCGAAATCTGTTAATAACTCACAAATAGCTGTCATTGATTAGATTATATATACATTAATAAAAAAAAGAGAATAAAGGGTTTATTATTTGATGAAAATTTTCTATATTTGCACCCATTATTAGACATAAACCGATATATTACAAAACATAAACATTATGAACAAACAAATCACATTGGAGCAAGCCGTCGAGAAAGTACAGGACGGTATGACAATCATGTTTGGCGGTTTCTTGGGTAACGGCAGTGCCACCCAGATCATCGACGCCATTGTAGAGAAGGGTGTTAAAGACCTCACCATTATTGCTAACGACACCGCCTATGACGAGGTGGCTCACGGCAAGCTGGTCAGCAATCACCAGGTAAAGAAGGCTATCGTATCCCACACGGGTACCAACAAGCAGACTGCTTTGCAGAAGAATGAGGGCACCCTCATCGTGGAATATGTTCCCCAGGGCACTCTGGCCGAGCGTATCCGTGCGGCAGGCGCTGGATTGGGCGGCGTGCTGACCCCCACTGGCCTGGGCACCATCATGGCCGATGGTAAGGAAATCATCAAGGTTGACGGTCAGGACTTCTTGCTGGAGAAGCCCCTGCGTGCCGACATCGCCTTCCTGCGTGCCAACATCGTCGATGAGTTTGGCAACATGGTATTCCTGGGCACCACCAACAATTTCAACCCGCTGATGGCAACTGCAGCCGACTATGTTGTCGTTGAGGCCGAGAAGCTCGTTCCCGTTGGCGAAATCGCTCCCGAACATGTTCACGCTTCGGGTATCTACGTTGATGGCATCTACGTTGAGAAGTAACTAAAGACTAAAGACTGGAAACTAAAGACTAAAATGGAATACAAGACAATGATCAGACTGCGCATGAGCGCAAAGGATGCACACTACGGTGGCAATCTGGTGGATGGAGCACACATGGTTCACCTGTTTGGTGACGTGGCTACCGAACTGTTGATTATGCGTGACGGTGACGAGGGCCTTTTCTGCGCTTATGACAACATTGAGTTCCTGGCTCCCGTTTATGCCGGTGACTTCATCGAGGCCGAGGGTTGGATCGATCGCGAGGGCAACACCTCACGTCACATGATGTTCGAGGCACGCAAGGTGGCTCAGGCCCGTCCTGACATCTCCGCATCGGCTGCCGACATCCTCGACGAGCCCGTTGTCGTTTGCCGCGCGTCTGGAACCTGTGTAACCCCCAAAGACTGCCAACGCAAGAACAAATAAAGGTTCCCTGTGCCGTGGCTCAGCCACGGCCAACAAAAAAACTAAGGACAAAAAACTAAGGACTAGAAACTAGAATGGATAAACTGATTATCACTGCCGCCATCTGCGGCGCCGAGGTTACCAAGGAGCAGAATCCCAACGTGCCCTATACCGTAGAAGAAATCGTTCGTGAGGCCAAGTCGGCTGTTGACGCCGGTGCGGCTATCGTCCATCTGCACGTGCGCTGGGACGACGGCACGCCCACTCAGGACCGTGCCCGTTTCCAAGAATGTGAAGAGGCCATCCTCAAGGTGTGCCCCAATGTCATTCTTATCCCGTCGACCGGCGGTGCTGTGGGTATGACTCCCGACGAGCGTCTGCAGTCTACCGACACGACCCCGCTGCCCGAGATGGCAACGCTCGACTGCGGTACCTGCAACTTTGGCGATGAGATCTTTGACAACACCATGCCCACCATGCGTGCATTTGGCAAGCGCATGATCGAGCGCGGTATCAAGCCCGAATACGAGTGCTTCGAGATGGGTCACCTCGACACCATCCTGACCATGGCTCGCAAGGGTGAGGTTCCCGGCAATCCAATGCAGTTCAACTTCGTGCTTGGCGTTCCTGGCTGTACCCCAGCTACCGTAGCCAACCTGTGCTGGCTCGTGAACGGCATTCCCGCAGGCTCAACCTGGACCGTAACCGGTGTTGGCCGTCATGCCTTCCCGATGGCAGCAGCTGCTATCGCCATGGGAGGTAACGTTCGTGTAGGCTTTGAGGACAACCTCTATCTCTCCAAGGGCGTGCTTGCCAAGAGCAACGGCGAACTCGTTGAGAAGGTCGTTCGCATTGCAAAAGAGCTGGGCCGTCCCATCGCAACCAGCGACGAGGCCCGCGAAATCCTCGGCCTGCCCAAGCGCAACTAGAAACTAGGGACTAGAAACTAAGGACTAACAACTAAGAACTAAAATAATCGTTTAACAATTTAAACCTATTAAAACAATGCAGAAACACGGAAATAGATTCGGTACCCACCGAGTGATCGAACCCAAGGGCATTCTTCCTCAGCCCGCCAACAAGCTGGACAATAACATGGACGAGATCTACGACAACGAGATCCTGATCGATGTACAGACCCTGAATATTGACTCCGCTTCGTTTACCGATATCCACAACTATGCTAAACAGCAGGCCAAGGACCCCAACAACGAGGCCGAGGTAATGGAAGAGATCAAGAAGGAGATGCTCCTCAATGTCGAGCTGCAGGGCAAGCACCGCAACCGTCGCACCGGTTCGGGCGGTATGCTGCTGGGTAAGGTTGAGAAGATCGGTGATGCCTTGAAGGGCAAGATCGACCTCAAGGAGGGCGACCGCATCGCTACCCTCGTTTCACTGTCACTGACCCCGCTGCGCATCGACGAGATTCTCGAGATCCGTGCCGACGTTGACCAGGTGGACATCAAGGGTAAGGCAATCCTGTTCGAGAGTGGTATCTATGCTAAGATTCCCGATGACATGCCCGAGAAGCTCGCGCTGAGCGCACTCGACGTAGCTGGTGCTCCCGCTCAGACCGCCAAGCTGTGCCAGTATGGCCAGAACGTGGTTATCCTGGGTGCAGGTGGCAAGAGCGGTATGCTGTGCTGCTACGAGGCCAAGAAGCGCGTTGGTGTCACCGGTAAGGTGATTGGTCTGGCTAACAGCCCCAAGTCCACCCAGCGCATCAAGGACCTCGGCTTCTGTGACGTGGTCGAGAGCGTTGCCGGCATGACTCCCGTTGAGGTTTACGAGCTGGTTTACAAGCTGACCGATGGCAAGATGGCCGACACCACCATCAACTGCGTGAACGTGCCCGACTGCGAGATGACCGCTGTACTGTGCACCAAGGATGACGGTGTGGTTTACTTCTTCTCGATGGCCACCAGCTTCACCAAGGCTGCCCTGGGTGCTGAAGGCATCGGTGCCGACGTGAACATGATTATCGGTAACGGCTACACCAAGGGCCATGCCGACTTTACCCTGCAGGAGCTGCGCGAGTGCCCCGAGCTGCGCAAGATCTTTGAGGAACTCTACGCATAATCAATCATCTTTTTCTTATGACAGAATCAAGAAGAAAACAGTTGTTTCCCGATGTCACCGACGAACAGTGGAACGATTGGAAATGGCAGGTGAAAAACCGCATCGAGACTCTTGATGAGCTCAAGAAATACGTGAGCCTGACAGCTGAGGAGGAAGAGGGCGTTAAACAGACCCTCAAGACCCTGCGCATGGCTATCACGCCTTATTACTTGAGCCTCATCAATCCCGATGATCCCCATGACCCCATCCGCCGTCAGTGCATCCCCACTGGTCTTGAGACCCATCAGGCTGCTGCCGATCTGCTTGACCCGCTGCATGAGGATGAGGATTCTCCCACGCCCGGTTTGACCCACCGTTATCCCGACCGCGTGCTGTTCCTCATCACCGACATGTGCTCGATGTATTGCCGTCACTGTACCCGTCGCCGTTTTGCCGGTCAGACCGATAACGAGTGTGGCATTGACCGCATCGAGAAGGCGCTGGAGTATATCCGCAACACGCCCACCGTTCGCGACGTCCTCCTCTCGGGTGGCGACGCTCTCATGGTGAGCGACAAGCGACTGGAGTACATCATCTCGGAGCTTCGCAAGATTCCTCACGTGGAGATCGTCCGTCTGGGTACCCGCGTTCCCGTGGTTTGCCCCCAGCGCATCACGCCCGAGTTGTGTGACATGTTGAAGAAGTATCATCCCATCTGGATCAATACACATTTCAACCACCCCAACGAGGTGACCGCCGAGTCGAGCCGCGCCTGCGAGATGCTGGCCAACGCCGGTATCCCCTTGGGCAACCAGACCGTGTTGCTGCGCGGTGTGAATGACTGCGTACATGTGATGAAGAAGCTCGTTCACGAGATCGTCAAGATCCGTGTTCGTCCTTATTACATCTACCAGTGCGACCTGTCGATGGGTCTGGAGCACTTCCGTACCCCCGTCAGCAAGGGCATCGAGATCATCGAGGGCCTGCGTGGCCACACGAGCGGTTATTGCGTTCCCACCTTTGTGGTTGACGCTCCCGGTGGCGGCGGCAAGACGCCCGTCATGCCCCAGTATGTCATCTCGCAATCGCCTGGCAGGGTAGTGCTGCGCAACTTTGAAGGTGTAATTACGACCTATACCGAGCCCACCGATTATCACAACGAGTGCAACTGTCCCGAGTGCCAGGCTGCCCGCCAGCGCGAGCAGGTGGCTGCCGACAAGGCTGTGGATGGTGTTATCTCGCTGCTTGAGGGTGAGCGCATGAACATTGAGCCCAAGGCGCTGAAGCGTCATGAGCGCAACGAGGTCCGCAACAAGAAGTGAAATGTTTCGTCCGAGGTCTGTGAGGGCGCTATCGTGCGCCTTCACGGGCCATCGGATTAATTGAGGTGTATTCTGTGCTCCCATTCATCGATGAAATAATGCGTTACGATAGCCTGTCTATCGTGGGACTGGAGAAAAATACCGGTAAAACCGAGTCTCTCAAGTACATCCTTGACCGTTTGCCAGTCCAGAACAAGCGCATTGCCGTGACATCGATCGGCATCGACGGGGAGACAGTAGATCAAGTCACCCGCACGCAAAAGCCCGAGATTGTCCTTCGCGAGGGCATGTACTTCGGCACTAGCGAGATGCACTACCGCCAGCGACGTCTGGTCTCGGAACTCATTGACGTGAGTGACGAGAATACATCACTGGGTAGGGTAGTAACCGCCAGGGCGCTCACGACGGGCAAAATCCTGCTATCTGGACCATCATCGGCCTCTAGCCTCAAGCGCTGGATGGGCGAGATGAGACGGCAGGACATCGACCTGGTGATCATTGATGGCGCTTTGTCTCGCATGAGTTCGGCTTCGCCAGCCGTGAGTCAGTCAATGATTTTGGCGACAGGAGCAGCCTATTCGGCAAACCTGTCAACGCTGGTGAGCAAAACGGCACATGTTGTTGACCTGGTGAATCTGGAGTTGACCAGCGAGGACAATATCAAGAGGCTTTTGCCGCTGGAACGGGGAGTATGGTTCATTGACGGAGATGGCAACTTGCACAGCCTGGAGGCCTTGAGTTCTTTGTCCAAGGATATCCGTTTCGACGGAATGGATGACTGCAAGACGCTCTATGTGGCAGGCGCTTTGGTCGATGGTTTCCTTGAAAAAGTGAGGAAAAACAAGAGCCTCAAGCAAGTGGAACTGGTGGTGAGGGATTTCACCAAGATTTTCGTCACCCCGCAGCAATTCAGGCTCTTCATCAAGTCTGGTGGCCGCATCAGGGTGATGCAGAAGAGCAAATTGATTGCCGTGACAGTCAATCCCACCTCGCCCAGTGGATATGTCCTCGATTCTGAAGCCTTGTGTAACCGACTGAGTGAAGCGATCATGCTTCCGGTTTACGATCTGTTAAAAAACAACGATTAATAAGTGTGCAACTGAAGAATGTCATAGATTCGCCCTGCGGCCTGCGTTTCATGCTCGACGAGCTGGAACTGCAGTCGGGTTTTGCCCGCCGTTGGCTCCTCGATTCCCCCATGATGACAAGGGACGAGGAGATTGCTGCATCCTATGCAGTTCTTCATCGTTTCACCGATTTTATCGATCGGGTAGAGAAAACCCACTTAGATACGCTGCTTTTCAAGCTGCAGGGCTTGAAAGACATCCGCACCACCATCCGCAATCTCTCTCAGAGTGCCGTTCTTGACGATATCGAGCTCTTTGAGATCAAGCATCTGGCGATCCTTGCAACTGACGTGGCCAAGTTGATGGAAAAACACGGCATGGATGGGGTAGTGGAGATTCCCGCTCTTGACGGGGTGATTACCATCCTGGATCCTGACGGGATGAAAATAGCCACATTTTATATATATGATTCCTATTGTGCTCAACTCAAGGACCTGCGTGCCCAAATGCGCCAGCACCCCGACCAGCAGGACGACCTGCTGCTTCAGGCCGGCGAGTTGGAAGATGGAGTGAGAAGAGACCTGAGCGTGCAGTTGCACCCCTTTGCAATCGCGATCGAGCAGGCACAGATTGCCTTGGCGCAGATTGATGTCTGCCTGGCTAAGGCCATGCAGATGAGACAGATGGGCCTGTCGTTCCCCATGCTGTCCAATGACGGAACAAGCAACTATCATTGCATGTTCCATCCACAGGTGAAAGTAGCTCTCGCTGCTCATGGACGTGAATTTCAACCTGTGGATATCACTTACGGCATGCAGCCAACGCTGATTACCGGCGCCAACATGGGCGGCAAGACCGTGGTATTGAAGACATTGACCCTGTGTCAGCTGCTTTTCCAATTCGGTTTCGGTATTCCTGCAGCTTCGGCCCAAATTGCCGTGAAAGACGAGATATACTTCTGCATCGGTGACGAACAGTCAGTCGAGAAGGGCCTGTCGTCGTTCGCTGCCGAGATGAAGAACATTGATGCCGTCATTAAGGCATCACGCATGAACAAGAGATTACTGGCGTTGATCGACGAGCCTGCACGCACTACCAATCCCACCGAAGGCACCGCCCTTGTAACGGCGCTGCTCAAGATGCTTACCGGTAGCGGTGTGAGCCTGGTGATGACAACGCACTATGATATAGAACCGGGTGAAGCCCGTTGCCTCAGGGTAAAAGGCTTTGAGAACGGGGAGATGGATTACCGGCTGGTCGAGGTTCAGGACGGTGAGGTGCCGCACGAGGCATTGAATATCGCCCAAAGCCTGGGCATCGACAGCGAGTGGATCGGCATTGCCCGAAACCTGTTGGAGTCTTACCCGCAACCATGACAATCATCATACTATATACTATTATACACTATGCAAAAGAGCAAGTTAGGACTAGATTTTGAAAAAGTTGAGTACGCCAGAGGATTGGCCAAAGGCATCGCCGAGGATGTGCAGTCCTTTGTGGAGCAGTACACCACGGTGGCTGTGGAACGTACATTGTGCCGCTTGATGGGCATCGACGGCGTTGATGACAATGATGTGCCTCTGCCCAACGTGGTTGTCGAGGCGTTGAAAGACAAAGGCGTCTTGAACGAGGGTGCCTTGTTCTTCATTGCCAATGCCATGATTCAAACGGGACTCAGCCCCCAGCAGATTGCCGAGAAAGTGGCAGCTGACGAACTGGACATCACCAAGGTAGTGACACGCGACCCGCAACAGATTGCAAAGGCACTGCAACCCGTCATCGACGAGAGCATGACGCGCATACGCTCTCGCCGCTCCCGCCGTGAGCACTATCTGGAAACCATCGGTGAGGGACCTAAACCTTATCTCTACATCATCGTGGCAACGGGTAACATCTATGAGGACGTGGTACAGGCTCAGGCAGGAGCCCGTCAAGGTGCCGATGTCATCGCTGTGATCCGTACCACGGGCCAGAGTCTGCTGGACTATGTGCCTTATGGCGCCACGACCGAGGGCTTTGGCGGCACCTTCGCTACCCAAGAGAACTTCCGCATCATGCGTAAGGCGCTCGATGAAGTGGGCGAGGAGCAGGGCCGTTACATCCGCTTGTGTAACTATTGCTCAGGTCTGTGTATGCCCGAGATTGCCATCATGGGCGCTTTCGAGGGTCTGGACGTGATGCTGAACGATGCCTTGTATGGTATTCTGTTCCGCGACATCAACATGCAGCGCACGCTCATCGACCAGTATATGAGCCGCATCATCAACGGCTTTGCCGGTGTGATCATCAACACGGGTGAGGACAACTACCTGACCACTGCCGACGCTGTCGAGGCAGCACACACGGTGCTTGCTTCGGACCTCATCAACGAGCAGCTGGCCCTCATGGCCGGTCTGCCCGAGGAACAGATGGGTCTGGGACACGCTTTCGAGATGGATCCCATGCTCGAGAACGGCTTCCTGCTGGAGCTGGCTCAGGCACAGATGACCCGCGAAATCTTCCCCAAGGCTACGCTGAAGTACATGCCGCCCACCAAGTTCATGACGGGCAACATCTTCCGTGGCC